>Ga0157370_10007249_pt1 | contig 12097 bp, 11 predicted proteins | sample C35metaG_FD_113463 | JGI IMG/M metagenome (GOLD analysis project Ga0157370, IMG submission 113463) | Corn rhizosphere microbial communities from Kellogg Biological Station, Michigan, USA - C3-5 metaG | ecosystem: Host-associated > Plants > Roots > Rhizosphere > Soil | place: USA: Michigan...
CGGCCTCGGCGTCGTCTTCGTAGCTGGTCCGGCCGAGCACTTGCAGCGGGGTGTCAGGGAATCCGGGCCGTTCTGTGAGTGCCAGGGAGGTGGCGGTGAGTTGGTGGCCCAGGATCAGGTGGGCGAATTCGTGCAGGATGATTTGTTGCAGGTGTCAGGATGACTTGGGCGGGGCGTGAACGACGACGATGCGGTCCTTGTAGGTGGCGCACATGCCGCAGAGGTCGTCCCCGCGGATCGTGTCCAGCTGCGTGATGGTGAGGGGGCGGCCGTGTGTGGCCTCGATCCATTGTTGGATGGAGCTGAGGGCGGGGTTCGGGCCAAGGTCCAGCCGGCGGTTCGCGTTCCGGACCAGGCGGCGGATCTTTTGCTTGTTCACGGCCTGGCATCCGGTGTGCCGGACTGGGCCTGCGTGCCACGGGTGGACGGCGCCGAGGGGATCGCCCCGGTGTCCGTGCAGTGTATGGAGTTCCCCCGAATAATCATCCGCCAACCCGTCACGCTGTGTTCAGCGGCAGTCCCGGACCGCTGTTTAATTCGTGTTTAATTCATGGTAAATCCGTCCCGTGCGGGCTGGCCAGTGGCGGGGCGGAAATTCAGCCGTGGTTGTTCGTGTAGTTCCAGGCCAAAAAGTTCCTGAGCCCGGTTTCGCCCTTTCGCATGAGAGCTGCGTGGGCGTAGGTGAAGGCGGGTGCGGCGACGGGGCTCAGGAGCGCCATCCAGCGGCTGGTGGGCCGAACCCGCCATTCGATGTCCATGCGGGTGTGGCCGTTGTCCGTCCTGGACAGGACCACGCGGCCTTCGCCTTCCAGGTCGCCGGCCGCGTCGAAGGCGACCTCGCGCGGACTCTCGACGAGGGTCGGGTGGTAGGCGACCGTCAGCGTGTAGCCGAGGGAGGCCTTGAATTTCAGGGTCGCGGTCGTTGCCAGGAGGAGCTCCTCGTTGGAGGCGCCTTCCTGGGGTGCCCGCTCCAGGGGTTTAGCGTAGCTGCAGCCGGGCCACCATTGGGGCCACGACATGTCCGGATCGGCAATCACGTCCCAGACTTCCTGCTGGGAGTTCGGGAAGGTCCAGGACGATGAGAGGTCATAGAGTCGGGCTGCCATGGGGAAATTCTTGCACGCCGTTGAGGGTCGGGGCCATGCGATGCCGAAACCCGGGATGCTTCTATGTTTGTCATGATGTCGATAGCGGCGGATTTGTTGTTAGGGTCCGGTGGATTTGACTGGTGATATAGCGCTTAAGGCTCCGTGTGATTTCCGTTGTGCTGCGCCCTTCCGCAATACGGCGTTCGACATATGCCCGAACAATCGGGAGTTGCAACACCCATGGAATCACGATCAATAAGTACCTGATGAGCGGAACCCGGTAGTGAGTGGCTCTGGAGTCAGTCGTGTTCCATGCCGAGGTAGCTGTCCTTTGCCGTTGAAGGTGGCGAAACCGCCGGGCATCTGGCACACGAGTTGAGCGTGAGTTTCCGGGGTGCGTGTGTCAGTGATCCTGTCCAGGCACCCGGAACAACTGCTTCGGTGGGCTGGTGTCCCATTGAAGTTGGCAGGTCGCCCCCCACCTCTCCACGTCGATAGGGGGCGGTTTGTGAAAAGTGAAATAACCGACGGTAGCGCAAAACTTTCCAGGGTCATCAGTGAGCCAAACAACCGAAGAGGGGTGGTGGGCAGGCGCGGCTGCATGCATGGGGCCGGACTTGGCCCGAAGCGTGCCAGCACGCCGATACTGGCGATGATGATGGCAATCGCGTAGCGGTTGTCCCACGCTCCACGCTCCACGTTCTACGGGCGCCTCAACTAAGCAAACCTCGGCCGATGCCCCACCGCCAGCAAGTCCCAACCGGTTTAGCGCTCAATCCGCCCCCATTACTACGCCACTGTATCTGCCATTCGGCTGGTGAATCAGGCCATAGGGGGACACCCTTACAAGCTAGCGCGGGCGGCCTTGATGAAGTCTCGGATTAGACGGGCGTCCTTGATGCCGCGGCTGGATTCCACGCCGCTGGACACGTCTACCCCGTTGGGACGAAGGGCTGAGGCCAGTTGGGCCACGTTGCCAGGGGTGAGGCCGCCGGCCAGCAGCCAGAATCCGGCCGGTGCGCCGCCCTCGAGAAGGGTGGGGTCAAAGGTCACACCGGCACCGGGTTCCGTGGCGTCCAGCAGGATCCTCTCGGATTCCCACGCTAACTTTTCGTGTGTGTCCAAGTCGTTGTGGGCGGCTGCTGAGAATGCCCGCAGAGTGTGGAACCCGGCCTTGCGAGCTCGCATAATGTCGGACAGGGTTTCGTTTCCGTGCAGCTGGACCGTGGTCAAGGATGCCGCCCGGGCGATTTCCAGGACCTTGTCGATGGGTTGGTTGCGGAAAACGCCGACCGTTTCAACATCCGCGGGGACCGTGCGTCCAAGTTCTCGCGCAAGCTCTGCCGTAATGGTGCGGGGGCTGCCTGGCGCAAACACGAAACCCACGGCGTTGGCGCCGGCCTCAATGGCCGTGGCAACCGCTTCGGCCGTCTGCAAACCGCAGATCTTTACGTACATTCGGCAACTCCCTCATTTTCCACGGGACATCTCAGTGCAACCCGGGGCACGTTTTCATGTTAACCGCAAGGGATCCCCCGGCCTCAGCGCGGACTCGGACAAGCCATGCCGCACCAAGCCCCGGGGATCCCCTACCCTGGCGGATGCACCCGCCGCAAGAGCCTTACTTCTTGTGCACTTCCACGCTGGCATCGGACAGTGCCGGAATTAGCAGCGACACTAGGAAAGCCACCACCGTGATGGCAGCACCTGTCAGCATGGCCGCCGTGTATCCGGCGATCCCGGCTCCGGCATTGGCCTGGATGGCTGGCAGGATGGCGAAGCTCAACCCGGCACCCATGCCGAAGGCCGCGGAGTTCATTCCTGGCAGGAACCCGGGGTTCTCAAGCGGAGAGAGCACCACGCCGAGGCCGTTGAGCATGATGTTTCCCATGCCGGCGTATGTGACGCCAAGCAGCAGCGTGCCGCCGACCAGGAACACCAGGTTGTGTGTGCCCACCAGTGCCAGCACGACAATGCCAACGGTGCTGCCCAGCAGGCCGATACGCAGAATGGTCCGGTATCCCAGCGTGGAGGCCAGGCGTCCGGAGAACGGCCCGGCGATCCAGCCCAGCAGCGCATACGGGGTCAGCAGGATCAGCGAGGCGGTGTCGGCCTGGAGCCCGAATCCAGCGTCGTGGTTTTGCGCCACGGACATCACGATGCCGTTCACAGTGGCAAACACACCGGTCATGGTCAGCATGGTGGTCAACAGGATGGCCCACGTGGAGCGCTGCTTCATGAGTGCCGGCGTCGCCAGCGGCTGGCGGACGGCACCCTCAATCTTCCAGAACACCACAGCGGAGACGGCGGCACCTATCAATAGGGCCGTGGTCAGCACGCCGTTTGCGGCCGCGCCCTTACCCATTTCGTTGACGGCGGTCTGCAGGAACAAGATGGTGACGGCTAGGGCAAGCACGCCCCACCAGTCCATGCGGACCCCCTGCGACGGCCGGGTGTCCGGCACGTAGCGGGCCACCAACACGACGGCCACCAGCCCGACGGCGGCAATCACCCAGAAGATGGAACGGAAACCGAAGGTGGTGGCCAAGAAGCCGCCGGCGAAGGCGTCAATGCCAGCTATGCCACCGTTGACGGCCGTGACCAGGCCCATGAGGGTGCCGTACTGCTTGGCGTCCTTGACCTTGCTGCGCAGCACCATCAGGCAGACCGGCACGATGGCGCCGGAGATGCCCTGGATCACGCGGGCAATGATCAGCACCTGGATGTTCGGGGCAAACGCGGCCAGCACCGAGCCCAGCACCATGACGCCAACCATCAGGACCAGGACCTTCCGCCGACCCACAATGTCGCTCAAACGCGGCAGGAACAGGCCAAACAGGGCAGTGCTGGTGAAGAACGCCGTCTGGGACAGGCCCACGGTGACTTCGGTGGTGTGCAGCTGCGCGGCCATCGTTACCAGGACGGGGCTGAGCATGCTCGCATTGAGCTGGAAGGCAACACAGGCGGCCAGCAGCGCCACCATGAGCGATACGATGCCTTTGGTATCGGCTGCCCCGGATGCGGGGCGTGAGAGATGCTTGTCGGTTTGCAGTGGGTGCGTCATTGGAACCCTTTACTGAGGTAGTGACTCCACGGAGGTGGATGGACGGACGTTAGTCCGCCATGGATGCGCCGGGGGAGCTGAGGACGCGCGCTGCGTTGGAATGTCCTCCAACGCAGGCGTCCGCCAAGTCCCGTGTGGCAAGGAAAGTAGAGAGGAAACCGGCGGCGAACGCATCGCCCGCGCCGGTGAGGTCCCGCACTTCGGATACTGGCGGGACGGGCACGGAGATTTTTGCTTCCGTGCCGTGAAGGACGACCGTCGGGTCTGCGCCGGCCTTGGTGACGATAATGGTGCCAGGTAGCCGGGCGAAGTTCGGCCCGGGCTCGCCGTCGATGGCCAGCCCCAGGAATTCGGACTCGCTCTTGTTGCCGATGATGAAGTCGGGTCGCAGATCGGCAATCAGGTCCAGGAATCTTTCAACCCCGAAGTGTTCGAGCATGCCGGTCGACGAGGCGTCGATTGACACCAGGATTCCCCTCTGCTGCGCGCGCCTGATCAGGTCCGTGACAGCGTCGCCTACGGGGTCGCCGTCGAACGTGTAACCGGGTACATGAAGCAGTTCAAGGCTGTCGAGCCACTCGTCTGGCACGTTTTCCAGCTGTTTTGCGGCCCCCCGGTAGGGGAGCATGGTGCGTTCGCCGTCTTGGTCGATCAGGATGACGATGGACCCGGTGGTGCCTCGGCGCTGGACAACGACGTCGATGCCCTGGTCTGCGAGGTTCTTTACCAGCGTGTCGCCGAGGGAGTCTTCCCCGACGCAGCCCATGAATCGTGTGGGCCCGAGGCGGCAGGCGAAGCTGGCAACGTTGGCTGCGCTGCCGCCCCGGGTGTGGAAGATCTCCACCTCCGTGTCGGTGCCGTGCTTGATCGGCTCGGCAAGCCACACGATGACGTCTTCAACGAGATCTCCAATGATTCCCAACACGATTCTTCAGGCCCTTACTTGGTCAGCGAGGTGGCGAGCTGACCGCCGAGGGCCACGTTGCCGCGGTAAACGTCGATGTTGACTTCCAGGCTGCGGCCCTTGGTGTCGCGCTGGATGAAGTCGAGCAGGAACGGGGTGCTGGCGTTGCCGCTGATGCCCTGGGCTTCGGCTTCAGCCCAGGCTCGGGCCAGGATGTCTTCGAGCTCTTCGGGGGGGAGCTGCTTGTCTTCGGCCACCGGGTTGGCCAACAGCACCGACTGGGGCAGGCCGAGGTCGTTGCGGACGTTGATGATCTTGGCCGCTTCCTCGGTGTTCTGGACGGCGTAGTTGACCTTGAAGCCGGAGTCGGAGACGTAGAAGCCCGGGTACTTGGTGGTGCCGTAGCCGATGACCGGGATGTTGAGGGTTTCGAAGCGCTCCAGGGTGGCGGCGATGTCCAGGATGGACTTCACGCCGGCGCTGATGACGACGATCGGCACCTGGGCCAGTGTGGTCATGTCTGCGGACTCGTCGAAGGTTTCGCTGGCGCCGTGGTGGACGCCGCCGAGCCCGCCGGTGGAGAAGACCTTGACGCCTGCGTGGTGTGCCAGGAAGGCTGTGGCTGCAACGGTCGTGCCGCCGTGGACGCCCAGTGCGCAGACCACGGGCAGGTCCCGGAGGCTGACCTTGTCCATGTTGTCCACCTTGGACAGCTCAGTGATCTGCTCGGTGGTCAGGCCAACCGTGGGAACGCCGTTGTACACGCCGATGGTTGCCGGGGTAACGCCGGAGGAACGGAGGCTGGCCTCGGCTTCGAGGGCAACTTCAAGGTTGCGGGGTCGGGGGAGTCCGTGGGTGAAGATGGTGGACTCGAGGGCCACAACCGGGCGGTTTTCCTGCACTGCGGTCTGGACTTCTTCGGAAACGAAAATGGCATTGGGGTTCATGGGTGGAATCTTCCTTCGGTACTTCTTTGCTGACTTCGGTTGAGGTCTGTGTCACCAACGCTATCGATCCAATTGTATTGAATCCAGAAACATTTATTCACTTTTTGATAGACTTTAGCTATGGGAATCACGTTGCGCCAAGTCGAAATCTTCGTCGCCGTCGCCGAGCATCTGCACTTTGGCCGGGCCGCCGAAGCGTTACATATTTCGCAGCCCACGGTGAGCCAGGAAATCAGCCGTCTGGAGAAGGCCCTGGACCTTCCGCTCTTCGACAGATCCCGGCGTTCTGCGTCGTTGACGCCCGCCGGCAAAGTCATGGCGGATGAGGGCCGGGCGCTGCTAGCGCAGGCCGCCGGCCTGGTGGGCCGGGTCAAGCTGTATGAAGAGAGTCGGATGCGCCTGGCCCGGATCGTGGCCTCGCCCAGCGTGGTGAACCAGCTGTTGCCCTCGGTGATCAGCCGGGCTGAGACCGCCCTGCCGCAGGTACAGATCGAGGAATCTGCTGTCGATACCGGACAGGTGTCATCCACCCTGGACCAGCAGCATGCGGACATCGGATTGGGGCGCTTCCTGGATGACCTCGAGGGTTTCACGCGGGAGATGATTGCTGCAGAACAGGTTTTCGTGGCCATCAGCCGGCACCACCCCCTGGCCAAGGGGCCGCGCATCGAGCTGGAGGAACTCCACGACCTGCCGATGCTGCTGTGGCCGCGCGAACAAAACCCCGCATACTACGACTTCCTGCTGCGGCTGTGCAACGAACGAGGGCTCAGCCCCATGGTGCTGGTAAGCCCGCCGCGGATCGTTGGATCCCGTCGTTACCTCTTGTCTGAGGCGCGGGCGTTCTCCCTGGTACCGGCGTCGATGGTGGGGCACATGTCGGAGGATCTGAGCACCGTGCCCCTGTCCGTGCCGGCAACGCTTGCCTTGGAGATGCAGTGGCGCACCGACGACACCAGGCCGCAGCTGAAAATGCTGCGCAAGATCATTCGCGAAGAAGCAAAGGCGCTGGCCCGGATCTAGGCAGGCCCTGCGTAGTCAATGCTGGCGGTTGAAGCGGCGGCTGGCCAAGCTCAACAGGGCCAACGCCAGCGCGGCGCTTGCAGCCAGCGCAAAGCCGGGGCGAGAGCCGTATACCTCGGAAATGACGCCACCGAATGCGGTGAAGAGCGCCTGGCCCACGATCAAGGCGCTGGCCAGCATGGTCATGACAGTGGTGGTGCGGCCCTTCGGCGTCCGCTCGTTGGCGATGCTGAACAATGTCACTATAGACACGCCGATGCCAGCCCCGGCAGCCGCCAGGACCAGCGACATGGCCGCCACGCTCGAGACCAGCATCAGGGACGCGCCGGCCACTGCCGCAATGCCGCCAAAAACTAGCCAGCGGGCGTGCAGCGGGAAGCGTGCCGGGGCAAAGATGATCAGGATCGCCGTAACGACCGAGCCAATACTCATCCCGCCGTAGACGATGCCCGTTGACAGTTCCAGCCCCTGGCCCTTCATAAACACCGTCAGGGCGGTCAGCGTTGAGCCAAAGAATGCGCCCACCAGGAACATACCCAGCGGCAGGATCAGCAGTGAAGGGCGAAAGATGCTCGTCCGTTCCGGGGCAGCGAGGGACACCGTGCCGTGTGAATCCGCAGGGGCTTCCTCGGGGCGGCCCGTGGGATGCAAAGCAAACCAGACCACGAAGACTGCCGCGATGGCCGCAGCCACGGCCAGCGGTGCGCCAGCGCCCAGGGCCGTGGCAGCGATTCCGACGGCGACCGGGCCCAGAACGAACGCGGTCTCATCCGCGACTGACTCGTAGCTCATGACGAGGGAGAGCATGCGGAACCGCCGGGCCCCCGCAGTCTTTTTCATGACGAGTGAAACCAGTCGCGCCCTAGAGAACGCCGCAACCTGCGGGGCGCTGGCGCCGATCAGGAACGCCACGGCCCCAAGGGACCAGAGCGGGGTCGACGCGTGGCCAAGGGCCAGGAAGGCAAATAGGGCCAGGACGTTGGCGCCCGAGAAGGCGAGCAACACGCGACGTTGGCCGTATTGGTCTGCAAGTGAGCCAACCAGAGGGCCCACCACTGCAGTGCCGACGCCGGCTATGGCGGAGACGAGTCCGGCCTCCGCAATGGAACCGCGCACACTGGCTGTGAAAGTCAGCAGGCCAACCACGGTCATAGCAAACGGCAGCCGGCTGATAAAGGCCAATGGGAAGAAGACCGGTCCCACCGTGGTGCATAGCTCCTTGGCGCGCGACGGGGTGCGGGATCCGGACGCGGCGCGTTCGGGCATCACCTGAACGTTAGGGATGGCCTCGCTGGATACGCGCGTTTTCATGCAAGCCTGCTTTCTATCCGGAACGGTAGAAGATCTGCTGCGCTCCGCGCGGCAGGGTCACCGGGCCGCGGCCCACACTGTCTTCCTCCCGAGCCTATGAAAAGACGACATTCTGATCAATAATCATAAATGAAGATTTATATAGTAAAAAGCTATGAAACAGGCGAGTGGCCCATGAGTAGTTGGAAAATGCGATCCACAGAGATCGTTCTAACGCATCAAGAATCAACAACCTTCACTTTTTCTGTTAGCGCGGAACGCTATCCTCGATCCTTGAGACAGGGTTTCTGGTGCGGTTCAGGTCAAAATACAACCTGTCACACCCACATGCCACCATTGAACCCATGGAGCAGCCGACGGGCCACGACCCCCCCGTGCCGAGCCCACCGCCGCAGCATCATGCAAAATCTGGGTTAGCGTCTAGTCACGTGTAAGGAACCAGCGAACGGTGACGGGGGCGGAAGCCGGCGGCTGGCCTGGCTGTTGTTGATACCGGGTTATGGCACTGGCATTGTTCATGATGCCTGGGCATCAGAGCAACCATCCACTGGCGACCTCCGCTGCACCAATGGACGGCATGTCCGGCCACATGGACCAGATGGCCGTCGACGGAGGGTTCATGAGCGTACTGATGCTGCTGCGCTGGACCGCGTGCGCGGCAGTTTTGGCAGTTCCTGCCATGCGCCACCGCCGACGCGGAATGGAACCCCATGCAACATGCTCGGCCTGCATGACTCTCGCAATGGCCATCATGGCGTTGTGACAGCAGACCCCCGAGTGGATCCGAGGATGGATAATTGGGACAGACGACAAAGAATGGAAATTGGTGCCTTGTGACACTTCAATCATTGACCGAGCGTCCAAAGGAGTTCGACGAGAAATCATCGCCCTTGGAAAAGACGTTTGCCGTACTCGAATTAGTGGCCGAGCGTGGAGGGGCGACGGCGAAGGAAGTCTCCGATGCCTTGGGCTACCCCATGCCGAGCGTCTATCGGCTCGCAAAGGCCCTCGTCCAGACCGGATATCTGGTGCACCTGAAAGAACAGAGTCGATTTGAGCTTGGGTACAAACCACACCAGCTGGCTGTGTCGCTGCACCGCCAGATTGGTGTCCCGTCTCCGGTCAAGGCAGTCATCGCCGACCTTCACCACCGCGTCGGCATGGCAGCCTATTTTGCCGTCTATCGCGGCGCGGACGTCGTGGTGGCCGATGTGGTCGATTCACCGGAATGCCCACGACTGACACCCTTGACATTTGGCTTCCACGAGGCGGCGCATGCCACGGCCTTTGGCAAGATCATGCTCGCCGGGATGAGTGGCCCCCAACGCGAGCAATACCTTGCCGTTCATGGCACCCCGCGCCTGCAAGATTCAACAATCACGGATCCGGCCGAACTTTCAAGCCATCTGGACACGGTGATGCTTGACGGCATTGCCTGGGAATATGACGAGTTTGTGCCCGGCAAGACATGCTCGGCCGTCGGTGTGCATAACGGATCCGGCATGATCGTGGGTTCTGTGGCGGTTAGCGCTGACAGCAGCTTTATGGCCGGGCGGGAACGCGACGTCGAGCTGGCGTTGCGGGACACCGCCAACAAAGTGAGCAAGTACTTCCGAACCGGCCACTGATTGGCTGTGTTGAAAGCCCGGACATTGCGGATCGGCGGTGCGGCTGGTTGGCGTGATTCCTTGAATACCAAAGGAGTGGGGTGGCCGGACATGTCCGGCCACCCCACCACTTTCCACGTTGCCTACTTGGTTTCCCGCCACGGGGTCATAGCGGCGCGAGCCAGGGTGTGACCGGAGAGGTTGAAGCCCAGGAACGCAGGAGTGGCATTCTCCGGAAGGTCGAGCTTCTCCACATCAAGGGCATGGACGGCGATGAAGTAGTTGTGCTTGCCGCTGCCGGCCGGCGGGGCTGCGCCCAGGTAACGCTTCAGGCTGGCATCGTTATTGAGCTGCAGGGCGCCATCTGGCAGGGAGGAGGCGTCGCCGTCGCCCGCGCCTGTGGCCAGCTCGGTGACAGACGCAGGAATGTTGGCGACCGCCCAGTGCCAGAACCCGCTGCCCGTCGGTGCGGTGGGGTCGTAGACCGTCACGGCGAAGCTCTTGGTCCCGGCCGGAAAACCGGACCATGACAGCTGCGGGGAGGTGTCCGAGCCGCCGGCACCGAAGATGCCGCTGACCTGGGGCGTGGGAAGGACCTCGCTGTCCTTGACGTCGGTGCTGCTGACGCTGAAGCCGGGTACTTGGGCGATCAGGTCGTAGGGCGTGGTTGTCATAATTGCTCCTAGTTGGTGATGGTGTATCTGAGGGTTAGGGAATGAGAATGCCGCGGCCGCGGATGCGCCCGTTTTCAAGGTCCGCGATGGCGTCCAGTGCGGCGTCCAGGGGGTACTCGGCGGTGTGCAGGGCCATGCGGCCCTGTGCCGTCAGAGTCATCAACTCGACGAGGTCGTTGTAGGTGCCGACAAGGTTTCCCACGATGTTGATTTCGCGGGAGATGATGTCGATGGTCGGGACGTTTACAGAGCCGCCGTAGCCAATGACATAGTGTGAGCCCCTGCTGCGCAGCAGCTTGGGTGCGAGCAGTTCGGCACCGCTTTCCCCAACGAAGTCGAAGAGTACGTGGGCACCTCCGCCAGTAATGGCCTGGACCTGCTTTTGGACGCTTGCGTCATCTGTCGCCAACACGGTGTGGTGGGCGCCGAGCTTGGAGGCCAGTTCCAAGGCTTCCTCTGAACGGTCCACCACGGTGATTTCTGCGGACGTAATGGCAACCAGGCTTTGAACGCCAATGTGTCCGAGACCTCCAGCACCAACGACAACCGCATGCGTTCCCGGGTGCAGGAGCTCGGAGGCCTTGCGCACTGCATGGTAGGCCGTGAGGCCGGCGTCGGCGAGGGCTGCCACATGGCGCGGTTCCAGTCCGGCGTCGAGCTTGACCACAGCCCTGGCGTTGGTGAGCAGTTGGTTCGCCATGCCCCCATCGACACTGACACCGGGGAACGTTGCATTTTCACAATGTGAGTCCTGGCCAACCCGGCATGCCAGGCACAGGCCGCAGCTGGTGAGCGGGTGCATGATCACGGAGTCCCCGGGGACAACGTTCTGGACCGCGCTTCCCACCGCCCGAACCCAACCCGCATTCTCGTGGCCCAAGGTGTAGGGAAGGTGCGGATTTTGAATGCCGGACCATTGTCCTTCAATGATGTGCAGGTCCGTGCGACACAGGCCGGCGGCGCCCACATCGACAATCACGTCCCACGGGCCGGTGATCTTCGGCTCGTCTACTTCATCCAGCGTGGGGTGTTCCCCATAAGCATGGAGTCTCAGGGCTTTCACGTGGCTCCTCCTCGAGCTCGTGCATCAGAGGAATTCTCGATGCGACAGTCCCAGACTCCCGGAACGATGCCCTTGGCTGGAATGCCTGCTCTCGGATATTGAGAACGGCAGGCGGGGATTTTGCTGCAACCCGCGCTAGCCTTGAGCCATGATTGAATCGACCCTGTTTCTTGATCTTCCCTCCGTGGCAATACGCCGGCTGGCCGTTTCGACCATGGCAAACAATGTCTACCTCCTCACGGCGAAGCGGACCGGCTCACAGATCCTGATTGACGCCGCTGACGATGCCCCGGCCATTGCCGCGCTCCTGGCCGCCGGTGCGGGCGACACCGAAATGCCGGTGGAACTTAAGCTCATTTCCACCACCCACAGCCACTGGGACCATGTCCGTGCGCTGGCTGAACTGGCAACGACAA
>Ga0157370_10007250_pt1 | contig 12097 bp, 4 predicted proteins | sample C35metaG_FD_113463 | JGI IMG/M metagenome (GOLD analysis project Ga0157370, IMG submission 113463) | Corn rhizosphere microbial communities from Kellogg Biological Station, Michigan, USA - C3-5 metaG | ecosystem: Host-associated > Plants > Roots > Rhizosphere > Soil | place: USA: Michigan...
AACGTGGGCTCAAGCCATGCGCGCAATTTCTCCGAGCGCCCCGACGAAACACCGCCTAGAAGATACAGCGACGTCGTGTTGCGGGAATACCCCAACAGCCCCCCTGCAAGAAGACATCGCTCGATCATTGGGCGCAGGCCCCATCGATTCGCGCTGGGCTCTCCAGAGGCGGAGTGGATGTATGCGATATAACCGGGAACTTCGTGAGAAAAACACAAGGCACCTCTCTCGGAGTCAAGATCGACGACAAAGAGGGCGTGGCTTCCGTCCTCGTTGCGAACCTCGAAGCCGATCCCGTGGTGACGACCGCGTTTAGGAACCGATTCTGATAGCTCAACGCCAAAGGGGCAGCCGCTGCTCAGTTTCGACACTTGGAGCCCTGCCGAAGATAAGATAGCCCCAATTTTTTCCAGCAGACGTCTAGGACAGACATACACTTGAACGCCCATTTCACATGTTCCCGGCCGAGCGGCAGAACCCCCTCGTCCGCTACTTGCAGCTACATCCGCCCGAATTCTTGATGAACCTTTTTGTCCACTGCCATTGGTTGCCTTGTGATGGCATTGCAATACTAGTCGCTCCGGGGATAAAGAATAACGGCCCTCCCGCCATGATCCAGCCCCAGAGTGGTGCGTCGAGGCAAGTAAAACAACCGAGCCCCTCGATCATCGATGTACCCTTAGCGAGAACGGGAATGTTCGACATTGTGTTGAAGAATGTCGATCTTATCCCGCCGGTTCCGCCGATAATTCGGCCTGTCAATTGGCGGGCGGCCCAACCCCCAACCCCTTGAGCAGATTCCTCCCCGATTTGGAACGCCGCATGAACGCCAGGCGACTCTTCGATTGCGGTATCGACGGTTGCAGACATTTGTCCGGCTCCGGACCAAGACGCGATGCCAGCCGTCAAGGCAGATATGAGCGCTGCGCGTGACATCCGTGCGAACATTCGCGAAGCGTTGTAATCTGCGCCTTGATAGAGACACGAGGTTGTTATTCCTAGCCTATCGGAAAGGGAAAAGGAAAGTGTGCTGACAGCGATAGAAGCTCCACCGCGCGCACCGTGACCAAAGCCGCGCCATACTTGGCTTCCGCCGCTGTAATAACCCGTCATCATGCCAAACGTCCTTCCCCAGCCCCTGTACCATCGTTGCAGGCCGAGTGGATCGGCATATATGGTCGGATCGCTATCGACGAACTGATAGCGGTCCAAACCATTAATATAGCCAAGGGGATCTTGTTGCACCCACCTTTCCAACGTCGGGCTGTAATCCCGCGCGTCGGCGTGCAGCATTCCTGTCGCCGTATCGTACCGCATGCCCTGGAACCCATATGCCAAGCCGTAGGCGTCCGTGGTCGCGGTCCAACTCGAGGAGAGGACAGTTGGCACGCCATAGGGGGTGTAGACAAACCGCTCGGCAACTCCGGTGGCACCGTCGGTGGCGGTGATGTTCCAGTTGGCGTCCTGCTGGATATAGAGCCTTCGGCCGAGGCCGCTGCCGCTGATGCCGAGACTGCCGCTGGCGGAGCTGTCATCGCGCAGGATCAGGTCGTTGACATACATCAGGCCCCATACGTATTGGTCGGTGACGGTTGAACCCTGCCGCTCCTCGATCACTTGGCCAGCACTGCTGTAATAGAGATCATTGGTCGCGGAGTTTTCCGTCTGGCTGATGCGATTGCCGTTGGCATCGTAGCTGTAGCTGGCAATCGTCGTTGCGCCATTCTTCACCGCGACCAGACGATTCCAGGCATCGTAAACTAAAGTGCGGCCTTGTTCGTCGGTAATCGTGTTACCATTGGGGTCGTAGCCAAGGGCATTCGAGCCGACGGTCATGTCTTCGTTCTGGCTGTTGAAGCTTCGGCTTTGCTGCGTGCCATCGGTGGTGACGGTGTTGGCGTTGCCCAGGGAATCGAGGTTCCAGCTTTGGCTGGAGTTGGCAAGGGAATTGAGCGTGCTGACGGTATCGAGGGTCGAGCCATTGTTGCCGGAGGCACTCAAGGTGCCTCGCTCGAAGGCGGTGATGCGATTCAAATTGTCGTAGGCGTTTGCATTATCGCCGCTCGCGCTGCTGTTGGCGTGATAAAGCTCGGAGAAGGAGCTGTTCACGAGGTTGTTCTTATAAAGAACATTTCCGTCCGCATCGTAGCCATACTGGAAGCGATCGAGGGTGAAAGTGATGCCGCCGCTGGTTCGCAGCCAGCGTTGATCGACCACTCGGCCAAAGCGATCGAGGCCGGTGATCTGGTCGCCGGCGTCGCCATTCGACTCGCCGCTTTGCTTGATATAGGTCAGCTTTGGTAAACCGCTGGCGAAGTTATCGACCTGCGCGACGACCGTGCTCAAACCGAGGTAGGTGTAGTCCACCAGATCGTGGCCAACGGGGTCGTTGTAATCGGCAAAGGCGTTAATACGGCTAATGTCGCTGTTGAGGCCGGAAGAGTATCCATAAGTAAGGATTCGCCCGTTGGGATAGATCATCTGCGTCAGCCGGCTGTAATTGGCACCGGAGGGCTGGCTGTAGGTGTATTGCGTCACCGGCGTTGTGCTGGTGTTGACCGCGCCCGAGTGCGACTGGTATTGGGCGGTCAGTTGACCGTAACCGTTGTAATTGTCCTGCACCTGATTAGCGACCGTCGTTCCAGCGGCATCCGAATAGCTGGTCTGCTGATAGGGCAGGCCCAGGGCGGAGTAGCTATAGCCCAGCGCCAGAATCGATCCATCGACTCCCGGGGCACGCGTCGTGATCGAATCGAGCGTCACCCGACCCAGCACGTCATAACTGAACGTATGCGTCGTCTGATTCTGGTCAGCCTGCGTAAGCACTTCACCCAGCAGATCGTAAGTGGTGAGGACCTGGTCTTGTCGGGCGGTTCCGGCGGCTCCGCTGGATGGGTCAGGATACTGCACCTCCTTGATTAGATCGTTGGAGAAGAGGTCCGTGCCGATGGTCGTTCCGACGCCATAATCATATTGCGTCGTCTGGCTATTGCTGCCGCTGCCGTTGGGCTGGTAAGCCTGCATCATCAGGATGTCATTATTACCGTCGTAGGCGTAGTTCGTAATGTTCATTCCGGTGGCCGGAGAGCCACCCGTCGAAGCATCGATCTCCTGGGTTTTTCGTCCAAGCAGGTCAAAGTAATATTGCGTGAGAATGCCGCGCGGGTCCGTTGTCAGATACTGGTTTCCTGCAACGTCATAAGCGTAATCGGTTCGCAGGACCGTGGTGGAGCGAGCGATTGATGGGTCGGTGTTGCTGCTGGGCCGGCTCCAGGTGGTGCCGCCATTAGTGCCCACGTTGACCTCCGTGACCAGCCGATCGGCGGCATCGTAATAGTCGCCCACGAAGTAGTCGCGCGCTCCAACGCCGCTCGTCGGTGAGCCGAGCGCTCCCTTTGCCGTGGTGGCGTCGCCGCTAAAGCGGTCCCTCGTGGCGGTGAGGATGACATTTCCGTCGCTGTCATAGGTGTAATCGTTTTGCGTCAGCACCAAATCGTTGGCGACTGAACCCGCGTCGGCCCAGTCCATTAGCGCCGTATCTGCGTTATTGACCGCTCCGCCGTCGGAGACGTATTGGCTGCTGAGTCGCCCCGCCCCGTCGTAGACGCTCTTGGCGACCTGTCCGCCGGGGTTGAAGACGGCGATGGCGTTGCCGCGATGGTCGTAGAACGTGTTGGTCGTGAGTGAGCTTCCGATGGCGCCTGTGGTTTGATCGACGCTGAAGCTTTGCTGCTGATAGACGCGCCCCTGATCGTCATAGGCGCTGGTGCTCTTTGCGCGAAGTGCAGAGGAATCCGCGGTCGGCGCGCTATCGTTTATCGCGGTCGATGCAAAATCGCTCAAAGGAATTCCGTCGCCATCGTACTGGTAGCTGGCGGTGGGCTCATTGAGATTGTCAAAAACGGTGTAGATGATTGGGCGATGGGCGCCATCGATTTCGGTTGCCTGTACGCCATCTTTCTCCGCGACTTGGCGATCGCGCCAGTCATAGAGGAATTGGCTGACGCGGTCCGCCTGCCCCAAGCCCGGATGAGTGGTAATCTGCGAGAGCGTGGCGGCGGCGTTGCCGCTGTCGGTCGTGTTGTTGAGCATCGGGTCGGTCCGGCCGCCGGGCGTCAGTCCACCGCTGAAGTTTTCGGTCCAACTCCCGCCAAAGCCCATCGGGCCGCTGGTGTTTTGCAGCACCTCCTGACCCGAGGCAGTCGAGACATAGACGTTCCAACCGGTCGCTCCGGGAACAGCGCTGGGCGAATTGACCACGAGCGCGTCCTCATTGGCGACGGACAGCGAACTTTCCGTGGAGAACTGTGACTCCCCGGCGAAATCGACATAGGTAATCTTCACGTAATAAGTCGCGGGTCCGTCGGTGATGTAAGACTGCTGCCCGTAGTTGGTGAGTGACGGCGCTGCGGGCACCGGCGGGGTCGGCGGCATGCTGTCGTTGTAGCTGTCGTCCTGCACATCCATCATATTGCTGCCGGTGCCCTGATTGTCCGGCTCCCAGTCGTCGCCACTGGAACCAGGCGTTGCATTGGTTCCCACCCATTTACTCGATACTCGTCCCAGCGGATCGAACATGGTGATATCGATCGTGCCGGTCGGCTCGATCGTTTCACTCTGCCGGCCGCGGTCATCGTAGAGAAGCGTCGTGCGGTAGAATTGCCCGGCCCATTGGCCCAGAAACGTCGCCTGCGTGCCAATATCGATTGGCGCGCCGCTGCCCTCGGGCAGTACGGTTTGCAGGTAAGTTAGGCCGCTGAAGTTGAAGTAGCTGTCGGACCAGCTCACCTGTCCGCCGGAGTTGGTGAAGTCGCGCTGCAGACTTGCGATGTTGCTTGCGCTGATCGCTTCCGTGCCATCCGGCACGCCACCGGTCAGGCTTGGCGTGGCGGTGCTGGTGAGAGTTTCCGTGTAATACATGTCCCCCGAACCGGCCGCCGGCCAATATTGGCGGTAAATGGTGATCGGACCGGTCGTGGTCGTGCCGTTGAAGCCCGGATAAATGCGGGTTTCATGATTGGCGTCGTTGTAGACGGTATAGGTCGTGTTGCCATTAGGGCTGGTGACCGAGGTCGTGCGGCCCAGGTTATCGACAGTGTAGGTGGTAACCAGATTCAACCCCACCGGCTGGCTCCATCCGGTCTGGTTGAACGAGGACTGCTCGCTCGAATCGAGCTGCGAGTAATTGACATCCGTAATGCTCTTGACGATGCCGCCGCTGGCATCGTAGGCGGTGTAATTGATGTGGCCATCGCCATCCTTCGTCCAGATCGTCCGGCCATATTGGTCGAAGAAGCTGTTGGTTGTGTCTGCGACCGCTGGCCCGTTCTGGGCAGACGAGATCAACGGAAGCGAGACGGTCATCGCCTGCACCTGGTTGCCCAGCCAGGCGGTGTAGTTGTAGCTGCTCGTGCGGGCGTCGCCGCTGCCGGTTTGTCCGTACTCGGTGTAGCTGTTGAGGGCAAAGACGGTGATGCCGCTGGCGATGTGCTCGATGTAATTCTGTGAATCGAGCATGATTGCAGTGCCAGCGGTTCCCTGCGAGATTGTCTCGTCTTTGAAGTAACCGGCCACATCGCCGGCCGAGGTCGTGGTTGCACTCGTGGTGCCGCCGTAGTCGTAGCGATGAACGATGCCGCTGTTTTGCGCGATCCAGCCATCGGTGATCTCGGCGTTGCCGGAGGTGATCGCTCCCTCGGCTGCATCGACTGGATCCATCTGCGAATCGTCATATCCCATCACCGCCGACGGCTCAGCCATTTCGATCAGCCTGCCCTGGCTGTCATACCTGTAGGCAGTCGCCCATTGGCCAAGCACCTTGGACAGGCCGCTGGAATTGCCGTTGGCGTTCACATAAACGTTCGGGATATCGGTCGAAACACCATCGAAATAGGTGAAGGGAAGCGTGAAGGTGAAGGTGTTGGCGTCGGCGACGCTGGTGACCTTGAAGACGCCGTCAAAGAGCTCGGGGAGCACGCCACTGATGGCAACGCTGTCGCCGACGGCCAGGCCGTGGTTGGGCGCGGTGACCGTGACCTGTGCATTGTAGGGCGAGCCGCTGTCATTGGGGTCGATCGCGATCGACATGCCAGTGATCGACGCAGTCGTCGAATTGACGTGGACGAGGAGCGATAGCAATGGCTGACCCAGCTCGTTCGTATAAACGACATTGCGATCATGTGAGGCCCAGCTGGGGTCATCCGATGGAAGGAATTCAGTGGTCTTGGTGCGCCAGACGTTCGGATCGTACGAATACCAGCCGTAGCCGCCGTTTGGATACTGCCCGGCGATATTGTTGGTGCTGTAGTTGGTAGCGTATTCGTATTTATACGTTCCTTGGCCGCTAGAGCATGAGCAGCCCGAGCCATTGGCAATCTCCAGCGTCGCGCGATACATGGTCTCCGAGCGATAGCCGGTGCGCCACGGAAAGGACTGGTCGCTGTAGTAAGACGGCGCACCGTAAAGCGTGCCGCCATCGACTCCGACGTGATCTCCGAATCGCTCATATTGGAAGTAGTTGTTGACGTAAGGCTCGAGCGTCGCATCGGAGGCCGTCTGATAGTTGGGGACCGCAGAGGCCAGACGTGCCAACGCAGGGCCATCGACCACCATTTTCAATCCGCTGGCGACGGTAACATCTTCGACAGAGGCATATAGACCATTGCTCGCCGCAGGCCAAAGCGGGTCCGGGCCGCCGGTTGTATTGCCACCACTATTGGGGCCATCCCAGACATTGGTTGGCCCTTGCGACGGGACATTGTCTGACTCGCCGGTGAATTTGTAATAGCGGTAATAAGTCGTGTCTGTAGTTTGCCATGAGGAACTGGCGGCGGACCAATTCGCCGTCGTCGCGTACTCCAGGTCCCCCAGTCGGCCGCCGATCTGGTCATTGGCGTAACTGCCGTGTCCATCGGGAACGCGGCCGGTGTAGTAGGTGTACGTCGCCTGCTGGACCTTTTGCCACGATCCGCTAACCCATCGCTGGAGCGTCACACTCGACAGCAGAGTCGGCGGCGTGCCACCTTCCGTCGTCACGCGATCGTTTGTCACGGTGGCGTAGCTGTAGACCATCTGCTCGCTTTCGCCGGTGACCGAATCGCTGCAGACAAGATTGGTGACATAGCCATTGGAGTTGTAGGTGGCGACGACGCTAGTGGTGCCATTGGCGCTGCTCCAACTCTTGAATCGACCATACGTTTGCGGAAGGTCGGCCGCCAGCGAATAAGGATCGGGGGGCGAATAGGGATTGGGGGTCCCCGAACGATGGACGTCGTAAAACTCGGTCACGTTGCCCGCGGAGTCGGTCAGCTCAATGATCGACGTGGGCGGCGCAATGTACTGCAACGTGACGCCATAATCGGTCAAAGGCGTATAGTTGCTGCCCGAGGAGTTGTAGAAAGTGTACGCAGCGGTGCCGCCGTAGACGACCGAGATTCGGCTGTCGCCGCCGGTACCGCTCATGACGCCCGTTCCAATGCCTGCGGTCGGGTGCGCCTCTCCATTGGTCCCACCGCCGACGACGAGGTACGGCAATTCGCTGTCTGCCCATCCGTTGCCGTTGAAGCTCCCATTGTCCAAGCCCGTCCAGGTCCGCGTGTGCGCGAAGGTAAATCCCATCGCGTCGCTGCTGACATCCGTGGCGCTGATATCGGGCAGCCCTGTCATGGCGACGATGGGCTGACCTGTCTCTGCGGCGCTTGCTTCAGGGGCGGGGTTCTTTACTGGAGCGTTCCCTCGCCCTGCGCTAGCTCCGCCGGGACCTGCGCCGCCAGCTTGTGGCCCGCCCCCTCCAGACGCTGCTCCAGCAGCGGCCCCGGTTGCGGCTCCAGTCCCCGCGGAGCCCGCGCTACCGGCGGGCGCGCCTGGCTGGGGACAGGTTGTGGTTGGGGCAGTCGGCAACGGCGATTCCCAGGGAGGATTAAGTGAGAAGTATCCGAAAAGAATCCGCTCTTCCAATTCCTCAACTCGAAGATTCCTTAGGCCGCGCGACGGCGGGACGTTACGAAGATTGCGAGAGTTGTGATTACCAGAAAAAACGCGGCTGATGGCGCCCGCCAGGCGGGCGCGTACCGAGAGCGTGGAAGCAGACATTGGCTCCTCCCTGAAAGGAACTGTCTATGGGATTCCGACCTGTCCCTCCTGAACCGACACAGAACTGCGTCGGAGCGCGGCGGATGATATGTGCATTCCCATGTACTGCAAGCAAAGAAATTGAGAGGAATCGACTGTTTTCAGTTTGATTAAGTTGGATGTTGCGTTTTTGCTGTGTCCGGTGGTCGCACAGTGTAAGTCGCGAAGTTTGAGTAAAATGGGTCGAGAATTGGAGTGCCGGTGATTACCTGCCGAGCCCGCTCGCTCTTTGGACCCGAAAAAAATTCTCGTTTTTGCTTGCTCGCCGTCCGCGAATCACCGCCGGCCTAATCACATGGACATATGTAGATGGTACAGATGGAACACCTGTTCCACCGAGATCATCATTGAATTGAAAATTATAAATATTGAATGGTGAAGTGGTTATGGCAGAAACCGAATGCAGATGGAACACTGTGGAGCGCGCAAAAAGTGTTCCACTGTTCCATTTGTTCCATTCCAGGATCTAGAGACCAGAGGCTGGAAACCAGAGAAGACCATTGTCGCGGAATGTCACACCTGTGACTTCGCGCGGCCTGCTCGTAAGCTAATGTTATCAAGTCATTTAAGTCTGAATTGCAGTCGAAAGTCACCCCATTTTCGCGAAAAGTGTGACATTTTGAGACATTTTGTGACATGGCGTTCTAGAGGCCAGAAAACGGTCTTCACGTCGCCAAGCCGAACCTCGTTTGCACGCGGCGTTGGACGATGGCGAAGAGCCAGCGGTCGGCGAGCATGCCGATGACGACCATCACAATCATGACGGCAACCACCTGCGCGACATCGGAGAATTCGCGACCGGCTTCCAGCAGAAACCCGAGGCCGCGCCATTTATCGACGACGAAAATCAGCTCGGCTCCCATGAGCGATCGCCAGGCGAAGGAGAAGCCGGTGCGCAGGCTGCTGGCCAGGGCGGGCAGAGAGGCCGGGAGAAGGACGTAGTAATAGAGCCGCCAGCCGCGGGCGCCCATCATCATCCCGGCGCGCGGATAGAGCGGCGGAATGTTGCGCAGGCCATCGCGCAGCACGAGTGCGATGGCGGAGAAGCTGCCCATGATCAGGACAAAGAGAATCCCGGATTCATTGATGCCCAAAGTCAGAATCGCCAGCGGCACCCAGCAAACGCTGGGCAGCGTTTGCAATCCCAGAAGCAGTGGGCCGAGGAATCGATCGAGCTCGAGGAACCGCCACATGAGCAGGCCGAGGATCGCGCCCAGCGCGACGCTGATCGCAAACCCTTCGAGCAGTCGGATGCCGCTGACCAGGATCGCTTTCATCAGCGGACTGCCCCACCAGGGCGCAAGTGCCCGTACATGTTGCCCCGGCTCCAGGATGACGCGCGGCCAATGCGCGGAGATCGGCTCGCCGAAGCCGGTATGGATATTCATGAGCCCCAGCAGCGCATCGAGCACGTGGCTTGGCGCGGGGAAGAGCCATGGCTTCCAGCCGATCACCCTATATGCCGTCTCCCATAACGCCAGGATCAGCACCCAGATCGCCAGGCGCTTGAGGCTTCCAGTAGGTTTCGGCCATCTCGGCATTGACACGGTTGACCTCATCTTCAATTTCTTTGCGAACGGTGCGGACCAGTTGCGTGATATCAGCGCTGTCGAAGTTTCGGGGATGTGCGAGATCCACCTTAATCTCGCGCCGGATGCGCCCCGGATGGGCATGAAGCACGATGATGCGATCGGCCAATCGCACCGCTTCGCCCACCGAATGCGTGACAAACAAAATCGTCTTTCGCGTACGCACCCACAATTCCTGAAGCTGCTCGTGAAGCAGCGTGCGCGTCTGGGCATCGAGAGCTGCGAAAGGCTCATCCATCAGCAGCACCGCCGGGTCCATCACGAGGGCGCGGGCGATGGCGACGCGCTGCCGCATTCCGCCCGAGAGTTCGTGAATGAGCAGATCGCGTTTGGGGGAAAGGTGGACGAGCTTCAGCGCGGCATCGACGCGAGCCGCGCGATCGCCCCGCGGGACACCGGCCATCTTCAGCCCAAATTCGATGTTCTGCGCTGCGGTGAGCCAGGGGAAAAGCCCATGATCCTGAAACACCATCGCCCGCTCGGGGCCAGGCGCGCGGATCGGCTGGCCATCAAGCGAAACGGCGCCGCTGTCGGGTTTAAGCATCCCCGCGGCAACATTAAGCAGCGTGCTTTTGCCGCAACCACTGGGGCCGACGACGACGACAAATTCACCGGGGTCGCAAACCAGATCGACATCGCGCAGGGCATGCACAGTTGAACCGGGGAAATTCTTGCTGACATTTTTGAGAACAAGCCGCCCGCGACCGAAGGTGCCTTCCTTTGGAGGAGTGGGGATCCGTTGGTCCCCGTGCAACTGCGGCCTCGCTTCATCCGCAGATGGCGTGGGCTCGATGGGCTTGATGGAAACAGTATTTGCTCGCATCGCCCACCTTTCAATTGAGCGCGGAAGCCGAGGATGTTTGAGTCGTCGGACGATCCGTGCGCGGCGCGCCCTGCGAGACGGTCGCCAGCAATTGCGTATCGATCAACCCCGCAAGTCGTGGTGGCCGTCGCGCAAAATCCAAATCATAAGCCCAATCGGCCATCGTGCGCAGCGCGTCGGGCATCGGATCATCGGTAAAGGTTACATTCTTGATTGCAGAATCAAGGACGCTCCCGCGCAAACGCTTGCCGGTCAGTGCAAACAGCGCATCGCCCAACTGCGGCACATAAGCCTCCGGCGATTGCTGGAGCCGAAGCGTCCAATTGTGATGCACGCGCAGAATCTGGCTCACCACTTCCGGATGATTCTTGAGAAAGTCCGGCGTGGTGATGATGAGCGTCAATGCGAACTTGCCGGACGGCCAGAGATCCTTCTCCGGCGCGACGACATGCGCCCCGACCTGCGACACGAGCACCGAAGCCCAAGGCTCGGGCGCCCAGGCAGCATCGATCTGCCCCCGGCTCATCATGCCGGCCTGCTCGGCGTTGGGAATCGGCAGAACATTATTCAAATTCGATTGACCAATGGTGTGACTGAGGAAGTAGCGCGCGGAAATGTCCTGCGTGTTCCCAAGCTGCGGCGTGGCGATGCGCTTTCCTTTCAAGTCGGACGGGCGATGAATGCCGGAGCCTTCTCTCGCGACGATCAACACGCCATTAGCGGCCGCGCCGGAGACGACGCGAATGCCCTGACCAAAAGTTCTCTCATTGGCATTGAGCGCCGGGCCAGGGCCGACGTATCCGATGTCGATCTCATTGGCGAGCACCGCTTCGATCAGCGCGGGCCCGGCATTGAAGACTCTTGTTTCCAAGCGGGACGGCCGAATGGCGCTGGCAAATTCACCACTCGAAACGCCCAGCACTGCCTGGGCGTGAGTCAGATTCGCGAAATAGCCGAGACGAACATGCGGCGGCGGCTGGTGCGGTACATCACGTCGCGCGCAGCCCAGCAGGATGGCGGGCAGCAGAAGCAGCGCGCAAATATGATATCGCGGGTTCATTGCCGGACACTTCAACACTGCGACTAAAAATACTTAATTCCTATGGGAAAACAAGACAAATGGTAGCCTTTGACATAAACCTCTTTCACGGAATATCTTGTGAATGTCCGCTAGTATGGACTTCAAATTCGCCGAGCTTGCAGTCGTTGGCTTTACAGATTTGCCTTCAATCCTCCCGCGGGAAACTGCATAATGCCTTAACGCATGTCTCAACTCTTCTTCAAGGGGCCGCTGCAGGCCGCGATTCGCGCGGGCACAAAGACCACAACGATCCGGCGTTGGGCCAGGCCGCTGCTCGCAGCCGGACAACGCGCGTACGCGCCCGGCGTCGGCTGGCTGGACATCACCGATGTTCAAGAGCTTTCGCTGGAGCGATTGACGAAAGAGGAAGCCAAGGCCGACGGATTCGCGACGGCGGATGCTTTGCGCAAAGCTCTGCGCGAGATGTATCCCAACACGCGCGGCGACGGAAAGCATTGGTATCGCGTCGGATTC
>Ga0157370_10007254_pt1 | contig 12094 bp, 12 predicted proteins | sample C35metaG_FD_113463 | JGI IMG/M metagenome (GOLD analysis project Ga0157370, IMG submission 113463) | Corn rhizosphere microbial communities from Kellogg Biological Station, Michigan, USA - C3-5 metaG | ecosystem: Host-associated > Plants > Roots > Rhizosphere > Soil | place: USA: Michigan...
GAGCGCCTCATCTTCGGCCCCACGCTCCAACCGGGCCTTGGCAAGGGCCACGCCGATATCGGCACGGCGCGGCTCGAGTTCCGCCGCCTCGCGCAGCGAGAGCTCGTCGCCTTTGGCGAGCAGCTCGTCTGCCGGCGAGGGGACCAGCGAGTCGAACAGCTCCTCGACCTTCGCCTTCGGCACGGCGCCGACGAACTCGCCAGCGACCTCGCCGTCGCGGAAGGCCTTCACCGCCGGTATCCCCTGCACGCGGTAGCGCGCCGCCAGCGCCTGGTTCGCGTCGACGTCGACCTTGGCCAGCACCACCTTGCCCCCGCGGGCCGCCTCGGCGGCCTCCAGTGCCGGGGTCAGCGTGCGACAGGGGCCGCACCACTCGGCCCAGAAGTCGACCACGACCGGGACCTGCCTGGAGCGCTCGATCACCTCCCGCCCGAAGCTCGCCTCGGTCACGTCGATCGCCATGCGGAGAGATTAGATCGCGGCGATCCCGGTTGCGGTCGGGCACCCTTCGGCGTACGGTCTCTCTGGGCGGGGCAATTCCACCATAGGAGGAGATATGTCGAACGTCGACAGCGCCCGATCTGCCTACGAGGCCTTTGGCCGTGGCGACCTGGCAACCCTGCAGGAGGATTTCGCCGAGGACGCGGTCTGGGTCACCTCTGACGAGCTGCCGCTCGGTGGCGAAGTCAAGGGTCGCGACGCGATCATTGGCAACTTCGCCCAGATCCCCAACTACTGGACGTCGTTCAGCGTCGAGCCGGAGGAGTTCATCGACGCCGGCGATTGGGTGGTGGTGCGGGGAACCCAGAAGGCCGGCAACGACAACGGCAGCTTCGAGGCCCCATTCGTGCATCTGCTCCAGTTCCGGGACGGCAAGACCGTCCGGGGCGAATTCTTCACCGACAGCGCCAAGGCGGCGAAGCTGCTCAGCTGAACAGGGTACGCCGGCGCCTGAGCGGTGACCTGGCCAAGCAGATCAAGGACGACCGAGGGAGTGTGCTCCGCACATGACCGAGCGAGGACGCCGATATGCACCGGCCAGGGCGCCGCTCAGGCGCCGGCGGTCATGCCATCCAAGTCGCGGCGCAGCTCTTTCAGCTCGTCGCGCAGGCGGCCGGCCTCCTCGAAGCGCAGGTCGTCGGCGGCGGCGAGCATTTCCTCCTCGAGCGCGACGATAGTGCGCTCGAGCTCTGCCGGATCGGCGAACTCGCCGCCGGCTTTGCGACGTCGTTTCTTCGGCGCCCTGTCCTCCATCGCCAGGAACTCCGACATCTCGGAAATTCCCTTGCGGACGGTCTCGGGGGTGATCCCGTGCTCCTCGTTGTAGGCGAGCTGGATCGCCCGACGGCGGTCGGTCTCGCTCATCGCCGCGCGCATCGCGTCGGTCTCCTTGTCGGCGTACATCAGAACCCGCCCGTTGACGTTGCGGGCTGCGCGACCGATCGTCTGCACGAGGCTGGTCTCGCCGCGTAGGAAGCCCTCCTTGTCGGCGTCGAGGATCGCCACCAGCGAGACCTCGGGCAGGTCCAGACCCTCGCGCAGCAGGTTCACCCCGACCAGCACGTCGTACTCGCCGAGGCGCAGGTCGCGGACGATCTGGATCCGTTCCAGGGTGTCGATCTCCGAGTGCAGGTAGCGGACCTTGATCCCGTACTCGAGCAGGTAGTTGGTCAAATCCTCGGCCATCTTCTTGGTCAGCGTCGTGACCAGGACCCGGTCGCCGACATCGGCGCGAGCCCTGATCTCGTTCATCAGGTCGTCGATCTGGTTTTTCGTGGCGCGCAGCTCGATCTCCGGGTCGACGATTCCCGTCGGTCGCACGATCTGCTCCACCGTGCGGGTCGCTTCGGCGCGCTCGAACGGCCCGGGCGTCGCCGAGACCATCACCAGCTGGTCGACCCGCTCGAGGAACTCGTCGAACTTGAGCGGCCGGTTGTCGATCGCCGAAGGCAGCCGGAAGCCGTAGTCGACCAGGGTCGTCTTGCGCGATCGGTCTCCCTCGTACATGCCGCCGATCTGCGGGATCGTCTGGTGGGACTCGTCGACGAAGACGACGAAGTCGTCGGGGAAGTAGTCGATCAGGGTGTGCGGCGGGCTGCCGGGCGGGCGGCCGTCGAGGATGCGCGAGTAGTTCTCGATCCCCGAGGTGAAGCCGAGCTCCTTGAGCATCTCGATGTCGTAGGCGGTGCGCTGACGCAGGCGGTGAGCCTCCAGTTGCTTGCCCTGCTCCTCGAGCTCGGCGGTGCGCGAGTTGAGTTCGTGGCGGATCTCCTCGACCGCGCGCTCCAGCGTCTCGTCCCGGGTGACGTAGTGGGACGCGGGCCAGACCGAGACGTGGTCGATCGTGTCGAGGATCTCGCCGGTCAACGGGTCGAAATGCTGGACGCCCTCGATCTCCTCGCCGAAGAGCGAGATCCGGTAGGCCGACTCGGCGTAGGAGGGCATGATCTCCAGCACCTCGCCGCGCACCCGGAAGGAGCCGCGACCGAGAACCGCGTCGTTGCGCTGGTATTGCATTTTCACCAGCTTGCGCAGGACCTCATCGCGGTCGATCCGCTCGCCGACCTTGAAGAGCTGCATTTTTTCGTTGTAGACCTGGGGCGAGCCGATCCCGTAGATGCAGGAGACCGAGGCGACGATGATCACGTCGCGGCGCGCGAACAGCGCCGCCGTCGCGGCGTGGCGCAGGCGATCGATCTCGTCGTTGATCGACGAGTCCTTCTCGATGTAGAGGTCCTGGGCGGGGACGTAGGCCTCGGGCTGGTAGTAGTCGTAGTAGGAGACGAAGTACTCGACCGAGTTCTCGGGGAAGAACTCGCGGAACTCGTTGCAGAGCTGCGCAGCGAGCGTCTTGTTGTGGGCGATCACCAGGCTGGGGCGCTGGACGGCGGCGATCGTCGCGGCCATCGTGAACGTCTTGCCGGTCCCGGTCGCGCCGAGCAGGGTCTGGAAGCGCTCGCCCTTCTCCAACCCCTCGGCCAGCCCGGCGATCGCCTTGGGCTGATCAGCGGTAGGGGTGTAAGCGGGGTTGAGCTTGAACTCGGGCACCGGGTGACCTTAGCGTGGCGCGTTCCTCCCCCCATGCGGGAGAAAAGCGCCACGCGCTACCCTGCGCGGCCGTGACCCGCTCGCAGAAAGCGCTCGCCGGCTTCTTCGCCTTCATGGGCACGATGCACTTCGTCATCCCGCGCAGCTTCGAGGCGATCGTGCCTCCCGCCCTGCCGCGTCACCGCGAGGCGGTGATCGTCAGCGGCCTGGCCGAGATCGCCGGCGGCGCCGCCGTCCTCCCGGCCCGGACGCGCCGCTTCGCCCGCTGGTGGCTGCTCGGCCTGCTGCTAGCCGTCTTCCCGGCGAACATCCACATGGCGGTCAATCCGGAGCAGGTGCGCGGGCTCGACCTCGATCGCGTCCCCCGCTGGGCTCTGTGGGCGCGATTGCCGTTGCAGCCGCTGGCGATGCTCTGGGTCTGGCGCGCCACTCGTAGGTGACATAAGTAGGATAAACGCACGAGTTCCGATTTGAAGTCCGCTGTCTGTAGAGCTTCTGTCGGCATACGCAGAGAATTCCGTCCATGAAACCACGCGATCGATTCGCCACCAGTCTGCGCAAAGCCCGGCAGAAAGCCGAAATCTCCCAGGAGGAGCTCGGTTTTCGCTGCGATTTGCACCGCACCGAGATATCCCTGCTCGAGCGAGGCGGTCGTGAGCCGCGGCTCGGCACGATCATCAAGCTCTCCAGCGCCCTCGAGGTGACGCCCGAAGAACTGTGCACCGGCATCTCCTGGAGCGTCAAATCCCAGAAGTTCCTGTTCAAGAAGTAGTGGCCTGGGGGCCAATCCCGGTAGGGGTTCCGCTTAACTTTTTCGATGAGTTGCGGTCAGGCTGACGCCCGGAGGCTGGTGACGAAAAGGCACAAGACGCTCCACCCCTGCCGGGATTGGCCCGGTCTCAAGGAAGGAACTGTTCGATCAGGCCCCCGGCGGGGCCTAGGAAGCTTTCGAGGTTGTTGAGCAGTGAGCGGGCGTCCTTGATCAGTTCGATCGCCTGGTCGATCGGGATCTGACGCACGGTCGCCCGCAGGGGCGCGGCGAGGAGGGGGTTGAGGGCACCGGCGCGTTCGGCATCGGCGATCGCCCGCAGCAGGCCGGCTCGTATCGCCCGTGCCAACTTCGCATCGTCGATCCCGTAGCGCCGCATGAAGCGTTCGCGCGACCGTGGGGTGGCGAGCGCCCGGGCCAGCGTCTCGCGGCTGACGCCCAGCTCGCAGGCGGCGCCATCGAGCGCCGAGAGCGAGAACTGCTGCGCGATCCCCTGCAGGCCTTCGGGTTCGGTCCAGGGCCGCGGCTTGCATGGGTCCTGCGTCTTCGCCGGCTCGTAGGAGGACCCGCCGGCGGCGAGGTAGGCGACGACGAGCGCCAGCGAGGCGGCGATCGCCGCGATGACCAGGAACCGCCCTCTCCCCTCCCCATTCACAGCTCCACCCTCCGGGCGAGGCCGATCGGGATCAGGGCCAGCAAGCCGATCAGGGCACCGAGGCCGAAGGAGGGGCTGAAGGCATGGGTAGCGGCGCGGTCGAGCTGGTCTTGCAGTTCTTCGCGCAGGAGGACCACGTCGGCACGGGTGGCCGGATCTTCGGGCAGCGGTTCGAACGCCGGGCCGAGCGTCGGCACCTTCCCCCGCTCGCCTTCGAGCCGTTCCTCGATCCGCTGCGCGAGCTGCAGCTTGAGCAGCGGTTCGACCTTCGAGTCGAGCACCACCGCGGTGCTGGCATCGAGCGCGTCGTGGCGCTGCTGGGCGAGGTCGGCGGTGAAGAGCGGCGTCAGCACGATCAGGCCGATCGCGACCCCGGCGTGCCGGGCGGAGATCGTCCAGCCCCCGTGGATCGCCTGCGGCGCCCGCCCGGCGAGCGCCGTCTCGGTCAGCGCCGAGAGGACCAGGGCGAGGCCGAGGCCGACCAGGATCTGCGGCGGCACGGTCAACGCCACCTCCGCGTGGGGCAGCAGGGCGAGGCCGCCGAGGCCGCCGGCGACGAGGATCGCCCCCGCAGCCGCGCGGGCGCGCTCGCTTCCCACCGCGGGCCCCAGGCGAGCGCCTAACAGCGCCGCCAGCGGCATCACCGAGACGACTATTGCCGCGCCGATCGGACTCAGGCGCCAGCCTTCGATCAGCAGCAGGACCAGCAGGAACAAGGCGGCGGCGATTGCCGCCGAGACCATCGCCAAGGCCAGGTTGGCGAGGAGGTGCGGGCGGCCGGTGCGGCGCAGCTCGGTCGAGATGACTCCCGTTGCCGCCTCGTGGCGGGCGACGGCGAGGACGGGCACCCCGGCGGCAATCGCGATCGGCGCCTGGAGGAGGAAGATCGACTGCCAGGAGACGAGCTCGGTGAGGAGGCCGCCGACCGCCGGGCCGAGGGCGGCGCCAGCGGCGCCCGCCATCGCCCAGATCGCGACCGCGCGGCGCTCGGAGCCGACCGTCGCCGGCAACAGCTCCAGGACCGCGGTGACCGCCAGCGCCCCACCCAGCGCCTGCACGCAGCGGGCGGCGATCAGGGTGCTCAGCTCAGTCGAGAGCCCACAGGCAAGTCCGGCGCCGGCGAACACGGCGAGGCCGATGGCCGCAGCGCGACCGGGACCGATGCGCCGCGCGAAGTGCGCAGCTGGAACCGCAGCCAGGGCCATCACCAGGTTGAAGGAGACGAGCACCCAGGTGACGCCGGCGACGCTCGTGTCGAGGTCGCGGTAGATCTGCGGAAGCGCCAGGACGACGATCGAGGAGTCGGCGAGCACCAGGGCGACGGCGACCGCAAGAGCAGTCAGGCGGGGGCGCGGCGGGCTCAATAGCCCAGCTCCTTGGCGTACTTTTCGCGATAGGCGCGCTGCTTGTCGAGCACGTCTTCGACGTAGGCCCGGGTTTCGGGGAAGGGAATATCGGCCACGCTCAGATCGCTGCCTCCCCAGCTGTCGACGTTGGTCGGGCCGGCGTTGTATGCGGCAAGGGCGGCAACCACATCCCCTTCATAGCGGTCGAGGAGTTCGCGCAGGAGGAAGGTGCCGTAGCGGATGTTGATTTCCGGGTCGCCGAGGTCGCCGAAATGAAAGGTGGTTCCGCCGCTATGACGCTCGATGTCCTTGGCGGCCTGCGGCGTGATCTGCATCAAGCCGCGTGCCCCCGCGCTCGATGTGCGGTCGTCGAACTTCGACTCGGCGTAGATAACGGCGGCTATCAGGGCCGCGTCGACGTTCTTTTCCTTGGCCTGCTGGCGGATGATGTCCTCGTGGCGAAGCGGCAGAGTCAGCTCCTGGATCACGTCGCCGAACTTGCCGAAAAGCCCAAGCGCGATGCCCGCGGCGATGCCCGCCACGACCGCTGCGCCGCCGACGAAGAGGCGCCGCCGCCTCGCCTTCCCCTTCATGCACAGAGCTTCTCGACGAGGGCGGACAGCTCCCGCTCGAGGTCCTCGACGCTGCCGTCGTTCTGGATGACGTGTGCCGCACGGGATGCCTTTTCCGCCTGGGCCAGCTGGCGCGCCTCACGCTCGTCGACCAGCGCATGGCCACGCGCCCGGGCCCGCTCAGCCCGAACCTCATCCGAAGCGACGACCGCGACCGAGGTGTCGAAGGCCCCCTCCATCCCCGCCTCGAACAGCAGCGGCACCTCGACGACGGCGACGTCTGCCTCCCCTGGCAGCGACGCCAGCCAGGCGCCGATCCGCTCACCCACGAGCGGGTGGATCTGCCCCTCTAGCCACCTCAGCTCGTCGGTGTCGGCGAAGACGATCGAGCCGATCCGGTCGCGGTCGACCTTGCCCGCGGGAGCGACCTCTGGCCCCCAGCGCTCGACCAGCCTCGGCAGCAGGGGCTCGGCATCGAGCAGCTCGTGAACCACCGCATCGCTGGAGATCGTCTTCGCCCCCAGCCGCGCGAAAGCAGCAAGCGCCTCGGACTTCCCTGCGGCAATCCCCCCCGTGAGCCCGATCGTAAGCGGCCGGGCCACAGCCCAGCTCAGGACTCGGGCGGAGCCTCGAGCTCGGGCTCGGGCTCGTCGGCAGCGACTGGCGTCTCTGCCTCAGCCTCTGGCTCTGGAGCCTCAGCCTCAGGCACCTCTGCCTCCTCGGCAGCTGGCTCTTCAGCCTCAGGCTGCCCAGCGACCTCATCGGCCGGGGCGGTCGCCTCCTCGGCCACAGGCTCCTCAGCTTGCTCAGCAGGGACCCCGGCGACAGGCTCTTCAGCTTCCTCCGCAGGGGCCTGCTCGGCGGACTCCTCAACCTCGGCAGCGAACTCCGGAGGAGCCTCCTCAGTGGCCTCTGCCATGGGTGGTGTGGATGAGGGGTCGTCGCCCGCAGCTTGCGTGGACGAGGACCCCTCGTCCTCGACGGGAACCGCGGCCTGAGGCTCCTCGGTAACTCCCCCCGAGCCCTCACCAGCGGCCTCGAGTTGTTCGCCGAGGTCCCCCATCGGCATGTTCTGGCCCTCGACCCGCTTGATGCTGAGCGAGAGACGCCGCCGCTCCTCGTCGATCTCGAGGATCTTCACGTTCAGCGTCGAGTTGGGCTCGACCACCTCGCTCGGGCTCTCGACGTGGTGATCGGCGAGCTCGGAGATGTGGACCAGGCCCTCGACGCCAGGCAGGATCTCGACGAAGGCGCCGAAGGCGACGACCTTGGTCACCGTCCCCTCGAGCACATCTCCCGGGCGGTGGGTGCTGATCACCCGCTGCCACGGGTCCTCCTGGGTCTGCTTGAGGCCGAGCGAGATGCGCTGGCGGTCGCGGTCGATGTCGAGCACTTTGATCCGCACCGTGTCGCCGATCGAGACGACCTCGGAGGGATGGTTGACGTGGCTCCAGGAAAGCTCGGAGATGTGGATCAGGCCGTCGATCCCCTCGAGATCGACGAAGGCGCCGAAGTCGACGATGTTGGAGATCTTGCCCTCGACCACCTGTCCGGGCTCGAGCCTGCCGAGGATCTGCTCGCGGACCTCCTTGCGCTCTTCCTCGAGCACGGCGCGCCGTGAGAGCACCACGTTGTTGCGGCTGCGGTTGAGCTCGATCACTTTGCACTCGAGCGTCTGGCCGAGGAACTCGTCGAGGTTGTGGACGCGGCGGATGTCGACCAGCGAGGCGGGCAGGAAGCCGCGCACGCCGAGGTCGAGGATCAGGCCACCCTTGACAACCTCGATGACGCTGCCTTCGACCGGTTCGCCGGACTCGGCTGCGGCCTCGATGCGGCGCCAGGCCTTCTCGAAGCGGGCCCGCTTCTTGGAGAGGACGAGGCGGCCCTCGGCGTCCTCTTTGGTGAGGACGAGCGCGTCGATCTCCTCGCCCAGCTCGACCTCGTCGGCCGGGTCGACCGACTTGCGGATCGAGAGCTCGGTCGAGGGAATGACTCCCTCCGACTTGTAGCCGATGTCGACGAGGACCTCGTCTTTGTCGATCCGCACGACCTTGCCTTTGACGACGTCGCCCTCGTCGAAGGAGACCATCGTCGCCGCGTAGTTCGGCACGATCTTGCCGTCGATTTCGACCAGCAGGCCGTTCGAGCCCTCGACCGGGGAGCCGGTCGGAGCGTCAGGAGTCAAGGTCGTATCGGTCAAGGACACAGCGGGGGATAATTGCAGAGTGGATACGCTCCACGTCGTGCCGGTTAGAGCGACCAAGCGCGGCGACGAGCGAACCCCTTTGACCGGGGAGTATGACGTGTTGGTCTGCGGGGCCAGCTTCGCCGGCCTCGCGGTTGCCCGCGAGATGGCAGGCTCCGGTGCCGACGTGCTGATCGTCGATCGCTACGAGATCGGCGAGCGGCAGACCTCCGCTTGCGGCATTCCCACCGAGTGGCTGCAGGCGACGGGTCTGATCGGGGCCGAGCGGCAGCGCTTCGACTCGCTGCTCATCCACACCCCGCACGGCAGCAGGCGCTACGAGCTTCCCTGGACCTTCTCGACCTTCGATTACCGCACGCTCTGCGAGCTGCTCTGGGATCAGTGCGACGCCCGCTTCGAGACGGCGAAGGTCAACGGCCGCGTCGCGGCGGCCGACGGCGACGGCGGGATCGCGGTCGAGACCGACCGCGGCGTGCTCTCGGCGCCGCTCGTCGTCGACGCGCTCGGCTGGCGTCGCATGCTCGCCTCGGGCGACGGCTTCCAGCCTCCCGACGCACCGCTCTCGCGCGGACTCGAGGTCCACCCCGGCGGCAGCAGCGAGGATCTCGAGGTCTGGATCGACCGCCGCTACGTCCCCGCCGGCTACGGCTGGTCCTTCCCGGCTCACGACGAGCTGCGGATCGGCGTCGGCTCCTTCGACCCGCGCTTTCACGTGCGCGAGACGACCGAGCTGCTGGCCGAAGACCTCGGCAGCGATCGCGTCCGCTACCAGGGCAACTGGATCCCCCACGAGTTGCGCCGCGCCACCGAGGGCGGGGTCTTCTTCGTCGGCGACTCCGCCGGCCACTGCCTGCCCCTGACCGCCGAGGGGATCAGGACCGCCCTCTACTTCGGCGTCGCGCTCGGGCGCGAGCTGCGCGAGGTCTACGAGGGAGGCCAGGACCGCGACCGCGCCGCGTCCCGCTACGCGGAGTTCCACGACTCCCACGAGTGGAAGTTCCGCTGGATGCTGCGGGTGCAACGGCTCGTGCCACGCATCCCACCGCGCCTGCTGGGCCCGATGATCCGGCTGCTGGGCGCGAAGCGCTTCGTCGACTGGTCCTTCGAGCACTACCTGCGGATCGCGCCGCCGCCCTCAGCGAACGACGAGAACGGTGCCCGCCATCAGCAGGACGATGCCGAGGACCCGCTCGGGGCTGAGCGGGACCTGGTCGAGGCCGAACAGGCCTAGCCGGTCGATCGCCACCGAGGCGGTCAGCTGGCCGGCGATCGTCGCCGCCGCAACTCCCCCGGCGCCGACGACGGAGACCGCGATCAGCGCGTTGGTGACGTAGACGGCGCCGAGCAGGCCACCGAGCAGGTAGTACCAGCTGACGTCGAAAGTCGAGCCCAGACCGCCGGCCTTGCCGCTGAGCACGACGATCGCGGCGAGGGCGATCGTGCCGACGCCGAAGGAGACGAGCGCTGCCGGCAGGCTGCCGGTCCCGCGGCCGAGCCCGGCGTTGATCGGCGCCTGCAGCGCGATCAGGCCGCCGGCGAGGGCGGTGAGAAGGACGGCCAGGCCCTTATCCACGGGAGCGATTCCGAGGGAGCGTGATTTTCAGTCGGGACGCGGGTTGCATCAAACGAAAGTCCAGTTCAGCTGAACCTCTCCGCTGTCATATCAGTAACCCGAGGAGATCGAACGACCCATGCCCCCACCCGCAGAGGGATTCGCCTCCCGGCTCTTCTTGGGCCCGGCGCTGCGTGCTCAGCCGGACCGTCGGCTGGTCACGCTCGTCCGCGAGGGATACGAGGCCGCTTTCGAGGAGATAGTCCGCCGCTACGGCAGGCCGCTTTCCCGCTACGCGTCCTCGATCGTCGGCAGCCGTTTCGAGGACGTCACCCAGGACGCTTTCTCGAAGGCGCTGCTGGCTCTGCGCCGCGACGACGCCGAGATCGAGCTGCGTCCATGGCTCTTCCGGATCGTCCGCAACACGGCCCTCAACGACCTGCGCGACAGCCCGCCCTCGCCCGAGGTCCTCGCCGAGGCGATCGTGGGCAACAGCAACCCGGCAGAGGAACTGGAGCGTCGCGAGGAGCTCGCCGACCTGATGAAGCGACTGCAGGCACTACCCGAGCCGCAGCGTGCGGCGATCGTGATGCGGGAGCTGGAGGGGCTCGGCCACGAGGAGATCGCGGCGGCACTCGGCCTGACCGGTGGCGGCGCCCGGCAGGCGATCTACCGGGCCCGGCAGGCGCTACGAGACGGCGCCGGAATGCTCTTCCCGCTGCCGCTCCTGCAGGCGATGCTCAGCGGCAGCGGCTCCGGCGCGGCAGAAACCGCCGGCATTGGCGCCGCCGGGCTCGGCGGCGCCACCGGAGCCGGCGTAGCGCTGAAAGCCACCGCGGCCACGGTGCTGGTCGCCGGTGCGGTCGGCGCCGGTGTCGCGCTCAAGGGCGATTCGCGCGGCGCCGAGGCCAAGGCGGCGCCTGCGCGCATATCGCACGCAGGGCCTGACGTGGCGTCGGCGCCGACTGCCGCCAAACGCGAGCCCAGCGCAGGCGATGCGCGACAGGGGAGCGCGACGGGGGGCGGTTCGACGACCGAAGCGGGCGACGACCGTGGCGGGCATGGCGCCGGGCCGGGCCGGAACGGGGATGGCGAATCGTCCGGGGACGGAACGAAGTCTCACGGCGGGAACGGGTCGGACGACGGGGCTCCAGGGCCCTCCCGATCCGGCTCATCGAGCCGCGACGACGGCAGCTCGGGCCACGGCTCCGACGATTCCGGCCACTCTTCCCGCGACGGAGGAGGCTCGGTCACCAGCGAGCGCTCGGGGTCCGGGAGCGATTCGGGGTCCGGCTCCGGCTCTGGCGGGGGCGATTCGGGCATGGACGGTGGCGAGAGCTCTCACAGCGGCCCCGGCTCGGGAGGAGAAACCGAAGAGAGCGTTTCAAGCGGGGGCGATTCGGGCGGCTCCAGCGGCTCGGGCGGCTCTGACGGAGATGGCGGCGAATCCGGCTCCGGCGACTCGGGCGATCTGTTGCGTGATCTTCCCGAAAGCGGCGGGTTGACCGAATAGACAACCGCAACTGGAGGAACCCGATGAACCCCAAGCACAGACTCGAGGTCTTCATGGTCGCCGCACTCGGCGCAATCGCGATGCTGGCCCTGCCGGCAATGGCGGCTGCCAAGGATCGCAACCACGACCGCATCCCCGATCGTTGGGAGAAGCGCCATAACCTCTCGCTGCGCGTGAATCAGGCGAGGCGCGACCAGGATCGGGACCATCTGCGCAATCGCGCCGAGTTCATGGCGGGCGACAACCCGCGCAGCTCGGACAGCGACGGCGACGGGATCCCCGACGGGGAAGAGAACGCCGGCACGATTCAGTCGTTCGACCCGAGCACCGGCAAGCTGACGATCGCCCTCTTCGGCGGCGAAACCCTCAGTGGGCTCGTCGGCGAAGAAACCGAGATCGAGTGCGGAGGGGACCACCACGGGATGGCCTCCGC
>Ga0157370_10007257_pt1 | contig 12094 bp, 8 predicted proteins | sample C35metaG_FD_113463 | JGI IMG/M metagenome (GOLD analysis project Ga0157370, IMG submission 113463) | Corn rhizosphere microbial communities from Kellogg Biological Station, Michigan, USA - C3-5 metaG | ecosystem: Host-associated > Plants > Roots > Rhizosphere > Soil | place: USA: Michigan...
GCCCGCGCTCACCGCGTTGGGCCTGTGGGCCGCGTGGGCGCTGGTGCGCCGGATTCCCGATGGGCAGAACGTCGCCGACGTTCAACTCTCGGTGGCCAAGCGGGGCGGCGTGCTGCGCTGGCGTCAGATCCTGATGCGCACGCTGGCATCGGCAGTCACGTTAGGCTCGGGCGGGTCGGCCGGCAGCGAAGGCCCGACGGCCGTGTTGGGCGCGGGCATCGGGTCGCTCATCGGGCAGGGGCTCCGCTTCCAACAGCGGCGGCTCAAGATTCTCGTCGGGTGTGGGGCCGGCGCGGGCATTGCTGCCGCGTTCAACGCGCCGTTCGCCGGCGCGTTTTTCGCGCTCGAGGAGGTGCTCGGGTCGTTCTCGATCGGCGCGTTCAGCCCGGTGGTCATCGCGTGCGTAGCCGGCGCGCTCACGGTGCGGCCGTTCCTCGGGTCGCATCCGGCATTCCACATTCCGGCGTACGGCACGATCCGGCCGGCAGCGATTCTGCTCTTCTATCCGCTGTTAGGCATCGTGTGCGGCCTCTGGTCCGCGTTGTACACACGGACCTTCTTCGCTTCGGCATCGGCGTTCGCGGGTGCGCGCGGTCCGCGCTGGCTGCGGCCCATACTCGGCGGCCTGATCGTCGGGCTCATCGTGTATGCGTCGGGCGGCCTGCTCGTGGGCAACGGGCACCTGGCGATTCCGACGCCGATCTTCGGCGGGATCGCGTGGTATCTCCTGTTAGCCATCGCGCTCGCCAAGTCCGTGGCCACCGCCGTGACACTGGGCTCCGGTGGATCGGGCGGCGTGTTCACGCCCACACTGTTCATCGGCGCCGCGTTAGGCGGAGCCATGGGGCGCATCGCACATCTCGGATTTCCCAATTTTGGCTTGCATCCCGAGGCGTGGGCTCTCGTCGGCATGGCCGGGCTCGTCGCCGGCGCCAATCGCGCGCCGCTCACGGCGATCTTCATCGTGTTCGAGATGACCAACGACTATCAGCTGGTGCCGCCGCTGATGCTCGTCTCCGTCGTTGCGTTCGCCGTGGCTCGCAAGTGTGCGCCGTACGGACTCTACGATGGATGGCTCGAGCGCCGCGGCGAGCACCTCGCCCACGGCGCCGACCGCGCGCTCATGCACCGCATACGCACGGCTGAGGCGCTCGAGACGCATCCGATCGTGGTGCGACCATCGGACACGTTGGCTGACGTGATCGCTGCAGCGGGGCGCACGCGGTATCCGACGCTGCCAGTCGTCGACGTCGATGACATGCTCCTCGGCGTGATCACGTATGATGGATTGCGCCAGGCGATGTTGGATCGCGGTGCGCTCGCGGGTGTGGTCCTCGCCGCCGACCTGGCCGCGCCGACGGAGGTCGTGCTGCCGTCCGATTCCCTCGCTGACGCGCTGCGCAAGATGAACGCGCGCGCGATCGACGTAATCCCCGTAGTAATGAGTGAGGCGCATCCCCGGATCGTGGGCGTCCTGAGCCGTGCGGACGTGCTCGGCGCGTATGAGCGGGAGCTCATGCAAGAAGTCTGAACGCCGGGGAGGCGGCGGCCGGCGCCGCCTGAGGGCATGGGGAAGCGTGGGCGTAGGCCCGCTGAGGGAATGGGCTGCCTGGCGGGGGCCGCACCACGCAACCCTTCCTCTACACGTCGTGTCCCAAAGACAAGTCAGTACGTGGGATCGCTTTCGCCCACGACGTTGCGACCGAGGTGCGGTGGACGAAACGGATCTCCTAACCAGAGCCCGAGCCGGCGATCCCGCGGCCGAGCGCGCGCTGTACGACGCGCACGTCGACCGTGTCTATCGACTCGCATACCGGTTGGCGGGGAGTGATGACCTGGCGCAGGACTTCACACAGGAGACGTTCATCCGCGCCTTCGCCCGGTTAGGCGACTTCCGGGGCGACTCGAGTTTCGGGACGTGGCTGCACACGATCGCGCTCTCCGTGTCGATGAACGGGTTGCGCAAGGTGAAGCGGTTCCGGACGCGCGAAGCGGATCTGGACGAGGCGCGCGACCATGGGTGGACGGGGCGGCGGGCGGAGCCGGACTTGAAGCAGCGGCTCGCGGCCGCGATCGACGCACTGGCGCCGGGGTTCCGGGCGGTGTTCGTGATGCACGACGTGGAAGGGTACACGCACGAGGAAATCGGCACTGCGTTAGGCATACAGCCGGGGACGTCCAAGGCGCAGCTCTCGCGGGCGCGCGCCCGGCTCCGTGAAGCCCTGTCGGATTTTGCAGGAGAATGGACCGCATGAGCGACGACAAGTTCGATGAATTCCTGCAGCGGGCGGCGCGCTCGTACCACGAGCCGCCGGCCACGCCGCGCGAGGAGATGTGGACGCGTATCGAGGCCGAGCGGCGGGTTCGCCGGCTCGCGGTCCCGACGCAGCGGCGCCGGTGGTGGCTCACCGCCACGGCCCTCGCGGCCACGCTTCTGTTAGGCATCGCCCTCGGCACCTGGATGGAGGGTGGGAGGGGCACGACGGGCTCGCGGCCGCCGACTGTGGCGATGGGTCCATCCACGACGCCCGCGCCCTCGGCGACCACACCCGTCGCTGCGGCGCCCACGGCGCGCGGCGGTGCGGCGAGTCGCGCTCCGGCGCCTAACGCTGCCGGCTCGCTCACCTTCGATGCGGCCGCCGCCGATCACCTCGGGCGCGCGGAAGCCCTGCTCACGACGTTCAACACGGAGTCCGCGCACGGCACCATCGACCCGCAGATCGGAGCCTGGGCCGGTGACCTGCTCACGACGACGCGACTCCTGCTGGATTCCCCGCGTGCCCGCGATCCGCGCACGCGCAAACTGTTGAGCGACCTGGAAGTGGTGCTCGCGCAGATCGCCCAGCTCAAGTCCCAACCGGATTCGTCGTCCGATGAGTTCGAGATCATCGAACAGGCGGTCCGCAGCCAAAACATGATGACCCGATTGCGCGATGCGACGCCTCCAGGGAGCGCCGCACTCGCCTCTGGCTCCTGAGGAGACCCTCGATGCCGACCTTCTTGATGGTACTGTCGTTCTTGATGGTGATGGGCGCGCCGCATGGCATCCTCTCGATGCCTAACGTAGCGCCGGCCATCGCGTCGACGCCGGCGCACGCCTTCGCCACGCAACCTCCCGCCGCGATGTTCCCCGGCGACTCCGCGGACTCGCTCTATCGCGTGGCCCGGAAGGCGCTGAACGACGGCGACTACCGCCGCGCGGCGACGCTCTTCCGCCAGATCGCGGAGGACTATCCGAGCTCGCGCTACGCCGGCGACGCGCTGTACTGGCAGGCGTTTTCGCTCTACCGCCGCGGGGGAAACGTGGACCTGCATGCCGCTCTCGATGCGCTCGATGCCCAACGGAGCAAGTATCCGTCGGCTGCGACGCACGGTGACGCCGCCGCGCTCACGACACGGATCAACGGCGAGCTGGCGCGCCGCGGCGACTCGCGAGCCGGAGCGCACGTGGTTCAGGTCGCCGACAGCGCGACCAAGGGCTGTCCGAGCGAGGACGACGACATGCGCGTGGCCGCGCTCAACGCGTTGATGCAAATGGATGCGCAGGAGGCGCTGCCCGTGTTGCGCAAAGTGCTCGCGCGCCGCGACGCGTGCTCCGAACCCCTGCGCAAGAAGGCGGTGTTCATCGTCGCGCAGAAGGAAGACACCGAAAGCGCCGACATCCTGTTGAGCGTCGCGCGCAGCGACCCATCGAATGATGTTCGCGAATCGGCCGTGTTCTGGCTCGGCCAGGTGTCGGGTGAGCGGTCGGTGTCACTGCTCGATTCCATTCTCACGTCAACCAAAGATGAGAATCTGCAGGACAAGGCGATCTTCGCGTTGTCACAGCACGGCGGCGAGCGCGCCGGCAAGATCCTGCGCGATCTCATCACGCAGCCTAACACATCGGATGACGTGAAGTCGCGCGCGATCTTCGCGCTCGGCCACTACCGGGGCGACGCGTCCGATTTCGCCTATCTGCGCGACGTGTTTCCGAAGCTCGACAAGCCGGAGCTCCGGGAACAGGTGATCCAATCGATGGCGCAGAGCGACGACCCGGACAACCGCCGCTGGTTGTTAGGCGTCGCCGAGGATCCGCATCAGGACGTGGAGATTCGCAAGAAGGCGTTGTTCTGGGCCGGCCAGGGCGGTGTGCCGATCGCCGATCTGTCGTCGATGTACGATCGCATGACCGATGACGCACTGAAGGAGCAGGTCATCTTCGCGCTCTCCCAGCGCGAGGAGCGCGAGGCAACCGACAAACTCATCGACATCGCGCGGCACGACCACAACATCGAGCTGCGCAAGAAAGCGATCTTCTGGTTAGGCCAGCGCGATGATCCGCGCGTCCGCAAACTTCTGGAGGAGCTGATCACCAATGACTCCATCTGATCGGGTGAGGCGGGCAGCGTGCGCCGCGGCGGCCGTGCTGGCCACGCTCGGACCGTCGATGGCGCGGGCCCCGTCCATAGCCGACCGCGTGCGCGGCGCATCGGGCGACGTCGAGATTCGGTTCGCGGCGCGCCCCGGCGTGTGCGGCGACGGCGAAGGCTCGGTGAACTTCCGGTCGCGCCACGACACCGGCAACGACGGATACTGGCACTGCGAGCCCGGCCCGGTGCGCGTGCGGCTTACCGTGCACGACGGCGCGGTGCAGGCCATCCACACGCTGGTCGGCACGCGTCACCGCGCGATCGCGGGCCTAACGGACCTCGGTGCGGTGGGGGATCGGGATGCGGTGCAGTACTTTCTGTCGCTGGCCCGCAGCGCCGACGTGCCGGTGGCGCGCGAAGCCGTGACACCCGTCGCGCTCGCAGATTCCATGACGGTCACGCCGGAGTTGCTGACGCTGGCCACGGAGCGCTCGCACCCGATCGAGGTGCGCAAGTCCGCGCTGTTCTGGGCGGGGCAGGTGGACGAGAGCGACGTGAGCGCACCCGTGCAGCGCATTGCCGATGACACGACCGAGGACCGGCGTCTGCGCGAGCAGGCCGTTTTCGTGCTGTCGCAGCTGCCCGATGGCGCAGGGGTGCCGGGTCTCACGCGGGTCGCGCGATCGAGCGCAGAGCCGTGGCTCGCGGCCAAGGCCACGTTCTGGCTCGGCCAGATCGACGATCCAGGCGCGAGCCAGACGCTGCGCCAACTGGTGACCGATCGCAGCGTGAGCGACGAGGTCAAAGGGCAGGCGGTGTTCGTACTCGGCCAACACGATTCGCAAGACGACCAGGCGTTCCTCCGCAGCCAGTTCGACGCGTTAGGCACGAAGAAGTTGCAGGATCGGGTGCTCATGGGTGTCGCGCAGCACGGCGGCCCCGATGCAAAGGCATGGCTGTTGGGCATTGTCACGGATTCCGCTCGGCCCGTCGAGGTGCGGAAGCAGGCGCTTTTCTGGGCGGGACAGAGCGAGGCCCTCAAGACATCCGACCTGACCGCGTTGTACGACCGCCTGCACGACGACGCCATGCAGCGCCAAACGATCTTCGTGCTGTCGCAGCGGGACGACTCGGCGGCGACGGATGTGCTCATGCGCATCGCGCGCTCGGATCCCGAGCACGACCTGCGCAAGCAGGCGATGTTCTGGTTGGGACAGAAGAACGATCCGCGCGTGGCGAAATTCCTCGCCGACATCCTCGAGCACTGAGGGCGGGCCAATGCGGTATGGTGCGCTCATGGCGGCGGCATTTGCGTTAGGCGCCGGGAGGGCCGCCGGGCAGTCGCTGGCGCAGCGCGTGAGCAGCGCAGGTGACGGCCGCGTGCAACTGCGCTTCGCGTCGCGCGCAGGCGTGTGCGGCGACGGACGCAGCACGATCTCCGGCGGAGACCACAACTTCATGCGCGGCGACTGGTCGTCGCGCGACGCCGACGGGGAATGGCGCCGTCGCTGCGAGCCAGGTCCGGTACGCGTGGTGCTGCGCACGGCGAACGGGTCTGTCGAACGCTTGAGTGTGAACATCGGCGGCAACGACAGTGGCGCCGACGTGCACGATCTGGGCGTGGTATCGGCGCGTGACGCGGTGAGCTATTTGCTCGACCTCGCCGGCGGCGCATCGCACCGCGTGGGCGACGATGCGGTGTTGGCCGCGGTGCTCGCCGACAGCATCACGCCGTGGCCGTCGCTCATCACGCTGGCGCGCAACGCGCAGTCGCGCGACACGCGCGAGAGCGCGACCTTCTGGTTAGGCCAGGCGGCCGCGGCGCGCGTCAATGGCACGACGCTGTTCGGCGACCACGATCAGGCGGACGAGTCGGACGACGAAGCGGTGCGTGGTGAGGCGATCTTCGCGATCTCGCAGCAGCCGCGCGACGAGAGCGTGCCGGTGCTGATTCGCGTCGCACGCACCAACACAGACCCCGTGCTGCGCAGGAAGGCGCTGTTCTGGCTCGGCCAGAGCGGCGATGCGCGCGCGATCGATCTCTTCAGCCAGATCTTGAGCGGCGCCGAGCGCTGACGCGGTCTTCCGCGCGCGCTGACCCGACACCAACTTACCGGCCGCGTCGTGAGTCGTGCGACGCGCGCCGGACCTTCTCCCGGTCGCGCGCCGCAGCGTGTGCCTCCAGGAGGATGTCATGGTGTCGAGACGGAAATTCATTGGTGTGTCCGCCGTGGCCGTCGCCGGCACGGCGTGTCATGCATCCACGGCGCGCACCGAGCCCGAGCCGACCGATGGTGGCGTCGCGCAGCCGCCCGCCATCGCGGCGCTCACGTCGGTGAAAAGCCAGGCCCAACCGATCACGGTGGACGAACGACGCGCCCGCATCGAGCACGCGCGTGCGCTCATGCACGACAGCGACCTGAGTGCGATGATGCTCACCGGCGGCACGTCGCTCGATTACTTCACCGGTATCCAGTGGGGATTGAGCGAGCGGTTGCTCGCGGTCGTGCTTCCCGTCCGCGGCAAGCCGTTCCTCGTGACGCCGGCGTTCGAACGCTCGCGCGCGATGGAGCAGGTTGCCGAGGGGCCGCTCGATACCGGCACGGACGTGATGACCTGGCAGGAGCACGAGAGTCCGTACGCCCTCGTCGCGCAGGGCCTGCAGTCGCGGGGCCTCGCCACTGGCCGGTTAGGCATCGAGGAGACCGTGCGCTACGTGTTCAGCGACGGCGCGGCGCACGCGCTGCCGGCCATGTCGCTGGCCAGCGCCACGCCGGTGACCGCGGGCTGCCGCATGGTGAAGACGGATCACGAGGTGGCGCTCATGCGGCTGGCGGCCGCGGTGACGCTGCGCGCGTATCACGCCACGTGGCAGTCGATCCGGGAGGGCATGACGCAGCAGGACGTGAGCGCGTTGGTCGCGGCCGGACATCACCGGCAAGGCTTCGACGGGGAGGCGACGGTGCAAGTGGGCGAGTACTCGGCGCTGCCGCACGGGTCGCGCACCCCCCAGACGATTCGCGACGGCACCATCGTGATGATCGACGGCGGGTGCAAAGTGGAGGGTTACACGTCCGACATCACCCGCACCGTCGTGCTCGGTACGCCTAACGATGAAATGAAAAAAGTGTTCGACATCGTGTACCGCGCGCAGACGGCCGCCTTGCAGACGGCGCGGCCGGGGCGCGAGTGTCAGGCGGTGGATGCCGCGGCGCGCAAGGTGATCGTCGACGCCGGCTACGGTCCCGACTACACGTACTTCGCGCATCGACTGGGCCACGGCATGGGGATGGACGGACACGAGTGGCCGTATCTCGTGCGCGGCAACACGCTGCCGATGCAGCCCAACATGATGTTCAGCGACGAGCCGGGCATCTACATTCCGGGCAAGTTCGGCGTGCGCATCGAGGACGACATGCACATCACTGCCGACGGTGCGGAGCTGCTCACGCCGCGCAGTCCGTCGCTCGAACAACCGTTCGGACCAACTGCCTAACGGACGGGCTGCGGCCGCCGCGCCGCTGTCACCCGTCGACCGAGGGCGCGGAGCACGAAGCGCAGACGGTCCGTCCACGGCAGGCGGCCGAAGTTGGTCTTTACGACGCCACGGGTGAAGTACGTCATGTGGGTATAGTCGATGGCCACGTCCATCACGACGGGACCGCCGCGCTCGGTGATACCCGCAGCCTGGTCGACCACGTCGGCGATCTCGACGTCGCGGTCGAGGCGCAGGTACTGCACGCCCACCCCGGCGCACAGCTGCTCGAGGTCGTAGTCGGGCAGCTGGCTCGCGCTCTTTCTGCCTAACGCAAGCGATTGGAGCTGCGCGATCTGCGCGAGCTCGTGGTCGCGCAGCACGACGACGGCGATGGCGACCTCGTGGCTCGCCGCCGTGAGCAGCTCGAGCCCCGTCATGAGGAACGCCCCGTCGCCCGTGAGCGCGACGCACGGCGTCTCGGGGCGCGCGAGCTTCGCGCCGATTGCCGCCGGCACGCTATAGCCCATGCAGGAGTAGTCCACGGGCGCGGCAAAGTGGCCCGCGCGCTCGAGCCGCAGGCACTCCATGGCGAGGAAGGTTCCGTTGCCGCTGTCGGCAGTGTAGATCGTGGCCGGGCCGAAGCGGCGCTGCAGGCCCACGAGGAGCGCATGCGGCGTGACGCCGGTGGTGCTCGCGTTCTCGCGCCACGCGCGTTCTACGGCAGCGTGTCCGTCGCGAATGGCGGCGCGCATGGCGACGTCAATGGTCGGTGCGTGAGGCGCGCGAGGAGCGCGTCGACGAACGCCCGCGCGTCGGAGACGATTGCCAGATCCGTCTCGACGTTGCGCTCCAGCGCCGTCTGCCCGATGTCGACGTGGATGAGCGGACGACGCGGCTCGGCGCCATAGCTCCCGGTAGCGACCTCCCCGAAGCGGCAGCCGATGGCGAGGGTGGCGTCGCACTCGTGCGCCACGGCGCGCGCGAAGTGCGGCGCCGCTTCGCCGAATCCGGGCCAGAGCGCAAGCGGGTGCGACTCGGGGAACACGCCTTTGCCGTGAATCGTTGTCGCGACCGGCGCCTCGAGTGTCTCGGCGAGCGCGACGACGTCGGCGCCGCGCGCGCCGAATCCCAGGTAGAGCAGCGGCCGGCGCGCGCCGGCGAGCAGCGCCGCCGCACGCTCCACGAGCTCGGCCGGCGGCTGCGGCGGCGGAGCGCCTAACGATAACGCCGGCGCGGCGTCGCCATCGTGCGCCAGCAGATACATCTCGGCCGGCACCTCGACGAACACGGGACCCGGCACGCCGGCGCGCGCGATGCGACACGCCTCGCGCACCGTGCGGTAGAGGTCGGCGCCGTGCTCCGGCCGCATGATGCTCTTGGTGATCGGCCGCGCGAGCGCCACTTGGTCGATGTCGTGGAGCTGGAATGCCATGCCTGTGTCGCGCCGCACGCCGCAGCCCAACACGAGCATCGGGATGGTGTCGAGATATGCCTCGGCGATACCACTCAACGCGTGCGTGAGGCCCGCGCCCGGCACCAGCGCGGCGCAACCCAGTCGCCCCGACGCGCGCCAGACGCCGTCGGCCATGAACGACGCGCTTTGCTCGTCGGTGACCAGGATGGGTTTGACCCGCGACGACCGCGCGAGCGCGTCGTACAGCTCGATGGTGTGCGTGCCGGGGATGCCGAACGCGAACGGGACGTCTTCGTCCTCGAGCGCGCGCACCACGGACTCGGCACCGGTCGGCATCGCGATGCTGCCTAACGCAAGCGCGGCGCGCGCACGGCCGCTGCGCTCAGAAGCCGGTGAGTAGCGCGCGCGACACGTGCGTCGTGTCGCCGAGGTACGCGAACTTGACGTCGTGCATGTAGCGCCGCGCCGCGCGCTGGACGTCCTGCGGCGTCACGCGCCGCAGCTCGTTGGCGAAGTTGTCGGCAGCGTGCCAGTCCCCGCGATAGAGCTGCGAGCGCGCGAGAAAGGTTGCCTGCTGATCGTTCGTCTCGTTGTTCAGGAAGTACTCGGTGAGGAACTGCGCGACGATGACGTGCAGGTTGTCGGTGTCGACCAGGCCGTGCTGCAGCTCGTGCACCTGCTCGCGCATGATCGTGAGCACCGAGTCCGGATACACCGTGGTCACGTAGAGACCGCCCGCCGCCACCGCGCGCTCGAGGAACGGCGCTTCGACGGCGTACGTGAGGTTGCGGCGCGACCGCACTTCGGCGAAGAGGCGGCCGCTCAGCACGGCCGTCGCGACGCGCAGCGCCTGATAGTCGGGGCTGGTGGCCGCGGGTCCGTTGTAGTAGCCCAGGATGTAATTCGTGGGCAGGGATCGCTGCTCGAGTACCACGGGTGACGGTGTCCCCGGGACCGCCGGGTCGCCCGACGTGTCCGACGCCACGCCGGCCGGGATCGCGGTCCACTTGTAGCTGCCGGCGGGCAGCGTGCCTAACGTACGCTGGACGTCGCGCGCGACCTGGCTGCTGTCGACGTTGCCCACCACCACGACGAGCATGCGCGACGTCACGAGCGCCGTATCGCGGAACCGGCGCAGGTCGGCGGCGGAGATCGATGCGATGGACCGTTCGGTACCGGAGGCGGACAGCCCGTACGGTGTGCCGGCGAATGCGACGCTGTCGGCCAGATACTCGATCCAGTCGTCGGGCGAATCGTGGCGTTCGCTCACGCCGCTCGCGACCTGCGAGCGCGTGAGCTCGACGTCGGCGGAGTCGAGCATGGGGTGCATGAGACGGTCGGCGAACACCATCCACGTGCTGTCGAACGTGGAGCGGATGCCGCGGAAGCCGAACATCGTCCAGTCGGGCTGCGGCTCGACCACGATGCTGCTGCCGAGCTCCGCGGTCTTGAGACGGAGCGCTTCGCGCGAGTAATGCTGGGTGCCGCGCTCCGAGACCCACAGCATCATCGGCGCGATGCCGACGTTCGCTTCCGTCAGGCCGCGGGTGCCGCCGAGGAGATAGAGGTTGACGGCGACGACATCGTTGGCCGGGTTGCGGCGCAGGATGACGTGCACGCCGGAGACATCGAAGCTCGTGGTGAGTGTGTCGGCCGGGGGCGCGTGCGGCCGCGGCACCGCCGCGGCCACACCGCCCCCGGCCGACGAGGCGCCCAACGCGAGCGCGCACGCGATCGCGGCGACGCGCGGGGTCATGGCTGCGGAGCCGTCCGGGACGGCGCGGCTGGATGCAGCAGGTCGGCCGTCGTTAGGCGGAGCCGCTGGCGATCGTCCGGCGAGATGAGCACGCCCACCACGCGCGGCTTGCCGGCGATGTACGTCCGCACGTAGCGTCGCAGATCGTCGGGCGTTTGACGCGCCATGTTGTCCACGTAGCCCAGGTAATAGTCGAGACCCGCCACCGACCACCAGAATCCGAGTTGGTGCGCGAACCCCGACGCGCGCTCGAGGCCGAGCGCGGTGCCGACGGCACGCTGCTGCTTCTGGAGTGCGACGTCGGAGGCGCTGAAGTAATCGGGCGTGTCGAACTTGGCGATCTCGGCGTTGAGCGCGGCGAGGGCAGGGCGCAGTTTGTCCGCAGTGGTCTCTCCGCTGATCGTGATCGGGCCCGTGTGGTCGAGCGTGTAGTAGTTCACCACCACCGAGTGCCACAGGCCGCTGTCCACGAGCCGGCGCTGGAACCGTGATCCGTCCTGGTTCATCACGTCGGAGAACACGTCGGCGGCGTATGTCGACTGCGGATCCTTCCTGACGCTCGGACCCAACCACTGCTCCTGCACGAACACGGTGCTCACGGGTTCCTCGACGATCTCGGCTTGGTCGTGCGGGAGGGCCGGCACGTCGGGGATGGGAAATTTGGTGAACGGGTCGGGACCGCGAGGAATGCTGCCGAACGTCTGTTGGGCGAGCGCGAACACGCGGTCGGGGCGGACGTCTCCGGCGACGATCAGCGCCGCATTGTTGGGCATGTAGTAGCGGTGCTGGATCTCGCGCATCTGCGCCGGCGTGACGTGCAGGATTACGTCGCGGTTGCCGATCATGTTCTTGCGGCTGTAGTCCGAGCGCCAGAGCAGGTGGTTCATGTCCTCGGTGAACTTGAAGAACGGGCTCGATTCCTGGCGGTCGTACTCGCCCAACACGACCTGACGTTCGCTCTCGAGCTCGTCGGAGCGGAAGAGCGGTGCGCGGAACGCGGATGCGAGGAAGCCGAGGCCCGCGGCAACGCTGTCGGACGGGAGCGTGATGTAGTAGTTGACGACTTCCTCGCGCGTGCTGCCGTTGAACACGGC
>Ga0157370_10007260_pt1 | contig 12091 bp, 16 predicted proteins | sample C35metaG_FD_113463 | JGI IMG/M metagenome (GOLD analysis project Ga0157370, IMG submission 113463) | Corn rhizosphere microbial communities from Kellogg Biological Station, Michigan, USA - C3-5 metaG | ecosystem: Host-associated > Plants > Roots > Rhizosphere > Soil | place: USA: Michigan...
CGCACATCGACCACGCGCGGGAACCACTCGGGATGTCGCTCGGGGTTGCCCACGAGCTCCCACACGCGCTCGATCGGCGCGGGGATCAGAGCTTGGTGGCGGTACTCGGACACAGTCTGCGATGCTCTCACACCGTTTAAGGCAGGGCCAGGCGCCGCGAAGAGGGGTGACTCGCGGCGCGAAGAACCATAGGCTTGCCAAGTCCCCCGTCTACTAGGAGAGGAATGAGTCCGAGAGCAAGGACAACAGCCCCGAAGCGTTCGGGGTCTTCAACCCGCCGTGCTAGCACGGCGAAGCGAGGAAAGGGACACACCGCGCTCGATCGGCTGACCAAGTCGGTCGACGCTGCGCAGGACGCACTCAAGGACCTGCGCGGTCAGATGAGCAAGGGCTCGTCGAGCATCCTCAAGGATGTCGACCAGCAGCTCAAGGACGCCCGCAAGGGTCTGAGGGGCGCCAGCAAGTCCGTCCTCAAGGACCTCGAGGGTCTGCAGTCGAAGGTCGCTTCCGCTGCGCCCGGGCGTGGCGGAACCAAGAAGGCCTCGACCGCCCGCAAGAGCAGTGGTACAGCTCGCAAGACCTCGAGCTCGCGGTCGGGTACAGCGCGCAAGGCGAGCTCCACGAGCCGCAGCACCGCGCGCAAGACGAGCTCCAGCCGGAGCAAGTCCGCAAGCGCACCGCGCGCTAGGGCATCCGCCCCGCGCGCGCGAGCGAAGAAGAGCTGAGTGCCTGCGCCTGGCCTCGGGCCCGCCGCCCGAGGCCAGGCGCGACGCGCTACCGTCGGTCTGTGCCAGGAAAGATCCTCGTCGGGACATCCAGCTGGGCCGACCCGGGATTCGTGGAGGAGTGGTACCCGCAGGGGTTGGCCGCGAAAGACCGTCTCCCGTTCTACGCGGAGCGCTTCCGCGTGGTGGAAGTCAACTCGAGCTTCTATGCGATCCCTGAGCGCGACACCGTCGGCCGCTGGGCGCGCGTCACGCCGGAGCACTTCACCTTCGACGTGAAGCTGCACCGCTTGCTCTCACGACACGCGGCGCAGATCAAGGAGCTGCCGCCGGAGATCCGCGACGGCGTGGAGACCAACCAGCGTGGCCGTGTGCTGCTCACGCCGGAGCTCGAGAAGGAGATGGTCGCGCGCGTGAAGCACGCGTGCGAGCCGCTCGACAAGGCGGGCAAGCTCGGCGCCTTCCTGCTCCAGCTGACGCCGGCGTTTGCGCCCGGCAAGCACGAGCTCGAGGAGCTCGACCCGATCATCGAGGGGCTCGCGCCGCACCCGGTGGCAGTCGAGTTCCGCCACCGCGCCTGGGTGCGCGACAAGCGCATCGAGGAGACGCTCGGCTATCTGTCGGAGCGACGGGCGGCTTTCGTCTGCGTGGATGCGCCGCCCGAGGACCACGTGCCGATCATGCCGCCGGTCGACGCAGTCACGCGCGACGACCTGGCCTACATGCGCCTCCACGGCCGCAATACCGAGGGCTACCTGCACGGCAAGTCGGTGGCCGAGCGCTTTGCCTGGCGCTACAGCGACGAGGAGCTCGAGGAGGTCGGCGGTCGCGTGCGCGGGCTGGCCGAGCAGGCGGGCGAGGTGCACACGCTTTTCAACAACAACCGCGGGGACGACGCGCCCACATCGGCGCAGCGCTTCATGTCGCTGCTTGGCCAGGACCCCGGTCCGCCGCCGCAGGAGGCCCAGCTTCGGCTGGCATGAAATGGCGCGGATAGGCACAGGGCTGGCGACCGACGACGCCGGAGTCGACGCCTTCGCGGAGGCGTCGGGCCGCGCGGCCATGGCGCTGGGCGGCGCTCCCGCGGATCTCGTGTTCGTGTTCGCCGGGGCCGCCAACCTGGAGCACGCGGATGCGGGACTCGCGATCGTCCAGGAGCGCCTCGCGCCGCGCGCGCTCGTGGGCTGCGGCGCGCAGGGAGTGGTTGCCGCAGGGCGCGAGCTCGAGGACGGCGGGGTGGCGGTTTGGGCCGCGGCGATGCCGGACGCGGAGCTCGAGTCCTTCCACCTGGAGACGTTCGCAAGTGGCGAGTCGGTGGCGGTCGCGGGGATGCCCGACTTCGACGCCGCGGAGGCGGTCTTCATGCTCGTCGACCCCTACTCGTTCCCCGCGGAGCCGCTGCTCGACCAGATCGCCGAGGATCACCCGGGCGTGCCGATCATGGGCGGGCTGGCCAGCGCGGGCGGCGCCGGCTCGACGCTGCTGATGTGCGACGGTGAGCTCGTGACCGAGGGCGCGGTTGGCGTGGCGCTGGCGGGCGTGGACGTGCGGCCGTGCGTGTCGCAGGGCGCGAAGCCGATCGGCCCCGAGATGGCGATCACCTCCGCCGACGGCAACGTGATCCACGAGCTGGCGAGCAAGCCCGCGCTCGAGCGCCTCAAGACAGCGATCACGGAGCTCGATCCGGTGGAGCGCGCGCTGGCGGCGTCAGGCCTGCTGATCGGCATCGTGATCGACGAGAACCGTCCCGAGTACGAGCGCGGCGACTTCCTCGTGCGCGGCCTGCTGGGCGCCGACGAGGAGTCGGGCTCGATCGCGGTGGGCGAGCGCGTGCGCGTCGGCCAGACGGTGCGCATGCAGGTGCGCGACGGCAGTTCCGCGGACGAGGATCTGCGCGAGGCGCTCGCGCGGGTGGCTCGCGAGCTCGACGGCCCGCCCGCGGGCGCCCTGATCTTCACCTGCAACGGTCGCGGCTCGCACATGTTCAACGTGCCGGACCACGACGCGAGCGCGCTCGATCAGGCGCTCGGCGGAGCGCCTGCGGCGGGCTTCTTCTGCGCCGGCGAGATCGGTCCCGTGGGCACGCGCAGCTTCGTGCACGGCTTCACGGCCACGATGGCCGTCTTTCCGAGCTAGCGCTACGCGACGGCGAGCGCCGGCCGCCGGTCGGCCCAGGGCCGCGCCGCCTCGATCTGCGCGGACAGCGAGATCAGCAGCTCCTCGCCCGCCGGCGGACCCACGAGCTGAACGCCCACCGGCAGCCCGCCGGCCGTCTGGTGGAGCGGCAGCGAGATCGCGGGCTGCCCGGTCACGTTCCACACTGGCGTGAACGGCACCCAGGTGGCCGAGTTCATGAGCATTTGGATCGGTGGCTCGTCCTCCTTTGGCTCGAGCGCGCCGATCTCGATCGGCGGCAGCGCGAGCGTGGGGGTGAGGAGCACGTCGATCCCGTCCCACATCGCGATCAGCTGGCGCGAGTAGTCGTGCAACCAGTCGAGCGCGCGCAGGTAATCGGTCGCGGACAGCTCGAGTGACATGTCGTACATCTGCCGCGCCAGCGGCTCGAGCTGCTCGATGTCGAGCTCCTGCCCGGAGATGCGGCTCCAGGTGGCGACCTCGTTCGCCGTGCCGCCGATCCACACCGTGATGAAGTTGGGCACGTAGCCCTCGTCCGCCTCGATCTGCACCTCCTGCACCTCGTGCCCGAGGGACTCGAGCAGCTCGGCCGCCTCGCGCGTTGCGGCCACGCAGTCCGGGTCGACAGGCACGCCGTTCGGCGAGTCGGCCGTGAACGCCACGCGCAGCTTGCCCGGCTCGCGGTCCACCGCGTCGATGAAGGGTGCGGACGGCGAGGGCGCCCAGTACGGGTCGCCCGTCTCGTATCCGGACAGCAGATCGAGTCCGAGCGCGCTGTCGCGCACGGTGCGGGTGAGCACGCCCTCGGTGGCAAAACCGGACACCAGCTCGCCCAGGTGGGGTCCCCAAGACACGCGGCCGCGCGAGGGCTTCAGTCCCACCAGCCCGCAGCACGACGCCGGGATGCGGATCGAGCCGCCGCCGTCGTTGCCGTGCGCGATCGACACGATGCCCGCGGCCACGCCCGCAGCGCTGCCGCCCGACGAGCCGCCAGGCGTGCGGGAGGTGTCCCACGGGTTGCGCGCCGGCCCGAAGCGCGCCGGCTCGCTCACCGGCAGGATCCCCAGCTCGGGCAGGTTGGTCTTGCCGACCACGATCGCGCCGGCGCCGCGCAGGCGCCGCACGGTCGCGCTGTCGAAGTCGGGCACCCACTCGCCCAGCGCGCGCATGCCCATCGTGGTGCGCACCCCCTCGGTGACGGCGCCCAGGTCCTTCACGAGCAGCGGCACGCCCGCCAGCGGGCGCTCGTCGCCGGCGGCCACGGAGTCGGCCTCGGACAGAGCGCGCTCGTCGCAGCGCGTCACGACCGCATTCAGCTCCTCGTTCAGCCGGTCGATGGCGGCAAGCGATCCCTCCACCAGCTCACGCGCGGAGACTGCGCCCGAGCGCACCAGCTCCGCCTGATCGATGGCGGACTTGAAGATCAGGTCTTCGGACATTCGATTCCCTCCGTTTGCGACCGGCCAGTGCGGCCCACCCTAACCGCGAACGCGTCCTCAGGCATGATTCGGATGTGGTCGGCGAAGAACGCATCCCCGACGGCGTCACACGCGTGCGCGCGCCCAACCCGTCCGCCTTCACGCTCGACGGCACGAACACCTACATCGTCGAGCGCTGGGTGATCGACCCGGGGCCGAACGACGCTCAGCACCTCGAGGCCGTGCTCGACGCGGCCGGCGGCGCGATCGACGGCATCGTGATCACGCACGCGCACCCGGACCACGACGAGGGGGCGGAGCCGCTCGCGGACAGGGCCGGCGGCGTGGAGATCGTGCGGCCGGAGGACGGCGACGCCGTCGGGCCGCTCACAGCGCTCGCGACCCCCGGGCACGCGCCCGACCACATGGCCCTGCTCTACGGCAAGGTCGCCTTCACGGGCGACGCCGTGGCGGGCACCGGAAGCAGCTTCGTCGTGCCGGGCGGCGGCGGGCTTGGCCGCTACCTCGAGGCGCTGAACCGCCTGCGCGAGCTCGACCTCGAGGCGCTCTGTCCGGGCCACGGGCCGATCGTGAACGACCCGCAAGCCAAGCTCGACGAGTACATCCAGCACCGCATGGAGCGCGAGCGCAAGCTGCTCGCCGCCTTGGAGATGGGGCTGCGCGACCGCGACGATCTGCTCGACGCCGCCTGGGACGACGTGCCCTGGCACGTCTCGCCCGACCTGCGCCGCGCGGCGAGCGTCACGCTCGATGCCCACCTCGAGAAGCTCCGCGCCGAGGGGCGACTGCCGGCAGACGTCCGCTAGCTCGCGTGCGTCGACATGCCGTGCTTCTCGAGTCCGCGCTCGATCTCGCGGATCACGCGCTCGAGCACGTGCACGCGGGCGTAGTGCTTGGACTCGCCCGGCACGACGTGCCAGTGCGCATGCTTTGAGTCCGTGCGCTCGAACATCTCCTCGATCGCGTCCTCGTACTGCTCGCGCAGCCCGCGGTTCTTCCAGTCGTCGGCTGTGAGCTTCCAGCTCTTCAGCGGATCCTTCTCGCGCGCCCGGAAGCGCTTCAGCTGTTCCTCCGGCGAGATGTGCATCCAGAACTTCACGAGCACCATGCCCTCCTCCGTGAGCATGTGCTCGAAGTTGACGATCTCGTCGTAAGCGCGGCTCCACTCGTCCTTCGAGGCGAGCTTCTCCACTCGTTCGACCAGCACGCGCCCGTACCAGGTGCGGTCGAACACGCTGAAGCTGCCCCATCCCGGCAGCGACGACCAGAAACGCCACAGGAAGTGGTGGCGCTTCTCGATCGTGGAGGGCGCGCCGAACTGCGCCACGTGCGCGTGCCGTGGATCGAGCGGCGCGACCAGGCGCTTGATGGCGCCCCCCTTGCCGGAAGCGTCCCAGCCTTCGAAGATCACGCACACGGGCGGCCCGGGGCGGGTATCGCCCTGCAGGCCGGCGAGGACCAGTCGCAGCTCGAGCATTCGCGGCTGGAGCTTTGCGAGCTTCTTCTCCGCCTCCTCCTTGGAGAGCGACAGCGACAGGTCTACGTCGTCGAGGCGGCCCACGTGGTCAGCGCTTGAACCGGGCGCCGAGCCGCTGAAGCGCAACCATCGCCTTCTCACCGCGCGAGCCGGGTGGCGCGACGATGCCGAGCTGTCGCATCAGCCCGAGCGAGTCGTAGTCGGCGCGGTACTTGCAGACGAGCCCGTCGCGAAACCACCAGTGGTCCACGCCCTCGAGCACGATCGGCTTGCCCGTGGCCGCGAAGCCGGGAGGCTCGATCGGCCCTGTGTTGGTGCCACGCATGCGCCACGGCGCGATCGCCTTGGCGCGGTCGCTCGACACGTAGCCGGGCTCCGGCTCCTCGAACGTGAAGTCCGGGAAGGCCCGGGCGCACTGGCGCACCCAGTCGGCCACGGGCGGGCGCCCGTGCACGGTGCCGATCGCGGGATCGAAGAACTCCACGTCCTCGGTCACGAGCTGGGCGAGGGCGTCGCCGTCGTGTGCGTTCCAGGCGCCGAGCCAGCGGTGCGAGAAGTCGGCGAGGAACCCGGGATCGATGCGTTCTGTGGTGGCTGTATCGCTCATGGCCGCATGTTCTCGTCGTTTCCACGACGATGTCAAACAAATGGATGTCCTGACTGCGCGCTCTTCGGACGGGACGGTAGTGGGCTGCGAGCTGATCGGCGACGGCCCGCCTCTGCTCGTGATCCACGGCAGCACGGCGGACCGCCATCGGTGGAACGCGGTGCGCGACCTGCTCGCGGCGAGCTTCCGCGTGCATCTGATGGACCGGCGCGGGCGCGGGCTCAGCGCCGACGAGGCAGCCGACAGCTACGCGTTCGAGCGCGAGGCCGACGACGTCCGCGCGCTCGTGGAGGAGATCGGCCCGCCCGTGCGCGTCCTGTCTCACTCGTACGGCGGCGCGGTGTCGCTCGAGGCGATCACCGACAACCCGGGCATCGAGCGCCTGCTGGTCTATGAGCCGGCGCTGAGCACCGCGGAGGCGGACCTGAACCCTGCGGGTGCCGTCGCGGAGATCGAGGCGGCAAGCGCGCGGGGAGACCGCGACGCCACGGTGAGCCTCTTCTACAGCCGCATGCTCGAGTTCGACGATGCCGCCCTCGACGCCGTGCGGGCCACACCCGTCTGGCAGCACCGCCTGGCGGCCGCGCACACGCTCTCGCGAGAGCTGATCGGCGCCAACGGCTACGTGCTCGACCCGGCGCGCTTCGAGGCGGTCGACATTCCCGTCCGCATACTGCTCGGCACCGAGACGACTCCGGCCCTCACGCGCGCCGCGCACGCCGCGGCGGAAGTGGTGCCGGGCGCGGAGCTCAAGGAGCTGCCCGGGCACGGCCACGCCGCCATGGACGCAGACCCGCGGATGTTCGCCGCCGAGGTCGAGGATTTCCTCGGCTAGAGGATCCGCCGCTCCGACTCGTCGATCTTGTAGTCGTTGATGCTCGCGTCGCGACGCCGCATCAGGCCGCTCTCCTCGTCGAACTCCCAGTGCTCATTGCCGTGGCTGCGCCACCACTGGCCGTCGGGGTCGTGCGACTCGTACTCGAAGCGCACCGAGATGCGGTTGTCGTGGAAGCACCACAGCTCCTTGTGCAGCTTGTAGTCGAGCTCGCGCGCCCACTTGCGCTTGAGGAATTCGACGATCGCCTCGCGACCCTGGAAGAACTCGTCGCGGTTGCGCCACTGCGAGTCCTCCGTGTACGCGAGGGAGACGCGTTCAGGGTCACGCGTGTTCCACGCGTCCTCGGCGCCCTGCACCTTGGCGCGAGCCGTCTCCTCGGTGAAAGGCGGGACGATCTTGGGAGGGCCGTCGCTCATTCGATTGGCTCGCCGGAGACGATCAGCGGCCGCCCGTCGCGGTCTTCCCAGCGCGTCTGGATCGTCACGGTGTCGTCGTCACCCGTGTAGCGAATCTGCACCACGGCGTGATCGTCCTTGTCCTCGACGCTGAGCACCTCACCGGTGTTGACGGGGCTGGGCAGCGACTGCGCGATCTCCGGCACCGCCTCGTGTAGCTCGGGGATGAAGTCCGCCGTGACGGCGGCCAGGTCGCCGCGCTCAACGGCCCGGGCGTGCTCCTCGGCGTGCTCGCGCACCTGTGCTTCGTCCATGTCGTCTCCTATCTCTGGGTCGTCTCGGTCCGCACGGCGGCCACCGTCACATCGGTGCCCCCGCGCAAAGAATTCGGGATCTCTGCGATCCGATCGACGTGCTCGACCAGCTCGCGCAGCCGCGCGTCGTCTGCGTCGCCCGCGATCTCGACCTCGTACTCCACGGGCGCCGTGACCGGCGGATCGCCGCTGAAATCGCCGCGCACGACCACCCGCACGCGCTCCAGCGCGATCCCGAACCCGGGCGCCTCGCGGTACAGGTCGTTCGACAGGCAGCCGGCGATCGCCAGGTAGAGAAGCTGCCCCCCGTTGAAGCCGATCCCGTCCCCGCCGCCGTCAGCCGGACGGTCGACGACGAGCGTGAACGGCCCGGCGCTGCCGACAGCCGCGGGACGGCCGGAAACCGTGCGCGTCTCCACCTCGTACACGGGGCGGGACGGTACAACCGGTCTGCCCGCTAGGCAAGAGCGCCGATTGTTGCGCTGCCGGCACAGTTCTGGTGCTCACAGTTGTTGTTTCGTAGCACGCGCACGTGCATCCTGCACTCATGTACGACGAGGTCATCGTGACCGGTTACGGAGCAGCGATCGACGAGCCGGACTGGCGCCCGCTAGAGGCGTTTCTGCCTCTGGAGCTCTGCGGGCCCTTCATGTGGATGCATGCGGTGGAGCTCGAGGACGAGCGCGAGCTCCAGGCCTACAAGCACTCAATGACGCGCCGGTATCTGCTCCTGGATGCGGACGGCGACTCCTACGAGGATCTCGATCACGGTCGCTTTCGACGCATGCGTCACTCAGATGCGATCGAGCAGGCGTTTTCAGTCCACTGGTTGTTGAACCACGCGAGCGAGGAGGAGCGAGACGCGGTCCGGCGGGCCCTCGTAGCCGCTTGCGCTCGGGGCGATGGTGATGTCGCAGCCGGCGCACACATCCTGCCGAGTTCCCCTGCGTGCGGGTTTCGCACTCTGCCGTGAAATCACGCGGCCCAGGGTGCCTTCGCGCTGGGCTCCACGCGCGAGGAGGTCGAGGCCCGGATGGCCGACGCGCTTGCCGCGCAGCTCGACCAGCTGCGCGACCTGGGGCTACCTGTTCCAGAGCCCCGCACTGAGGCAGGGCGGGTAGCGGCCTAGCCCCGCTACCCTCCACTGCCGTGATCAGCACCAACCAGTTCAAGAACGGGACCCACATCGAGGTCGATGGGGTCGTCTACAAGATCGTCGAGTTCCAGCACGTCAAGCCGGGCAAGGGCGGCGCGTTCGTGCGCACCAAGCTCAAGCGGTCGAGCGACGGCGCCGTGATCGACAAGACCTTCCGGGCGGGCGAGAAGTTCCGCCCGATCCGCACCGAGACGCGCAAGATGCAGTTCCTCTACGCGGACGGCACTGACGCGCACCTGATGGACGTCGAGACCTACGAGCAGATCACCGTGCCCGAGTCGACCGTGGAAGAGGCGCTCAAGTGGATCATCCCCAACGAGAACGTCGACGTTCTCTACGTGGACGAGGAGCCCGCCGACTTCCAGGTGCCGAGCGCCGTCGAGCTCGCCGTGACCGAGACCGAGCCGGGCGTCCGCGGTGACACCGCCTCGGGCGGCGGCGACAAGCCGGCGCAGCTCGAGTCCGGCGTGACCGTGCGCGTGCCGCTGTTCGTGAACATCGGCGACCGGGTGCGGGTGGACACGCGCTCGGGCGAATACGTCTCGAGGGCGTAGCTTGCGGCGGTCGGACCAGCGCAGGGCCGCGGTTGTGGCCCTCTATCAGCGCGACGTCACCGGCCGCCCGCTCGAAGCACTGTTTCCAAGGGACACCAAGGAATTCACCCGCGAGCTTGCGTTCGGCGCCGCGGAAGAGCAACCTGAGCTCGACGCGCTGATCGAGCGCCACTCCGTGGGGTGGACGCTCGACAGGATCGCGCCGCTCGAGCGAAACATCTTGCGCGTCGCGCTGTACGAGCTTCTGAGGAGGGAAGACGTGCCCGCTGAGGTAGCCATCGACGAGGCCATCGAGGCCGCGAAGGAGCTGTGCGGCGCCGATGCGCCGGGCTTCATCAACGGCATCCTGGGTGCGGTCCACCGCGAGACGAGCGGGGCGGCCCAATGAGCCGCCTGGACTCGCTGATCGACGAGCTGGAGCAGACCGCGGCACGGCTGCGCTCCGGCGAGCTCGACTCCGACGCCGCCGCGCAGGCGGTGGAGCGCTGCGCCGAGCTGGCCACCGAGCTGGGCTCCGACCTCGATCTCCAGGCCCGCGCCGCCAGCGCCGCCGAGCCGCCCGGCCAGGAGAAGCTTCTGTGAGCGCACCCGCGCGCCAAGCCGAGTACCCGGTCGCGCTTCAGCGCGAGGTGGACGCCTACCTCGAGCAGCTGCGCTTCAGCGAGGAGACGACCACCGCGGGGCTCGAGGAGGCCATGCGCTACTCGCTGCTCGCCGGCGGCAAGCGCATCCGCCCGGTGCTCGCGCTCGCCACCGCCGAGGCGCTCGGCCGCGAGCAAAACGACGTCATAGCGCTGGCCGCCGCGATCGAGCTGATCCACACCTATTCGCTCATCCACGACGACCTTCCGGCGATGGACGACGACGAGCTGCGCCGCGGCAAGCCCACCTGCCACGTGGTCTACGGCGAGGACGTGGCGATCCTGGCGGGCGACGGCCTCTTCGCCGAGGCGATCAAGCTGGTGCTCGACGAGCAGGACGGCGACCCTGGACGGGTGCTCCGCGCACTGCGTCACCTCGTGGCGGCAATCAGTGTCAGCGGCATGGTCGGCGGGCAGTACGTGGACGTGAAGGAGACCGCCCCGCACGATGAGGCGGGTCTTAGGCAGCTGCACGCGCTCAAGACCGGCCGGCTGATCGCCGCTGCAATCGAATGTCCACTCCTTTTGTTTGGAGCCGGAGAAGCTGCGACAATGGGACTCCGTCGCTTCGCGGCGGAACTCGGGGTGCTTTTTCAGATTGTCGACGACATACTCGACGTCACAGGTGACGAAGCCGCGCTCGGCAAGCCACAGGGCTCCGACGAGCGGCACGGCAAGCGCACCTACGTGAGCGTGTTCGGACTGGACAGAGCGAGGGAGTTGGCCCGAGACTCGCATAGCAATGCGCGCGCGGCGCTAGCCGATGCGGGCGGACAGACAGCCACGCTCGAACAGATCACCGACTACATCCTCACCCGCGATACATGACCTACCTCGAGAACGTCCACAAGCCCCAGGACCTGCACGAGCTGAACGACGACCAGCTCCAGGAGCTCGCCCAGGAGGTCCGCGAGCAGATCATCGACACGATCGGGGAGATCGGCGGCCACTTCGGCGCCAACCTCGGCGTGTGCGAGCTTGCGGTCGCGCTCCACAGCCTGCTCGACTCGCCCAAGGACAAGATCCTCTGGGACGTGGGCCACCAGGCCTATCCGCACAAGGTCCTCACCGGCCGCCGTGATCAGCTCCACACCATCCGCCAGTACGGCGGGCTCGCCCCGTTCTGCTCGATCTTCGAGTCCGAGCACGACATCATCGGCGCGGGCCACGCGTCCACCTCGGTGTCCTATGCGGTCGGCCTCAAGGAAGCCATGCGCCGCGGGATCGGCGAGGACGGCAAGGTCGTCGCCGTGATCGGCGACGGCGCGTTGACCGGCGGCGTGGCGTTCGAGGCGCTTCAGAACGCCGGCGGCATGGGCGTGCCGATCGTGATCATCCTCAACGACAACGGCATGTCGATTGCGCCGAACGTCGGCGCGCTGTCGCGCTACTTCAACCGCGTCCGGCTCAACCCCAAGCTTCACAGCGCGCGCGAGGACATCGAGACCGCTTTGACCAAGCTGCCGGCCGGCATCGGCGACCGGATCGAGCGGCTCGGCCCGCAGATCAAGGAGTCGATCAAGGCGTTCTGGGCACCGGGTCTGCTCTTCGAGGAACTGGACCTCGCGTACGTGGGCGTGATCGACGGGCACGACGTGCACGCGCTGCGCGACGCGATCGGCAAGGCGTTGCAGGCGGACCGTCCCGTGGTGGTCCACATCAAGACCGTCAAGGGCAAGGGCTTCGCTCCGGCAGAGGACGGCGGCCTCGAGGGCATGGAGAAGTGGCACGCCGCCAAGCCCGCCTCGATCGTCAACGGCGCGCCCGCGCCCGCGCCGAAGAAGAACGGCAACGCCCGCTTCACCAAGC
>Ga0157370_10007263_pt1 | contig 12089 bp, 11 predicted proteins | sample C35metaG_FD_113463 | JGI IMG/M metagenome (GOLD analysis project Ga0157370, IMG submission 113463) | Corn rhizosphere microbial communities from Kellogg Biological Station, Michigan, USA - C3-5 metaG | ecosystem: Host-associated > Plants > Roots > Rhizosphere > Soil | place: USA: Michigan...
AGATTTCATCATTTAGCTTACCAGGTATTTTCAAAGCAAGATTTTCTGTTTCAAATTTCTGCCAAAGGCTTCCGCAGTCAATGTTTGATTGCCCGTTTTCATTAGTTGTCTTATTTTCTAACCCAATGCCAACCAATTTGAATTCTTTTATTTCCATGGTATTTTTTATTAAAGATTGCTTTATTGAAAATACAAATTCCGGTTATTCCTTTCTTTACTACAAATGGATTTAAGGTTGACACCTTTTAAAGGTCGGCAACCTTAATTTATCAATCCAATCATTTTTGAATGGACAACCGCTTCGGAACTGTGTTTAAAGTAACAACAATTTACTCCATGGCTTTCTATTTTATAAATTATTTTTTGAGTTTTTCCTGAATTTGAATTTCTGACACAGCGAATATAAACCGCAAATATTTTTTCCGGGAAATGGGATGCAAGAGATAAATAAATCTCCGGATCTTTTTGCGAATCGTCGCCCAATAAAACAAAATGGAGGTGCGGAAATGTTTCTATAATTCGCACAATGCGCATAAATTTTGTCATCAGATCCATTTGGCCTGATTTCCAGAATTGAGTGATTGTTTTTAACCGGCTTAATAAAAAGATTCCCTTTGGCAATTCATTAATCCGTGTAAACTCTACAATAAAATCATATAAATTCCATTCACTTCCTGATACATAAAAAAATGGATTGCCCTTGTTCATTTGATTGCCAGATGCAAGAAGCTGATAATGATTCACTACTCCTTCAAATACTTTTCTTGTACGCGCATTTTTACTCAATAAAGCAATTAATCTTCTTCGTAAAAATGAGGAATGAGAAATTAAAAAAGTATCATCAATGTCGGAAATGAAAGCGTGTTGCGAAGCAAAAGGAATATAAACTTTTCCCTCCTGCTGAATATTTTTATAAAAATATTTCTCTTCTGAAAGCTGTACTAACACAGAATTCCATCCTTCTTTGGGAACCCTGTTCACAATAATTTCAAAATTGAAAAATCCATCTTTTGATGCTTGTGTTTCATGAATAACTCCTTCCCATTCTACAGAAATTTTGGCATTTGAAAAAGGAACAACCATGAATAACCTGAGCATGGAAAATAAATTAATGAAAATATTTTGGCGGTAAGTTTTGCGGGGCATTGGGCTTAGTTTTAATACATGTCCAAGCACCATTATCTTTTCAGAATTTCCAAAACCGTTATAAACTTTTATTACCGGGATATTATTTAACCGGAATAAAAAAAATATTTTTTGTTTTATCTTTTTAAGAAAAGAAATTTCCTTTACTTTATGAATCGTATTTTCTTTCATAATCACATTACAAAGATAAATGGAGCCTTCTTCCAACGTCGATATATTATTTATCCTGAACCCAATTGCCGGTGGGAAAAATAAAACAAAATGGGAGCCAGTTATCCGTGCTTATTTTAAATCACTTTATGAAAGTATAGATTTCTTTATTTTAACCGGAACAGATGATGCCACATCCATAAGAGATCGGATCCAAAAAACTAAACCGAAAAAAGTAGTGGCTGTTGGTGGCGATGGAACTATATCACTTGTAGCAAAACAATTATTAAATTCTACAATTCCAATGGGAATACTGCGTGGAGGCTCTGCTAACGGCATGGCAACAGAATTAAATATTCCGGATGATCCCCAGTTGCAAATGGAAATTATAGTAAACGGAAAGAAGGGGAAATGTGATGTAATCAAAATAAATGATAAAGATATTTGCCTTCATTTAAGTGATTTTGGATTGAATGCACGCATTGTAAAATATTTTGACAAAAGTTCTTTCAGAGGAATGTGGGCTTATGGAAGGGTTCTTATTAAAATACTTTTGCAACGCAAATTATTCGATGCTCATATTGTGGCCGACAATCTTGACTTGAAGATTCCGGCCTATATGATTGTAATAGCAAATGCTACGAAATACGGTACTGGCGCAGTTATAAATCCCGATGGGAAGATTGATGATGGTAAATTTGAGTTGGTAATTGTACGTAAAATTTCATTAATAGAGTTCTTCAAAATGTTTTTAAGCGGAAAGCCTTTTAATCCAAAAAAAGTAGAAATATTTCAAACTATGCATTCAGAAATTACCATAAACAAGGCGATTCATTTTCAAATAGATGGAGAATATAAAGAAAAAATAAATGTTGTAAAAGCAACGATAATTCCAGCAGCTTTAAACGTTATTGTACCAGATATCAGCCATGAGCACATGAGCTAATCAGAAATATCACAAATCTCTGTACCCATTAGCATATCAGGTGATTGCACGTTTTCAAGTTAGCTAAATTTCTTTTTTCAATAAATAAGGGCGCTCATTATTTAATTTTAAAATCATTTCTCCAAACAAAGTATTTGCCCATGCAAACCACTTCCTGGTAAATTTTTCAGGATTGTCCTTATTAAATGATTCATGCATGAAACCCGTGCCTGCATTGGTGTTTTTCAACTTTTTTAAACAAGACCTTATTTCATTATCATCAGTACTTGTGATGATTCGTAAAATAATACTCATAGGCCAAATCATATCCTCAAGCGTGTGCGGACTGCCACTTCCTTCCGCATATTTTCCTTTAAAAAAGTATGGATTTTTTTTGCTTAAAATAAATTTCCGGGTATTTTGATAAATAGAATTATTTACCGGAACCGCATCCAGATAAGGCAAAGAAAGTAAACTTGGCACGTTACTGTCATCCATAAATAATTGGTTGCCAAAACCATCCGCTTCATATGCATAGATTTCACCAAACTGCAGATGCTTTGCAGTGGCATATTTTTTTAATGCAGCTTCAACTTCGTTTGCCAGTGCATCACATTCTGCGGCAAATTTTTCATCTTTTAAAATCTTTGCAGACATTATCGAAAGCTGCCTTAAAGAAACTACGGCAAAAAAATTGGAGGGAATTAAAAAAGGAAAAATTGTTGCATCATCAGATGGGCGAAAAATTGAAACGATCAATCCAACAGGAACAATTGGATTGCCATAACCGTTACCAGGTACGGTATCTGTTGACCATGAGGTAACTCTTCCAAAAGAATAAGGCCCTTTGTTTTCTTTACGCTGCTGTTGTTTAAAAGTAGTTACAACCAAATGCATTGCCTCACTCCAGTCTTTGTCAAACGGAGAAGTGTCGCCGGTATCTTTCCAATAATGATAAGCAAGACGAATGGGATAACACAACGAATCTATTTCCCATTTGCGCTCATGTAATTCCGGTTTCATTTCCGTAATATCTTTATCCCATTCGCTTCCTGCAGGGCCGTCATTAAATGCATTTGCATAAGGATCAATAAGGATACATTTTGTCTGCCGGTTTATAACCCCGGCAATCAACTGTTGTAAATTTTTATCGTCTTTCATCAACGGTAAATAAGGCCAAACCTGTGCACTACTATCACGCAACCACATTGCATGAATATCCCCGGTAATTACAAAAGTATCCGGCCTGCCATTGAACATTTTAAAAAAAACAGTTGTATCTAAAGTGTTTGGAAAACAATTTTCAAACAGCCATGCAAGATGGGGATCTTTTATTACTTTTTTCATTTTTGTAATAGTCGCTTCCACCGCCCTGCTCGTAAATTTCCTGTCACAAAGTTTCGGACGATTGTTTGGTAATTCTGAAAGTAAACCTGCTTTTAAAATTGAGGGAGTAAATACGCTAAGGCTTGCTGCGCCTGATTGATAGAGGAAAGTTCTTCTTTTCATCCAATTTTTTTAATAAAAGTGAAAAATAACACTAAAAAAAATAAACAAGTTAAAATTACCGCAAACAAGTTAAAATCATGATGGAAATACTCATAGAAGCTTACTAAATTTATTATTTATTCAATTTTATAAATCAGATATGGATTCGTAATTAACTTTACAGCATATTCATTTTAATGGAACAAAATCATTCGCATCACGATCACAGCCATGTAGCCGTTCTTACTACGGTAAACAGCGCATTTGTAATAGGCATTTCTCTCAATTTATTATTTGTAATTATTGAGGCAGTTGTGGGATTTTCTATTGATTCTTTATCATTGCTTTCTGACGCAGGGCACAATCTTGCAGATGTTGGAAGCCTGGGATTATCGCTGTTAGCATTCAAACTTTTAAAAATAAAATCAAACAATAAATATACTTATGGCTATCGCAAAACCACTATTCTCGCGGCTTTGGCAAATGCGGTAATCCTGCTGATATCTATTGCAATAATTGGTTACGAAGCGATTCATCGTTTTGCCAATCCTCCGGTATTGCCTGGTAAAACAATTGCCATCGTCGCAGCGATTGGTATTGTAATTAATTTTTTAACAGCTATTTTATTTTTAAAAAATAAAGAAAAAGACCTGAATATAAAAAGTGCGTATTTACACATGATGGCCGATGCATTGGTGAGCGCAGGGATTATGATTGGCGGTATTATCATCTACTACACGCATCTTTATTGGATTGATTCCGTGATTAGTCTTGTGATTGTTTTAGTCATTCTATTCAGCACCTGGAGTTTGCTCAAAGAGAGCCTTGCACTTACTTTAGACGCAGTTCCGAAAGATATTAACTTAGATGAAATAAAAAATAAAGCATTAAGAATTGATGGAATAAAAGGCCTACACCATATTCATGTTTGGGCGATGAGTACAACAGAAAACGCGATGACGGCGCATTTGGTAATTGACAACCGGCAGGATAATGAACAGATAAGCAGGATTAAAAATAATCTGAAGCATACACTTCAACATCTCAATATTCAACATGTAACATTGGAAACTGAATTTAGTAATGAAGATTGTAAGAAACCGGAATGTAAATAATGTGCTGTTTTGCTGATGAAAATAAAAAACGGGCATAACAGTTTGTTTTACTGGTGCTCATAGTACTGAAGGGCATAATATCAAGCATCGGGCTTCACTCTATGAAAATGAAGTATTTTAATTTTAAAAAAATCGCCCTTTTTACAAAATAAAACTAAACAATCGTAAACAAATGAATAATTATACACCCCCCGGATTATCACGCTTCCTGTTTTTTTTAGAGAAGATAAAAACGATTCTTGAAAAAGCAGAAATGGCGGAAAATGCTGCTCTTGCAGCATATACAAATGATCTCCGTACACCACTTTTTATGCTGGAAGCCTTAAGCAGGCTTTATAAAAAAATTTATCCCCATCAAAAATTAAATAAATTAAATATCCTTTTTAAAGATTTGGAGGACCGTTTAGGCACAATAGATTATTATGATTCTTTTGCAAAAGAATTTGCGAAGGAAAAAAGAATTCCGGAAGCAATTACGATTTATTTAGAACATAAAACACAGGAAAAAATACAAGCGCTGACTGATGATTTAAAGAAAAACAAATGGATTGGTAAACATAAAAACCGACTTTCAAAAATCACTAAAGATCTGGAAAAAATAGACTGGCTTAATGAAAAAGAAGATGCAGCCGCAGTATTAAATGTTTACAAAAAGGATATTGATAAACTCATCCTAAAATATAAAATGCCCAACCTCCAATTTACAGATGTTGAAAACGGAGTGCATGAATTAAGGCGGGAATTAAGATGGCTGAGTATTTATCCTCAAGCATTACGCGGTTTGATGCAATTAAAAGCAAATCCGGACACGCCTGATTTTTTAAATAAATATCTGACACCTGAAATTGTCAGTTCTCTGTATAATATAATGCCTGATGGAAGTAATTTACAAGAACATATCCCGCTCAATGACAATTATTATTATGCCTTAAGCTGGATGATTGCGGAACTGGGGAAATTAAAAGACAGCGGATTGAAAATTGTTATTATTGAAGAAAGTATTGCATGCGTTTATAAAACAAATGAAAAAACGGAACAATTGGCTTATTCAATTTGCGACGAAACACAAATGAAAATTGCACAGATTTTGATTTATTCAGAGCAAATTACAAGCGCTTTTTTTAATGAAAATATTTTAGAGAATTTGATTTACAAAAAATAAATTGGATTGATATGCTTCGAAAAATTATCGGTGTAGCAGTTGCAATAATTTCAGTTTTAGGGGCAATGCTTTATAAAATCGTTTATAAAGCACGCAACTCCGAACACGATGATGAACGTAACAAGGGAATCCGGGGATGAAACTTTTTTGAAAACAAGAATTCCGGTTATTCCTCCGTTTTCGTTCTGTAAATCAGGTATGTTTTTTGTAAAATCAAAACTTAAGAAGTTGTCTTGCTACTTCAGAATTTCCACCATTTTAAAATGTATTTTGGCAAATTCTTTTGCTGATTTTAAAAAACCGATTTATGTTACTTCAGTTATTAAGAGTAAAAATTCAACAACTAATGGTTACCGAAAGTTCGGAAAGTTATCCCGGAAGTATCGCGTTGCCCGATGAACTTTTAGAAGTTTCAGGGTTAAAATTATTCGAACAGGTTTATGTAAATAACATCACCAACGGCAACAGGATCATTACTTATGTAATCAGAAGTAAAAAACCGGGTTTCGTTTCTTTAAACGGCGCTGCATCCAAAAAATTTAATAAAGGCGACAGGATCCATGTGCTTGCTTTTGGATATTTTGATTCAGAAAAAGAAGCAAAGGATTTTCAACCAACTATTGTGCATGCTGATGAAAATAACAAATTGAAGGAAGTAAAAAAATATACTTTTTAGAAATAAACTAATTGAAAAAATTAAGCAAAAGACTAAGCAACTGGCAACACTGGCCTTTCATTCCATTTTACTTTCCGGTTTCTTTTGTTTGGCTTTGGTATTGCCTCCGAAGCAGCTCATTATGGTTTTTCAGCGCCTCTAATCCAACGCTCACCTTTGGTGGATTTGAAGGCGAAAGCAAAGATGAAATGTATAATCTTTTGTCCCGGGAATATTACCCTAAAACCATTTACATAAATCCAAAAAACTCTTTTGAGCAAGTTTGCGAGGAAGTCAAAAAAAATTCTTTTTCTTATCCTTTTATAGTAAAGCCAAACTCAGGAATGGCTGGCATTTTATTCAAAAAAATTGATAACGAAAGCCAGCTTGAAATTTATCATCACTTAATACCTGTTGATTATATTATCCAGGATTATATAGACTATCCTTTTGAGGTAAGCGTTTTTTATTATCGCCATCCTGAAAATAAAACAGGAAAAGTTTCTGCTTTTTTTTCAAAAAAATTGCCGTCATTAACAGGCGATGGCATTTCCTCCATTCGAGAATTGGTAAAGAAAAATAAAGCTGAAATTAAAGAAGAAATAAATAAACTTTCGGCAGAAAAACTGGAAAAGGTTTTAGCCAAAGATGAAATTTTTTATTTATCGTTTGTTGGTAACCGTTTTCATGGATCCACCTTTCATGATTTGTCGAACTTAATTGATTATGACCTTCTTAAAGTATTTGACAAAATCAGCCTTACAAATGATTTTTATTATGGGCGTTACGATATAAAATGTCAATCAATTGAGGATCTAAAAAAAGGAAAAAACTTTTCTATCCTTGAATTTAATGGGGCAGGTTCTATTCCCAATCACATTTACACAGAAAAATATCATTTGGTAGAAGCTTATAAAGAGATTCTCAAACATTGGAAAGCATTATTTGAAATAAGCAATTGTAACCATAAAAACGGATTGCCATATTGGGGGTTTTCAAAAGGTTTACTTTTTCTAATTAATGCAAAAAAACATTTCAGATCTTTAAAAAAATGCGATGAAAAGATTGAACAAAAAATGGAAGCGATTAAATAAAAACTGAGTCAGGAAAATTTTGCAAAAGCAAAATATTCAAAGGATTTTGTATTTTCTACTCAAAATATTCAAGCATTTTTTCTTTGATCATTTCCGGCATCTCTACACGTTTCATGGTTTTTGCATCCATGAAATATAAGGTTACATCACCCACATTCAGCAATTCGTTTTTCTCATTAAAAATCTCGCTGTGGAAAACAATTTTATGATGCAAGGGCATTTCTTTTACTGTGGTAACAACCGTTATTAAATCATCGTATAAAGCAGGGCGAATAAACTTGCTGTGAATTTCTGTAACCGGCATAATCACTCCTGTAGCTTCCACTTCCTTGTATGTCAAACCCAGGCTGCGCAAGGCTTCTGTTCTTCCTATTTCATAAAATTGCGCATAATGGCCATGATAAACTAATCCCATTTGATCAGTGAGCGCATAATGAATTCTTATTTGTGTTGTGAAAGTAAACATTTATTTATTCTTCTATTGTCTTGTCTCAAAATTTTAAAATACCAACTATGTAATTACACAAATCTTATTCGGTTAGGTATTTTATAAACCATTTTGGTAACAAATTTTCATCTATTATCTTTATCTGATGCTCCTCAAATGCTTCTGAAATACGAGTACTTACCTTTCCTGAATTATCAACAATAAGCACTGTTACTCAATAAAATAGCTCCTTTTAAATTTTCCAAACTTCTATAATAACGGCTTTTACTAACTTCAGGATTTACAGAATGTCCCATTTGCTCAACATTTATTTGTACTCTGTTAATATCTATTTCCGGATCTTCTGTAGCAGTAAGGTATAATATAAGTAAATTCTGAATCCTTTTGCTTTTGCTTTTGCTTTGGAGTTAAACCTCATTTTCCCATCATCCCATCCACACTTATTCTGCCGGGGCCATTCAATAAAATAGTAAGCGTAGCTGCCAGATAAACCATGCCTCTTTCACCGGCATCAAAAATTTGTCCGTGTGAGGCGATAAACACAACGACTCCCATCCCGATAATAATGGGGATGCACGCCAACCTGGTAAACAATCCTAAGATTAATAAAATTCCACAAATTAATTCGGCAAAAATAATCAGTGAAAGAGAAGCAGTAGATCCAAGGTGCATAAAATTCATGAACTTATATTTAAGTGTACTGAATTTAATCAGCTTAGCATAACCATGACTGGCAAGTAATAATCCTGTTGCGATTCTTAAAATAAACATTCCTAAATTGAATGCGCCGCTCGAATATTTAGTAGAAAGGAATTTACTCATTATTTTTTTACAATTGTATTAACAAAGATTTGTGCAATTTAAAGTGTTTTTATTTTCGTTCAAATATTTTTGATAAAGTGAATACTGGAATGGTGTTTGTACTTTTGCGCGAAGTAAAAATTTCTTTTCCGGATTACAATAAGTTATTTCTTTTTTAATTGAATCATTGAAAAATTAAATCCTAAAATTAATGACGCGTTTCTTTCTTCCGATTGCACTTCTGCTTCTTTCTGTTTCCTGTTTTTCACAAGCTAATTACAACGTAACAGATCCGGAAAAAAACTTTAAAGAGGCAAGAGAATATTTTATTAAAGGAGAATACACTCTTGCCTATCCTTTGCTGAAACCCTTGCTGGATAAGTATCCTGATAATACTACAAGCAGCCATGCGTATTTAAACCAGGATATAGAATATTTTTTTATTGTTTGTGAATTAAAGTTAAACCAGGAAACAGCAGAAGATCAGGCAAAGCGTTTTATTGATGCGACAAATAATGAACCTCGTCAGCAATTGATGAGTTTTCATCTCGCGCAATATTATTTTACAAGAAATGATTATGCCCGTGCTATAGTATATTATGAAAGAGCAGGCTACAATAATCTGAGCAATGAAGATATTGCTGATTCAAAATTTGAGCTCGCTTATTCTTATTTCAATGTGGATAGATTTGATGATGCAAAACCTTTATTCAATGAAATTCATCAGCTTCCGGATAATAAATATTATTATGATGCCAATTATTATTATGGTTTTATAAGTTATCGCGATCATGATTATAATAGTGCATTAGCTTCTTTCCAGAAAGTGGAATCTATCCCAAAATATCGTGGTCTTGTTCCTTATTATATTGCACAGATCTATTATTTCCAGGGCAATGAAGACAAAGCTTTGCAATATGGCGAAAGCAAGCTTTCACAAAATGATATTTATTACAGGAAAGACCTGAGTCTTTTGATGGGACAAATTTATTTTGAGAAAAAACAATTTGCCAAAGCATTGCCTTTGTTAGAGTCTTATGTAAAAAATACTGATAAAGTTTCTAAAGAAATCATGTATGAATTGAGCTATTGTTATTATGATGCAAACCAGGTCCAGAAAGCAATTGAAGGATTTAAACAACTGAGTAATGAGAAAGATTCTTTAGGCCAGAACTCTATGTATTTACTTGGTGATCTTTATTTAAGAACGGGCCAGAAAGAAAATGCAAGAAATGCATTTCTGTATAGCGCAGAGAACAGCAGCAACAGGAAACAACAGGAAATTTCAAGATTTAATTATGCAAAACTTTCTTATGAACTGGGCTACCAGGATGTTGCTTTAAGTGCAATGAATAAGTTTCTTGACCTCTACCCTGCTTCCGTTTATGCAAACGAAGGAAAAGAAATTATCATCAATCTTTTGGCCAATACAAACAATTATGCTGAAGCATTGTCCTTATATCAATCTTTTGGAAAACCAACTCCAACGATGCAGAGAATTTATCCAAAAATTCTCTTCGGCCGCGCTACGCAATACCTCAATGATCAGAAGTTAAATGAAGCAGATGATTTATTAAATCAAATCATTAAAGACCCGAATGCCGGTGCTGTATTGCCTTTCGCTGATTTTTGGAAAGCAGAAACTGAGTATAGGCTTAACCGTTATGATGAAGCTGTAAAATATATGAATAATTATTTGCAATACGGTGGCATTCAGGGTGAAGCAAATCCAGCAAATGCGAAATATGTTTTGGGATACAGTTATCTGAATCTGGAAAATTATGCATTGGCTCTTGCTAACTTTAAATCCGTAGCACCAGCAATTTCACCCGGTAGTTCCACTTTAGAACAGGACGCTTATGTAAGATCTGCTGATTGCTATTTTATGCAGAAAAATTACAGTACTGCAAAAAGCATGTATCAAAATGTAATTAACAATGGATTATCTCAAAGTGATTATGCTTTATACCAGGTTGCTTTGATCAATGGAATAAATAACCCTTCCGAGAAAATAAAGACTTTCAATACACTTACACAGCGTTATCCGCAAAGCGATCTGGTAGCAGAATCGTATATGCAGATTGCAAATGCTTATATGTTGCAGGAAAATTTCAGGGATGCAATTCCTTATCTTAATAAAATATTAGACATCAAATCTGCTGCAAGTCAATACCCGAAAGTTTATTTAAAATTAGGCCTTTCATATTATAATCTGAATAATAATGATGAAGCCTTAAAAGATTATCAAAAGCTTGTAACCCTTTATCCACAATCTGATGAAGCAAACGAAGCGCTTGATAATTTGAAAAATATTTATGTTGAAATGGGCAAGCCAAATGACTATGTTTCATTTGTTCAGAAAACGGGAAAAGTCATCAGCATTTCAGAAGCAGATTCAATCACTTATGCGGCAGCAGAATTACAATATAACAATAACGATTGTGCTTCAGCAATTAATTCTTTTAATAACTACCTCACACAATATCCTCTGGGCGCCTACACTTTGAATGCTAATTTTTATAAAAGTGAATGTTATTCAAAAAACAAAGATTGGCAAAATGCAGTAACAGGTTATGAGGCAGTTGTAAACCAGGGCAGCAGTCCATTTGCTGAGAGAGCGGCACTGGCAGCATCAAGAATTTTTTATTTTGAATTGAAAGATTATAAACAATCCACTGTTTATTTTTCTAAACTACTCGAACTGGCAACCACTCCTGAAAACACCTTGGAAGCATTGCGCGGATTGGTAAGAAGTTACTATCAGACCAAAGATTTTGCACAGGCAAATACAACGGCAAAAGAGTTACTTACCAAAAAAGGAATCAGCACAGATGATAAAGCAATTGCCAATTTGGTTTTGGGAAAATCGTTACAGGCAAATAATCAATGCGACGAGGCAATTGAAGCATTCAAGCAGGTTTCAGTGGTTAATAAATCTGAATGGGGCGCCGAATCACGTTATGAAACTGCTAATTGTTATTACACATTAAATCAACTTTCGACTGCAGAAAAAGCAGCACTTGACGTAATAAAGGTTACGGGCTCTTACGATTATTGGGTTGCCAAAGCGTACATTTTATTGGGTGATATTTATTTAAAAGAGAA
>Ga0157370_10007264_pt1 | contig 12089 bp, 12 predicted proteins | sample C35metaG_FD_113463 | JGI IMG/M metagenome (GOLD analysis project Ga0157370, IMG submission 113463) | Corn rhizosphere microbial communities from Kellogg Biological Station, Michigan, USA - C3-5 metaG | ecosystem: Host-associated > Plants > Roots > Rhizosphere > Soil | place: USA: Michigan...
CCAGCCGGTCTTGGCGAACTCGCCGACGAACAGCGACGCCATCACGAGGCCGGCGCCGAAGGTGGTCATCCAGAAGCTGAAGTTGTTCAGGAACGGGAAGGCCACGTCGCGTGCGCCGATCTGCAGCGGCACCACGAAGTTCATGAGGCCCGTGACCAGCGGCATCGCCACGAAGAAGATCATGATCACGCCGTGGGCGGTGAAGATCTGGTCGTAGTGGTGGGGCGGCAGGAAGCCCGCGTTGTCGCCGAAGGCGAAGGCCTGCTGGGCCCGCATCATGATCGCGTCGGCAAAGCCGCGCAGCAGCATCACCAGCCCGAGGATGATGTACATGATGCCGATCTTCTTGTGGTCGATGCTGGTGATCCAGTCTCGCCACAGCACGCCCCACACCTTGAAGTAGGTGATGGCGCCCAGGAGGGCAATGCCGCCCAGCACCACGGCCGCGAAGGTCGCGAGCAGGATGGGCTCGTGATAGGGAATCGCCTCCCATGTGAGGCGGCCGAAGACGAGCTTCGTCAGGTCAAGGTTCTGCAACATCTTATTCTTCGGTAGTGCACATCGCGGTGACGTACTTGCGCGTGGGCGAATCGACGAGGGAGTCGGTCTGCCAGGCTTGCTTGGTGGCGACATTGAAGGCGCCGGGCTTGCCCAGTCCACCGTTGGCATCGATGGCCATCATTTCCTTCATGCACATCTTGTTGCGGTCGACGCAGAGATTCAGGATGGCGTCGTACAGGGTGGCGTCGACGGAGGCGTAGTGGCGCACGGGTTCGCGCTCGCTCGGCACTTCGAGCTTCAGGTACTTCTCGCGGGTCAGCTCGCCTTCCTTGCCGGCCTTGACCTTGGCAACCCACTGGTCGAAGTCGCCGTTGCTCAGGCCATGGAACTTGAAGCGCATGCCCGAGAAGCCCGCGCCGCTGTAGTTGGCCGAGAAGCCTTCGAATTCGCCTGGCTTGTTGATCACGGCGTGCAGCTTGGTCTGCATGCCCGGCATGGCGTAGATCTGGCCGGCCAGCGCGGGGATGAAGAAAGAGTTCATCACCGAGGAGGCGGTGATCTTGAAGCTGATCGGCACATCCACCGGCGCGGCAAGTTCGTTCACCGTGGCGATGCCCTGTTCGGGGTAGATGAAGAGCCACTTCCAGTCGAGCGCGACCACTTCGACCACCAGCGGCTTGGTCTCGGGCGAGATCTGGCGCTTGGCATCGAGGCGGCTCAGGGGCCGGTAGGGGTCGAGCGTGTGGGTGCTGATCCAGGTGATCGCGCCGAGCGCGATGATGATCAGCAGCGGCGCCGCCCAGATCGCGAGTTCGAGCTGGGTGGAGTGGTCCCAGTCGGGGCTGTAGGTGGCCTCCTTGTTCGACTGGCGGTAACGCCAGGCGAAGAAGATGGTCAGCGCGATCACCGGGATGATGATGATCAGCATCAGCACCGTGGACACGACGATGAGTCGGCCCTGCTGGTTGGCGATGTCGCCGGAGGGGTTCATGAGCACCGTGTTGCAGCCCGCCAGCAAGGCGAGGGGAAGCAAGACGAGCCATCGGCGAAGGGAGTGGAGGGTGGGCATGCCGAAGAGAAAGAAAGAGGTGCGTGGGCTGCGCAAAGACTCCACAATCTACGACCAAAGGTTCCCGCCGCCTATTGGACGTTTTGTCCTATGGCGGGAATCCCCGTTCGGTGAGACGCTTGGAGCCTCTGTTCAATGGTCTACCTTTGTCACTGCCGGTGACACCCGAATTACAAAACGCAATGACGACGACGTCCAGCATCAGTCCGCAAGGCGCACAGCCTGTGCCGAACACGTCCGGAAACGGCGCCAGCCTGAGCCAGAGCGGCGACGCCGATCACTCGCACATCGCCCCGGGCGAGATCGCGGTGGGCGTGATCATCGGCCGCGCTTCCGAGTATTTCGACTTCTTCGTCTACGGCATCGCCTCGGTGCTGGTGTTCCCGTACATCTTCTTTCCGTTCGAGCAGCGCCTGGAGGGAGTCCTTTACGCGTTCGTGGTCTTCTCGTTCGCGTTCATTGCCCGGCCGTTCGGAACTGTCATCTCGATGGCGATCCAGCGACGATTCGGGCGCGAAACCAAGCTGACGATCGCGCTGTTCCTTTTGGGCACGTCCACGGCCGGCATCGCTTTCCTGCCGGGCTACGAGAGCATCGGCTTCACCGCGATCGTTCTGCTGTCGGTGTTCCGTTTCTGCCAGGGCCTGGCGCTCGGCGGTTCGTGGGACGGCCTGCCCTCGCTGCTCGCCCTCAATGCCCCGCCGAACCGCCGCGGCTGGTACGCCATGCTGGGCCAGCTGGGCGCGCCCATCGGCTTCTTCATTGCCAGCGCGCTGTTCGCGTACCTCTACGCAAGCCTCTCGATCAAGGAATTCCTCGACTGGGGCTGGCGCTACACCTTCTACGTGGCCTTCGCGATCAACGTGGTGGCGCTCTTCGCGCGCCTGCGCCTGGTGGCCACCGAAGAGTATTCGCGCCTGCTCGAAGAGCGCGAACTGCAGCCGACCAGCGTGGTCGAGCTGACCCGCTCGCAGGGCGCCAACCTCTTGATCGGCGCGTTCGCCGCACTGGCCAGCTATGCGCTGTTCCACCTGATCACCGTGTTCCCGCTCTCGTGGATCACGCTGTACTCCGACCAGTCGATCACCGAATTCCTGATCGTTCAGATGATCGGCGCGGTGTTCTGCGCCGGTGGCATCGTGGCCTCGGGCCTGATCGCTGACCGCGTGGGACGCCGTTTCACTTTGGGTGGCCTCGCCGCGATGATCGCTGTGTTCAGCGGTTTTGCGCCCACGCTGCTGGACGGCGGCCGCATCGGGCAGGACGTCTTCATCCTGCTGGGCTTCGTGCTGCTGGGCCTCTCGTACGGCCAGGCTGCAGGTGCCGTGACCTCGAACTTCGAACCCAAGTACCGCTACACCGGCGCGGCGCTCACGGCCGACCTGGCCTGGCTGATCGGCGCCGCGTTCGCACCGCTGGTCGCGCTGGGGCTGTCGGCGAACTTCGGGTTGGCCTACGTGAGCGTCTACCTGCTCTCGGGTGCGGCCGGCACGCTGGCGGCGCTGGGGTTGAACCGGGCGCTGGTGCGCGACTGAACGAACGGCGCACTGCCGACGTTCTCGACAAGGGGCCTCCGGGCCCCTTTTTCTTTTCCGATGCCGCGGCGCACTGACTTAGGATTCACCCATGTTCTCCGCCGCCATCTTCGACATGGACGGGCTCCTCATCGACTCGGAGCGGCCCATCATGGCCGCCTGGATCGAAGCGGCCCGCACGCTCGACATCGAGCTTTCGCACACGCAGTACCTGCAGGTCGTGGGCCTTGCCACCTCGGAGTCCGAGGTGATCCTGGGCACGCTGCTCGGCGGGCCCGATGCCTACCGCCACGCGATCGCGCATGTGCGCAAGCGCCTGCAGCTGGAGCGCTCCGACGGCACGCCGCTCTTTCCCATCAAGCCCGGAGCGGCCGAGTTCCTCGCCGCATTGCGCCAGCGCGGCACGCGTTGCGCGGTGGCTTCGTCGTCCACCAGCGGACAGATCCAGGCCTGCCTCGGCAGTCTCGATGTGCTCCATCACTTCGATGCCTTCGCGGGCGGCGACGAGGTCGCGCGCGCCAAGCCCGATCCGGCGCTCTACCTGCTCGCGGCCTCGCGCCTGGGTGTGGACCCTGCCGAGTGCATCGCCTTCGAGGACAGCGAGAACGGCGCCAAGGCCGCGCTGGCGGCGGGCTTGCGCGTCGTGATCGTTCCGGACCTCAAGCACCCGCCTGCATCGATCGTCGAGCGGGCGTTCCATGTGCTCGATTCGCTGCACGATGCGACGGCGCATTTGCCGCGCTGGTTTCCCGGCGAGATGGTGCGGCCATGACCCTCAAGATCGGCACTCTGTGCCACGTCGTCGACAGCTGCCTCGCCTCGCCGATGACCGAGCGCGCGGTCGGTCGCATCGTGGAGGTGGTCTCCGCGCCCTATGAAGCGCCCAGCGAGCGCTACCTGCCCGGCACCTACTACGACGTGCTGTTCGAGGGCTGGACCTTCTATTGCCGCAGCGACAAGCTCGTGCCCATCTCCGATCCCGGTGCGGACGTCGGCAGCTGGGAAGACGAATTCATCGACCTCCCCGCCGGCTCGCCTCAGAGCACTTCGTCGCGCAGCTGCGGGAACACCTTCGACACCTTCGCGAGCAGGTAGTCGCCATAGCGGCCGCTGAAGGCGTGCACGTTGGCGCGGTCCCAGCGCTCTGCGCTGTCGTCGAGGGCTTCCGCACCCGCAAGCCCTTCGATGCGCTGCACGCGCGCCTCGAAATTCGGATCGAAGAACAACGGAAACGACAGCCGGTCGCGCCCCGAGGTGTTGCGCTTCACGCGGTGCGGCGTCGACTTGTAGAGCCCGCCGGTCATGCGGTCGAGCATGTCGCCGATGTTGCAGACGAAAGAGCCGGCAATCGGCGGCGCATCGATCCAGCCGCCCGGCGTGTGTACCGCGAGGCCGCCCACGGTGTCCTGGTGAAGGATGGTGAGAAGGCCATAGTCGGTGTGTTCGCCGACGCCCCATTGCACATCGAGCCCTTCGGGCACGGGCTGCGAGGGGTAGTTGAAGAGGCGGAACAGGATCAGCGGATCGGCCGTGTAGCGCTCGGCGAAGTACGCGGCGGGCAGGCCGAGACTCAGCGCAATGCCTTCCATCAGCCGATGACCGAGTTGCGTCACCGCGGCCATGTAGTCGAGGATGGTTTCGCGAAAGCCCGGCACGTCGGGGAAGAGGTTCGGCCCGTGCACCGGCGTCTTCGCCAGCACCCGCGGATGCGTCGCGGGCAGTTCGGTGCCGAGGTAGAGGCCTTCCTTCCAGTCGGGCCGGCCCGAGGTCAGCTCGCCGCCGAGCGGGAAGAAGCCGCGCCACGCGCGCCCGCCGAGGGCCATGCGCCACTGCATCTTGGTTTCTTCGGGCAACTCGAAGAACTGGTGGCTCAGGTCTTCGAGGCGCTGCACCAGCGCCGCATCGACGCCGTGGCCTGTGACGTAGAAGAAGCCGTGCGCGCGACAGGCGGCGCCGATCTGCGCGGCCACGTCGCTGCGTTCGGGCGCGCCGGCCACGAGCGGCGCGACGTCGATCACGGGCAGCGAAAGAAGTGGGTCGATAGTGGTCATGGTCGAAGAGAGCATGTCACGCGTCGCGCGCGAACGGCGAGCGGATGTCCGAAAGAAACTGCTGCGCGCGCGGATGCTGCGGCCGGTTGAAGAAGTCGTCGGGCGTGGCGCGCTCCAGCACCTTGCCCTCGTCCATGAAGATCACGCGGTCGGCCACCTCGCGCGCGAAGCCCATCTCGTGCGTCACGCAGACCATGGTCATGCCGTCGCGCGTGAGGTCTCGCATCACCAGCAGCACCTCGCCGACCATCTCGGGGTCGAGCGCGCTGGTGGGCTCGTCGAACAGCATCAGCGGCGGCTGCATCGCGAGCGCACGCGCAATCGCCACGCGCTGCTGCTGGCCGCCCGACAACTCGCTCGGCCATGCATTGGCCTTGTTCGCAAGGCCCACGCGGTGCAACAGCGCCAACGCGCGCTCGTCGGCTTCCTTGCGCGAGAGGCCGCGCAACTGCATCGGCGCCATCGTGCAGTTCTGCAGCACCGTCAGGTGCGGGAACAGGTTGAACTGCTGGAACACGAAGCCGATGCGCGAGCGGAACGCGTTCACGTCGGTGCCGGGCGCGTGGATGTCCTGGCCCTCGAACAGAATGCGCCCCGACTGGATCGGCTCCAGCCGGTTGAATGTGCGGATCAGCGTCGACTTGCCCGAGCCCGAAGGTCCGCACACCACGACGACCTCGCCCTTGTGGATGGTCTCGTTGATGTCGACCAGGGCCTGGTAGCTGCCGTACCACTTGTTGACGTTCTGCAGTTCGATCATGCGGACACCTTGGGGGCCGTTGTGGGCATTAAGTAACCTCCGCGCTTCGCGCTGCGGTGCGAGCTTGCTTGGGGCGGCCCGGCGCGGCGCTCATGCCGCGGCGCGCAAGCCGCCGCTCCAGCCAGTAGGCGAAGCGCGAGAGGCCGAAGCAAAGAATGAAGTACGTGCCGCCCAGGATCAGGTAGATCTGCGCCGGCTTGGTGAACACCTGCGTGTTGATCTGCGTCGCGATGAACGACACCTCCGCCAGGCCGATGATGTAGCCGAGCGAGGTCTCCTTGATGGTCGAGACGAACTGGTTCACCAGCGAGGGCAGCATGCTGCGCAGTGCCTGCGGCAGCACCACGAGGCGCATCGCGCGGAAGTAGCTCAGGCCGAGCGCACGCGCCGTTTCCATCTGCCCGCGCGGCAAGCCCTGGATGCCGGCGCGCACGATCTCGGCGAGGTAGGCGGCATCGAAGATCACCAGCGCGATCAGCATGGTGGTGAACTGGTCGGTCTTCACGCCCGTCACGCTGGGCAGGAAGAAGTAGGCCCAGAAAATCACCATCAGCAAAGGCAGGCCGCGCACCACGAACACGAAGCCCGTCACCGGCCAGCGCAGCCACCGCCAGGGGCTCACGCGCGCGAGGCCGAGCACGATGCCCAGAGGCAGCGCGAGCACCAGCCCGCACGAGGCCAGCAGCAGCGTGAGCACCAGCCCGCCGAGCGGGCCGTTGGGGTACTGCCCGATGAGGAAGTAGACCCAGTAGTCGTTGATGATCTGCAGCATCAGCAATGGCCCCCACGCTCGGCACTTCGTGTCCTCGCTGCCCCCCGAGGGGGCCGCTCGCGCCTTGGGGCGGCCCGGCGCCGCTCGAACGCGTTCATATGGTCCGCACCGGGAAGCGGTGGTGATACCAGGTCGCCAGGCCGGTGATGGCCAGCGACACCGTGAGATACGCCGCGCTCGCGAACGCGAACGACTCGAAGCTGCGGAAGGTCGCGCTCTCGACCTGGCCGGCCTGGTACATGAGCTCGGCCACGCCGATCACGGTGGCGATCGAGGTGTTCTTCCAGAGGCTCAGCGTCTGCGAGATGAGCGGCGGCACCGTGACCCGCAGCGCCTGCGGCAGCACGACGCGGCGCATGGTGTCGAGAAAGCTGAAGCCCAGCGCGCGCCCGGCTTCGAACTGCACGGCCGGGATCGCGCGGATGCCGCTGCGGATGTCCTCCGCCATGAAGGCGGCCGTGTACAGCGCGAGCGCGACGATGGCGCTGTAGGCCTCGATGTGCCCCGCGTAGAGCCATTGCTTGATGCCGTCGGGCAGCAGTTCGGGGGCACCGAAATACCAGAAGAGCATGTGCGCGAGCAGCGGGATGTTGCGGATCGACTCCACGTACGCGAAGCCCAGCCAACGCAGCGGCGCGACCGGCGAGAGGCGCAGCAGCGCCACCACCAGCGCGATGGGCAGTGCGAGCACGAGCGAGGCCGCCAGCAGCTGCAGCGAGAGCAGGAGGCCCGCGACCAGCATGTCGTGGTACTTGCCGGTCAGCAGCAACGAGTAGTCGAACAGGGGCATGGGAAATCAGGGAGCGCGGCGAAAGACGCTGGAAGGCGCCGGGGCGCACATGGTACGCATGCGCGCCGTGCCGCTCAAAAAACGAAGGGCGGGTCGCTCGGCGGCCCGCCCTTCGTGCGACTGGCGACGAGGCTCAGTCGATCTTGTCCGACTCGAGCTTGAAGTCGCGCGTCTGGAAGCCCGATGCGGTGTCCGGGCCGTACCACTTCACGAAGATCTTCTGCGCTTCGCCCGACTTTTCCAGCTCGCGCAGCGTGTCGTCCACCACGGCCTTCAGTCCGCTCTCGCCCTTCTTGATGCCGATGGCCAGCGCCTCGGTGCTCAGGTTCTGCTTGAGCACGACGTACTGCGCCTTGGCCGGACCGAGCTTGGCGTAGCTGCGCAGCAGCGCGGCCTCGTCGTCCACGTAGCCCACGCCCTTGCCTTGCTGCAGCGCCTGGAAGGCTTGCTGGCTCGTGTCGAAGGTCACGACCTCGGCGGTGGGCACGGCCTTGCGGATGTTGGGCTCCTGCGTGCCGCCGCGAATGGTCAGCACCTTCTTGCCGCCCAGCTGGGGCACGTCGGTGATGCCGCTGTCCTTCTTGACGATGGCCTTCTGGCCGGTCACGAAAGTGGTGAGCGAGAAGTCGATCTGCGCTTCGCGCTCCTTGTTGTGCGTGAGGCCCGCGGCCACCAGGTCCACGTGGCCCTGCTGCAGCTCGGGAATGCGCGCGGCCACGGCGATTTGCTTGAGCACCGGCTTCACGCCGATCTTCTTGGCGATGGCGTTCACCAGGTCGACTTCGTAGCCGACGATCTGGCGCGTCTTGGGATCGACGAAGGTTGCGGGCTCGTCGGTGCCGAGCACGCCGACCACGAGTTCGCCTTTTTTCTTGATGTCGGCGAGCTGGTCTGCATGGGCGACGGTGCCCAGCAGGAAGGTGGAGGCGGCGAGGGCCGCGGCGAGCAAAGTGTGGCGCATGGTTGTTCTCTCTCCGGTTGGAAATTCAGGGCCGAACCATATCAATAAAACCGCAGATTATTAAATCGTCAATCGACATATGCATATGGCGTGTATGGGATGCCTTCGCAACCGGCTGGGTTAAATTCGCGGGCTTCCCCGGCATCACATCCAGCGAGGTCTTCATGATCATCAAACCGCGCGTGCGCGGCTTCATCTGCGTCACGACCCACCCCACGGGCTGCGAAGCCAACGTCAGGCAGCAGATCGACTACGTGCTGGCCCAGGGCCGGATTGCCGGGGGACCGAAGAAGGTGCTCGTCATCGGCGCATCGACCGGCTACGGCCTGGCCGCGCGCATCACCGCGGCCTTCGGCAGCGGCGCCGACACGCTGGGTGTGTTCTTCGAGCGGCCCGGCAGCGAGACCAAGCCCGGCTCGCCCGGCTGGTACAACACCGCGGCTTTCCACCGTGCGGCGGCCGAAGAAGGCCTCTACGCGAAGAGCATCAACGGCGACGGCTTCTCCGACGACGTGAAGCAGAAGACCATCGATGCGATCCGCGCGGACCTCGGCCAGGTCGACCTCGTCGTCTACAGCCTGGCCGCGCCGCGGCGCATGCATCCGAAGACCGGCCAGGTCTTCAACTCGACGCTCAAGCCCATCGGCAAGGCCGTGACCCTGCGCGGCCTGGACACCGACAACGAGGTCGTCAAGGACACCGTGCTGGAGCCCGCCACGCAGGAAGAAATCGACAACACCGTCGCCGTGATGGGCGGCGAGGACTGGCAGATGTGGATCGATGCGCTGCAAGACGCCGGCGTGCTGGCCGAGGGCGCGAAGACGACCGCCTTCACATATCTGGGCGAGCAGATCACGCACGACATCTACTGGAACGGCTCCATCGGCGCCGCCAAGAAAGACCTCGACCAGAAGGTGCTCGGCATTCCCGCCGGCTTGGCCGCGAAGGGCGGCGATGCGCGCGTGTCGGTGCTGAAGGCGGTCGTGACACAGGCGAGCTCGGCCATTCCGATGATGCCGCTGTACCTGTCGCTGCTGTTCAAGGTGATGAAGGAGAAGGGCACGCACGAGGGCTGCATCGAGCAGGTGCACGGCCTCTTTGCCGAGAGCCTCTACGGCCCCACGCCGCATCTGGACAGTGAAGGGCGCCTGCGTGCGGACTACAAGGAGCTGGCTCCCGATGTGCAGGCGCGCGTGGTCGAGCTCTGGCCCCAGGTCACCAGCGAGAACATCCACGAGCTCACCGACTTTGCGGGCTACAAGGCCGAGTTCCTGCGCCTCTTCGGCTTCGCGGTCGAAGGCGTGGACTACGAGGCCGACGTGAACCCCGATGTGGGCATTCCGAACCTCGTGCAGGTCCAGTAGAAGCACAGAGGGATACTCCCGCCCATGCAGATTCAAGAAAAACCGCCTGCCGGCACGCCCTTCGAGTGGATCGGCGGCGAGCCGAAGGTAGAGGCGCTGGTCGAGCGCTTCTACGACCTGATGGACCTCGAGCCCGCCTACGCGCAACTGCGTGCCGTGCACGGCACCAGCCTGGACAACGCGCGCCAGCGCCTCTTCTGGTTCCTGTGCGGCTGGCTCGGCGGCCCGCAGCACTACACCGACCGCTTCGGCCATCCGATGCTGCGCGCGCGTCATCTGCCGCAGAGCATCGGCGGCCACACCATCGGCATCAAGGAGCGCGACCAGTGGCTCGCCTGCATGGACCAGGCGATGGGCGAGACCGGCGTGCCGGACGACTTGCGCGCGCGTTTGCGCACCTCGTTCTTCCAGACCGCCGACTGGATGCGCAACCGCGGCGAATAAGAACAGACACCGATTCCGAAAGACTCTCCCTCATGAATTCCATCGTCATCATCGGCGGCGGCCACGCCGCGGCCCAGCTTTGCGCCGGCCTTGCCGAAGCCGGGCAGGGCGCACGCGTGCACCTGGTCTGCGAGGAGGCCTGCGAGCCGTACCACCGGCCGCCGCTGTCGAAAGCCTTCCTCAAGAGCGCCGAAGAAACCACGCAGCCGCACAAGGCCGCCGACTGGTACCGCGAAGCGGGCATCACGCTGCACCTGGGCGATGCGGCCGTGGCCATCGACCGCGAGGCGCACACCGTCACGCTGCGCTCGGGCGCGGTGCTGCCGTGGGAGCGCCTGGTGCTCGCCACCGGCACGCGCGCACGCCAGATGCCCGACCTGAAGCCAGGGCTCGAAAACGTCGCGAGCCTGCGCGCCGCCGACGAGGCGCATCGCCTGCGCGAACGGCTTGCCGGGGCGCAGCATGTCACCGTGCTCGGCGGTGGCTTCATCGGCCTCGAAGTGGCGGCCACCGTCAAGGCGCTCGGCAAGAGCGTGCAGGTGATCGAGAGTGCGCCGCGCCTGCTGGGCCGCGCCGTGTCGCCCGAGCTGTCGGCGCACGTGCTCGCGACGCATCGCGCGGCGGGCATCGACATCGTGCTCGGCGCGCAGACCGGCGCGTTCGAGGTCGAGGGTGATCGGCTCGTGTCGATCCTGGTCAACGGCGTGAAGCAGCCGGTGGACCTGCTGCTGCTGGGCATCGGCGCCGTGCCCGAGACCGCACTGGCGCAGGCCGCGGGTATCGAGTGCGCCGACGGCATCGTGGTCGATGGCCACATGCAGACCAGCGCCGCCGACGTGCTCGCCGTGGGCGACTGCACGCGCTTCCCCGACCGCCGCGCGGGCCGCACGATGCGGCTCGAATCGGTGCAGAACGCCAACGACCAGGCACGTACCGCGGTCGCCACGCTCACCGGCGCCGCGCGTCCGCACGATGTCGTCGCATGGTTCTGGTCCGACCAGGGCAGCATGCGCCTGCAGATGGTGGGCCTGATGCCCGCCGAAGGCACGCCGGGTCTGACGAGCGTGCGCCGCCCCGGCCCGAAGCCGGAGGCGTTCTCGCTGTTCCACTATGTCGATGGGCAGCTGGTGTGCGTCGAGTCGGTCAACGCACCGGTCGATCACATGATGAGCCGCAAGCTGCTCGAAGCGGGGCGCAACCCCGATCCCGCAGCGATTGCGGATGCGGCGATTCCGCTCAAGAACCACCTGGCGTAACCGCGCCGCGCCGTGATCGCAGTGACGCGCACGCCGGGCGGCTTCAGCGCCGCGCCGGCGCCAGCAGCACCACCAGCGCGCCCGCGCCGCCTTCGGCCGGCTTCGCCTGCACGAACGCGATCACCTCGTTCTTCTGGATCAGCCAGCGCTGCGTCTTGGTCTTGAGCACCGGCTGCTTGCCGGGCGAGCCGAGGCCCTTGCCGTGCACCACGCGCACGCAGCGCAGTCCCTGCTTGTACGCATTGCGGATGAAGCCGCCGAGTGCTTCGCGCGCCTCGTCGCTGCGCAGGCCGTGCAGGTCGACCTGCGCCTGGATCGACCAGTCGCCCTTGCGCAGCCGCGCCGTCACGTCGGTGCCGATGCCGGGGCGGCGAAAGCTCATGGCGTCGTCGACGTCCAGCAGCGTGGTCACGTCGAACTCGTCGGAGAGCGATTCGCGCAGCACGCGCTGCTCGTCGAGCTGGTGCTGCACCGGAATCGGCGCGGGCGGCTCGGGCGCGAGCGGCACGGCGGCCTTGCGGCGCAGCGGTTCGGTGGCACCGATGGCGCGGGCGAACAGGTCTTTCTCGGCCGCGCGCTTGCGCTC
>Ga0157370_10007265_pt1 | contig 12089 bp, 12 predicted proteins | sample C35metaG_FD_113463 | JGI IMG/M metagenome (GOLD analysis project Ga0157370, IMG submission 113463) | Corn rhizosphere microbial communities from Kellogg Biological Station, Michigan, USA - C3-5 metaG | ecosystem: Host-associated > Plants > Roots > Rhizosphere > Soil | place: USA: Michigan...
CGCCGCGGCGGCGCCGGTAGCCAGCGGTTTCGCCTCCAGACCGCAGCCGTCGAGCGAGATTATCCGGAAGTGATCGCACAGACTCCGCGCCGCGTAGTCCGCTCCGAAGACCCACGATTCGACATCAGTCTTCAGACACGGAAATTTCTGTGACGAACCTGCGGGCGCGAGCACTTCGCGCACATTTAAAGTTTCGAGCGCCGCCCCGGCATCGGCCAGCTCAAGTTCAGTCGCACGAAACTCACCGGTGGTAACATCCACGAACGCGAAGCCCGCACGCACGCCCTCCGGCATCACCGCTCCCAGGAAGTTGTTTTCATGCGAGCGCAGCAGCGACGCGTTCATGGTGGTGCCGGGCGTGACGATGCGCGTCACCTCCCGCCTCACCAATTTGACGGCTGCCGAAGGCGCTTCCATCTGTTCGCAGATGGCCACGCGATAGCCCTTCTGCGTCAGCCGCGCGATGTAGTTTTCGGCGGAGTGATACGGCACTCCGCACATCGGAATGGGCTGCCCCTTCTCTTTATTGCGCGCGGTCAAGGTGATCTCAAGCTCGCGCGCCGCCGTCACCGCGTCTTCATAAAATAGTTCATAGAAGTCGCCCAGCCGGAACATCAGCAGCGTATTCGGCACCTGCTGCTTCATGCCGTGGTACTGCCGCATTAACGGCGTTGACGGCGATGTCGACGGTGACGCAGACGGCTCGGATGGCATGCGGAATCCTTCATTATGACGCATGCTACACTCGCGGCCATGGCAAATCCCATCGCGCCCGCGCCCATCCGGGCAATCGGTTGGCTGAGCCTGACCGCGATTGCCGTCAACGGCATGGTGGGCGGGGGGATTCTCATCCTGCCGGCCAACATGGCGCAGTTATTGGGCGGGAACAGCCTGTTGGCGTATGTGCTGGCCGGGACCGCAGTGGTTCTAGTCGCGCTGTGCTTCGCGGAAGCCGGCAGCATGTTTGAAGGCTCCGGTGGTCCATACCTTTACACTCGCGAGGCATTCGGCCGCTTTGCCGGATTTCAAGCCGCTATCCTGTTGACTCTATCGCGGGTAGCTGGCGCGGCTGCGATCAGCAATGCGTTCTCGGCATACGCCGGCTTTTTGTGGCCGGTGCTGGGCGCGGGTTCCGGGCGCGCGGCGGCCATCACACTGGTATTTGCGGCGCTAACGCTGGTAAATTATCTAGGCATTCGCCCGGGCGTGTGGACCATAAATCTGCTGACGGTCGGCAAGCTTCTCCCCTTGCTGGCCTTTTGCGCGATCGGACTGTTTCATCTCGGCGCGCCGCCGCCGGCCTCGGCGCTCACCGCAGTGTCCCTGCAGCAAGCCTCCCTGCTCTTGATCTACGCCTTTGGAGGATTCGAATTCGCGTCCATTCCGAGCGAAGAAGTGATCCAGCCGCGACGTACCTTGCCGGTGGTAATCCTCGCCTCGGTGTCCTCCGTGGTGCTGTTATATCTAGTGATCCAGTGGGTGGCCATGAGAACCTTACCGGGTCTGGCGGCGAGTCACGCACCGCTCGCCGAAGCCGCGCAGTTGTTTCTAGGCCCTGCCGGCGGCCTGCTGCTCGCGGCGGGCGCGGTCTTATCCACCACCGGAACCAACAGCGCGTCAATCCTGGTGGGCTCGCGGATGCTGTATGCCTTGGGGCGCAGCGGCGATCTTCCGGCGGCCTTCGCACGATTGCATCCGCGGCATCGCACACCGGTGGTATCCACGCTTCTGTTCGCAGCCGCCGCCTGGATTGCAGCGCTCATAGGTAGTTTTAGCGAGTTGGCGGCGCTGGGCGCCTTGAGCCGCGTGCTGTACTATACGGCCACCTGTGCGGCGGTTCCAGTCTTGCGCCGGAAACAGATCGCGGCGTCGCGCGCATTCACACTGCCGGGTGGATGGACCGTGCCCGCGCTAGCCCTGGGTGTGTGCGCCTGGTTATTAGCCGGGAGCACGTTACAGCAGGCCGCGATCACAGCCGCAGCGATGTTCGCGGGAACGATTCTGTACGGAATCTCCGGCGCTACGCGTAAATCCCGCGCAGCTTGATCGCGAACGCCACCCGGTCGAGCGCCAGCATGTACGCCGCCGTCCGATTATCCACCGAGTGCTTTTGCGCGTAGGCCACCACGTCGTTAAAGCTGTTGATCATGATTTCTTCCAGACGGTCGTTCACCAGCTGCTCGTTCCAGAAGTAACCCTGGCGGTCCTGCACCCATTCGAAGTAGGACACGGTCACGCCGCCGGCATTCGCCAGGATGTCGGGGATTACGAAGATTCCCTTTTCGCGCAGAATCGGATCGGCCAAGTGCGTTGTCGGCCCATTCGCGCCCTCGCATAAAATCTTGGTGCGTATACGATGCGCGTTCTGCGACGTGATCACGTTTTCATGTGCTGCGGGCAGCAGCACGTCCGTCTCCAGGAAAAACGCTTCATCGCGGTCCAGATTCTCGCCGCCGGCGAAATCCACCACGGATCCCGTCTTGCGGCGATGCTCCTGCAACGCGCGAATGTCGAGCCCTTGGTTGTTATATACCGCTCCATCGTACTCGACAATCGCGATCACCTTGAATCCGGCGCGCTCCATCAGCTTGGCGGCCATCCCGCCCACGTTACCGAAGCCTTGAATTACAACCCGTGCGTTACCCCGTTCCACGCCAAAACGCTTGAGTGCCTGCCCGGTCACCACCATGCACCCGCGCCCGGTCGCCTCGGACCGCCCGCGCGAACCGCCTAAATCGATGGGTTTGCCGGTCACCACCGCCGTCTGCGTGTGCCCCGAGCGCATTGAATACGTGTCCATGATCCACGCCATGGTCTGCTCGTTGGTGTTCACATCCGGCGCCGGCACGTCGATTTCAGGCCCGATGAACTCGTAGAGTTGCGCCGTGTAACGCCGCGTCATGCGCTCCAGCTCGCCCGGCGAGAGCAGTGTGGGATCGCACACGATGCCGCCCTTGGCGCCGCCGAAAGGAACGTTTGTGACCGCGCATTTCCAGGTCATCCATGACGCGAGCGCCCGTACTTCATCGAGCGTCACATCGGGCGCATAGCGGATCCCGCCCTTCGCCGGGCCGCGCGCAATCGAATGTTGCACCCGATAGCCGGTGAACACTTCCAGACGTCCGTCATCGAGCGGCACCGGAATATTCACCGTCACTTCGCGCGCCGGTGAGCGCAAAACCTTGCGCATGCCGTCGTCGAGCCCCAGTCTTGCGGCGGCGTTATCCAGCCGGGCCTCCGCCGAAAGCAGCGGATTGAACTCATCGGCCAAGGCCGGCTTTTCTGCTTCGAGGATCATGGGGGCGCCTCCGAATCTATTATGAACCGAAGTACGGGAGCCGCGCGCGCCGACAGGTCGTGCACCTTACGTCGTGCACCGTGCGTCGTGCATCTTACTATGATGGGCGTATGGGCCGAGCACTGATTGCCATCGGCATCGCGCTAGTAATTCTAGGCCTCCTGGTGACCTTCGGCGAGAAGCTCCCCTTCCGCTTGGGGCGCCTCCCAGGTGATATCGTCATCCGCGGCAAGAACACCACCTTCTATATCCCACTGGTGACCAGTTTGCTTCTGAGCGTCCTGCTGAGCCTGGCGATGTGGCTGATCGGACGCCGCTCGGGGCGCTAACGCAGCAGCCCCATCCGGTCGAGCGGCCAGTACACGAACGCCGCCTTCCCATAGATGTAATGCCGCGGCACGGTGCCCCACATGCGGCTATCATTCGAAGAGCTCCGGTGGTCGCCGAGCACATAGTACTCGCCCGGAGGAACGACCCGTGGGGGCGTTGACACATGGTCGCGGTACGCCTCTGGCACATACGGCTCATCCAGCACCGACTCGTTGACCGACACTTGCCCGTCGGTCACCTGCACCTTGTCCCCCGGCACGCCGATCACGCGCTTGATGAACGATTTCGACGGATCGCCCGGGAACCAGAACACCACCGTGTCTCCCCGGTGGATATCGGAAATGCCGAAGCGGTAGGCGAACTTGTTGATGAAAATACGTTCCTGGTCCACCAGCGACGGCATCATGCTAGTGCCTTCCACGCGCACCGGTTGGTACAAGAACAGAATCACCACCACCGCGATCAGTACGCTCACGGTGAGATCCCGGAGCCAGGAAATCGCCGCGAAAGCCGAAGTACCGGGTACTGTGGCCCGCTTGGGACTCGGTTCGGAACTCTCGGGGTTTAGACGGTTCGGATCGACCGGCGTTGGATCGGGTGCGTCCATGCTCACTCAATTCTACGACGGCTGTGCCGCCGATTGGTTACGCTCACTATTGGATCACGACTCGCCGTTCCCCCGCTTGCCGCTGTCCGCCTGCCTCTAAACTCAAGAAATCGCCGCCCGCAACAGGAAAAACCCGCCCAGCCCGATCGATGCCGCCCCCACCAACCGCGCCAGCAAAGGACCGCGCGTCCACAGCTTCTCGGCGCCGATCACCGCCGCTACCAGGATCATCACGCTCAGGCTCATCACTCCCAGAACGGTTTGCATCAGCATCAGCGCCCAGCAGCATCCAGTGCAATACAGCCCATGTGCTATACCCACCCGCAGTGCGCCTGGAAGGCCCGGCCGGAATACGTGTCCCAGAAACATCAATGGCGATCGGCAGTGCGAAAGGCATGCTTGTTTCCACGGCGACAACTGATATGCACCCGCAAAGACTAATCCGGCGCCTGCCAGCAACGGCATCGCCCGGCTGAAGACAGCGGACTTCATTGACGCCATTGAAGCCGTGAACCCCGCGCCGAATACCAGCGCGCCAAACGCCAGCCACACTGCGAAATAACCCATGCCAACCATTGTGGTTGCCAGTGCAGGATGTTTCTGGCCGCTCGATACCGCCACCTTTCGGTACAGCTCCAGCATGGGCCAGCTCGACGGCAGCATCATGGCGATCATCATCGCCAGCCACATCAGCACGAAGATTCCAGCGGCCGCCGCCGTCGATTGACCGGGCATGACCATCCACATCATGGACATTTCCCAGCCGCCGGGCATGCGCATGCCGCCGGACATCAGGCGTGCCGCGTTCCAGGTGACCGCGGCGCATGCCAGAAACACAGCACCGGCAATGCCACGCGCCCACAACTCATTTCGATTGAAAGCGGGTGTCACAGCTTCCGGCCTCGCTCGATTTATCAGTCCGGGCTTTCGCCGCGGTATTCAAACTTGGAAAACTCGCCGTACTTACCGCTATGGTCGTAAGTGAGGTCCGAGTTCACGCGGAATACGCTCCCCACGCCCAGCGTGAGTCTCTTCGACGTGAATCCCGTAGGTTTATCCAGATAGATTTCCTCGGGCTCGCCGGACACCGGATTCAGGATCGGGCCCAGTTCCATCCTGAGCGCGTCGCCCGCGCGAACCTTGCTCTTGAGGCCGTCGAGTTCCACCTCGAAGGGCAGGTAATGGATGTCGCCGCGATGCGAAGCAACAGCCATGAAAATAACCCACGGCCCGCCCGACTTGCCCTCCGCGATGGTGGCAAGCGCTTGGCGTTGCGCAGGCGTCGCCTTTTCATCCGCCAGTACCATCAACGTGACGTTGCCTTTGTGCAGCGGACCGGGCGAATGGGCGGCCCAGGACCAGGTGAGCCCATCCAGCGGTACGTTTCCAAACTTTCCTTTTTCGATGTGCCACACGTAGCCGCCCTCACAAAATCCTTGAGTCGGCGGCGCATCGAAACTGCAAGGGCAGCCCCAATCGCAACTGCACGCGCCCAACAGGGTTCCTTGCATCGACCATTTAGTTGACATAAACTCCTCTCCGCCAGTTGAATCGACGATTCATTGCCGGGTTAAGATCTGAACGCTGCTATAGGGAGTTCCGCGGAAATTTCCTTTGGTGGTGATGGTCAGCGTTTTGCCGTCCGGGGAGATCTTAAATTCCGCAGTCTCGCTAACCTTGCCGCTCTCCTTGCCGGTGCGCTCGATGGTGTTGGCATCCACCCGCTTGAGTGAGACGGTGTCCAGTCCGGTTCCCAGAATCTCATAATCCTTGCCGTCGAATTTAGCGGTGTAGGTGATGTTGCTGCTGCCGCCAAACAGGCTCGGCGTCTTGGTAACGTGCGTCATGCCCTTGTCGGACATCTCGAAAGTCATGTACCGTTCCATCGGTACCGGCCCCGGCGTGAACGTGGATTTGTCAGGGTCCATCGTCCAGGAGCCCACGAATGGATCCTTAGCTTGGGCCTGCGCATGACTCCTCGCCAGTACTAGCAGTATCATCGCGAACCCCAACCAGGCAACAGTTCGTCGCATCCTGTTTCTCCTTCTCCGCTACGGGAACAGTATATCCAAATCGCGGCGGATTCAAACAACGCCCTTATCCGAAAGATAGCATTGACACAACTGAACCGGCGCGCGGATAATAGACCCGCAGGTATTATGTTCCGGAGGAAGTGTTTTATGAAGAATCGAAGCAATTTTACACTCAGCGCGGTCTTGGCGCTAACGGCATCGAGCCTCATGGCGACGACCTTATGTGTTGCCCCCGGCGGCAAAGGCGGATGCTATTCCAAGATTCAGGATGCCGTGAATGCCGCGGCTCCGAATGACACAATCACGGTGAGTAAGGGCACCTACAAAGAAAATGTATTAATCGGCAAGCCGCTTTCGCTCATTGGGGACGGCTCGGCAAACACGCTGATTGACGCGACCGGCTTGGCCAACGGAATCAATGTTGACGGCCACGGTCACGCCGGACTGAATCACGTCGCCGTCGATGGATTCACAGTGGCGAACGCCAATCTGGAAGGAATTCTAGTGACGGATTCCACCTTCGTCACGATCTCCAACAGCCATGTGACCGGCAACGACGTGAGCCTCCAGCCATTTGCTCAGGGTGGGCCGTTCTGTCCCGGATTGCCTTCCTACTTCGTCCCGTTCCAATTGTTCGATTGCGGTGAAGGAATCCATCTGAGCGGCGTGAGCCACTCGACGCTCGCAAATAATGTAGTGGATAAAAACGCGGGTGGGATTCTGCTCAGCGATGATACCGGCGCGAATCATGACAATTTGATCATGAACAACACTGTCACGGACAATCCCTACGATTGCTCAATTACTCTCGCCTCGCACATATTGTCCTTTGCGCCGGCAAATCCGCTGGCAGGCGTTTATCACAACACGATTGCCGGAAACACGGCTCTTCGCAACGGCCTCGCGACCGGCGAGGGAGCCGGCGTAGGTCTTTTCACCGCGGCTCCAGGCGGAGCGAATTGGGGTAACGTGGTCATCGGCAACACGCTATCGGGAAACGGTCTGCCAGGCGTGGCACTGCATAGCCATGCTCCGAATCAGATCAACCGCGACCACATCATCGTGGGGAATACGATTTCAGGCAACGGGCCGGACAGCGATCCCGGAACCGTCCTTCCCGCGGGAATCACAATCTTTGGCGATGACGCAGCAGGCACCGCTCCGGTAACCGGCGTGGTGATCTCGCAAAATGTCATTAAGGACGAAGGTATCGACATTGCGGTGAAGACGGCGGGATCCGTCGATGCTCACTTCAACTCGCTTTTCGGTGACATCGGCATCAGCAATCTGGGCGCGGGTCTCGTCAACGCGACCGAGAACTGGTGGAAGTGTTCGGGCGGCCCGGAAGCAAACGGATGCTCGACCGTTGTAGGCGGGAGTGTGCAGACTTCCCCCTGGCTAACAAAACCGTTCTAGCCAGCATCGCGCCGACCGAGCACATCCGGAGCGGGAAATTGCGACTCCAGCTCGCCGCCTTGTCCAGGCGCTGGGTTGGAGTCACACGCAACCGTGAGTCACTCGATGGGACTCGAGCGCGCGGCGCGCATGCTCGCAAACTTCCCGTGCACGCGTGAAGCGTTTCCAAATGAGCATGAACATATCGGCCTCATAGCTTAACGCCACATTTGCAAGTTCTTTCGATAGCGGAACCAGCTTCGCGGCCGCCTCGGCGTATTGCCGCAACAACTCTTCTCGAATTTCACAATCCATCACGCTGCTTCATAATAACCCGGTTCCGACCAGCCCGCGGACGTCCACAATCCCATTCACCGCATCAAGGACAGGAGCTTCGTAAGTTGATCTGCGCGTTCCTGAAGCTCTCGCCGAATTTTTGGCTCGACGATCCGCGACTCGAAACGATGAACCGTTTCTACCGCCGCTTCCGCGAATTTCCGTGCACGCTCGTAATGCTCGCGGTTTTGCATTCCGGCTTCTATTTTCGCGGTGTCGGCCAGTGTGAACCCTAGATCCAACTCCGTGCGAAGGAAGCCGATCAAATTTGAATTCGCCCGGTCTTTCAGCTGCTCGAATGGATGCCTGCGGCTCACCTCCCTTAGACCATTTGGCGCGCCTCTTTGTTACTCGGGAAACGGTCCGGGGGCCATAGCACCGTTAGTACGTTTAAACTGAGTAGGGTAAATTGTGAACCGGGGCATGCTGGGTTTGCGAAAACAGCAATCCTACGAAACCAAAGCCAAGGTGTCAGCCGGACAACCATTCCCCGACTTGCTTAATGGGGGAGCGATGAGTCAACGCACAAATAGCGCACTACCCGCGCCCATAGGAGACCGTGAGGATATAAAATATCCAGTACGGGCGCGGTCTGCCGAGCGACCAAATGTTAATAAGGAGCGAATATGTGTGATCAGGATCATTTTGAGGACGACCGAGAGCAGTACGAGGCTCTCGGTTTGGTGACGCGAAAGCAATTCGGCATGCTGTTGGGAGCAGGCATGGCCATGATGCTGCCACAGGTCGCAAACGCGGCTGCAGTGACCGAATCGGACGTTAACGTGATGACGCCGGACGGGACCGCGGACTGCTACTTCGTGCATCCCGCGAGCGGCACAGCCCCAGGTGTTCTGGTGTGGCCAGACATCTTCGGGCTGCGGCCGGCGTTCCGCCAGATGAGCAAGCGGCTCGCCGAATCGGGTTATTCGGTGCTCGTGGTGAATCCGTTCTACCGTGTCAAGAAGGCGCCGACCGCGGACGCTGGCTCCGCAACCCCAATTCCACAGTTGATGCCGCTCGCGCAAGCTTTGAACGAGACCACTCACATGACCGATGCGAAAGCGTTCATCGGATGGCTGGACCGGCAATCGTCGGTTGCCAAGAATCGGAAGATGGGCACACAGGGTTATTGCATGGGCGGCCCGATGGCATTCCGTACCGCTGCCGCGGTTCCCAATCGCGTCGGAGCAGTCGCTTCCTTCCATGGCGGCGGACTGGTGACAGATATGCCGAACAGTCCGCATCTACAGGCTTCTAAGACCAAGGCTCAGTTCCTCATCGCGATTGCGGCAAACGATGACATGCGGGCTCCCAACGAGAAGAACGTTCTGAAAGAGACGTTCGCCAAAGCAAACCTGCCTGCGGAAATTGAAGTGTACGCTGGGTCCGCTCATGGGTGGTGCCCTCCCGATTCGCAGGTTTACAACGAGCCTCAGGCCGAGAAGGCATGGAGCCGCTTGCTGGCGCTGTACGGCAAAGCTCTGGCCTGAACCTCGAATTTTGCGCCTAGGAGCGCCTCCTGATCTAGTGCGATAGAGGTTTAGGCTCGCATGTTGAGCGGGAAAGCACAGTTCCGGGTTGTTCTGACGATGTGATATTGGCTGACAGCGCAATCCGCAGTGTGGAGAACGTCCATGGAAAACCCGACGTTTTATCGCACGAAACAGATAGACGGTTTCTCCATCTTTTATAGAGAGGCCGGCCCGAAAGACGCGCCGATACTGCTCCTGCTGCATGGGCTTCCCTCTTCATCGCGAATGTTCGAGCCACTCTTTGCCCGGCTTTCCGATCGCCATCACCTTGTCGCGCCCGATTATCCGGGCTTCGGGCACAGCGACTGGCCGGATCCGAAAACATTCGCGTATACGTTCGATCACTACGCCGAGATCATGAATCACTTCACCGAAGCGCTCGGCCTCTCGCGCTACACGCTTTACATGCAGGATTACGGGGGCCCCGTAGGTTTTCGCATGGCCTTGGCCCATCCGGACCGAATCGAGTCTCTCATCGTCCAGGACGCTGTGGCGCACAACGAAGGCCTAGGGGCGAATTGGAAACCGCGGCGGGCCTTTTGGGCCGATCGCGCTGCCAACGAAAGCACACTTCGCACGAATCTACTGTCGCTGCCGACGACGCGGACGCGTCATGTCGGGAGTGATCCCAACGTGGAGCGCTATGACCCGGATCTGTGGACCGATGAATTTGCTTTTCTCAATCAGCCCGGACAGGCCGACATTCAAAGCGACCTTTTCTACGACTACCGCACGAACGTCGACGCCTACCCCAGGTGGCAGGCTTGGATGCGCGAGCAGCAGCCTCGGCTTCTCGTCCTCTGGGGCAAGTACGATCTCTCTTTCGAGCTTTCCGAACCGGAGGCGTATCGCCGCGACATGCCGAAGGCCCAAATCCATATGCTCGACGCGGGCCATTTCGCACTCGATACGGCAGCGGATCAGATTGCCCAGATCGTCCGTGGCTTCATGTTGTTTGACGGGGAAGTTTACGGCGGTGGCATGCAACAAGCCACGACGAAAGCCGAATCCATGACCGGCAGCTAACAAAAAATACATTGGAGATGAAGATTTGGATGTGCTCTCCGTCCTTGTCAGCAGGGCCGCCCTTGCGGGCGAGGGATAGTAGAAGTGAGTATTTGAATGATGCTCAGCAGAATTCATTGCCTACTATTCCTGACCTTTTCACTGCTGGTCGCAGTAGCACACGGTCAACGCCAACAACCGCGACAATGCACGGCGCCGCACCCTCAGCAACGATACGGCAGGGCCGCCCGGGCCAACCACCGCAAAACATCATCGGGTCCATTGTCGTTCGCGGATCAAGTCGGATCCCGCAGGATACTTTGAAAGCCCTGATGAATGCGAAGCCTGGCAGTAAATATAGCGAGGACACTCTACGTCGGGATTATATGATTATTTGGAATACCGGCCGATTCAATGAACTGCGTTTGGAACGGGAACCTGGTGAGATCGGGTGGCGCATTGCTTATGTGGTGGTAGATCGGCCAGCCAACGCCAAATAACCAGCGTACCTGTCGTATTGGATACCGCCCGTCTAAGCAGAAGCAGGGCGATGTGCCCGGAGGAAGGAACGTATCTGGCGAACCGCCAGGGGAATCCGCTCCTTGGGCTCCTTCCATGGGAACATGCTCACTTCGGCGTTGGGGGCAAGCATCGCGGCCTCCATGGCGACGGCATACGGATGGGCCGGGATATCATCCGGCAGGATGAGTACGGGGGTCTGGCAATTGCGGACAAAATCGCGTGTCACGGTGAAGACGAAGTCGGGGTTGGTGCGGTACATCTTGGTCAGAAATTTGTCGATCCGCTCCATAGTGATGTCGGGTCGACGCTTGACTAATTCCGGACCCCAGCCCTTCATATTGGTTTCGTAGAAAAGATCGCGCATCTCCGGACGCGACCCGCTGGGCTGCGCCAGCACCGCTGCGACAATACGATCAGGGGCTCGCCGCAAGAGGTTCCAGATGAAGGGGCCGCCAATGCAGAAGCCCATCACCATGAATTTCTCTATGCCCAGGTGATCCATCAGACCGAGATGGTCATCGGTATATGCATCCCACGGCCGGTCGATTTCGAGCGGGCCGGAGGACTGGCCGGCATTGGCGTTGCGCAGGTCCGACGCGATGCAGCGGTATTCTCCCTTAAACTCCTCGATCGGGTTGAAGGGCCCGCCGCGGGTCAGGGCTGAGATCGTCGAATTCAATCCCCCGCCGGCGATGAGCAACAACGGGAAGCCGGAACCAGCCTCCTCGTAGTGAATGCGAACCGGGCCGTTCTCGTAGAATGACTTGGCAACTCCTCCCGGCCCAGTCTGCTGAGCAAACAGACGCGGCGCTGCGGCCATAGCCGTCGCCGCGGCGCCCGTTGCCAGTATGGTGCGTCTGGTCGAATCCATAATCCGTGCCCTCCTTGAGCCTGGTGCGCAAGAATTTTAGCACAGGTTCTCTTGGCGCTGAAGGGGGCGAACTTCGCACGTTGATGAAGCGGGAATGGGCACAAGACGGCTTGGGCTTCGTTGTTCCGCGCCGTAGCCTCAAGGACGTCCTGAAGTGCGC
>Ga0157370_10007266_pt1 | contig 12088 bp, 9 predicted proteins | sample C35metaG_FD_113463 | JGI IMG/M metagenome (GOLD analysis project Ga0157370, IMG submission 113463) | Corn rhizosphere microbial communities from Kellogg Biological Station, Michigan, USA - C3-5 metaG | ecosystem: Host-associated > Plants > Roots > Rhizosphere > Soil | place: USA: Michigan...
AGGACGACCGCCGCGGTCAGGGTGACGGCAGGCGGCAAGACCCACACGAGCCACGCGATCGACAGGGCCGCGATCAGCAGCATCGTGCGCGTGAACGCGGCCGCCCCGCTCGCGACGGCCAGCGCCACGACCGCGAACAGCGCGAACGTGCCGAGCACGCGCGCGAGGGGTATGTCGAACCTGATCCCGACCTATCGGTCGTGCGTCGGGCGCGCGATTGCTAAACCGGCAGCCAGCAGGAGGCGGTCTCCGTCCCCCGGCTGTTCGGCCGATGCACGAGGTACCCCGCCCACGCAACCGGCGCGGCGAGCGCGCCCAGGACGCGTCGTGCCCGGCGCGGGAGGCGCGAGAAGCCGATGTCGTGGGCGATCGACGTGATCGGGCTGATGAACGTCGCGGTCGCCGTCGGCTCGACTCCGATCAGGCGGGTCAGGTCACCGACCGAGTACCCGCGCCGCACGTGGCCCCAGCGCGCGAACATCTCATCCTCGCTCGGGCAGATCGGCCGAAGGGGCGCGTGGTACGGGAAGCGCCAGTGTTCGTTCGGCGTGCTGACGAGCAGGAAGCCGCCCGGCCGCAGAACGCGGCGAACCTCGGCGAGAGCTCGGCGGTCGTCGGGGACGTGCTCAAGGAGGTCGAACATCGTCACCGCGTCGAAGCTCGCGTCGGGGAACGGGAGTCGAGCCGCGTCGCCGACGACGAAGCTCGTGCCCGGCCTGCGATTCACCGGTGACGCGCCCGCCGAGGCATCGGCGTCGAGGTTGACGACGTTTGCTCCCGGATAGAGGAGCGCCGTCAGGCCGCTCGTCCCGCCGCCGACCTCGAGCACGTCGTCCACCTGCCGGTCGGGCGCGACCCGGTGGATCGCCCGCATCTTCTCGCGGTAGAAGAGCCCTTCGGTGCGCGGCTCGGGGTACGGGTTCCGGCGCAGGAACTCCGAGAGCGGCGCCTTGCCGATCGTGCGGCGGCGGAACGCCCACGGCACGAACGAGAGGCCGCGCGCGTAGCCGCGAACCTCGGCGGCCAGGGTCGCGCGGAGGCGGTCGTCGACCGGCGGCCGGACGGGGAGGCGGCGCAGGAGGCTCGACGGGATCGTCACGAGCGCCCGCCGCACGTTGCCGAACGCGCGGTCGTAGGAGAACTGGACGAAGAGCGCCGCGACGTGGCCGCGAACGTAGTCCTCGACCTGGCGCTCGAGCTCGCCCATCGTGCCCCGGTGGTCGTGGCGTACGACTGCGTCCGGCCGGTACCGGCACTCGCACCCGTCGACCAGGATGCGGTACAGGAGCTCGGAGTCCTCGCTGCATCCCGACGCGCCTGCGCCGAGCCGCTCGTCGAACAGGCCGACGCGTTCGAATGCCTCTCGCCGCACTGCGAGGTTGACGCCGGCGCCGATCGCCCAGACGGGAACACCGCCCGAGCGCGTCCGCGCGACGAAGTCCGCGTCGAACACCCGGCGGCGAAACCCGTGTGCGAACCAGCCGACCCCGCGCTCGAACAGCACCTGCACGGAGGTGTCGAGGCGCGCGGGAAGCACCAGCCCGGTCACCGCCATGACGTCCGGCGACTCGAAGCCGCCACACAGCGCTTCGAGCCAGCGAGCGTCGACGACGGCGTCGTCGTCGGTGAAGGCGACGATCGATCCGCGCGCGCGGCGGATGCCTGCGTTGCGGGCGGCGCTCAGCCCCGGACGCGGCTCCGCGACGTAGGTTGCCGAGCCGGACCCTTCGACCACCTCCCGGGTGCGCTCGTCCGGCCCGTTGTCGACGACAATCACTTCCGCGGGCGCGGTCGGCAGGAGCTCGAGCGATTCGAGCAGTCGAGCGAGCGTCTCGGGGCGATTGCGCGTGGCGACGACGACCGAGACGTCGGCGGCACCGATCGCGCCGGCGTCGGGGGCCGGTGAGAGCGCGGCGAGCGGACGGCGCAGCGCGACGATCCGTTCGAGGTCGTCCGCTTCGAGCGGGCCGTCGGGATCCCCAGGTCTTTGCGGGGCGAAGAGACCCGGCCCGACGACCCGATCCGCGACCGCCGGCGCGATCGCCTCCGCGACCAGGCTTGCCGCACTCGCACGACTGCGGAGCTGCGCGCGCGTCAGCTCCCGCGCTCCAAGCGGCACGTCGTTCCACCAGAGCACCGCGTACACGTCGCGATCGCCGTTCGCGCGCTCGAGGAGCGGGTCGAGGCCGTGCTGCAGGTCGACCTCGACCACGTCGAGCGGGACGTAACCGCTCACGCTGCCGCCCTGCGAATACGCTCGCTGCGCCGGCGTGACCGCTCATACGCGCCGGCCGCGGTCGACAGCCCGGCGAGCTCGGCGACGACCTGGTCCGGCAGCGCGCCGCCTTGCCGGCGTACGCCGCGGACGAGCTCCCGGAGCTGGTACCCGAGCCACCAGCGGCGCAGCCGCCGCGCAAGCTCCCCCTGCGCCGGGTCGGCGGCGACCGTCTTCTCGAGGTACGCCGCGAGGCCGACGCCCCAGCTTCGGTACTGGCGCAACATGCTCCGGTAGCTGCGCCTGTGAGTGTGGAACACGAGCATGCGCGGCTCGTAGGCCAGCGGATGACCGGCGCGCAGGACGCGGTAGAACAGGTCGAGGTCGCCGCCGCCGGGCAGCGCCGGCCCGGTGTCGAGCGCCTCGTCGAACCCGCCGAGCGCGAGCACGACGTCCTTGCGCACCACCATGTTCGCGCCCGCGCCGAACATGCCGGCGCCCAGCGGGAAGAGCGGCGTGTCGGGATACCGAGAGCCGCCGAACCGTCGGGCGCCGAAGCCGCGGCGGAAGCCGCCGCGACGCTCGAAGAGGATCTGCGCGACCGTCTCGAGCTCGCGCGGCAGGACGAGGCCGGTGACGACCGCCGCATCCGGCTGGTCGGCGAGCGCCGAACGGAGCCCGTCGAGCCAGCCGCGGTCGGCGACCGTATCGTCGTCGACGAACGCGACGTAGCTGCCGTGTGCCTCTCGTAACGCACGGTTGCGCGCGAAGTCGAGACCGCGCGCGCGCTCGTTCACGTAGCGGACATCGCCGAGCGACTCGACCAACGCCTGCGTGCTCGGGTCCGGTGGTGCGTTGTCGACGACGAGCAGCTCGAAGTCGTCGCCCGCGCGGATCGCGAGCAGGCTCTCCAGGCACGCGCGCAGGTCCTCCGTGCGAGCGTGCGTGCATACGGCGACCGTCAGGTCGACGGGCAGCGGCTCCGGGCGATCGCCGGCGAGCTCCTCGGCGATCGCCGCCACCAGGACGTCGCCGCCCGCCTTCGCCACGATCAGCCGCCGTACGTCGTCCGGACGCAGCTCGGTGCCGGGGCGGAAGCGCTTCATGAAGAAGCCGACCGGCCGGCCGTCGCGCCGAAGCAGCACGGCGATGCCGTGCCGGCCCTCGGCAACGGCGATGCCGGGTACGGGCTCGGTCAGCTCGAGGTCGAGAAGTGCGTAGCGCATGGCTTTACGTGGGCACCGTCGGGGTACGTGCCCCGCGTGACCACGTCCGAAGCACAGGTGTGGACCGAGAACCGCCCGACCTCGGGCCTGCGGCTGCCCCGGCTCGCGGAGCTGTGGCGCTACCGCGAGCTCGTCTACTACCTGGCGCTCCGCGACGTGAAGGCCCGGTACAAGCAGACGGCTCTCGGGATCGGGTGGGCGATCCTCCAGCCCATCGTCGGCGTCGCCGTCGTCACGCTCGTCTTTCGCCGGATCGCACACGTCCCGAGCGACGGCATCCCCTACCCGGTGTTCGCGCTCACCGGCTTCCTCGTCTGGAACTACTTCGCCGGGATCGTCGGCGACGCGACGGACAGCGTCGTCGCGAACACGCCGCTCGTCACGAAGGTGTACCTCCCGCGGCTCGCTGCTCCGGTGAGCGCCGTGCTGCCCGCGCTCGTCACGCTGATCCCCGGGCTGGTGGTGCTCGCCGCGCTGATGGCCTGGGAGCACGTCGCGCCGGGCCCGGCGCTCGCCCTCCTCCCGCTGTGGGTGCTCTTGCTGCTCGCGACCGCGCTCGGCACCGGTCTCCTGCTCGCCGCGCTCAACGTCCGCTTCCGCGATGTCGGCGGAGCGCTCGGCACGCTCATCCAGCTGTGGCTGCTCGCGAGCCCGGTCGCGTACCCGGCCAGCCTCCTCCCCGCGGGTTGGAGCTGGGCGTACGCGATCAACCCGATGGCAGGGGTGATCGAGGCATTCCGGTGGTCGCTCCTCGACGGTCCGCGCCCCGGCGCCGATCTCGCCGTCTCGTCGGCGGTCTCGCTCGTGCTCCTCGTCGGCGGGCTCTTCTACTTCGAGCACCAGGAACGGCGGTTTGCGGACGTCATCTGAGCCGATCCACGCGATCGAGGTGCACGGCGTGTCGAAGCGGTACGCGCTCGGCGAGCGCCGCGGTGCATCCGGGACGCTCGTCGAGACGCTTGCGGACCTGACGGGCCGGATCCGGCGCGGAGCGCCCTCGACGGTTCCCCGCGAGATCTGGTCCCTGCGGGACATCGACGTCGACATCGCAGCAGGGGACACGCTCGGCGTGATCGGTCGGAACGGCGCGGGGAAGTCGACGCTCTTGAAGGTGATCGCGCGCATCACCGAGCCGACGAGCGGCGTCTCGCGCACACGAGGGCGTGTCGGAGCGCTGCTCGAGGTCGGGACGGGCTTCCACCCGGAGCTCACCGGTCGTGAGAACGTCTACCTGAACGGCGCGATCCTCGGCATGCGCAGGCGCGAGGTCGACGCCAAGCTCGAGGAGATCGTCGAGTTCGCAGGTGTCGCGCCCTTCATGGAGACACCCGTCAAGCGGTTCTCATCGGGGATGTACCTGCGGCTCGCGTTCGCGATCGCAGCCTGCCTCGACGCCGACATCCTCGTGGTCGACGAGGTGCTCGCGGTCGGGGACACGGAGTTTCAACGGCGCTGCCTCGGGCGAATGGAGTCGATGCGCAACGAGGGCAGGACGGTCGTGTTCGTGAGCCACGACCTCGACGCGGTCACGCGGCTCTGCTCGCGCGCCCTCTGGCTCGACGGTGGCGCGATGAAGAGGCTCGGACCAGCCGACGACGTCGTCTCTGCGTACCTCGCGTCCGGTCGGACGTTCGCAGCACGGCAGGTCTTCGCCGAGGACCCGACGCGCCCGGTGAGCGTGCTCAGCGTGGCCGTGCTCGACGACGCCGGCACGCCCACCGAGGCGCTCGACCGCGACACGCCGCTCACCTTCGAGGTTCGGTTCGTGGTGCGCGAGCGTGTTCCCGGGCTCGACATGACCGTGCTCGTCCACAACCTCCGCGGCGTGCGGGTGCTCGACGAGGCGTGGTCGGACTCTGCGCACGCGGCGAAGCGCGAAGCTCTCGGGGAGTACGTGGCGCGGATCGTCGTCCCGCCGATCCTGGCCGCCGGCGAGTACGTCGCAGGGGTCTGGCTCGGAACGCCGTTCGAGTCGATCTTCTACGAGGACGACCTGCTGCGGTTCCGCCTGCACGGCGACGCAAACGGCCGGCCCAACAGGATCACGCAGCTCGCACTCCCCTGGGACGTGCGGCGCGTGGCGCCGGTCGCGCTCGCGAAAGGCGGATGAACAGCGTGCCTGCGGCCGTCACCGTCGTCGTTCCGACCCGCGACCGGCGAGCGCTGCTCGAGCGCAGCCTCGGGACGGTGCTCGACCAGACCGGCGTCGACCTCGCCGTTCTCGTGGTCGACGACGGGTCGAACGACGACACCGCCGAGTGGGCGGCGCGCGTCGACGACTCGCGCGTGAGCGTCGTCTCGCATGCGACGCCGCTCGGCGTTGCTGCCGCCAGGAACACCGGCATCGAGCGGGCGGCGACGCCCTGGATCGCGTTCCTCGACGACGACGACCTCTGGGCGCCGACGAAGCTCGCGGAACAACTCGCTGCGCTGGAGGCATCCCCGGCCGCGCGGTGGGCGTGCGTCGGGCAGGTGACGCTCGACGAGCAGTTGCGCCTCGTCGAGAGCGCCGCCCCACCTGGCGGCGCCGGCGGAGTGCTCGAGCCTCTGCTGATGTTGAACGCGGTTCCCGGCGGCGGCTCGGGCGTGCTCGCCGCGACCGACCTCGTTCGTGAGCTCGGAGGCTTCGATCCGCGACTCAGCCTGCTCGCCGACTGGGATCTCTGGATCCGACTGGCTGCACAGGCTCCGGCCGCAATCGTCGACCGTCCACTCCTCGGCTACGTTCGTCACTCCGCGAACATGTCGTGGGACGTCTCGAGGATCGGCCACGAGTTCGCGATCCTCGACGTCAAGCATGCCGAGCTGCGGGCGGATCTCGGCGTCCGGCGGGACAGCGAGCTGTGGAGCAGCTGGATCGCGGAGGCGGAGCGCCGCTCGGGCAATCGGTGGCGGGCGATCGGCGCCGATCTCCGGCGAGCCCGGCGAGCGCGCACGCCCAGGCCGCTGCTCCGGGCGGCGGTCACCGCGGTCTCGCCGCGCGCATGGATCGAGCTTCACAACCGCCGCACCGCGCGCGGGATCGACCCCGGCTGGCGAGCCGAGGCAGAGCGCTGGCTGGCGCCGATTCGCGCCCGTTCGCCGGCTCACGTTTAGGACCCGACCCGACGCGAGAGACATTCGCGGTGCGGGTGCTGATCACACCGGAGTGGTATCCGGACGCCGTCAGACCGTATTTCGGGGTGTTCTGTCGAGAGCAGGCTCGAGCGGCTGCACGTGCACACGACGTCGTCGTCCTCACCTGGAAGTACGACTCCACCCTCCGACTGCCGTTCCGGATCGAGCGATTCGTCGACGAGGGTGTTCGGACATTTCGCGTCCGCTTTCGTGGAACGCGAGTCCCGAAGACGCCGGGCGCGTTCAAGCTCGCCGGCATCGCGACCGTCCTGCTCGAGCTGCGCCGCCAACGCTGGAAGCCCGACGTCGTGCATGCGCACGAATACGTCGCAGGCCGGGTCGCGCTGCTGATCGGACGCGTGCTTCGTCGTCCCGTCGTCGTCTCGGAGCACTACGGCGGCTTTGCGCGCGGTGTCGTATCGGCCGGCGACCGAGCCGCAGCACGCGACGTCTTCGAACGCGCTGCGGTCGTCTGTCCGGTGAGTCGCGACCTCGAGCGCCATTTGCGCGAGATCGCGCCGGCGGCCTCGTTCGAGGCGGTCCCGAACGTGGTCGACGATGACGTCTTCCATCCGGCGTCCGGCTTCTCGACCGACGGCACGCTCCGACTCGTGACGGTCGGGAACCTCGTCGACGTCAAGGGGCACCGCTACCTGCTCGAAGCGATGCGGCTGCTGCGAGCCGGGCGAACGGTGACGCTCGACGTGATCGGAGACGGCGAGCTCCGCCGCGACCTGGTTTCGCTCACCGATTCGCTCGGCCTGAACGGCGACGTGCGATTCCTCGGGCAGCGACCAAAGGCCGAGGTTGCCGCGCGCCTGCGCGCGGCCGACATCTTCGTCCTGCCAAGCCTGGGCGAGAACATGCCGTGCGCGCTCCTCGAGGCGCTTGTCTGCGGCTTGCCCTCCGTCGCGTCGCGGGTCGGCGGCGTGCCGGAGGTGCTCGACGAAGGTTGCGGCGTCACGGTCGAACCGGGATCCGCGGAGGCCCTCGCGGGGGGGATCGAGGCGGCGGCCGCACGTCTCGACCGGTACGACCGCACAGGCGTCGCCGCGTCGGCTCGGGCCCGGTTCGGCAACGACGCGATCGGCCGGCGCTGGAGCGGCGTCTACGCTCACGCGCTCGGCGGGCGCGGACCGTGACGACCCGTCGCGCAAGCCTCAGCGGCCAGGCCGCGGTGCTCGCGTTCGGCGCGTTGTTCACCCAGGCGGCCACCCTCGCGAGCCTCATCGTGCTGACGCGGCTCGTCGCGAAGCCCGCACTCGGCGGCTACCAGCAGCTCTGGCTGATCTACGGGATCCTCGCCCCGTTCCTCGTCGGCGGCGTGCCGACCGCGCTTCTCTACTTCCTTCCGCATGCGCGCGACGAGCACGAGGCGAGGAGGTGGGTCGTCGATGCGTACGTCGTCCTCGCGCTGCTCGGGCTCGCGTCGTCGGTCGGAATCCTGCTGCTCCGCGGCCCGATCGCAGCCGGCACGAACAACCACGCCTTGACGGGAGCCCTGCTCGTGTATGCGCCGTATCCCTTCTTCGCGTTCCTGACAGCCGGTATGCCGAGCGCGTTGATCGCGAGCGGAAAGGCGAAGCTCGCCGCGTTCCTGAACGCCTTCAACGGCGTGGCGACTGTCGGCGTGGTGATCGCAGCCGCCCTTCTCTCGCCGACGACGCGGAGCATGGCCGCCGGGCTCACTATCTCGGCGGCGGTCGTCGCTGCGGTCTCGACGGGCGCCGTGCTGCGCGGATTGCGCGTGTCCCGCGCGCTCGACTGGCGAGGGATTGCGTGGCGGCCGTTGCTCGCGTACGGCCTCCCGCTTGCATTGACGCAACTCGCGGGACGCCTGGCGTTTCAGATCGACCGCCTCGTCGTGAGCGCGCGCTACACGCCGGCGCAGTTCGCGGTCTACGCAATCGGGGCAGTCGACATCCCGATCGCAGTCGTGGTGCAACAGGCCGTGAACAGCGTGCTCGTGCCGGCGCTGTCCCGACTTCATGCAGACGGCGACCTGGCCGGCGTGGCGCGGCTGTGGCAGTCCGCGATCCGGAAGACGAGCCTGATCATGCTGCCGCTCTTCGCGTTCCTGATGGTGATGGCCGATAGCGTCGTCCACGTGCTCTACGGGCCTGCCTTCGCAGGCAGCGTCCCGATCTTCCGCGCGTACCTCTTCCTCGTTCCATTGCGAGTGGCGACGTATGCGTTGATCACGCAGGCCGTCGGCAAGACGGGGATCAACTTCACCGCGTCGCTCGTGCTGCTCGCCGGCAACGCGGTCCTCGCGATCGCGCTCGTGTTCCCGCTCGGGACTCTCGGCCCGGCGATCGCGACGCCGCTCGCGTCGGCGATCGCGGCGGCGTACTACCTCGTCCGTCTGAAGTCGGTCCTCGCGCTGCGGATCGCCGACCTGCTGCCGTGGCGCCTGCTGATCGCGAACCTCGCAGTGTCGTTCGCCGCAGCCGCGCCTCTGCTGCTGCTGTTCACGGTGAGCCTGTCGCCGTTCGTGCGTGTGGCGCTCGGCGGCATCCTGTTTCTTCCCGTCTACACGGTCGCGCTGCGGCTGACCGGTCGGCTCACGACGACCGAGTGGCAGATCCTCCGCGGCCTCGTCGTGAATCGCGGGAACCGGGCGGCGGTCGCATGAGGCGCGTGCTCGTTCTGGCGTACGTCTTCCCGCCGCTCGGCGGCGGAGGCGTCCATCGGACGCTCAAACACGTGAAGTACCTCACACACCACGGGTACGAGTCGCTCGTCGTGACGGCACGTGGACGCTGGTATCCGCCGCACGACGAGAGCCTCCTCCGCGAGGTGCCCGCCGAGACGCACGTGGTGGCAGCGCCGGAGGTTCCGCTCGCCCGTCTTCGTGCAGCCGTGTTGAACCCCATGCACCGGCTCCGCCTCTCACGCGCGCTGGCGTTCATCGGCTGGCCGGACGCGTATGCCGGCTGGATCCCGGGCGCCGTCTGGACGGCGCTTCGCACGGCTCGCCGCCACCGTCCCGAGGTCGTCTACAGCACCTCTCCACCCGTGTCAGCTCACCTGGTCGCGCTGATCGTGAGCCGGCTGCTGCGGCTGCCGTGGGTGGCCGACTTTCGAGACGGGTGGACCCTCAATCCGCAACAAGAGCAGGTACCCGTCGTCCTGCAACGCGCGAATGCACGGCTGGAAGATGCGGTCGTGAAGCGCGCGACGCGTCTCGTGATCGCAGACGAGACGATCGAGCTTCGCGGTACGGAGCCCGACGCGCTGATCCAGAACGGCGTCGATACCGACGATCTCCCGACACACGGCGGACGCAACGGCGACACCTTCCGGCTCACGTACGCCGGCACGCTGTATGGCGCCCGGAACCTGGAGCCGGTGTTCGCAGCGTTGAAGAAGATGATCGCGACCGGAAGGCTCGACGCCGACCGCTTCGAGCTCCGGCTCGTCGGATCGGACTTTCGCGGCCAGCGTGCCGGCTCCGATCTCGAAGCGCTTCCCATGCAGGCGACCGGCTACGTCGACCACCGCCGGGCGTTGAGCGAGATGGCCGCCTCCGACGCGCTGCTGCTCTTCCAGCCTGCCGGCTGGCCCGGTGCTTCCGGGAAGCTGTACGAGTACCTCGCGACCGGGCGTCCGATCTTGTGCGTCGCGCCGGACGACAGCGTCCCGAGCAGGCTCGTCCACGAGCTCGCGGCCGGCGAATGCGCGAGCCCCGACGAGCCCGCTGCGATCGAAGCGGCGATCGCATCGCTCTACCGCCGTTGGCGGGACGGCGAGCTCGGCGTGAACGATCGCGTCCGACGCGTCGCCGTCGAGCGGTTCTCGCGCGAGGCGCTCGCGGGCCGGCTTGCCGACGTGCTCGACGCCGCGATCGAAGAGGCGGGCGACTAGCCATGGCGCATCGCCGCGTGCTCGTGCTCGCCTACTACTTCCCGCCGCTCGGCGGCGGCGGCGTTCAGCGGACGCTCAAGTTCGTGAAGTACCTCCCGACCGCGGGCTACGACCCGATCGTCGTGACGACGACCGGGGTCGGGCACGTGCTCAGAGATCCGGGGCTCGCGTCGGACGTGCCGCCGTCGGCGGTCGTGCTGCGCGCGCCCGAGCTCCCGATCCACGTCGTGAAGTGGAAGCTCGAGGCGGTGCTCAGGCGCCTCGGTCTCCCGGCGCGCCTCGCACAGGCGATCGGGTGGCCCGACGAGTTCGTCGGCTGGGCGCCCGGGGCGCTCCTGACCGCGCTGCGCGCCGTGCGCCGCTACCGGCCCGATGTCGTGTACAGCACGTCCTCCCCGGTCTCGGCCCATGCCGTCGCGCTCGCGCTGAAACAGCTGACCGGCGTGCCGTGGGTCGCCGACTTCCGGGACGCGTGGACACTGAACCCGGAAGGGGCCCATCTGTACCGAGGCTTGAGCAGGCGGCTCGAGCGTGCCGTCGTCCGGCATGCAGACCGATTCGTCGTCGTCGACGACAGCGTCCGGATTCGCGGCGTGCCCGAGGGCGATCCACGTCGCGCCGTGATCCGCAACGGCGTCGACCTCGACGACCTGCCGGCGCTCGCGCCACGTTCGGAGAGCTCGCGTTTCCGCCTGGCGCATGTCGGGATGCTGTACGGGCAGCGCAACGCCGCACCTGTCCTCACGGCGCTGCGGAACCTCATCCGCCACGGAACGATCGGACGCGACCGTGTCGAGCTGCGCCTCGTTGGCGATGCACGGGTCGACGAGCGATCTACTGCAGGCGTGCCGCTCACTCGGCGGCCGTACGTCGACCATCGCGAAGCGGTCGCGGAGATGCGCGCCGCAGACGCGTTGCTGCTCTACCAGCCGGCCGGCTGGAATGGAGCGTCCGGCCAGGTGTACGCGTACCTTGCGACCGGCCGGCCGATCCTGTGCGTCGCGCCGCCGGAGAACCTCGGCTCTCGCCTCGTCGCCGAGCTCGGAGCGGGCATCTGCGTCGCCCCGGACGACTCGGCCGGGATCGAGAGCGCGATCGAGCGGCTCTTCCGGTCGTGGTCGGCCGGGGAGCTCATGCCGAGTGACGAGGTTCGCGCCGAGGCGCTCCGGCGATTCTCGCGCGCGGCGCTCACCCGCGAGCTCGCGCACGTTCTCGACGACGCGCGCGCGCAATCACCTTTCCGGGGGTGAGCCGGGGCGACCCTTTCGCCGAGACGAAGCTGTGTGGGAGGGGTCCTCACACGTGCGGCGCTCATCGCCGTCCTGCTCGTGGCGTGCTCGGACACGTCGCTCCACGCAGCGACGACCGCGAAGCAGCCGCTGCGCCTGTTCGCACCGACGAGCGTGTGGAACGCGCCGGTCGGCCACGGCGCCCTCGACCCATCGTCGAAGCGCCGGATGCGCGCGCTCATCGCCGAGGTCGAGCGTGAGATCCACGGCGGTACCGGGCCTTGGATCTCGGACGTCGAGAGCAGCACGCCGTTCTACGTCGTCCCGGCCCACCAGCGCCGCGTATTCGTCAAGCTCGACACCGGCTCGTGGGGCGCAGAGCTCCAGCAGGCGCTCGCGCGCGGCGTACCGATCCCGCGCACGGCGCGGGCCGC
>Ga0157370_10007271_pt1 | contig 12086 bp, 12 predicted proteins | sample C35metaG_FD_113463 | JGI IMG/M metagenome (GOLD analysis project Ga0157370, IMG submission 113463) | Corn rhizosphere microbial communities from Kellogg Biological Station, Michigan, USA - C3-5 metaG | ecosystem: Host-associated > Plants > Roots > Rhizosphere > Soil | place: USA: Michigan...
AAAACGCTGGCCTGCGCGTCCATGACGCCGGCGAAATCGAGTCGCCCCACTTGATAACTGGCCGTCGCCGACGCCAGGCTCGCCTGCGCCTGCGGAAGGATCGCGCGCTTCGCCAGCGCGAGCTCGGTGCGCGCGCGCTCGATATCGCCCACCTGCGTTGCGACCTCCGCGTAAAGCGCGTTCACCATTTCGTGATGCTGGGCCTCGAGCGTCGCAAGCTCCGCCACGGACTCGGCCACCTCCGCATCCTGCTTCCGGCCTTTCTGGAGGGGGATGGGAATCGAGACGATGGCCGACACCATGTCCGTGAACCCTTGCCGCTGACCGTAATCGAGCGACACAGAGATGTCGGGCAGGTGCGCCTTACGAGCGAGGTCGAGCCGGGCTCGCTGCGCAGCGATCTGCGCGATGTGCTCCTGGAGTATTGGGCTGTTGGCGACAGCGAGCGCCTCGAGCGAGTCTAACGGAAAGATGGGCGAGTCCGCGGCGCGCGCACCGAGTCCATCCGACACGAAGTGCACGTGTGACGCGGAATCGGCGACGGCCGCTCCCACGATGCGCGCTGGTATCGCCGGCTCGTCTACCGCGGTGTTGGTCGGACGGTCGAGCAACGCGTTGAGTTGGGCGAGTGCGGCGCGCCGTTTTTCGATGAGCGCGCTGGCCGCATCGTCGAGGTTCGCCGTCTCCGTCCGAGCGCGAAGCACGTCGGCTTGCGTCCCTGAACCGGTCGCATATCGTGCTTGCGATACGGCGATCAAGTTGGTGAGCACTGCTTGATTGCGCCGGGCGATTTCGAGTGCGCGATCCGCGAATGCCAGATCGTAGTACGCTTCTTTCACCTGTGCTGTGACGTCGAGTCGAGCCGCATCAATGGCTGCTCGAGACGCGCTCGCTTCGTCCACGGCCGCGCGAGTTTGAAGCGACAGCTTGCCCGGGTACGGAAATGTTTGCGAGAAGCCGATCATCTTCATCGTCATGAAGTCCGAGAAGCCGGGTTTGGCGATCGGAAAATTTTGGATGCCTGCCATGAGCAGGGGATCGGGCCGCGCGCCCGCCGGTCCGACGCGCATCTGCGCGGCCTTCGCGCGCGCAGTGGCGGCATGGATCGTTGGGTTGACGGCGAGCGCTCGCGCAACGAGGGGATCGAGCGCGCTGGCCGAGCGGGCCGAAGCCACTGACGCTGATGCAGTGTCGTGGGTGGATGTTCGTGACGCCTGCGCCCGAGTCGGAACCAGCGGGGCCACGGTAGCAATACCAATCAGGGCGGCGCGCCGGACCAGGCGCGACACTGCGCGCACCGGCGTGGCCGGCGCTCGCCGATAAAATGAGAAGCGCATGAGATCCTCTATTAAATCCAAATCGTATTGGTGATCACGGGCGGCCGGTACGCGCACCGCGTGCATCGATCCCGCCGTGCGCGCGCGAATGAATACGCAGCGCGAGCGGCGGGCGAACAGACTACCGTGTGATTTGGACTACGCTCGAGGCGGCGGGAGGTCGGGCGGGTACGTCAGCGTAGGAGGCGCGATTACGACTAACGCTGCGATACACGCGGGCAAATTGGGGCGCAGTGTGCGAGCGCCGAGGTCGGTAGGAACGAGCGCGGTCACGCACGGGCCCATTGCCTGGCACACGGGCCAGCGCATCTGCTGGTCGCATGGTGCGCGGTCCGGCATGCTCCCGGTGCCGGCAAGCATGCGTTCGCTCGACGCGTCGCCGACTGCCGCGCTCTTGCCCATTGGCGCGCCGTCGGTCCGCATGGACGCGGTCGGCATCCTGGCCCCGGGCATCAAGCACGGCATGCCGCTCGCGGTCAGCGCGAGCTGGAGCGCGACCAAAGCCGTCGTGAGTACACCCACTGAACGGGACACAGCAGAGCGGCGCATGTCGCGAATATACACTCTGCCGCCGTAGCATTCCAACCGAGCCAACATCGGGCATCCGCGCGCGGGCTGATGTCGCGCGGCTTCCTCGCCTAACGGTCTATCCCGGCCGACCGCCGCCACTCCCCAATGATGTCCAGAATACTCTCCGACGGCTCGCTGCCCGGTTCCCACCCGGTCGGTGATCCCGCGTCGAGTAGTAGCCGGCCGACGGCCGCGAAATCATGTCCGTTGCCACCCTGCGATCGCTGGCCCTCCGCCGCCCACACGAGCGGCGTCCCATGAAACTCGGCATCCCGGGCCGCCACCGACGCGCCGTGCGCGAGCAACACGCGGATGGCGTCGGCCTGACCGCTCATCGCGGCCGCGTGCAAGCCCGTCTTGCCGATCTCGTCGTCGGCATGGTTGGGATCGAAGCCGCACGCGAGCATGGTGTCGAGCACGCGCGCGTCGCCGCGCTCGGCTGCCCGATAAAACGCCGCGTAGTGCTCGCCGCCGATCGCATCGCGCAGCGCGGGGTTTGCGACGAGCATCGCCTGTGCCGATGCGCGATCGCCGCGGCTGCACGCCGCAACGAAGCGATCGACGTCGGATAGCTCGGTCGCGCCGCCATTGGCCGCGAGCCACTCGGCCACCGCGTCGTTGCCGGAGGTTGCCGCCACCGCGTAGGGCGTGCGGCCGTCGCGCCGCCGGCGTGTCGGGTCGGCGCCGCGGCGCACAAGCTCGGCGGCGAAGTCCACGCTGCCGCGCCGCGCCACGACGTGCAGCGGCGTCTCTCCGTTCGGCGCGAAGACCGGATCGGGGTCGGCACCGTGCTCGAGCAGCCATCGCGCGCCGTCGCTCGCGTCCGACCACGTGAAGATCGCGTACAGCGTTGCGGAGCCGTCGGTCGCCCAGGGCTGGTTCACATCGGCGCCGTGCGCGCGCAGGAGGTCGAGGGCGGCGACATTGGCGCCACTTGCCGCGAGGGTGAACGTCACGCCGTCGTTCGGGTTCGCGCCCGCCTCGAGCAGGACTTCGGCGAGCGGCAACAGGTGCGCGACACACACCGCGCTCCACAACACCGGGCGTTGGACACCGTGGTGCAGCCAGGGGAAACGCGTATTCGGATCGGCGCCGAGCGCGAGCAAGCGGCGCGCGATGGTGACGAGGCCATCGGCGCGTGCCGGCGGTCCAAAGCCCAACGCGGTGTGGCACACGTAGAGCAGCGGCGGCCACTTGCGCGGGCCGCCGGCCGCCGTTGCCAACCCGGGATTCTCCGTTAGGCGCGCGTTGGCGCGCTCGAGGTCGCCCAGGAGCAGCGCGGTGTGGAAGTTGGCCTGCGCGATGGCGGGGTGCAGACTGAGAAGCCGCGCGGCGCGATCGGCCCGGACCTCGGTGGCCGCCTCGATGAATTCCGTCACCGCGTCGCCGAACTGCAGCGTGAGCTCCTCGACGCGTGCCACCAACGCCGTAAACGACGGGAAATCGTGCTCGCGCGCGATCACCGACTGCGCGTCGTGCAACGCGACTAACGCGGCGAGGGCAGCGTCGTCCCGTTGTTGGGCGAACGCGGGGAGCGTGCGGAGCCGCGCGAGCGCGGCGGTGTCACGGGCTCTGGCGGCGCGCAGCAGGTCCTTCGCCTGCCGCTTGAGCTGCTCGAGATTCGGGCGCTCGGGTAACTGCGGGTTCATACGTCCTCCATGCCGATAGCCGGCGGTCCGCAGGCTGGCCAGCACGGAGATGACGTGCAGTCACCGTGATTGGAGGAGTGGACTCAGTCCTTCGCGCGGACCCACGGGCGCCTCCGAGCGCACGCCATAATAGTTGGCGGCACGGGTGTCCGCGTCAACCCCGGCCGCCCGCATCGTGCGCGGAGTGGATGTCATGTGCGAGGAGTCGTTCACGCCAGCGCTTTCTTCATGGCGACGGCCGTGGCCGGGCATGCCGACTTGAATTCCACCGTCTCGGCGATCTCGCCCGGAATCGTCGAGCGCTCGATTCGCTCGAACCCGAAGCGTGGGAAATAGTCCTCGGCCGTCAGCGTGAGCAGGTAGAGTGCGTGAAGGCCGCGCGATTCGGCCTCGCACACGATTTGCCTAACGAGCTCGTGTCCCACGCCGCGGCTACGCCACTCGGGATCCACGGCCACAGAGCGCAGCACGGCCGTGTTGCCGCACACCTCGAGACCGGCGACCGCGACGATCTGCCTGGGCGCGGCGTTCGGCTCGGCGACGAAAAAGTCCCCAGGGTGCAGATTCATGATGTCCGCCACGCCGTCGATCGGCAGATCGGCGGCGGTCAAGAGGCGCTCGATGGCCGGCAGATCGTCGCGCATGGCCCGGCGAACGGACGCGGCCCCGGTGTTGGTCGATGTCGTCATACGTGTACCTCGTTGCTAACGGAACGTCTCGTTTACGTACAACAGTCGTCGCTGCACCCGCACGCACGCGTCGATGGCGCCTGCGCCAGGGCTATCGGACGCTGCCGCGGCGTCGCGGAGCGCGGCACAGCCGGCTTCGTCGCGCGCACGAACCCGCTCATGATCTTCCCTTCAACCTGATCGGCCAATCGCTCGTCGAGGCCGGTCCCGGCGAGCAACGCGGCAGCGTCCTCGCGCGTGTAGACACGCGTCGGCTCGATGCTCGCGTCCTCGAAGCCCACTTCCGTTAGGAGTTCGATGAACTCCTGTTCGTCGAGTGCGCCGGCGACACAGCCCGTCCACATCGGCATGCTCGCCCTCACGACATCGGGAAGACCGCCGCGCACGATCACGTCACTCACCGCGAAGCGTCCGCCAGGCTTGAGCACCCGGAACGCCTCGGCGAGCACGGCGCGCTTGTCACCCGACAGATTGACCACGCAATTCGAGATGATGACGTCGACGGTGTTCGACGGCAGCGGGATCGACTCGATGTGTCCCTTGAGAAACTCGACGTTCGCGACGCCGGCCTTCGCTTTGTTCTCGAGCGCGAGCGCCAGCATCTCGTCCGTCATGTCCAGCCCATACGCTTTCCCCGTTGGGCCGACGCGCTTCGCGGAGAGCAGCACGTCGATGCCGCCTCCAGACCCGAGGTCGAGCACGACTTCACCCTCGTGCAGTTCGGCGAGGGCGGTTGGGTTCCCGCATCCGAGTGACGCGAGCAGGGCCTCCGCCGGCAAGCCGGCCGTCTGCGCCGCATCATAGAGATCGGAGGTGATGGGATCCCACGTGTCACTCGTCGAGCCGCAGCATCCGGACGAACCCGACCCACCACAGCAGGATGCGCCGGTGTCACCCTCGGCGACGTGTTTGGCGACGCTGCCGTATCGCTCGCGGACGATGTCGCGAATTCCGTCGAGCCCAGTCGGCCTGTCGACTCCATCTCTGGTCATTTGGTTGCTCCTGTACGATCAAAAAATATTGATTAGTAAGGCACAAGAAAATCGGTTAGTCGCAGCACCCCGATGACCTCCGAACCGGCATGGCCCGGCGCGCGGGTTTGAGCTCGGCCGCGGCGTCCGCGAGGTCGGCGATGCCCGCCGGATTCAGCGAGTAGTACACCCAGCGCCCTTCCTTTCGATCGGTCACCATTCCCGCGTCCTTGAGCACCTTGAGATGAAACGACAGCCTGGATTGCGCGGCGCTCAACGCGTCTTGCAGCTCGCACACGCAGCGCTCGCCATCTCGTAGCATGTCGATGAGCGCAAGCCGCGTCTCGTCCGAGACGGCGTGAAAGAGCCGGGCAGCTCGGCGCGGGTCGGCGGTGCGTGTCATAGTGGTCACGATTGTAATATATCAAGCCTTTTTGATATAACAAGTGGCAAGGGAATGCCATGTGCCTGACAGCGCCGACGGCGCCGATTCTCGCCGTTTTGACATCCGCGTGCACACCGAATATGTTCGTTGTATGCAGCTTGCCCGCGTCACCCACCATCACGCGCTTCATCACCACGGCCCGACGGGTCGGGGCGCGGCGCGTATGCGGATGATGCGGTAAGCATCCACCATTCACGCCACGCTGCGGCCCGTCCAGTCATGGACGGGCCTTTTTTGTTGCCCAACGACATCATCCCGTGCTCCGTATCGCATTGCCTAACAAAGGCCGGTTGGCCGACGACGCGCGCGAGCTCTTCCGCGACGCCGGTGTCGACGTGCGCGCCCGCGACGAGCGCGCGCTCACATCGACGCTCGGTGACCTGTTCGAGGCCATCTTCGTGCGCGCGCAGGACATCCCCGAGTTCGTCGCCGACGGGGCGGCCGACGCGGGCATCACCGGCGCCGACCTCATCGCCGAGTCCGACCGCGCGCTCTGCACGCTCGCCGACCTCGAGTTCGGTAAATGCCGGCTCGCCGTCGCCGCGACCGACAGCAGCGAGATCGACTCGATCGATGCCATCCCCGACGGTGCGCGCGTCGCCACGAGTTTTCCGCGGCTCTCCGCGCGCTACTTCTCCAGCGCCGCCCGCAACGTCGAGATCGTGCCGGTCTCCGGCGCCGCCGAGATCGCGCCGCACATCGGCATCGCCGACGTCATCGTGGACCTCGTCTCCACCGGATCGACCTTGCGCGTGAACGGGTTGCACGAGGTGGCGACGATTCTCGAGTCATCGGCCCGGATGATCGTCGCGCCGGGCGGCGCTGCGCCTAACGGAGGCGACCGGCGCGCGCTCGAGGAGCTGGTGGGTGCCCTGCAGTCGGTGCTGCGCGCGCGTGGACAGCGATACCTCATGGCCAACGTGCCGCGCACCCGGCTGTCGGAGGTCAAGCGCGTGCTGCCTGGGCTCAACGGCCCAACGGTGATCGACATCATGAACAGCGGCCAGCACGTCGCGGTCCACGCAGTGGTGCCGGCGTCGCGGGTCTACCGAACCGTCGCCGAGCTCAAGGCGCTCGACGCCCACGGCATTCTCGTCACGCGCATCGAGAGGCTCATGCCATGAGCGCTACGCCAGCCGTGGGGTTGCGGTACCGCGGGCGCATCCGCGATCTCGAGGCACCGGCCTATCGGCAGTTGTGCGACCGATCCACGTCGAGCGACCCGGTAATTCGCGATCGCGTCGCCGCCATCATCACCGATGTCCGCGCGCGGGGCGACGCTGCCTTACGAGACCTCGCCCAACGCTACGACGGCGCGTCGCTCGAGTCGCTCGAAATACCGCGCCCCCACTGGGCGCGCGCGTTGGACAATCTCGGCAGCGATTTGCGCCGGGCGATGGAGCGGTCGGCCCGCAACATCGCGTGTGTCCACGCCGCGTCACGCCCCGTGCCATTCGAATGCGAGCCGGAGCCAGGCATCACCGTTGGGCGCCGACCCGATCCGCTCGGGCGCGTCGGCGTCTATGCGCCCGGTGGCAGCGCGGCGTACCCGAGCAGCGTCCTGATGGGTGCAGTGCCGGCGCGCGCCGCGGGCGTCGGTGAAATCGTGCTCTGCTCGCCGGCCCGCGACACTGGGCCGTCGCCGCTCGTGCTCGCGGCTGCCGCAATCGCGCAAGTGGACCGCGTATTCGCTGCCGGCGGCGCCGGGGCAATCGCCGCGATGGCGTACGGCACCGAGTCGATTCCGCGCGTGGACCGGATCGTTGGGCCGGGGAATGCGTACGTCGCCGAGGCGAAGCTGCAGGTGACGGGTGCAGTGGCCATCGATACTCCCGCCGGGCCGAGCGAGCTGCTCGTGCTCGCGGACGACACGTGCGATCCGAGCGCAGTCGCCATGGAGCTCGTGGCCCAGGCCGAGCACGATCCGCGGGCATGTGTCGTGGCGGTCGCCGTGGGCGACGACACGACCTGCCGCCTAACGGATGCGCTCTGTGCGATCGTACCGGCGCAGCCGCGCCGCGACATCGTCGCGAGCGCATTCGCGCGCCACGGCGGCGTGCTCTCGGCAGCGTCGATCGATGAAGCGATTGCCTTCGCCAACGACTACGCACCCGAGCATCTGTTGCTCGCGCTCGCCGAACCCGACGCCGCACTGGCGAGGATTCGTAACGCCGGTACCGTGTTCGTTGGCGGCTCGGCGTCCGTCCCGTTCGGCGACTACATGACGGGTGCGAACCACGTGCTCCCCACGGGTGGATTGGCGCGCTCGTATTCGGGCCTCTCGCCGCTCGACTTCGTGCGCTGGAGCACGTACCAGCGCGTGTCGCCTAACGCGGCAGCGGCCCTGGCGGAAGACGTGGCCGTATTCGCGCGCGGCGAAGGGCTGCCCGGGCACGCCGCCGCCGCGCTCGGTGCCGGAGGTCTAACGTGACGACGCAAACCACCGGTCCCCGCGCGCGGGCGAGCTACGCAGAGCTGTCGCTGTACGCGCCCGACCGGCGTCCGTGCGCCGTCGACTTGAGCGACAACACCAACCTCTGGGGCGTTCCGCCCGCCGCCGAGCGCGCGATGCGTGAGGCCGCGAGCGACGCGATGGCGCGCTACCCGGAGCTGTATGCGCAGTCGCTCAAGCAGTCGTTGGCGAGCTACGTCGGAGTCGACGCGTCCTCTATCGTGACCGGCTGTGGCTCGGACGACGTGCTCGACTCGGCGATCCGTGCGTTCGCGGAGCCGGGCGATCGCATCGCCCTGCCCGACCCAACGTTTCCGATGATTCCGGTGTTCGCGCGCATGAACGGACTCACGCCGGTTCCGGTCCCGCTGACGCCGGCATACGACGCGGATGTCGATGCCGTGCTCGCGACGGATCCGGCGATCGTGTATCTCTGCTCGCCGAACAACCCGACGGGTACGACGATCGCCGGCGCGACGATCGACGCCATCGTCGCGCAGACGAACGGTCTGGTGATCATCGACGAGGCGTACGCCGAGTTCGCGGGATGCAGTTTGGTGGATGTGGCGATGCAGAGCGATCGCGTGTTGGTCACGCGCACGATGTCGAAAGCGTGCGGGCTGGCCGTGCTCCGCATCGGCTACGCAATCGGTGCGCCGGACCTCGTGGCGGCGGTCGAAAAATCTCGCGGGCCGTACAAGGTGAGCGCGATGGCTGCGCACGCGGCGATCGCTGCGTTAGGCGACGGCCTGCCCTGGGTAGCCGAGCATGTGGAAGAGGTGGTCGCGCTGCGGACACGCTTCGCCGATGCGCTGCGTGCGTTGGGCATCGAACCTCTGGCGTCGGGCGCAAACTTCGTGCTGGCTCCGGTCTCGGACGCCGCCGAGCTCGCTGCCGCGCTGCGTGCCCGCGGCGTCGCGGTCCGCCCGTTCGAGAAGCTCGCTGCCCCCGCCGCCACCCCGCTCGCGTCGACGCGCGGCAGCGCGATCCGCATCACGATCGGTCCGTGGCCGCTCCTCGAGAGAGCGTTAGGCGCACTGCGCGAGGTGCTGCCATGACGCGCGTCACGATATTCGACTATGGTGCCGGCAACCTTCACTCGCTCGCCAAGGCGCTGTCACGAGATGGGGTGTCGCCGCGCGTGGAGGCCGATCCACTCGCGGCCCTCGACACCGACGTGCTCGTTCTCCCCGGCGTCGGCAACTTCGCGCTAGCGGCAGAACGCCTCGCGCCCGGCCGAGACGCGATGCAGGATGCCATTCGCCGCGGCCTCCCGACCCTCGGCGTCTGCCTCGGCATGCAGCTGCTCTTCGAATCGAGCGCCGAAGGCCCTGGCCGCGGACTCGGCATCATTCCCGGTCGCGTGACGCGCGTCGCGGCCGCTCGCGTCCCGCACATCGGATGGAACAGCATCGACGAGACTTGCGATCGCCTCTTCTCCGCCGCGCCGCTCGGCCGCGCCTACTTTGCCAATAGCTTCGCGTGCCGGCCAGCCAGCGATGCGACGGTAATCGCGTGGACCACACACGAGCACGATCGCTTCCCTGCCGCCGTTCGCGTTGGGCGTACAGTCGGTGTGCAGTTTCATCCCGAGAAGAGCTCCGCCGCCGGCGTCGCGTTCGTGCGCGCCGTTCTCGCCGAGGTCGCTCGATGTTAGCCATCCCGGCGATCGACATTCGCGGCGGCGCCTGCGTCCAGCTCGTGGGCGGCTCGTTCGACGACGAGCGCGTGCGCATCGCCGATCCGCTCGACTCCCTGCGCCGCTGGGTGCGCGCTGGGTTTCGTCGCATCCACGTGGTCGATCTCGACGCTGCGTTAGGCACCGGCACCAACCGCGACCGCATCGACGCCCTGCTCGCGAGCGGCGGCTCGAACCTCCAAATTGGCGGCGGGGTGCGCACCACCGAGATCGCGGGTGAGCTGCTCACCGCCGGCGCCACCCACGTGGTCGTAGGCACGCGCGCCCTCGAGGAGCCCACCTGGTTGGAGGCGCTCGCCGCCCGTCATCCGAATCACATCGTCGTCGCCGTCGACGTCCGCGATCGCGATGTCGTGACCCACGGCTGGGCCCGCCGCCTGCCCCTCTCGACCGGCCACGTCGTCGACCGCCTGCGCGGCCTCCCGTTAGGCGGCGTGCTCGTCACGGCCGTGCACGTCGAAGGACGTCTCTCGGGGCCCGATCTCCCGCTCGTGTCCACGATCGTGCGCCGCGCAACCGTTCCCGTCATTGCATCCGGCGGAATCGCGACGATGGACGACCTCCGATGCCTGGCCGCGACCGGCGCGGCAGGCGCCGTCATCGGCATGGCCCTGTACATCGGCGCGCTCGACGCGTGCGCCGTCGCCGAGGAGTTCTGCGAATGACGACAGTCCGACGACAGACGCGCGAGACTACCGTGTGCGTCAAGCTCACCCAGAGCGAAAGCGACACGGCGATCTCGACGTCGATTCCTTTTCTCGATCACATGCTGCTGACCCTCGCGCGCTACGCGCGAATCGGCCTGCGCGTCGACGCACACGGCGATCTCTCGCACCACGTCAGCGAGGACGTGGCCATCGCCCTTGGCACGGCGGTCGCGGCGCGCCGTCTCGACTCGGCGGCGCGGTTCGGCGAACGGACCGTCGCCATGGACGATGCACTCGTGCAATGTGTGCTCGACGCGGGCGGCCGGTCGTACTATCGGGGTTCGCTGCCCAGTCCGCGCTACGAGCACTGGATGCGCTCGTTCGCCGAGCACGCGCACGCCACGCTGCACGTGCGGGTGCTCCGCGGCCGGGACCGCCACCACGTCGTCGAAGCGGCCTTCAAGGCACTCGGCCTCGCGCTTCGCGAGGCAATGGCCGACACCGGCTCTCCGTTAGGCACGAAGGGCGCGGTGTCGCTCGAGGTGACGCCATGACGCTCGCCAAGCGGGTGATCGTGTGCCTGGACGTGGCCGGCGACCGCGTGGTGAAAGGTATCCGGTTCTCGGACTTGCGCGACGTGGGCGACCCCGCTGCGTTCGCGGCGCGCTACGAAGCCGCGGGCGCCGACGAGCTCGTGTTTCTCGACGTGTCTGCCACTGTCCACGGCCGCGCGACCATGCTCGACACCGTGCGTCGCACCGCCGAGCGAGCATTCGTGCCGCTCACCGTGGGCGGCGGTATCACAAGCGTGGATGATGCCGCTCGCGCACTGCGCGCCGGCGCCGACAAGGTCGCCGTCAACTCGGCCGCCGTGAACCGGCCCGCGCTCCTAACGGAACTGAGCAGCCGCTTCGGGGCACAGTGCGTCGTGGCGAGCATCGACGTCAAACGCTCGGCGCAGCGCTGGGACGTGTTCACACGCGCCGGCACGACGCCGGCCGGCCTCGACGCGATCGCATGGGCGCGCGAGTGCGTCGACCGCGGCGCGGGAGAGATCGTCCTCACGAGCATCGATCGCGACGGCACGCGCACAGGGTACGACGTGGAGCTCACACGCGCTGTAGCCGATGCCGTGACCGTCCCCGTGATCGCGTCCGGGGGCGCCGGCACTGCCGAGCATCTTTGCGACGTGTTCACACAGACCGCCGCCGACGCCGCACTCATCGCCGGCGTCGTGCACGACGACGAGATTACCATCGACACCATCAAGCGGGCACTCGCAGCCCGCAACGTTCTCATCCGGGATGCCGCATGAGCGACGAGCGATTGCTGCTACTCGAAGCCGTGAGCGACGTGGCCCGCGCGGCGGGCGCGGTCGCACTCCGTCATTTCACATCGACACTCACCGTCGAGCGGAAGCCGGACGGGTCGCCGGTCACCATCGCCGATCGCGGCGCCGAGCAATGCGCGCGCGACTGGATCCGCGCGCGTTTTCCAGCCGACGGGATCATTGGCGAAGAGCTGGGCGCCGTTAGGCGTGAGGCGCGGCGTCGGTGGATCATCGACCCGATCGACGGCACCAAGTCGTTCGTGCGCGGCGTGCCGCTCTGGGGCACACTGGTCGCCG
>Ga0157370_10007272_pt1 | contig 12085 bp, 6 predicted proteins | sample C35metaG_FD_113463 | JGI IMG/M metagenome (GOLD analysis project Ga0157370, IMG submission 113463) | Corn rhizosphere microbial communities from Kellogg Biological Station, Michigan, USA - C3-5 metaG | ecosystem: Host-associated > Plants > Roots > Rhizosphere > Soil | place: USA: Michigan...
AATCCGATCGATAGAGACATAACCATTCCCAAGGACTTTCGCTATTGTTTTTTTACCGTTGATCCAGATCATCATTTGCCCGTTAGACAGCCAGGATGGATGCCTAAAGTTGATTGCAAAACTCTTTTTACCTGCAATTTTCAACTTTAGTTGACTGAACTCTTTTTCCGGAAAACCTGTTTCTTGCGTAAGGCTGATTCCCTTTTCCTTCCAGTTTAAGGTAGAAGGAATAAAGAGATTAACATAAATATCCCGTTTGTTATGTGCATAAATCAACTCCCCGTACTTGCCATGGTTTTCTAAACCAGAGCCCACACAGCACCAAAAACTTTCCTGAGGGGCTGAATAGGTACGGTAATGACCCGGACGCATGGGCGTGAAGTACACAAAACCGCCTTCTTCCCTTTGAGATGTTAGGATATGATTATACAGCGTTCGCTCATAATAATCTAAATATTTGAGAGAAGGTGCATCAAGAAACAGCTGCTTAGTCAGTTTCAGCATGTTGTAAGAGTTACAGGTTTCCGGTCCCTCCCGCGATTCGAGCATCGAAGAAAAATCATTTGATGGATGAAAGTGTTCCCTCACACTGTTTCCACCAATGGCAATTGTTCTGTTATTAACCACCGTTTCCCAAAAGAACGCTGCGGCCTTGCCCCAATTCTGATCCTGATCTACCAAAGCAATTTGCTCGAAACCGATCACTTTTGGAATTTGCGTATTGGCATGTAAACCGTTCAACGCATCTTTTTTTGCCAGCAAGGGTTTCAAAACCGACTGATCGGAAAACTGCCTGGCTAACTTCAGGTATTTTTTGTCACCTGTAATAGTATAAACGTCTGCAAATATTTCATTTAACCCACCGTGTTCACTTTTTAATAATTCCTGAATCTGATGATCTGATAAACCGGAAACCAGGTCTATGCACCAATCGGTAAGCTTAATAAGCATGTACTTCGCTTTTTCGCTCCCTGCAACGGCATAAGCATCGTGCAAACCCGCAAAAATTTTATGAATGTTATAAAGCGGCACCCATTTTCCATTGAGGGAAAAGCTGGAAGACTTGATATTGCCCAGTTTAATTTGTGACCAGATTTCTTTTCCGCCGGGAACGCCGGATAAATATCCATTCCCATTTTTTAGCTGGCATTTTTCCAGTTCATCGAGCATGTAATTCAGTCGGGATTTTACGCTTTCCTCTCCGGTGGAAGCATACATTAGCGAAAGTGCTGAAACATAGTGACCGCCAATGTGTCCGTCCAAACCTGTATTTTCCCAGTTTCCATAAGATTCTGCTTTGGGTGTTAAACCGGCTTCTTTTAGATAGGGTGCTAATAACCGATCGGGATTTAGGGAAAGCATGTACGCCTGATCCGTTTTTTCGGCTTTTAAAAACGGGCTTTCCAGCAGCCGCACATCCTTAAGGTCAAAAGCCTGCAATTTAATTTGCGCAATAATCTGAAAAGAAAATGTAGAGATAATTAAGAAAAGAATGGTTCGCTTCATGATGGTAAGTTATCTTCCTGTAAAGGGAATAATAATGCATTTGGCATTGAGATGAAATATTTGGCTATGTGAAAATCAAATATACAAAACTGGGTGCAACTTTAGATTTGTGAGGTTTCTTTTATACTTATGGGCCTTTTCTTGATTAAAGTGCGGATCAAAACGGTTGTTTTACTGAACTTGTTTCAGAATCGTACGAAAAAATCGTCACTGCGAAGCATATTCTTCATCTGCTAGAGCAATCTCCATTGAAGAACCTTGAAATTAGATTGCTTCGTCGTACCTCCTCGCAATGACGATTTTTCAACTTTGAAGTGTATGAGGATTTGTCTTTCAACGCATAGCGAAGAATCCCTGCATTTTTGCAGCCTGCCTTCATTCATGTTGAGCCATTCTATTTTTGATAAACACGAACGTAATCTATTTCGAAACGATTCGGAAATTTAGTGCCATCCGGATCACCTCCATTCATCCCGCCAATTGCGAGATTCAATAAAACATAATGTTTTTGTTTAAAGGGATGAGTGCCTTTGCGGTCGTCGTTATCAAGATCGGCGAGTAAGGTTTTATTTAACAATACATCATCCACAAATAAACTGATAGATTGCTCATCCCAGTCCATTCGCCATACATGGAATTTTTTAGCCCATGCTTTACCGCCCAGTTCATCAACAGCTTTGGTTTGGCTGAACCATTTTGTTTTTCCATTTCTAGCCGTACTTGCAATGTTTGCCAGGATTTTGCCCCGGTAGTATTCCATGATATCTATTTCACCATTGGCAGGCCATGAACCCTCAACGCCCAAAGTCCAGAAAGCTGGCCATAACCCTTCGCTTATATCTATTTTGGCTCGCATTTCAAAACGTCCGTACTGCCAGCTGTTCAAACCTCTGGTAATTAAACAAGCAGAGGTATAATGGATCGTTTTTCGGTTTTTACGCCAGCTTTTACTTCCCGCAACAAAATCAGGATTAGGTTTTTCAGTTTTTCTGGCTTCAATAACCAATAAGCCATTTTTGCAAAAAGCATTTTCTGGCTGGTACCATTGCAGTTCTTCATTCCGCACAAAACCTTGCTCGTAAATCCAGTTGCGAGGATCCGGATTACCATCCTTATTAAACTCATCAGCCCATACCAGCTGATAACCATCTTCAAAAAATCTTGAATGTGCAACATTTTGCGCCCCATTAATGGCGCAAAATGTTGTGATAAAAACCAGTAGTGAACAAAAGATATATTGCATTTTATCTCGCATCTGGAATAAAGTTACCTAAAAGTTTAATAGTGTAACTGTATGAATATTTCTTATCTGTTAGTCGGTATTGCGCATGTGGATAGGCACCCCAGCTATCATCTCCACCCACTCCGCGTTGCTTCAAATCAATATTTAAGTACACGTTATTGCGTACCAGTAAATCTGTAGGGTGTTGTTGTTTTTTGGTTAAACCCGGATCTAAATCTTCGGTAGAATGATTAATCGCAGTAAATGAAATGGGCTGTGCACCTTCAATTAAAAGGCCACTGCCATCATTAGCGGTTAAACTCAACCAGCGAACATCGGTTTTATTCCCACTTTCCTGCGGACGGATATAACCTTTGTAATACTGATTTTCTACCTGATCCTCATATAGACCAACCAAAGAAGCAAAATTACGATCACTGTAGTTTTCGTACGGCCCCCGCCCATAATATTTTAGATTCTGGTAAGCTTGTGGCAGCTCTGTCCGCATTCCAAATCTGGGCAATTCTGGCAAATCTCTATCGCCTAAATCCATTGTAGCAGTAACTTTTACCGATCCATCATTTTGAATCAGATAGTTGATCGCATAAGGCACAGCCACACTATTCAGCATATAATTTACATTAATCAGCAAGCCGCTATCTGTTTGTTTTGCCACATTTACTGCAATAAGTTTTCTGCTTTCATGCGCCGAACGCCAGATACCTAAACGTTGTGGCATATTGTTTCCAAAATCGTTATCTGTTGGTGCCCTCCAGAAATAAGGCTCCGGGAAACGGTTAAAGTTCTTTCCGCCTTTTTTACTGTAGCGAATAAACCTTCCATACTTCGTATCAAATTCTCCGCTTACATCGCCAGCAGTAAACGAAAGTTTATTACCATCTGTGGTTACATTAAGTTTACCCGCAGCCTGGCTTGCCTTCGCAAAGAAATCACCACCATAAAAGAATTGCTCATTGGCTACTTCAAAACCAGCAGGCAACATGGCGCTGGCTTTTTTACGGTAAGCATAAACATTTAAGAAATATTCTGTCCCGGCAATGGATTTAAACACCGGAACATTGAGATTGATGTCTTTTTTAGTATGCGGGTTAAGGTTCACCTCGAATGTACCCTCTTTAACCATTTTGCCATTGCTCATTAATACCCATTTAAAATGATATTGATCGAGGTTAGTAAAATCAAAAAGATTCTCTACTGTGAGGTTTCCTTTGGTAATATCTGCTGATGTAAATAAAATATTCTGATAAATTTTCCTGATCTCGTATGCACCCGGATCTGGTGTCCGATCGGAACTCACCATTCCATCGGCCACGCCGTTTTCATCATTCTGCAAGTAAAAACCACCTAAATCGCCACCATATGCCCAGAATGTTTTGCCATTTCCATCCTTGGTTTTAATTCCCTGATCTACCCAATCCCAGATAAAACCACCTTGCATATGTTTGCTTCCGCGGATGATATCAAAGTACTCTTTAAAATTACCATTACTATTTCCCATGGCGTGGGCATACTCGCACATAATATAGGGACGCGTTTTGGTGAGATCGTTGGCATACTTTTTCATGGAGCCAATGCTTGGATACATCGGACAAACAATATCCGTATTCCAGTCTTCGCCAGCCTGCTCAAACTGAACAGGGCGGGTATTATCGCGCTGCTTAATCCATTTATAATTATCATGAAACACAGGCCCATTTCCACATTCGTTTCCAAGCGACCAGATAATAATGGATGCATGATTTTTATCACGTTCCACCATCCTTACTGTTCGGTCTACATGCGCCGCAGCCCATTCCGGTAAATAAGCCGGGTGCTTTGACTTATCAAAAGCACTTTGCCACTCTGCGCCCATGCCATGTGTTTCTATATTTGCCTCATCTACCAGATAAAGCCCATATTCATCACAGAGTTTGTACCAAAGCGGGTCGTTTGGATAATGTGATAATCGCACCGCGTTAATGTTAAATTCCTTCATCAACCGGATGTCTTTTAACATTAATTCTTTGGTTGTAGTATGGCCGGTAACATCATCATGCTCATGACGGTTAACTCCGTGAACATAGGTAGCAACACCATTTACTAAAAGTTGCGCATTTTTAATTTCTACTTTTCTAAAGCCAACCTTCGCTCCTGTTATAACTGTTTGTTTGCCTTTTGCATCTGCAAGTTCGATTATACAATCATATAGATTCGGTTGTTCTGCATTCCATTTCAATGGATTCTTAATCGTTCCGCTAAAACGAACGGTTTGAATAGAATCTGCATTAGCATTGAAGGATTGTTTTTTTGTAAAAACAGTTTTGCCGGTTTTATCCAGGAGCGATACCGTAACCGATCCGCCTTCGGGGTTTTGCTTTGCAAATTTGCGCACATCAACATCGGCCGTAAATAGTCCGTCAGTATAATTTTGATCCAGATCACCTTTGAGGAAGAAATCCCAAACGGTTTGTTTCGGCATGGCGTATAAATAAACGTTGCGTTCAATTCCGCTCAGGCGCCAGAAATCCTGATCCTCTAAATAACTTCCGTCAGACCAGCGAAAAACCTGAACGGCCAGAATATTGTTGCCAGGTTTCAGAAAAGGCGTAATGTCAAATTCCGCAGGCGTTTTAGAAGCTTTGGTCATGCCCACCTTTTTCCCATTCAGGTAAATAAAAGCGCAGCCTGAAATAGAACCAAAATGAATGATGGTTTCTTTTCCTTCCCAGTCTTCGGGAACAGTGAAAGTTTTTCTGTATGTACCTACCGGATTATTCTCGCCAATAAAAGGCGGATTTTTTGGATGAGGATAAGTGATGTTAGTATAAATAGGAATCCCAAAACCGTTGAGTTCCCAATTGGATGGAACAGGGATATTTGCCCATCCGCTATCATCAAGACTGGTATTAAAAAAATCTACCCGGCGATTCTGGTGTTTATCAACATAATTAAACTTCCAGCTGCCATTTAAAGATTTATAATAAGGTGATTTCGAGTAATCATCCTGAATTACATCTTTATGGTTATCGAATAACATGAAAGTAACATGGGCTTTTTCCTTCCCTTGATCCACTAATCTTGGATTTTCCCAATCGTTGTTTTGGGCACAAACCTGCTGTGAAAATAAAATCGCCAGCGAAACTGCTGCTATTGTTGTTTTTAAACTCATAAATTAATTTTGAATGCTTCAGTTACAGATTCCTCCTTCGAAGACACTGTAACTGAAAATTTTTATATTCCTGTTGGCGTTGAGCCACCAGCTGTAAGCCAACCTGGGTTTTGATAAATCGGTGAACTGGCTATGTTTCCATCCGGAGCGGTAATGTTAAAGTGTTGGGTTGCAATCGGGCTTAAATAATGAGCCATCATCCACCTTGCACCTTTGTAAGAATCGGCATTTGAACGGATTTCCTGCGGACGTAAATAAACACTCAAAGCTGGATCAGACACCACAGCACCAGAATTTGCGGCACCATATACAATTTGAGCAGCAGAAAACCAGCTCTTCATTGGCCCCCAAAGTTTAAAGCCTTCAAAATGATATGGCGTGCTGATCATCTGATCCATTGCCCTCCATCTTTTTAAATCCATATACCTCAAGCCTTCCGCCATTAACTCATTTCTTCTTTCCCGGCGAATGTTATAAAGTGTTGGCGAAACCAGGGCATTAGCAGAGTAAGCGCCCCAATCCTGAGTCTCTCTGGCCATCACCGTTGCGGCAATGGTCTCCTGAAAATTGGTATTTACTTTCGCTCTTGCCCTTAATTGTTGCCAGTACTTAGTAGCGTCTGCATCTATTGTTCCATTTCTTTCATAGCTTGCTTCAATGTAATTTAAATAAGCTTCACTGGCCCTGTAAGTAATGCTTCCGGTAAATCCCTGTCCGTTGTTGGCTTGTGCGCCATCATAGCTGATTCCTTTTCTGATGGCATAACCAGTGGTATATTTCTGGTCGTAACTGGATTCCCAGATTCTCGGCGTTGGCTCAATTAATGTGGCATGGGTTCCCTGCCCAACGTTTACCAATACGTTTTTCTGTCCGGGTTCTTTCAAAAATAAGTTTAATCTTCCATCCCGGTTTTTTCGAACATCAGCAATATAATCATCTCCCTGATAATTGCTTCCAGTGGCATAGATTGGCAATCCGTTCTCCATTAAGAAGCTTTCTACCATACTTTTTGATAAACCCACCGCATAGTTTCCAGCCTGGGTATACACCGGAATGTTATGTGTAACCAAACCAGCGCCATATTGTCTCCATAATAAAACCTCGCTATAGCCAGACATGTCAACTGCGCCGAACATTTTAAAATAAGGGTTTTCGTTATTTGGCGCTTCTATAATTCCGGTATTGGCCACCAGTGGAACGGCATCGGCCACACTCTTCGCTGCAGACATGGCTTCGCCTAAAAAGTATTGAATTTCAGAATCTATGCTTCCTGTTGGATATTGATAATTTGCGTTGTAATCTTTCGATTTGCCGGGCCAGTTTGGTCCGTTGGGAACGAAGGCTGTTCCTTTGAAATACTTTAGCCATGTGCCCTCATACAAAGCAACTCTGGATTTAATCAGCTGTGCACAAAGCTTAGAAATTCTGTTTTTTGTTGCATCCGGTGATGTTTTTAATAGCAGCGCAGCAGAATCAAGATCAGAAAGGATAAACCTGGCTACTTCGTTACGTGGCTGTCTTTTACTCACCTGGATAAGAATTTCCTTCTCATCAGGATAAACAGTTTTGATGATTGGAAAATCGCCTAATGATTGCAATTTCTTGAAATATTCTACTGCCCTGATAAAATACATTTCACCAATATATTGCCTGATGTTATCGGCATTACCGACGATGCCGCCAGCTTTCCATCTTGGTACTACGGTGCTCAGGAAATAATTTGCCTGGTAGATGTTACCAAAACTCCATTCTCCACCCGAAGCCTCTACACGCCATAAACCTGGAATAAATCTATTATCCAAAACAGGCACAATCATATTATCAGTATTACCATCAATACCAAAGGTGCCGAAAGAATAATTTCCGTGTGAAGGAAATGCATCGGGATACCTCGCAATTGCGTAAGCGGCAAGTTGCCCTTCTTCTTTTAAATAACTTTCTGGGGTAATATTTGAAAGTGGTGCTTTATCTAAAGCCTTTTGGCAGCCTGCGGATAAGAGTGCAAAAACTGCTAGTGTTGCCAGGCAACTATATTTTTTATACTTTGAAAAATTCATTTCTATTTGATTAAAAAGTTACACTTAAACCCAGTGACATCACTTTGGAAAGCGGATATACACTTCCATTTGAGCCACCATCAATTGTCTCCGGATCAAACATCTCAGCAAGTTTAGTCCAGGTGACCAGGTTCTCGCCTGAAGCAAAAAACCTTAATTTCTGTGCACCGAATTTTTTTGTCAATCGTGGAGGGATGGTATAACCCAGTTGAATATTTTTTAACCTGATATAAGAGGCATCCTGAAGATAACCGGTTTGCGTTTGCTGGTTTTTACCGGTTCCGAAAGTTGGTCTTGGGTAATATGAATCTAAGTTTAAACCTAGGGGACTGTTTGGATCATTCCTAAAATAATCTGCATGTTGTACTAAACCTGTAGACCACCATTTATCTGCAGTCGTGCCCCAGAAGAAGTAACTGTTTTGCCAGTAATCTCTTTTCAATACTCCCTGGAAAAACGCCCGAAAATCGAAGCCCTTATAATCCATATTGATATCTAAACCCACACGGTAACGCGGTGTGCTGTTTCCAATCAGGTGTGCATCACCAGAATCCCCTTGTCTCCAGCTTCCCCAATCCAGTTTACCGTCTTTATTGTGATCGGCATACATGATATCTCCGGCAGACCATTGCGAACCAAATGCCGATTGTCCGTTGCTTAGCGTAGCCAGATGGGCATTCATTTCCTCCGGGGTTTTAGCAATCCCAATGGTCGTGTATCCCCAAATTTCGCCTAATTGCTGACCTGTTCTATAAGTATCTAAAGACATAGTCGCATTTGGATAACGGGTAACCGTAGTTTTCAAATCAGATAATAAGAACTTCACGCCATAACCCAGGCCGCTTTTGGTACGGTCATTCCAGCCAATTTCAAACTCAAAACCCATCGATTTTAAATCGGTATTATTTGTTTGTGGCACCGCTGTCCCTAAAGTTACCGGAAGTTCTGGTGCAGGTCCAACCATATTTAAGGTTTTGCGGTTAAACCAATCGAAAGATCCGGTTAACCTGTTTTTCAAAAAGCCAAAATCTAAACCTGCATTATAACTTTCTACAGTTTCCCAGGTTAATGTTGAGCTTACAATCCCAGGCGCACTGGCAGTATTTGGTCGGCCGCCGTTCACTAACCATGTTCCATTTGCAGTACCAACTGGCATAGTGAGGTAAGTTGGATACCAAACTTTGGTATTTTGATTTCCTAAACTGCCGTAAGAAGCCCGGAACTTAAAGGTATTTACAAAAGCAAACCTGTCTTTAAAAAAATCTTCTCTGGCCATGTTCCAACCCGCAGAAACTGATGGAAACCATCCCCAGCGTTTATCCGAACGGAAACGCGACGATCCGTCATAGCGAAGGTTAGCTTCCAACAAATAAATACCATCGTAATCATAGTTTAAACGGCTAAATAATCCTTGCGTAGCCCAATTTTGATATTGCCCGGAAACAGTGGGCGCCAGCACTTTTCCATCAGCATCTAAACCCGAAGTGGTGTTTAATGTAGCGATATCAGGCACGATGATGCCATTTCTTTGTGCACTTAAATCACGGTAACGGGTATCTTCATACTGAAAACCAGCCATAATTTTAAGGTTGTGTTTACCGTAACTTTTCGAATATTCTGAGTAAATATTGGTATTGAAATAGTTTTCCTTATAACCATATTCGTTTACATTCGAACTTCTTCTGTAGAGATACGGAACCCCATTTACATCGTGGTTAAATGTTTGCTGCGAATCCCAGTGACGGAATTGCGTTTGCGTCCGGTAATTTGCTTCTCCAAATGTTTTCCAGCCTTTAACCGGCTCAAAAACCAATTGAATTTGCTGGTACATCCAATCTTTAACTTCATTATCATCACCACCTTCTGCCATTTCTAAGGCAGGCGACGGAGAGCTATACAAATAACCGTTCGGATCATACAGTGGCAGAGTTGGCCAACCCTGACGGCCAATCCCCTCATAAAAACCATTCGTTAATGCCGCAGGGCGATGATAAGTTTCTCTAAGAAAACGATTGCTATAATTCGCGGTTAAAAATTCTGAGATTTTGGTATTGATTTTCGCCGTAGCACCATAACGGGCATAACCATCCTGATTGAAACGCATCATCCCGGTTTGATCCATAAAGTTACCAGACAGGTAATATGAGGTCGCCTCTGTTCCGCCAGTTAAACTTACGTTGTGCTCTTGCGAAAAGCTATGGTCGCGGTACATTACTTTGTACCAATCGTTGTTATCGTTACCAAAAGCATAACCATCTGCCCAAACCAATTTGTTGTTCGGACTTGGAATAATCGTACTTTTTAGTGTTCCATCCTGGAAATCTTTGATTCGTTTTAAACTTGCTGCATCAAAATGAGGTGCACTCCCTCCGTTTTTGCCTGCATCATTAAAATAAAGTGCAAACGTGTAAGAGTCCATCATTTCCGGCAATAAAACCGGACTGGTTTGACGGAAACTATTGTTGTAATTTACCTGCACCTTTCCGGCCTTACCTCTTTTGGTGGTCACTAAAATTACACCGAATGCCGCCCTCGAACCATATATAGACGATGCCGATGCATCTTTCAATACCGAAATACTCTCTACATCCTGCGGATTTAAAGCATTTAATGAGCCTTCCATTCCGTCAATCAAAATCAGTGGATCTGAAGAGGAACTTCCGATCGTGCCTACACCCCTGATGTTAATAGATGGTCTGCTTTCCAGCGAGCCATTGTTTTGTGAAATATTCAGGCCTGGAACTAAGCCCTGCAATGCCTGAGACACATTTTGAACCGGTCTATTTTCGAGTGATTTTGCATCTACTACCCCTACCGAACCGGTTAGGTTTACTTTCTTCTGCTTTCCGAAACCAACAACTACCACATCCTCCAGCGCTTGTTCGGCATCATCAACTAGGGTGATATTAACCTGCGGTTGATCACCAACAGTGATGCTTTTCGTCGCGTAGCCGATAAATGCAAATTCAATAACTGATCCTTTACTTGCACTGATTTTGTAACCGCCATCGGGATTGCTCATGGTTACATTGGAGGTGCCTCTTTCTTTTATCGTTGCACCCGGAATCGGATTTCCCTGGTTATCCGCGATCCGTCCGGTTACGGAGATTCTAGGGGTTTGGGCATTTAAGTTTCCAATACAAATTACCGTGAGCACTACGGTAACCAGAAACATAAAAATGCATTTTTGCATGTTTAGTAATTTTTTAGTCATTCTTAATTTGTTTTGATTGTGGGATGAATTTGCCACTGGTTGTAGCGTAAAGGGTTTTGATAGTTTTTGGATACCTGATTAAAACTTAATTTGAAAGATTTTCAATTGATCGTGCGAAGACGCAAAAAGAGTGATTTTTGGTTTAAGGGTTTCCATAGGTTGATGATCTGATTATTCAAATAACCATGAAAAATAGAACTTTTAGAAGGGGTAATATGGTAAAATGTAGGTGGTAAATTGTGAATTTTTACCTGATTAAGGTCGAGAATCGGCATTTATCATTTTTTTAACCGTCAAGTTGACGGTTAATATTTACTTACGAATAATGCACCGGGAAATTTTATATTAATTATTAAGACTAAAACGATTTTAAATTGTGGCTTCTAATTAAAGTTGATTGAGTATTCTTTAGGAAAATCCGTTATTGCGAATCAGATTCTTCATTTGCTGAAGTTGTGGTCGAAGCTTTAAGCGTTTTCTCCTTCCATCATTTCCCAGGCCGGATAGCACGGTGGCCACAGCGAGGTTTGCCCCTCATTGTCATTCAGAGCGCAGCGAAGAATCCCTGCGGTTTCACCTACTGCCTTCATCTAACACTGAACTTTTTTATACATCGTTCCATGAACGGTGGGTTAAAGCGATCGTCATCCTGAACTTGATTCAGTACCTATATTTCAATATTATTCTTTTTTTAAAACCGCTAGCTGCGAGATATTCTTCTTCTCACGCCCTTTCCCTTTCTGGAAGGTGCCGATAGGCGGATAGGAGCTGTCATTCCACTGCGCGGGCGCTTCCCTCGGCTGGCCGCCGAAGGGCTATCTTCTTTTTCTTGACAAAAAGAAGCAAAACTCAAGGCTTGGAACTGATGTCGGATTAGCGCGTCGAAATTTAAATGGCGGTAGCACAAGGGCTCGATT
>Ga0157370_10007273_pt1 | contig 12084 bp, 6 predicted proteins | sample C35metaG_FD_113463 | JGI IMG/M metagenome (GOLD analysis project Ga0157370, IMG submission 113463) | Corn rhizosphere microbial communities from Kellogg Biological Station, Michigan, USA - C3-5 metaG | ecosystem: Host-associated > Plants > Roots > Rhizosphere > Soil | place: USA: Michigan...
CAGGCCTGAATACGGTTTAAGCAAACTAAAAATGCTTTGACCCTGCTTCGTTTTCTGTTTTGGACCCTGAGTATCTGAATTTTTCATTTTCAACTTACGAAATTGGGATTTTTTTTCAATACTTCAACTCAATACTAAACTATATGAAATAAAAAAAGCACCTGTATCAAATATATATGATAGAGGCGCTTTTGAGAGAGCAATGTTTAAATAAATTATTTTGTTACTACACCAAGTTCAGCAACGGATACACCTTTACCATTATTAATTTTTAATGCCGAAAACTTAAAATAACGGGCCTTAACGGGTGTTTCAAGCAAAATTAATTGCTGTACAGGATTCGCTTCAATGTTGTGAAAATCCCCTTTTCTTGCCTCTTTCCATTCCTTACCATCATCGCTAACAGAAACAAGGTACTGACCAATTAATCCTTCATGAATCCCATCCTGACGAGGTAGATAAGTAAATGCTTTAATTAGTTCCCGTTTCCCCATATCTATAGCTACCACATAAGGGAGAGTTTTGTTTAGTTCTGGTTCAAGTGTGCTCCAATTACTTTTTTCATCTTCATCAATTGCATATTCCGAATGACTTCCTTCCTGCCCTTCAATCACCCTCCAGTCCTTTTTTCCTATTCCAAAGATTTTGGTTTCTATATCTCCTGAAAGTTTTGTTCCCATAAAGCTACTGGCTTTCACAATTCCCCCATTAGCAAACAAGAATGGCACCTTATAAATTGGAGAGGATAAAGTTGGTTTTGATCCATCTATAGTATAATGAACTGGTAATTTAGAATATTCGGATGTTATAGTTACCATTCCCGATTTCTCTCTTTTAATGCCTGGAGATTTTAAATGAACAGGCTCTTTAAACAAACCAAAATCACTCATTGCAATACAAACCGGCGAACCTGTAACCCTAAGTCTAACTTTATTAGTTGTAACGTTATTATTTAGGCGAATTAATCTATTAGACCCTATACTTGTAGCTTTCCCTATTTCCTTCCACTGGCCGTTTATCATAGCATCTACTGCTACAGATTCTATTCTTTGCCCCAGTTTAATATTTTCTCTTATTCTAATAACATTGAATGTCTTTTTTGCTGGCAAAGTAAAGACAACTTCAGGAGAAGTTACATTTTCATCCGTTGCCCAATAAGAATACCTGTCGTTATCTAATAAGAACTGAGGACCAAATTTTGCCTGATTATTACCTCTAACATTTGAAGGTTTTAGTTTTGCACCTTTTGCAAGATTAACCGTAAAAGTTTGCTTTAACAGATCTCCAAATCTTTTTAACGACTCAACATCTGCATCCGGCAACAAGCCTCTCTTATCCGGAGATAAACCAAGGTCCAGACCTGCCCCTCTTCCTACACTTTCAAAGTAAAGATCCATTAACTCAGCTGACGTTTTAACCTGAGGATCTTGAGATTCATGATAAAACCAGCCCGGCCTAAGGGGCACATCACATTCCGCTGGCATCCAATAGAGACCGTTACGGGTTCCTTCGGTTGCCAGTTCAGACTTCACATAGCCATTGGCAGGCTTTCTATTCTCTTCAGGCGCTACTGGTGTATAGGTGGCCCAGCAGGTTTCACCGGCATGGCCCATTTCGTTTCCTACCCAACGCAAATCAGGCCCAACATCACCAAACAATACAGCCATAGGCTGCATTTTGCGTGTAATAGCCCAGGTATTATCCCAATCATAATAAGTAGTATGATCTATACTTCTGTGCTCTCTTGCACCACCATAGTAACCGGTTCCTCCGTTTGCACCATCGTGCCAGGAAGTAAACAAAGGTCCATAATTAGAATATAGCTCTTTTAGCTGATCACGGTAAATCTGTAAATATTCCGGTTTTCCATATAGCGGGTTATTCCTATCCCATGGTGAATTATAAAGACCCAATTTCATACCTAAAGCCTCACATGCTTTCTGGTATTCCTTAATGATATCTCCTTTTCCATTTTTCCATGGACTTTTAGAAATATTATGAGTTGTTGTTTTGGTTGGCCATAAGCATAACCCATCGTGATGTTTAGCTACCACAACAATTCCTTTAAATCCACCTGCTTTGGCTGCACCTACAATTTGTTTGGCATCAAATTGTGTAGGATTTACCAGGTTAGGATCCTCATCACCGTAACCCCATTCATGATCAAGGTATGTGTTTGCTCCAAAATGGATCAGACAGTACATTTCCATTTCGTGCCATTGCAATTGCCCGTTGGTGGGCAAAGGACCATAAGGTTTAGGAGCTGATTGTGCAAAAGACACTGCCGGAGCGATAAATAAATATATTAATGCTAAGTATTTTCTCATTTCTTATTGCTAAAAGTTATTTTTCATTTGACATGGAATATGGAGCGGACTGATCGCTTGTTCCTTTTGATTTATTTGGGGCTGCAGACATGTTGAAATCAATAGTAGTCCCTTTCATAAGCTCAGAATGGCTTAACCAATTTAAGTTGGAAGACTTGCCATTAACCCTCATACTTTTCACGTACCTGTTGTTTTCGCTGTTCCCCGGACTGTTAATTACCAGAGTTTTACCATTCTCTAATTTCAGAGTGATTTTTTTAAATAGCGGTGCGGCTGTAACATATTGATCAACACCAGGACACACAGGGTAAAAACCCATTGCAGAGAACACGTACCAGGCCGAGGTTTGACCGTTGTCTTCATCACCACAGTATCCATCAGGTGTTGCCCTATATAATCTATCCATCGTTTCACGAACCCAATACTGTGATTTCCAAGGCTGCCCTACATAATTGTACAGATATAAAAGATGCTGTATCGGTTGATTTCCATGCGCATATTGCCCCATGTTAGCTATCTGCATTTCCTTCATCTCATGGATCATTCCTCCGTAATAACTATCCTCAACAATGGGAGGAAGAGTGAATATAGAATCGAGTTTATTGATAAAGTTTTGTTTACCTCCCATTAAACCCACAAGCCCTTGTATATCATGAAATACCGACCAGGTATAATGCAAACTATTACCTTCAGTAAATGCATCGCCCCATTTGAAAGGATTAAATGGTGATTGAAATGAGCCATCCTTATTTTTCCCTCTCATGAGTCCTGTTGTAGGATCAAAAAGATTACGATAATTTTGAGCTCTCTTTTTATAAATTTCAATTTCTGATGCAGGTTTCTTTAAAGCTTTACCCAGTTGATAAATAGTAAAATCGTCGTACGAATACTCTAGCGTACGGGCAGCATTTTCACTAATCTTAACGTCATAAGGGATATAACCTAGCGTATTGTAGTAATTAACCCCAAAACGACCAATAGAAAAAATCGGACCTTCATTATTGGCTCCATGAATTAGCGCTTCATAAAGTTTATTGACATCATAACCACGTACCCCCTTTACATAAGCATCAGTAACTATTGATGCCGAATTGTTACCAATCATACTTTTTGCATAACCTGGGCTAGACCATTCTGGCAACCACCCACCCTCTTTGTATGCATTAATTAATCCCTGCTGCATTTCTTTATTGATGGAAGGATGCATCAAATTTAAAAATGGATACAATGCACGAAAGGTATCCCAAAAGCCTGTACCGGCAAATATATAACCTGGCTCAACTTTGCCGTTGTAAGCACTGTAATGTACTGTTTTTCCTTCAGCATTTACCTCGTAAAGCCTGTTTGGGAAAATCGACATACGATACAGGCAAGAGTAAAAAGTTCGCATCTGGTCTATAGAACCACCCTCAACCTTTAAGCGGCCAAGGTTATTGTTCCAAACGGTTTTCGCTTTCTGCTTGGTTACATCAAAACTGTCTTTACCCAACTCGCGCGTTAAATTTATCTCGGCTTGTTCTATACTGATAAAGGAAGATGCAACCTTCAAATGAACCTTTTCGCCTGTGCTCGTACTAAAACTTAGTACTGCACCAGAATGATCTCCTTTATATTCCAGGTGCCCTTTATCAACTGTTTTATCATGCCATGTTGAGGCGAGTTTAAACGGCTTATCAATATAAATTACAAAATAATTTTTAAAGTTTCCAGGTACTGCATCACTATTTTTAGTAGTGTAACCAACAATCTTTCGTTCTGAAGGAATAATCTTAACGTATGATCCTTTATCAAAAGCATCGATTATAATGTTTGCACTATCTGTTTTAGGAAACGTAAACCTGAAACTTGCTGCCCTTTCCGTTGGTGTAATCTCTGTGGTCACATTATAATCGGCAAGGTATACGCTGTAGTAATAAGGTTTAGCCACTTCTGTTTTGTGAGAAAACCAGCTTGCACGCTCATCCTCATCTATTTTTATTTTTCCTGTTTGAGGAAGTATCGAAAACTGTCCATAGTCATTTATCCATGGTGATGGCTGATGAGTTTGCTTAAATCCCCGGATCTTATCCGCATTGTAGGTATAAGCCCAGCCGTCGCCCATGGCTCCCGTTTGGGGAGTCCATAGGTTCATGCCCCAAGGAAGGCATATGCTTGGATATGTATTTCCATTAGATAGGCTCGACTTTGAATCAGTCCCCATTAAAGGATTTGCCAGATCAACGGGGCTAAAAACGGCATTAACATTTTGAGCTTTAGTTCCTAAACCTGCAAGTGTTAAAAGTATTATTATAAATCTCTTTTTCATTTCAAGTGACTAATTCCAGCCAGGATTTTGTTTTAATTTACCATTTAAACTTATCTCTTGGGAAGGTATTGGGTACAAGTATAGTTTATCACTCCACTTGCGGGTAAATGCAGGGTATACACGAATATAATTATTTGCATCAACAACTATATTACGAACTTGCTCTATCGGGTATTGAGCTTTAAGTGCAGGAGTAAGCTTCATTCCTAAAACAGTTTCAGGATTATCTATCAATCTACCGGCTCTCCATCTTAACAAATCATCAAAACGGAATCCTTCTGATCCAAGTTCAATTCTTCTTTCTCTCCTTATCTCATCAATTAATACCGGAAGGTCAGAGAAATTGGATTTAGGATCTTTTACCAGATTTGCGATAGTCATATGTGGCATGGCTATCCTATCTCTCAGTTTATTTATTGTTAAATCAAGAGTAACCTGAGTGCACTGACCAAGTTCTGCTTTTGCCTCTGCATCAATTAGCAATATCTCGGCATATCTGAAAATGAAAACGTCAAAAGTTGATTGGCTGGCATTCCATGCAGCAAGGCTAGATGAGCGTCCTTTTATCGGCTGATACCCTGTTGAAGTAACCGTTGTTCCAATTCTTGGAAGTGTAATCAAATCACCATCTAAAAAATCAAAACCCCTGGTTGCAATTTGCTGTGCAAAACGAGGATCTCTGTTTTTTACTTCATCTTCGGGAGTATCATCACCTTTATAAAGTGGACTAAGCGAGGTTGGTTTACCATCGGTACATAAAAATGATCGGACAAAGTCTTTAGTATAGCCGTCCCCAGCTTCACCCAATTGTCGGCTAATGTTATTAGTTAAAATGGTGGCGATATATCTCATTGGCATAATCGCTTCAGGATTACCTTTTAATTCATCCTGAATAAACAGGTCATAATAGTCTGATTGGGGATTTCCTGTTGAATAGATATTGAACTTTCCAGAACTGATTATTTTTTCAGCAGCATCAGCAGCTTGCTCCAAAAAGATGTTTGCATCACCAGCACCGGAATATTTTCTCCAGGTACCTTCCCATAAACAAACCCGTGCTTTTAAAGCTAGTGCTGAATATTTATTTAACCTCCCATCAGGCACATTAACAGGCAAGTGTTCCACTGCAAAATTCAGATCCTTCAATACAGAATCCATTACTTGTTTATGTGGCATTTGATTACTGTACAACTCTGTTTTTGAAGTATCTGTTAAGTATTTATTGATATACGGAACATCTCCAAACCTTTTAACTTTATCCCAGTAATCGTTTGCTCTGAAAAACAATGTTTCGCTTTTGTAAACATTTTTCGTTTCCTCACTAATATTAGCTTTTGTGTAGTTTGCCAGGAAATAATTATAGTTTCTGATGGCTCCAAAATCCCAGCCTCCTCCGGTAGTAGGGACCGTTAAAGTACCGGCCAGGAGCTGATCTATGGTTAAATTTGCTTTATTGTCAGAATTATCATCGCCATTAACAAGGCCCTGTACTGGTAAACTTGAATAATATTGATTACAGTACAGCTGCAAATCATTCTCATTCTTAAAGAAATTCTGTGTACTGATATCACTCAATGGGTTACGATCAAGAAAGCTGTCTCTTTTGCATGATGCGAAAACGATCATTGCAGAAAATATGATATATTTAATATGCTTGGTTTTCATCTTATTAAATAATTATGTTTTAGAATACTATAAAAAATTAGGTTTATGGTTTACTCATTTCTTACTATAAAGTAATCTGCAGACCAAAAGAAACGGATTTATTGATTGGATAAATCTCTAAAGGACTAGCACCTATACCAACGCCAGTAGCTATTTCAGGATCATAAGCATCAAACAGTGAAGTAATGGTAAATAAATTAGCTCCAGTTACATATGCCCTTACCTTTTGTATCTTCAACTTATTTATTAGCTGTTTTGGTAATGAATAACCTAAAGTCAATTGTTTAACACGGCCATAAGCGGCATTTTGCAAATATTTTGTTTGTGTTTTTTGATTACCGGAACCATTAAACCTTGGACGAGAGAAGTAAGTATTAGGATTCTCCGGAGTCCAATAATCCACAGCGTTTTGATAAGGTATATTCCACTCGTTGCCTCTGAATGCATAAAATGCATAGTCATAAGGAGAAAAGTCAGCTTTTAACACTCCCTGAAAAAACGCAGCAAAATCAAAGTTTTTATACCCCATGTTAAGGTTAAGCCCGAATTTATAACGTGGCGTTTTATTACCAATAATCTTTTGATCGCCTGGGTCTGAAAGTGTATTATTACCGTCATTTATTTTTCCATCATTATTTAAATCAGCATACTTGATGTCTCCGGCAAGCCACTTGTATCCAGCAAGATCAGAATTATCAACAGAAGCCGCCTCGGTATCTGTTTTATAGAACCCCTCTGTAACAAAGCCCCATATATCACCAAGTTTTTGACCTACTCGATAAGTGTCGGTAGCCAGACTTCCTGAAGGATTAAGATCATATTTTGTTATTTTACTTGCCGCATCAGACAGGCCAAGGGTTACAGCGTAAAACAATTCATCATTTATTGCCCGGTCTTTCCAGCCAATACTTAACTCCCAACCTTTTGTGCGTAAATCAGCCGAGTTTTTCAACGGAGCGCCAGTACCTAACAATGCAGGTAATTGCTCTCCTGCAACTAGCATGTCTTTAGTGTCTGTAATGAAATAATCAAAACTTCCAGTCAGTTTGTTATTTAACAACCCAAAATCCAGTCCGATATTTTTTGTTTGCACCTTTTCCCAGGTAAGGCTATTACTTATTAAACCCGGAGAACCAACAGTTACTCCAAGCTGATTGTTAAAAAGATAACCTACGGTGCCTGCATTTTGTATAGGGATATAAGGATATTGGGCACCAGATGAAATTGCGTTAGGTGTTTGTTGATTAGGCAATTGCCCGTAAGAAGCTCTTAATTTTAATTCATTTACAGTGTTTTTTATACCCTGCATAAATGATTCTTCTACAATATTCCAACCGATTGAAGCGGATGGAGAAAATGCATATCTATCTGCTGCCGGGAAACGGGAAGTGCCATCATATCTGCCGTTTACCTCAATTAAATACCTCTTATCAAAAACATAGTTTAATCTAAAAAAGCTGCCAATAACAGCCCATTCTGTTTCAATTCCGGAGACTGTTGGCTTACTATCATTATTTGTGCCTATTGCAGGGAATGTTGGGTCTATCAGATTTCTTGCTAACGAATTACTTAACTCATAATGTTTGTTTTCCTGGTTATACCCAATAAGTGCTTTAAAATAATGCTTGGTATTAAAGGTGTTTTCGTATGTAGCATAAGCATTAAAAGCATTGTAATTGTTATTCTGTCTGTCTTCTGCAACCTGAGAAGGATTGGTATGTGGGAATATGTTTAAGAAAGCACCATTAACGCCATACTCGTTAAAAGGTATACGATGCGATTTATCAAAAGAAGTATAATTATTCCAAGTATAATCAGATACAATTGTAACATGATCAACAGGTTTTATAATAACCTTACCGGTTGTCCACAAATCATTTTTAGATTCAATATCACGGCCATTTTGTTGAATTACAGCAACTGGATTGGTATAATTTCCTTGACCGGAAAAATTCCCATCTGGATGATAAACGGGCATTAGCGGCCTTAAATCTGTAGGTATCCATGCCCCACCCTGGCTTCCCTGAGAGGTATAAGCACTTTGATTATTATCAGTACGGGTTACCGACATGTTTAAATTAAACGTAAGCCAAGGAGTAATGTCTGAATTAACTTTTAAGCTTGGAACATATCTTTTATATACCTGCTTTGCTAACTTCTCCAGACCATCCTGAGTAAAATAACCTAAACTAGCCGCATAGGTAGTTTTGCCTTCGCCGCCTGCTATCGACAAATGATGTTGCTGTTGCGGTGCCCAGCCCGGATAAAGAATCTTGATCCAATCTGTGTTACCAACATATCTGTAGCGATTCGGATTTCCCGGGTCAACATAAACTGAAGGGTTATTAATCGGATCTCTAAAATAAGCCGCTGCTAATGTAGAATCCTGCTCAGTGAATGGATCATTTGAAGTATATCCGCCACTCACCGCCCCGGTTCTTTGAGCTGTATTAAACATTTTTATATAGTCCTGAGAATTAAGATATGCAGGTAATTTTGTTGGCTTAGATGTGGTATATGATCCAGAATAATTAACCTTTGTACCGCCTTTAGTACCACTTTTTGTAGTTATTAATATTACTCCAAAAGCCGCCCTGCTTCCATATATTGCAGAAGCTGCAGCATCTTTTAATACAGTTACATTTTCTACATCATTTGGATCAATAAGGTTTGGATCGCGTTGTACACCGTCAACTAATACTAATGGGCTTGCAGCTGAATTACTTCCAATGGTGGTGTATCCCCTAACGTTATAACTAGCTCCAGTCCCTGGCTGGCCATTATTAATATTAACATTTAAATTTGGTACTAATCCATTTAAACCATCTCCAAGATTAACGATTGGACGGCTTTCTAATTTATCGCTTCCAACAGAAGCTATAGCCCCTGTTAAGTTTACTTTCTTTTGAGTCCCATAACCTACTACAACCACTTCTTGCAAGCTTTCAAGATCTACTTCTAATGCTACATTTAAAGTTGTATTTGTACCTACAGGCAATTCAATAGTATGATACCCAATATAAGAGAAAACCAAGCTGGCCGTTTCATCCTCTACAGAGATTTTATATTCTCCGCTAAGCCCTGTTACAACGCCATTACTTTTACCTTTAACTTTAATGGTTACACCTGGTAATGTCTGGCCATTACTTTTATCGGTAACTACACCTGTAATGACTTTAACCTGTTTAACCCTGATGGGTTTTATTACCACCGGCGGAGCTTTTTTAATTAAAAGGATTTTATAATCCTGCTGTTTAAAATCCAGCTTAGTCTGTTCCAGAATCTTGGCTAAGATATAATCTAGAGATCGATTGGTAAACGATTCATTAATTTGATAAGATTTGATAAGATCATCATCATAAATAAACTTAAAATTAGTTTGTTTTTCGATGGTTCTCAAAGCATCTTTAAGCGAGTTATTTTTAAACTCGAAGGTTCGTTTCACCTCTTTAAGAGATTGTCCATTTACTGCAGCTGCACATAAAATCTGCGAGCTTAAAATGGTAATCAAAAAAACGTAAAATGAGTGTTTCATAAGTTGACAGACAACATATAGTATATTACTGCAGGCAGATTTTTTCATACCTTTGAATGTGTTTAGGTTAATAATTTTATTAATTGGGAACACGGAATAATTTCAGTTCTGTGATTTGCCGTTACGTGACTGATCTTATTCGAGACCGGCAAGGCTTTAGCCTTCCGGTTTTTTAGTTATGGGAAAAATTTCATCATAGTTGGTTAGGTTTACGTTTATATTGGTTATGTAGTTAATTACTTCTTTTTTGATATTACTATCTGCCCTTCATCATAGTGATATTTTAGCCCCTTAATTAAGCAAATGTCGTTTAGAACATTCTCCAACTTTTCTGATGATTTGAAGCTCCCTGTTATATGATATTCTTTTAAGGATTCATTTTGCAATGCCATCTGGATGTTATATCTGTACTCTAATAGCTTTACCACATTCTCAAGACTTTCGTTACTAAAGCCAAAATACCCACCATTCCAATTCGACAAGCTTTCAGCACTTACGCTATCTTTATTAAACTTTCCGTTCTCACTATCTATTGAGACTCGTTCATTAGGTAATAACATTACCTGCTGCATTTTATTCCCCTGACTTTGTTTTTGACTAACCGCGACCTTACCGCGACTAACTGTTACTTGAAGATTCTTTAAAAAAGTATAAGATCTGATATTAAAGGCGGTACCAAGCACTTGAGTTCTTACACCTTTAGATAAAACGATAAACGGTTTCTGATTATGTACAACATCAAAATAAGCTTCTCCTTCAGTTAGCTCTACAATACGTTCGTTTCTATTAAACTTCTGAGGGTATTTCAATTTACTTCCCTCATTTAACCACACCGAAGTTCCATCAGAAAGTACAACTTGCATCATCTTACCCTTTGCAGTAGCGCTGTAAGTCATCTTTACGGGATCCAAATAATCTTTGATCTCATTACTGTATCGGTAAAACATAAATCCGGCAGAAACAATTAGCACTAAAGAGGCCGCAATTGTCCATTTTTTAATTGCAGTAAACTTTGATTTTCTTGTAGCATCACCTACATTCAGTTGAATAGAGTCCCATGTCTTACTTTTAACACCGTCTAATTCTATTTTCACTGAAAATTCTTCTTGTTTACCAGCATAATAAGCATACCAGCTTTCAATCCATGATTTTTCTTCAGGCGTGCAGGTATTTAGCTTATATCTTTCCAACTTCTCTTGAAACTCCTTCTCAGTCATAAAAATTTATAGTGGTTATTTCCTTTATGACAGGTAAACGAAGGGCAGGTAGTAGATTTTTATAAAATTATTTTTGATGGAGAATATTTAACAGAATTTGCAACAAAACAACGATAATATAAATCTTTGATTTTAAGATCCTAACAGCATTACTAATCTGTTTTTTTACTGTTTTATCTGAAATATTTAATTGCTGGGCTATTTCTTTATAACTGAAATTTGCTTGTCTGCTCAGCTCAAATACTTTTCTCATCTTTGAGGGCAAGTGAACAATTTCTTTCTCAATTATTAAGGTAAGCTCTCTTTCCCTTATCCAGTCGGCAGTAGGACAATAATCTTCATTAAAATCATTTAATGAAGCTAGGTAGTTTTGTTTGATTTTTTGATGCTCGAAAATATTAAGAATTCTATTACGAACAGATGTATATAAGTATGATGATAAACTGGTTCTTAATTTTATTTGATTGCTGTTTAACCATAAAGTGGTAAAAAGCTCCTGAATTACATCTTTCGCCTCATCTTCATCTTTCAACATTTTTAGGGCATGTAAATAAAGTAAACCCCAGTAACGATTATAAATTTCTTCATAGGCCTTCTTATCAGATGCTTGAACAAGGGCAAATAATTCCTGGTCCGACAAACTGCTCCTTGTATTTATCTCTATGTTTAAAGCACTATTACCCATTCACAATTAAATAGGCCAAAATTATAGTAACGCATTTTAAAATTTTACTATCCCCGAATTGCAAAACTTTTTGAGTTTACAATCATATGTTCATCTTAAGAAAGGTATACCGTCAATATTTGGCTGGGGTAAAGTACACAATCAATCCTTTCAATAATTTTCACTTTTTGTCAAAACATTAAGCTATTTTGGCACAGGAAAGCTCACTATCAAAGAATATAAGGTGCATTATAATTCAGTTATTTTTAAGTTACGAAAATGAATCTCAGCACCCTCAGATTCTAAACACAGGTACCCCTTCTTTACGGTTGATTTACTTATCCCATTTACAAACTTGCCATTTACCGATA
>Ga0157370_10007274_pt1 | contig 12080 bp, 14 predicted proteins | sample C35metaG_FD_113463 | JGI IMG/M metagenome (GOLD analysis project Ga0157370, IMG submission 113463) | Corn rhizosphere microbial communities from Kellogg Biological Station, Michigan, USA - C3-5 metaG | ecosystem: Host-associated > Plants > Roots > Rhizosphere > Soil | place: USA: Michigan...
AGCGGCTGGTCGGCCGGCGACCGGTTGATCGCCGTGCTTGGATTCGGCGGCCTTGCCGAGCAGGTGATCGTACCGGCGGAGCGCGCAATCCGGCTCCCGTTCGAGCGCAGCTTCGAGCAAGGCTCCGCGCTGCTGATGACCTATGCGACCGCGATCCACGCGTTGGTAGATCGCGGCAGGCTGCAGCCCTGCCAGACGCTCCTGGTACTCGGCGCTGCCGGAGGTGTCGGCATTGCTGGAGTCGAGATCGGCAAGGCGCTGGGTGCGCGGGTGATCGCCGCCGTGTCTTCGGAAGCCAAGGCGGCCGTGGCACGGACCGCGGGCGCTGACTCCTGCCTGATTTATCCGGCAGGCGAAATCGACCCCAGAGCCCTGTCAAGGCTCTTCAAGGACGCGGTCGGGCCGTCCGGAGCGGAGGTCATCCTCGACCCGGTTGGCGGCCTCTACAGCGAGGCGGCACTCCGCGGCATAGCTTGGGGGGGTCGCTTCCTCGTCGTCGGCTTCCCTGCCGGAATCGCGAAACTCCCGCTCAATCTGACGTTGCTGAAGAGCTGCGATGTATGCGGCGTTTTCTGGGGGGGATTCCTCGCGCGCGAGCCGAAGCGCAATGCGACTCATGTCGAGCAGCTTTTCCGCTGGTGGGACGAAGGGAAGATCGCTCCGAAGATCAGCGTGACTTATCCACTCGAGCGCGCGGGCGAGGCGATCGCCGCTCTTCGGGACCGCCAAGCAATGGGCAAGCTGGTGGTGCAGCTGTGAGGCTGTGGCAAAGGATCGAGCAATGGCGGGCGAGCAGGACGGCGCGTGGCCTGTTCTGGGCTGCGGCGCTGTTCGCTTTCGTCATGGCGGTACTTCCGCACCCGCCTCACATTCCGGGCAATCCCAACGACAAGCTCCAGCATATCGCCGCATTCTTAACTCTCGCGCTGCTCGGCAGCTTCGCTTACCCGGCCATGGCGCTGATCGCGTTGCTCGTTAGGCTTTCGATTTTCGGAGCCGTGATCGAGGTGATCCAGGCAATTCCCATGCTTCACCGCGATAGCGACTTTTGGGACTGGGTCGCAGATACCCTCGCCGTCGGCGTGGGGCTGCTGGTCGTGCGCTGGTGGCGGTCGCGCTCATAGCGTTGCGCAGCGGCTCGGCTAACCTTATCTGCCATCGTGAATGGACAAGGAAAGTGAATGACCCAGTTCGACGATCGCGAACGCGCCTTCGAATCGAAGTTCGCTCATGACGAGGAAATGAGATTCCGCATCACCGCACGGCGCAACCGCCTGGTCGGCGAGTGGGCAGCGCGGCAGATGGGGCTCTCCCAAGCCGAGACCGACGCCTATGCCAAAGATGTCGTGCGCTCCGATTTCGAAGAAGCCGGCGATCACGACGTCATGCGCAAGCTGTTGGGGGACCTGACTTCGGCCGGTGTCGATTGCGACGAGGACGCTCTTCGCGCGGTCCTCCGGAACAAGGAGATCGATGCCCGGCGCCAGATCATCGAAAGCACCAATCTCTGATGCCCATGCGCGCGGACGATATCGAGCGGATGATCAAGTCGTCGATTCCGGATGCCGAGGTCACAATTCAAGACCTCGCGGGAGACGGGGATCACTACGCCGCGCGCGTAGTCAGCAAGAGCTTTGAGGGGATGAGCCGGATTAGTCAGCACCAGGCGGTCTATACGGCGCTTGGGGGACGAGTAGGGGGAGAGCTTCACGCACTGCAGCTTGAAACTGCGGTGCCACAATCGGAGATAAGCCAGTGAGTGACTCCCAAACGGACGCGAATTCCCGAATCGCCGACCTCGTCAAGAAGAATGACGTGGTGCTCTTCATGAAGGGTACCGCGCTGTTCCCGCAGTGCGGCTTTTCCAGTCGCGCGGTCGCGATCCTCGATCATATCGGTACAACGTACGAGACGGTTGACGTTCTGCAGGACGCCGCGATCCGGCAGGGCATCAAGGAATTCTCCAATTGGCCGACGATCCCGCAGCTTTACGTTCGCGGTGAATTCGTTGGCGGCTCCGACATCATGATGGAGATGTTCGAGAGCGGCGAGCTGAAGCAGCTGATAGGCGCCGACGCCTGAACGTGGAAAGGGCGGCGCAGCTGGACCAGAGAACCGCTGCACCGCCCCTTCGTGGCGTGGAACCAAGTGGACGCGTTTAACATAGCAACTCGCGTGCCAATTCGAAAAATCGGCGGAAATCTGACGCTTTTCTGATTTGTCGTTCGCGCGCGCTGCCGCGGCTCGTAAGAAAATCCGACACATTTCGGTTCCTCGTTCGGCCGCCACGTACGTCATTGCCGCCGACCGACGCAGCTTGAATGTCGCCGTGGGTGCTTCTAGGCGACGACGGTGAACCGCACTGCCGATGGCACTTTGCGCCCGCCGCAAGGTTGGACTCCGCAATGAGTCCGCTCGATTCCCGTTTCGTCCGGCACATTGGCGCTCCGCAGCTGTTCTGCGATTTGACCCAGAGCTGGTCGGATGTCGGCGGCGGCGTGCGGACGTACCTGCTGCACAAGCGGCGCCACATCCTCGAATCGACCCCGCACAGCCACTTGATGATTGTCCCTGGCGCTCGGGACGAGGTGATCGAGGAGGAGCGCGCGATCACCGTGACGATTGCTTCGCCGCACGTACCGAGGAGCCCACATTACCGCCTGATGCTGCGCAACGGTGCGGTGCGTGCCGCGCTTGAGCGGTTCAGGCCGGGCCTCATCGAATGCCAGGATGCGTACAATCTTCCGTGGGCGGCGATCGGACATCGGCGGCGTTACCCCGATACGGCGCTGATTGCCGCCTATATGACCGATTTTCCGACGGTCTATGTCGAGCGGCCCTTGTCGAAGGTGATCACCAAGCCTGTGGCCGGCGCGCTAAGCCGCTTTTGTTACGGCTACTGCGGCCTTCTTTATCGGCGCTTCGATGGTATTTTCTCGCTCAGCGAAAACGGAGGCGCGGCAAAGCTGCGGAGTTTGGGAATCGACCCGGTCGACATCGTGCCGCTCGGTGTCGAGGTGGGCGAGTTCGGGCCCGACCGTCGAGATTCGCGGCTGCGGGCGAAGCTGGGCCTAACCGGCGACCAGCCGCTGTTGATCTATGTTGGACGGCTAGACGGCGAGAAGAAGCCGGACGTCGTCGTCGATGCGTTTCGCCGCCTGCCGCGCGCGCTCGGAGCGAAGCTCGCCTTGTTAGGCGAAGGACCTCTCCGGTCGGAAATCGCTTCACTCGGCGACGATCGGATCACCATGCCCGGCTACGTGCAGAACCGGGCGGAGATTGCGCGCTGGCTCGCCAGCGCTGACATCTATGTCTCGGCCATGGCCGACGAGACGTTCGGGGTCTCGATCATCGAGGCGCAGGCCTCCGGGCTTCCAGTGGTCGGCGTTGCGGCCGGGGCGATGATCGACCGGGTGACGAGCGATACGGGCCGATTGGGGCCCGTCGGCGACAGCCTGGCAATGGCAACCAACATTCTCGAGCTGTGGAACGGCGACCGGGGGGTCGTCGGCGAGGCCGCGCGGGAGCATGCGCTGCAGTTCAGCTGGGTGAGCAGCATGGGGGCTTTGTTCGGCCGAGTTTACCCCGCGGCGTTCGAGCGTCGGCGTCAGTGGCTGCTGGGGGCTGCGGGCGCTGCCGTCGTCACCGCCTGAGGCCCGCCCGTTCGGCCTCACCTAATGGACGAGCCCTACGCGAGATTGGAGGAGCTGGAGCCGGGAATCGCGCGCGTGCTCGCCCACAATCCATCGGCGTTCACTTATTACGGGACGCAGACCTATCTCGTCGGAACTCGTGAAGTCGCAGTGATCGATCCCGGGCCCGACCTGGCTGAGCATCTCGATGCGCTGGAGGCTGCGATTGCCGGCAGGGCCGTCGTTGCAATCCTATGCACCCACACGCACCGCGATCACAGCCCCGCCGCGCGGCCACTCGCCGAACGGACGGGAGCACCGGTCATCGGTTGTGCGCGCCTCGCACTGGAGACCGTCGGCCCTCGCGCGGACGCCTCCTTCGACGGCGACTATGCGCCCGATCGCGTGCTTTCGGACGGCGAAGAGCTCGAGATCGACAGCGCAGCGCTGACGGCGATCGCGACTCCTGGCCATACGTCGAACCACCTTTGCTTCGCGATTGGCGATGCGCTGTTCACCGGCGACCATGTGATGGGCTGGTCCACGACTGTTGTCGTCCCGCCTGACGGCGACATGGCGGCTTATATGGCAAGTCTCGACAAGCTTCGGAAACGCGACGACCGCATTTATTATCCGGCTCATGGTCCAGCTGTTGAAAACGCGCAGCAATATGTTCGTCATTTGGTGGGCCACCGGATGCAGCGCGAGAAGCAGATCCTGCGGCTGGTTTCCGAGCGGTCGCGGCCCATTCCCGACATTGTCGCCAATGCTTATCCGGGCCTCGACCCAAGACTCGTTGTTGCGGCCGGAGGGTCGGTGCTTGCACATTTGATCGATCTTGAGCGGCGTGGGCTGGTTGGCCGCGAAGGGGAGTTATGGACCGCCCTCTGAACAAGCCCCTGGCGCTTGCAATGGTTGCAGTGGCGCTTGTGCTCGGCATCGTCATCGGGATTTCAAGCGGAATTGCCGACAACATCTTCGGCCCGAGTCCGAAGAGCATCGCTAACGCCAGCCTGCAGTCGATGCGCGCCGAAAATCGGCTGACGGTCTTTGCCGCGCGCTATGTCTCGGTCGTCAGCAGCGAACAGCAGCATCTGGGCGGGCTGGTGAGCGCCGAGCGGACTCTCATCCTGCCCGGCGATGTTCGGTACGAGCTCGACCTGTCGAAGCTTCACAACGACGACGTGGGCTGGGACAAGGCGACTCAAACGCTGAAGGTGAAGCTTCCCGAAATCGAAGTCGCTGGGCCGGACGTCGATATCGATGCTGTGCGTGAATATGGCGGGGGCGGTGTGCTTTCGGCGTTGACCAACGCGGACCAGCAGCTCGACCGATCCAATCGCGACAAGGCTGTTGCCGACCTGCGCAAGCAGGCCACCGCGGCCGTGCCGATGCAGCTTGCGCACCAGGCAGCCCGTCAAGCTGTCGAGCGAAGCTTCGCCATGCCGCTCCTCGCTGCCGGGTTCAAAAACGTGAGGGTCATTGCCCGCTTCCCCACCGAAGGGGACAATGACGCTTCCTATATCGACCTTTCAACCCCATATGAGCAGGCGATTCAGGAAGCGGAGCGCAGACGCGCCGACCGGGGAAGAAAGTGACGGTTCAAACCACCAGTTTGAAGGGCCTCGACCTGCTCGCCGAGATCGATCGACTGAGGCGCGAGCGGAACGCGGTGATCCTCGCCCATTATTATCAGAAGCCCGAAATACAGGATCTCGCGGACTTCGTCGGCGACAGCCTCGATTTGTCGCGAAAGGCGGCTGAGACCGATGCCGAAGTGATCGCTTTCTGCGGCGTCAGGTTTATGGCCGAGACAGCGAAAATCCTCTCGCCCGGGAAGACGGTGATCCTGCCCGACATGGACGCCGGCTGCAGCCTCGAGGACAGCTGTCCGCCCGACCAGTTCGCCGCCTTCCGCGCCGCGCATCCGGATCATATCGCTCTGACCTACATCAACTGCTCGGCCGCAGTGAAAGCGCTTAGCGACATCATCGTCACCAGCAGTAGCGCGCACATCATCCTCGACCAGATCCCGAAAGACCAGAAGATCATCTTCGGCCCCGACCGGCATCTTGGTGGCTATCTCGCGCGCAAGCTCGGGCGCGACATGCTGCTGTGGCCCGGCATCTGCATCGTCCACCAGGCGTTCAGCGAGACCGAGCTGCTGAAGCTGAAGGCCCAACATCCGGGCGCTCCGGTCGCTGCGCATCCCGAATGCCCGCCGCACATCATCGACCATGCCGATCACGTAGGTTCGACCCGGTCGATCCTCGATTTCGCACTGAGCAGCCCGGCCGACACCATTCTGGTCGCGACCGAGCCGCACATCATCCACCAGATGCAGAAGGCCGCCCCGAACAAGACTTTCATTGGGGTGCCGGGGGGTGACGGCAACTGCAACTGCAACATGTGCCCGTACATGGCGCTCAACACGCTGGAGAAGCTCTATGTCGCGTTGCGCGACCTGGAGCCGAGGATTGAGCTATCAACGGAAGTCAGGGAACGCGCGCGTGTTCCGCTCGAGCGGATGCTCGAAATGGCCGGGCGCACGATCGGACAGGGCGATGTCGGCAAACCAGTGTTGCCGATTGTCGATCATCCGGAGGAAATCGATCCGGCAATCAGCGGCGACTGATCCTGTCGGTTAATCAGGTCCAGCGAGGGAAATTTAGGCTCTTGAGCAGCGCCCAATAGCGTGTATCGCCGCGGACCGGATCTAGGAAGGGGTCTGTCGCCAAGACGAGCAGACCCGGATCTTTCACACGAACGGCATTGTTTAATTCTGCGAACGCACGGTTCGCGTCCCTTTCCTGCGCGTAGATCTGCGCATACTGATAGCTTGCTGCCGCGCCGTTCAACTCGCGCAGGCGGGCAATGATGCGGTCGGCTCCGGCGAGATCCCCGGACCTTGCTGCGAGGATCCCTTCGCCGACTAGTCTCCTCGGGTCGTCAACCGGTTGCGTCGCATATTCGATCTTCGCCTGGGCGGGTTGGTTCATCAGCACGAGACAGTCTGCAAGGAACGCGTGTATTCGAATAAGGTTCGGGGCGAGCGCCATCGCCTGGCGATAAGCAGCAATCGCCTCTCGATAGGCCCGCAACGTGACAAGAATAAAGGCTCGCTTGCTGCGATACAGCGCGAGGAGGGGATCACGAGCAATGGCCCGGTCTGCAAGAGCGAGGGCTTTGCGTGGATCGCCGAATTCGCTCATGAAATCTGACGCTCCCGAGATCACGCCCGGGTCTTCGGGTGAGAGCGCAAGGGCGCGTCGCATGTTTTGCAGCGCACTAGCGAAGTCGAACCGATCGGCGTCGATTCCAGCGAGGACGTTGTAAGCCGTGCCAAGTCTCGGCTCGAGCGCAATCGCGCGTCTGGCAGCGGCTTCGGCCTGCGCCAACCTGCCTGCCAGTTCGCCGGGGCTGGTCGCGTCAACGGCGCCCAGTCTTTCGAGTATCTCGGCCTTCAGTTGGTATGCGTCGGCATAGTTGGGATCGCGCGCGATCGCGGCATCGAGGAGATCGATCGACCCGCGCATCGATTGAACGTCGCGAACCTTGTAGCGCAGCTCCCTCGCACGCAGGTAAAGATCCTGCGCAGCGCTATCTTGAGTCCCACCCAAAGCGAGTGCGGCCCTCGCGACTGGGCCCAGCGTGAAACTCAGTGCCTGGGCGACATTGGTCGCGATGTCTGTCTGGATCTTGATCGCATCGCCCGGTGCCCGATCGTAGCTCTGCGACCAGCGTTCGACCCCGTTCGAACCATCGACCAGCTGAACGCTGATGCGCACCATTTGCGGCGACCGTCGAACGCTTCCCGTCAGGATAGTCGCGACCCCGAGCTTTGACGCAGCCGTCTTAATATCTAGGTCCTTGACGGCGTCTGACGAAGCACGGCCGATCACCTGCAAGCCAATTCGAGCCAGCGCTCCGCGAAGCTCCTCCGCGACCCCTTCGCCGAAGTAAGCCTGATTCGGATCGCCTGACAGATTTTCGAACGGAAGAACGGCGATCCGTGAATTTGGCCGCCTCGGCTTGGAAAGGAGCCACGCACCGCCCGCAGCTGCAATTACGACCCCGCCAACGGTCGCTCCAACCCCCATCAGCGCTCGACGCGAGAGGTGTCGTTGACGAAGGTCGAATCCGCCCGCGATCCCTTCTCCCGAGACGCAGTTGCGGATCGCATCGGCAAGCGCGCGGAATCGCAGATCCGAGCGAGCACCGGTCCAGCCCCTAAGCGGCAGAGCCTGAACTTCCCCAAAGCCGAGTGGCGGTTCGACCGCATCGAGGCACACCGGCAAATAGACGTCTCGCCTCTGCGCGTGGGCGGCCTCATCGCGGACGAAGTTTCCATCACGGCCGATCGAGTGCCTGGTCCACACGACGACCACGCATCTGGCAGCATCCAGATGCTGCCGGATGTCTTCACGCCAGTGAGCGCCGCCGCCGATGCGCGCATCCCACCATACGCTGAAGCCCTCGGCTTCGAATGCTTCGACGAGCCGCGCCACACGCCGTCGGTCTTCGGCATTGTAGGAGACGAACACGTCCGTTGGACCAGCCATTGCGCGCCCCGATGCGTCGGCGAATTCTTACGGCAATGCGGCGGATTAACAATAGCTTCGGTGCACAGCCGATTATCGCGTTAAGCGCTTCTATCCACTCCTGTGATTTACGGCAGCCGGAGGGGCAGACGCGGCGATGAACCCAAAGTTCAGTCGCGCTTTGCCCGCCGTTCGGTAGCTTGCCTGTCGGGATTTCCGGGGAGGGAAATTGCGTAGTATCGGCCTGGCGTTTGTCGCCGCCGCGTTTTCGACGCCGGCTGCCGCTCAGGCGTCGTTCGCGGCTCAGTTTCCGGCGCGGATCCTCGCCGCGCACAATGCCGTGCGCGCGAGGGCCGGCGTCGCTCCGCTGACATGGGATAATGCGCTCAAGGCAGCGGCTGCCGCCTATGCAGCGCAAATGGCGATGAGCGGCCGTTTCCTGCACTCGGACCGGTCTCAGCGGCGCGGCACCGGCGAAAATCTGTGGATGGGCACCCACGGCGCGTTCAGCCTAGAGGCGATGGTCGGCGGTTGGGCGTCGGAAAAGCGCTTTTTCGCCGCCGGCACGTTCCCGAACGTCAGCCGCACCGGCGATTGGGAGGATGTCGGCCACTATACGCAAATGATCTGGCCCACGACGACGCGTGTCGGCTGTGCGCTCGCCTCCACGCCGCGGATCGACTATCTGGTTTGTCGCTATGCAAATGCAGGAAATATCGACGGCCGTCCGGTCGGCTACGCATTGCGTTGACGGGAACGGCGACACCTTAGTGCCGTTAAACGGCCGGTTGCCAGGTTACGCTGCGTCTTTGGTCTGGCACGGCTTGCCGTTATCGCATCTTAGCGGGAAACATGGTTCGATATTTCTCGTTAGAGTTGCGAAACAGAAACGAGAGAGGCTGACACAATGAATAGAATCGGCAGAATCATGACAGGACTGACGCTTGCGGCGACTGCTGCAACTTCGGTCGCCGTACCCGCAGAGGCGCGCACGCATCATCGCCACCATTATTACGGACGGACCTATTACCGGCATAAGGTCTGCCGCCGCTCGAGCGGTACAACCGGCCTGGTCGCCGGTGGCGTTGCGGGCGCCGTCGTCGGGCACGACGTGATCGGCGGCGGACTGGCGGGTACGGCAGTTGGTGCGGTCGGCGGTGCTCTTGCGGGTCGCGCGATTGACCGCAGCATGACGGCGCACCGCCGCTGCTATTACACGCGCTGAATCGTTGAAGCGGGCAGATGATGCCCGCTTACGCGCAACGTAGGAACCACGTCCCCCCGCGGGATCGCGCCTTTGCGCTTGCCGCGGTCGGATTCGTTCAGTTCGTGCTGGGGGCTGCGCTGCTCACCGGCTTACGGGTCGACATGACTCAGCCGGCCGACGTCGTTCAACGGCTGATTGATGTGGCGCTGCTGAAGCCTCCACCGCCCCCATCGGTTGTGCCGCGGCGACCGAAGCATCGCCAGGCTGCTTCGCCCAAAGCGGCACCGGAGAAACTCGGCGGATCGCCGGGCCCGAAACCGGCACATGCGCCGCCTTCCGTTGCGCCGGTAATAGCGGTCAAACCCACAGCAGCGCCGTCCGGTGGTGGCACGGGGAGGGGCCCGGCCCTTGGCGCGGGCTCAGGCGGCGGTACCGGTGGGAACGGCTATGGCGATGGCGATGGTGGCACGGACCTCGAGCAGATCGCCGGCGAGATCACCTCGCGCGATTATCCGAAGGATTTGCGCGAGGCCGGCGTTGGCGGCCGAGTCCTGTTTACCTTCACCGTCGAGCCGAACGGCCGCGTCGGCCGGTGCAGGGTTACGCGGTCAAGCGGCGTACCGGAACTCGACTCCCTTACTTGCAGGCTGGTGCAGCAGCGGTTCGTCTATCGGCCGAGCACCGACCGTTACGGGCGCCCGATCGAGGATGAGGTGGACGGCGAGCACGATTGGATTCCGCGCTAGGGCACCAGCACTGCGGCTCCCTTCAGGCTTCCTGATCGGAGCGCCGACAGCGCCTCGTTTGCCTGGCTCAGGGGAAAGACCGTCGTGTGCGTCCGGATCGGCGCCAGGGCGGCGACGTGCATGAATTCGCGGCCGTCGGCTCGCGTGAGGTTCGCGACCGAGCAGATTGTGCGCTCGCCCCAGAGAAGATCATAGGGCAAGGTCGGGATGTCACTCATGTGGATTCCGGCGCAGACAACGCGTCCGCCCTTGCGGATATTTCTGAGGGCCTGCGGCACGAGTGCGCCCACGGGGGCGAAAATGATTGCAGCGTCGAGCTGTTCAGGCGGCGCTTCGGTTGAGCCGCCGGCCCAGGTGCTGCCAAGCTCGAGCGCGAACTGCTGTGCTTCGGTGTCGCCGTCGCGCGTAAATGCGAAAATACGGCGTCCCTGCCAGGCGGCGACCTGCGCGACGATATGCGCTGCCGCGCCGAAACCATAGAGGCCCAGCCGCTCCCCGCTTCCGGCCAGCTTCAGCGCGCGGTAGCCGATCAGTCCCGCGCATAACAGCGGCGCAGCTTCAACGTCGCCGAACGGCTCTGGAATTGGGAGGCAAAAGCGAGAATCGGCGAAGACGTGGCTCGCGTAGCCGCCATCGCGGGTGAAGCCGGTGAAGGTCGGGTGGTCGCACAGATTTTCCATGTCGTGCGCGCAGTAAAAGCAGCTACCGTCCGTGCCGCCGAGCCACGGAACGCCGACGCGCTCGCCGACGGCGAAGGCTTGCGCTTGCGGGCCCATCGACAGCACTCGACCGACAATCTCATGTCCGGGCACGATCGGCAGCAATCCGTGGATCTCGCCATCGACGATGTGCAAGTCGGTGCGGCAGACGCCGCATGCCGATACTTTGATCAGCAGGTCAGTTCCCGCCGGTTCGGGAATTTCCCTCATGACTTGCCGCAGCGGCTGGGCCGCGCGGTCAAGCTCCATTGCACGGCCGGTGATCAATCGACTTGCTTCGCGACCGCGTCGATCGTGCGCGTTCCCGGATGATGTTTCTCGAGATGTCGCTTGATGATCCGCAGATTGTAGGTGTTCGAGCGGAACAGAAGTGTCGGGACGACCCCGATCACAGGAATGACCGAAAACAATCCGAGCAGCCAGTTGATGCCGACATTGCCAGTCATCCGTGCCATTTGCCATTTCGACATGCCGAGGTTCTTGGCTTCCCAGACGATGTAGGCCCCGAGCGCTGCATCGGCGATGTCCCCCACGACTGGAACGAGGTCGAGAATGGCGTCGAGGCCAACCGGCTGCCTGATGCCCGGTATGACGAGCAACCGCTCCATCAGCTTTTCCATGGCCTCGACGCGTTGACGGACGGACTGCGGGTCCTTTCCCAGGGGCAAGGGCAGACCGCCGTTGATTCGAAACGCCATCAGTCCGCAGTCCCGGCCTGTTGCTCCAGGTTGGTGAGCGTGTGACGCGCATAACGGTTCCCGGCGAATCCCTGGACTCGGTCCGACACGAGCGACCATCGTACCGGAGCTGCGATGGGGATGAACAGTTGCGCGTCGTCGATCCGTGCCGCCGCCTGGCCGAGTAATGCGTAACGTTGCTGCGGCACCGGCGTCTCGCGCGCTGCCGCCATCAGCGCGTCGGCCTGATCGTCGCAGACGGGCGCCACGCCGCAACGGAAGTGCCGCACGTACCACGCCGGCGCGGTCGAGGGCGCGACCTCATCGATCAGCACGAAATCGGCGGGAGCGCCCGCCGCCTCGCGCTCGACGGTGAATCCGAGTGCGCCCCAGTCCCGCACGAGCTCCTCGAACAGCAGGTCGGTGCCGGGCCCTTGAGGGAGCGCAACGCGGATTACTGGCTTGTTCTTCCCGAAGCGCTTGTCGGCCTCTGCTCGAAGAGCAGCAAGCCGGTCGCCGATCGGCGTGTCCACCCACGCCGGCGCGTCCGGAGCGGGA
>Ga0157370_10007275_pt1 | contig 12080 bp, 7 predicted proteins | sample C35metaG_FD_113463 | JGI IMG/M metagenome (GOLD analysis project Ga0157370, IMG submission 113463) | Corn rhizosphere microbial communities from Kellogg Biological Station, Michigan, USA - C3-5 metaG | ecosystem: Host-associated > Plants > Roots > Rhizosphere > Soil | place: USA: Michigan...
CCCCTTGAGGGCCAACTGCGCCTTGTGGTCCTGCAGCACCAGGATCGCCCTGTGGTCCTTTAATGTTGCCAGTAGAAACCCAGGTCGTGCCATTGTAAACATAGGTTTCACCTGTAGTCGTATTGATATAGGTATCACCAGTAGTTCCTGTTCCTGTTGGAGCAGTAGTACCACTGGATACCGATTTTCCATCAACTCCATTTGTACCATTAGTTCCTGCAACACCTTGCGGGCCAGCAACACCTGCATCTCCTTTTGGTCCTTTAATACTGCCGGTAGAAACCCAGGTCGTACCATTGTAAACATAGGTTTCACCGGTAGTCGTATTGATATAAGTATCACCCGCAGTTCCCGTTCCTGTTGGAGCAGTAGTACCACTGGTTACCGATTTTCCATCAACTCCATTTGTACCATTAGTTCCTGCAACACCTTGCGGGCCAGCAGCACCTGCATCTCCTTTTGGTCCTTTAAGACTACCATTTAAAACCCAAGTTGTACCATTGTAAACATAGGTTTCTCCTGTAGTGGTATTGATATAAGTATCACCGATAGTTCCTGTTCCTGTTGGAGCAGTAGTACCACTGGTTACCGATTTTCCATCAACCCCGTTTGTTCCGTTTGTACCATTTGCTCCCGCAACACCTTGTGGACCAACTGCGCCTTGTGGTCCTTTAATGTTGCCAGTAGAAACCCAGGTCGTGCCATTGTAAACATAGGTTTCACCTGTAGTCGTATTGATATAAGTATCACCAGTAGTTCCTGTTCCTGTTGGAGCAGTAGTACCACTGGTTACCGATTTTCCATCAACTCCATTAGTTCCGTTTGTACCATTAGTTCCCGCAACACCTTGAACCCCTTGTGGACCAGCTATACCTTGCGGGCCAACATCTCCCTGTGGTCCTTTTATATTGCCGTTAGAAACCCAGGTCGTGCCATTGTAAACATAGGTTTCACCTGTAGTGGTATTGATATAGGTATCACCGGTAGCTCCTGTTCCTGTTGGTGCTGTAGCACCACTGGTTACAGACTTACCATCAACCCCATTTGTCCCGTTACTACCTTTAATATTTGTCCAACTTTTTATTATTGGGTTAAAAACCCAAGTTCCACTATCATTATTTACAATAGTAACTCCAACTCCTGGTCCCCCGACAGTACCTGGAACACCTGGGCTTCCAGTCTTTCCGGGTTGATTTTCTACCAATATAGAATTTGAACTTTTTATAAATACCCATTTTGATCCATCATTATAATAAACTCCTGGAAGAACGTCATTAATTGTTGCGGTGTTGTAGACCATCATACCCGCTACATGGGCAGTTAAAGGTGCCGAATCGGTAGTGCGAGTTAAGCTAACTCGGGCATGAAGCAACCCTTTATTAGTGCTTTCTAGTTCTACTAATGCATCTTTGTTGGGGAGGTTATTACCTTTAACCGAACCGTCTTTTATTTTTTGCTGGGCTGATGCCACCATATGGAATCCAAGTATTAAACCAATCCACATGACTTTTTTCATAGCATAAGTTATGCGACGAGATAAAAGTTTATTTAAAAAATCGATTCCATAATTTGTCCCTGGCCAAAGGTGACTTCCAGATAGTAAAGCAATATTTTTTCTAAGATAAGGCTGCCCTTTTTCCTTAAACAGGAGAGACCGTAATTTTAACTTCATAAGAGATTGGGGATGATGAACGTTTTTAATTGATAGGAGATTAATCGTAGCTTTCTAAATTTAACATCAAAAAAATTAACTGAAAAAGATAATCTTGAATACAACAATATATTGCTATGCTATTCATTACAATAGCAAATATTTGCTATTGTAATGAATAGCATAGACAGAAAAAGGCTTTCCATTTATCAATTAAAAAAAGTAAATAAAAATAAATAACATAAATTTGCTATTACACAATAATAAATGACACTAATTAGCTATTTGATACCTCTATTTACCTAATATAATCACTTCCAATCCCGTACTTTTGCTACATTGACGTCATCTATGAAAAAAACTCAAGCAATTGCAATTGTCTTTGACGACCACCTTCTATTTGCGGATTCTTTTTCGGCTCTTATTGAGCGAATGGAGCTTTTCCGTTCCGTACATACAATAAGCGAGGAACGGGAATTAACTTCTTTTCTGATTAAGCATTATGAGTCGCCCATTTACCTTTTTTTAGACTATTATCTACAAAATAAAAATGGCCTACCACTTATTAATGAAGCCCGACGATTGAACAAGCATGTTACAATTATTGTAATTAGCTCTGTGATCAGTCCAACTACAATTACAAATATCCTGAGTTACAACCCCAATGGCTTTGTAAGTAAATCATCGGGTTTTAATGCCATAGTCGAATGTCTTATGATAATAAGCCAGGGCGAGCAGTATATTTCTCCTACAATTAGGGATATTGTTTCAAACACAAATCCAACAATAAAATTACCATTCACAGCTCGAGAACTCGAGGTTCTCCATTATTTTGCACAAGGATTATCTATTGCTCAAACAGCCGAACGGACACACCTAAGCAAGCATACAATTGTGGCGCATCGCCGCAAGATGATGGCAAAAGTAAACGTCAATTCTATAACAGAGCTACTGTTTTATGCGCGTAGACAGGAACTAATCTGACTATACCTCCATATTTCACATGAACGCCAAATTCTATCCAACTTCGTTTTTTCGTTTCCTGCCTTTATTTTTTTTCCTCTTTGCCAGTCTAAAAACAATTGGCCAATCCAAAACAGATGCTCAAAAAGAATTTAACAAACTAGACAGAATCTATCATTCGGGCCAAATATCAGCAGAACAGTATTTTATTAAAGCTGATTCGTTAACACATCAGCTATTTTCAGAAGGAAGACATTTTGAAACTAAGGAATTAGTAAACCTCCTGAACCTATACGAAGAAATTGCCTGGAGTAAACCCGATTACGGCCGTGCCCGTGTCAGTTACCACTTCCTTTTTTTTAACAACGCCCGCCTGTTTAAAAAGAAAGGGGCCTCCATGTATTATGCAGAAAAAATCACTGCAGAATTTAAAAAAAACGGAGAAAAACATCCATTGGTTGAGCAGTTGCAAAAATGTAAAATTTACGAGGAACAAAGACTATATGACAAGGTTATTGACATATTTAAAACTGAGAAAAAATACCTTGAAACCCTACCCAGTCTCTTACGCCAAAATAAGATAGATGACGCTGTTGGCCTTAATGCCATGTATATCCTTTCACCTACGCTGACAGGATATATAAAAATGCAAGATACGATGGCGGTACGTCAAATTAATCTTTTGGCTATGCAGATCGGTAATGCACTCAGGGAAAAATATCCGATAAAAAGAACACAAATGTTATATAACGATCTTTTAATGATTGATATAAAACATTCATTAGCCAATTTTGAACACAGATATAATGATGCTAAAAACTTGTTAAACCTTATTCAAGACTTAAAAATCACATATAAAGACCAAGCAACAAATTTTATTGATATTAACCTGATTCGCCTGCGCATAGAAAACTACCTTAACCTAAAAAATACAGATAGTCTTCAACTATATATATCAAAATACGAAACCTCCTCCAATTTCGGCAAAAGTCAAAGTGCAGATTTAGCAGAATTTAAAGCCAAGCTAGAAGTTTTAAAAGGAAATCACAAAGGAGCTTATGCACAGCTTGTTGATGCGTTGCAATATGAAAGAGCACTGCAGGCGAACCTATTGACGGAATCAAGTGATCTTCTCTACGCTTATACGCAGGCCGAACACACTAGCATTGCCCTTGAAAAGACCGAGAAAGCCAAACAACAGCGTACTATATTGCTGATCCTGATTTCTGTTTCAGCATTGATTGTCATATTTACTATTTATATAATTGCAAGCTATCAAAGCAGAAAAGCGAGGGCACAAATAGAAGCCCTAAATAGCGCGGCAAATATGCAGATCATTGCCATGGAAGAGGCAAAATACCACGCTGTAACTGAAGAACAACAACGCCTTGGGCAAGACCTGCATGATGGACTTTCTTCATCTATAGCTGCCTTCGGAAACCAACTTGAAATGCTATCTATGGATATCGAAGACACTACCTTAAAAAATAAAGTTATCGGACTTCGGACTGAGATGTCAAAAACTTATGAGGCAGTTAGAAGCAAGAGCCATGAATGGTTCAGTTCAAATGATAATCAACAGGAAATATCCTTCGAAAAACAAATCAAATTATTGACAGAAAATACCCTGCCCGACAACAGGTATCATAAAACTATTCACATCGATGACAGTTCGCTGCGCTATGTTGGAACAAATACACGCATTGCATTACTTCGTATCATCCAAGAAGCCATTACCAATATCATAAAGCACGCCAAAGCTAAAAACATAAGCATTCTAATCTATGATGAAATGGATATGCTGATATTGACCATCAATGATGACGGAATTGGCTTGAACCAAACGAAAGCTGCTGGCAAAAAGTCAGCTATCGGCCTGGAATCTATTCGCAGAAGGGTTGAATATCTAAATGGTAAAATAAATATCCATTCAGATACAAATGGTACAGAAATAACAGTTTCTATCCCATTGACACAATAAAAGATAAGAGTCGTTATCTTAATGAGTTTTTGCTAGAGGGTGCTGCAGGTAAATAATAATCAGATTGAGTAAAAGAAAAGGCAACTCTACGATCATCCCTTTCATATCTTTGTCTAAAAGGTGTAAGCAAATAATAAGTAGAATTCCGGCTGCCATTATGAAGTTTCCCCAGAGAAATGTTTTCGGGTAAAGTATCAGTAATGCGCTAATCATCGTGATGGATCCATTCATCATCAACCCTGTTCTACCGAAATTCCATTTGCTAAACATTTCTACCATTTCCACTTTTCCCATAAACATAGCCCAGCCTTGCTTCAATCCCATAAAGACGGCAATAACAATAAGTATTGAATTGAAAATTTTCACAATCATGATTTTTAATTAAAAAAATAGAAGGTCAGCATAAGCTGACCTTCTAAAGTTTCTACCTTGTTGTATAACCGCCATTTGCAAAAATGGTTTGCCCGGTGATCCACCACCCATCAGTCACCAAAAACTCTACTAGCGGTGCGATATCTTTAATATCAGTCAAACCACCAAGAGCGGCGGCAGATTTATGATAGGCTACCGCATCATCACTTTCCTGCCCATAGAAGAAGGGAGTATCCATAGGCCCTGGAGCAACCGCTGTTACAGAAATGCCTCTTACACCAAATTCTTTGGAAGCTGCCCTTGTGAAGTGTTCAACCGGAGCTTTTGCACCTGCATAGGTCGAATATAATCCCGTATAAGCAGCAAGTAGGGAAGTAACAATCGTACAGATTTTACCATTATCATTTATTTTTTTACCGGCTTCCTGTAAGAAGAAATAGGCCGATTTAGAGTTTACCGCAAACATAGTATCATACTCTGCTTCAGTTGTTTCGGCAAAAGGCTTTTTCAATACCATGCCAACTGTATTGATCGCAATATCAATGCCGCCAAACCTTGCAATTGTTTCATCAAAAAACCTGCTTAAATTGCTAACCTGGGTTAGATCAGCCTGAAATAGAAAAGCTTCAGCCCCCAATTCCTGTACCTCTGCCAACGTTTTTTCACTTTCTGCCTTTGCACTTTCACTATTGTAGTGAATAGCAAGTTTTGCACCTTTTACAGCAAAATCTCTGCTTAATAATCCACCAAGGTTTTTACCGCCGCCGGCGATCAAAACTACTTTCCCTTTTAAATCATTTCTTACCATAACTTATCATTTTTAATACACGATATCTGCACGTGTAACAATATCAATTTACGCACACTATTAAGAGATAGCAACCAAGATGCATAATACAACAATAACATGTTACTAAATCTAAAAGAATGGCAATATCTTGTTAGTTATTTCACGACTAAAAGATTGATTAACACATATTAATCCTTTAACTCTATCGAAGTCGTTTAAATTCAGAGTATAAATCTCAACTCCAGGTATTGTCGTAGTAGCAATTAGGATATCACCTAGTTTCAAATTATATTTCTTGTGGATTTCAATAGCTCGATCAAAATATTTTGATCAGGAAGCTTCACGCTAGCTGCAATTTATTCATTCAGCCTCAGTTCAGACATTTCTGTCAATGAAAATGTGATATACTGATAATCAGCTCAGAATATGCTTAGTTCAATTGGGGTTTAATCTCATTAAAGCCAATAGCTCTCCCTTACTGTTGATATTTAATTTTCTATAAATTTTTTTCAAATAAAATCTTACAGTATCAATTGAGATCTTGTGTCGATAAGCAATAAGTTTATAGCTTAAACCGTCAATTAGTGCATCTACCATTTGCTGTTCCCTGTAAGATAAATCAGAAAATTGTTTTCTCGTACATTGAACATGATCAAATAGTAATTTCGTATAAGCAGGACTAAGATAACAACCGCCATCCATTACAGCGCCAATAACGGTTGCCAATTTATTTTTGTTTACTTTTTTTAAACATCCTCTAGCCCCGACTTGTATATATTGTAATAGGGTATCTTTATCATCTATATCAGAAACAACTATGATTGAACAATCAGGATAATATGAAAGTACGTTTTCGATCACATCTGTACCAGAGATCTCAGGATTATCTATATCAAGTAGAAGGATATCTGGACAAGAAGTATGCGGAATTAAGGCTTGAAAAGACTCTATAGTAGTTTCGAATACTATTTCTATTATTTTTTCTTGAAAGATCACAAGAGAAGCAATAAATGCCCTTCTGACAAACTCTCGGTTACATATTATACCGACTTTTACCCCATTCATTGATTATAATTATTGTAGATTATCTTCATAAAAGAATAAGCTTGATGTAACTTTTTTTTTGCAGTTCATGATCAAGTTTGATCACGCTAACCATCCAAAATTAGTATTACTACACTCAAGTAAAATCGACATAGGTGTATTATAACAACATCATGCTACCAGATTTATGACAATAGCATTATTTTGTTATTAACATAACATATATCTGTTGTAAACAGCCCTAAAAACCTACCTGAATTTCTATGCAACCGCGGATTATCTACCACGTTAACAGAAATTTAAGACATAAAAAACCGGAGTAAAATCTTTAACAGATTTCTTCTCCGGTGAGGCGTATCAAATGATAATATAAAATTTAGCCCTTTTCCTTCTGATTTAAAATCTATTTTGAAACAGCATTGCCTGTAAAAACTGTTTAATTCAACATATTTTAAGACCAACTTCGCATTTATAAAAACATCCCCTTGATACCTCGAGTTACCTATTCTGCTTCAAACACGACTGATCTGTTTGTTACATTTTTAAAATCTTAAACTCAGTACGTCTGTTTGCCTGGTGTTCTGCTTGCGAGCATTTAACCCCATTTCCACAACGGTTCAATAATTGTGTTTCTCCATATCCTTTAGCCGTTAGACGGGTTCTGGAAATGCCACGGCTAACCAAATAATTTACGACAGAACGTGCACGTCGCTGAGATAGATCCAGGTTATAAATATCTATTCCGCGACTATCAGTATGGGAGCCCAATTCAATTTCAAGTGTGGGGTTATCACGTAATGTGCGTACCAGTTCGTCCAGAATTTTCGCAGCATCCTTACGAATATTATCTTTATCAAAATCGTAATGAATATTTTGAATGGCAATGGCTTTACCAATTTCAAATAACGGTTCTAAGCGCAGGGTTACACTTAAGGTATCTGATTTGGTTAAACCTTTGGTACTTATTGCAGCAGAGTCGCTATAAAACTTCTCTTTTTGACCAAGTACAGTATAGTCAGTTCCTTTGGTCAATTCAAAAAAGAAAGTTCCATCCATTTTACTACTTTGTTTAGCCACTATTTGACGACCATTTGCGTATAAAGTGACCGCGGCAGCCTCTACTATTTCTCCTGTTTTTTTATTAACAGTCAGCCCTTTCAAAGCCAGGATCATTTTAGGCTTGATATTCATGAAACTGTAGATATCATCATTACCTACACCACCCTTACGATTGGAAGAAAGATAACCCGTTACTTCATTTTCATTTGTAACATCGGTAATGAAAGCAAAATCATCGCCTGCAGAATTTACCGGAAATCTAAGATTAACTGGTTTAACCCAACTGTTTTTTGTACCCCTTGCGGAAAAGATATCCAAGCCACCCATTCCGGCTAATCCATTACTGGAGTAATACAAAGTACCATCTCCTGCGATGTTAGGGAACATCTCTTCCTGACTGGTATTAATTACTGGACCAGCGTTCTGAGGTTCCCCCCAGTTACCATCGCTTTGCAACTCACAATACCAAATGTCTGTACCCCCTAAACCACCGGGCATATCAGATACAAAATATAAAGTTCTTTCATCCTGACTTAAAGCCGCATGACCAACGGAATATTTTTTAACATCATTGTAAGGAAAAGGAGCAACCTCATATCTGCCATTCTTTGCTGTGTAGACATACAGCTCCAGGTTATTGGTTCTGAATTTCATTTTATATTCTTTGCTAATCTCGCCCGCCCGACCAGTGTAAGTTCGGGTAACATAAAATACATTTCCTTTTTGATTGCTGGTGATGGGCCCTACATGATAATTTTCATCATTGTATACAGAACTATCAATCAGTTTAGAATTTAGACTATTGTCTGCTGCACGATTGGCAGTATATATTCTTAAAAATGGATTACCAGTACGGCCATCTTTCTGTTTCAATAATCCCTGATCTGGTTCTGCGGTATAATAAATCTTATTGCCGCTTGGGAACACTCCAAATTCTGCAAAAGTAGTATTGATCTGGACTTCATTTTTTATTTTATGAGCAGTAGGTTGAGCCATCCAAACCAATGCGGAATCACATCCGGCGATTTCATTGCTTACCCTTTTCAGATCGCCGGTTTTGTCAGCGTAGGCCTTTAAAATCTTTTTAGCTTCAGTATAGCGGGAATTAGATTTAAGTATAGCGCCATAGTTGATCAGGTTCTCAGCTTTACTATCCGGAAAGTTCACTACCCTGGCGTACCAATTTTCTGCCGCCTCGTAGTCATTCATCTTTTGATAACAATCCGCCAGTCGCTCCAGGACTGTCAGTTTTGGCTTTTTGGTATCAGCCAACTTCAAATATATAGAAGCTGCATTGGTATACTTATATTGAGCATATAACTGATCTGCTTTATTAAGTAAACTGGGTTGTTCCTGCGCTACAGCAACATGAAAGAAACAGCTTAAACCCAGAAGGAAAATGTATCCCGTATATTTCTTATTTATCATCTTAATTATTTTTAATCGATATACATTATTCATTTTAAAAGAATCTAGGACTAAGCAGACGCTTGCTTTTCCTAGGAAAGGTCATGCCGATTGTAATCTCGTGCGTGCCGTTCTGCATGCTGCTCAACTCACTGATTATAAAATCATAAGAATACCCCATTCTAAATCTCTCATTAAAATAAAACTGGGTAATCGCTGATATGGAATTCAGATTACTTAGAGACTGGCCCTTCTGATACTGTTTTTTCCAAAGATCTACACCAGTCCTATAAGATCCGCCGAGCCAAAAACGCTCATTAAAAATTACCATCCCGCCTAAGTCCAAACTAGAAGGTCCTTTAAAATCTTCCTTGAAAAGAATACTTGGACGAAGTTTAGTGTCTTCTGATAAATTTATTAATGTTCCAGCGATCATGTAATAGTGTCGCTGGCGTTTTATGTTTTGTTCTATACCATCATTCCGATTGAAAAGTCCACTGCCTTGATTTGCTGAAAAAAGGTCCATTGCAGATAAACCAATGTAAAACTTCGGATTATAGTAATACACTCCAAAACGAACATCAGGGATAGTATTGCTGATCTTTCCTAGAGGCAGGCTTATATCTTCACCATCAACGGGTCTTAATTTATCTCCATCCAATCCATATTGGGTGATACCAGCTGCCAAACCAAAGCTTAATCTCTGTGTATCATCGGCATCAAGTCGTAACCTGTAGGCATAATTCGCATAAATTGAGGTCGCAGTTTGTGGACCGAGTCTGTCGTCAGTCATCTGAAGTCCCAGCCCTACATTCTTACTATCGCTTGTTATTCCATCAATTGAAATTTGGCCAGTTCTAGGTGCACCATCAATCCCTGTCCATTGACTTCTTAAGGCTAGCTGGGCGAACCATTCTTCTTTATACCCTGCATACGCAGGGTTCACACTTAGGGAATTAAATATGTATTGAGTGAACTGAATATTTTGTTGTGCCTTCGCCTGAAATAAACTTACGATGGATATTCCAAAACCCAGAATAACTTTTTGAATGATATGTTTGTTCATAATATAGTTTTATATGACCTTATTCAATCCGGTCGTTTCGACTTATCTTTTTATTAATACCCAGCCTTTATAAACTTCCTGCTTACCATTATTGCTCATTCTGATCAGATAGTAATAAGTTCCCTCATTCAATCCATCACCTGTCCAAGTATTTCGGTAATTCTTATTTCGATAAACCTCATTACCCCAACGATTGAATATAGTCAGCTCAACGTTGCTGAAGTTTTCCAGTCCAACAATAACGAAACTGTCATTTTTGCCATCTCCATTTGGAGTAATAACATTTGGAATGAAAAAGCCTTTGACCGTTATTGTTACAATGGCAACATTACTCCAGTTTCCATTTTCGTCTTTTATACGATAGCTGAAAGAGTCCTCCCCTGTATAACCGCTATTCGGTAAATAAGTAACTGTTCCATCAGAATTCATTCTGAGCGTACCATGTTTAGGTTGATCCGTAATTTCTAACCCTGTTTTATCCAAAGGAGAACCATCGGCTTTATCATTGATATAGACTGGAATTTCAACTTCAGTATTCCATTGGGTCTCTGCAGCATCATCAATGGCTACTGGTTTCGTAGGGATGATGGTAACCGTAACCTTTGCAGGATTTGATACTTGTCCGTTTTTATCCTTTATGGTATATGTAAAATCATCTGGACCAGTATAACCATCATTTGGTATATAAATCACTGTACCGTCAGCATTTAAAGTTACTACCCCATGTTTTGGTGCTGCGATAATATTTATACTTTCTGGCATTATCGGACTGCTACCCGGAACATCATTGTCCAATACCGGTATTTTGATTTCTACATTCTGTGGGGTTTCTGCTGTATTATCATTTGCCACAGGAGGTTTAGCAATAACGGTGACTGTTGCTATATCATCAGTATTGGTAGTTCCGGACTTATCTGTTACTATTTTGTTTTTTGGATCTGTTCCACTGATAAGTGCCTGATTAGTTACATTTCCTTTAGCGACATCAATTGCAGAAATCGTATATTTTTCGATATGTAACAGTGATGCACCAGGATTTAATGTCCCTGGAATATTGATTGCTGAGGCATTTAAAAGTGGATCATTTAAAACAAGATTACTTAATACTACATTACCTGTATTGGTAATTGTAAAAGTATATTCAATCTGATCACCCACTACAAAAGCCCCATTATTGCCTGTTCCGACATTTGTGACATTCTTTATCAATGCTATCGAACCCTTTTGCTGAATTTCTGTAATGGTACATGTTGGACAGGTCGGGTCAATAGGTGCATTAGGATAAGCAGGATTGCTATCTTTAGACGTTGCTTTTACATTTTCGCCCTTAGGATCCTTTGCCTGAGCATTTGCAATATTATAAACAAAACCTTTGTTCAAATCAACCTGAGTCAAAGTATGTTTTGCATTTATTGTGACTTCTGCACCAACGTTTAGAATTGCTATTGTGCCAGGCAATATACTACCAGCGTCAGCATTCGCATCGGTAATGTTTACGTCAGTAAGCGTTACATTGCCGGTATTTTTAACTTTCAAAATATAGTTGATCACATCTCCAACCTTACTATAAGTCCCTATAACCGTACTTTTTGTTAAAGTTATCGCTGGTGATGATGGCAATGGTGTAATCGTACAGGCAGGACATGCTGGGTCTACAGGAGGTACTCCAGGAGTACCACCGGCAGGGTTACCACTCTCCGACTCATCAGTAACAGCATTGTTCGATGGGTCTTTACCCGCGGCTGTA
>Ga0157370_10007277_pt1 | contig 12079 bp, 11 predicted proteins | sample C35metaG_FD_113463 | JGI IMG/M metagenome (GOLD analysis project Ga0157370, IMG submission 113463) | Corn rhizosphere microbial communities from Kellogg Biological Station, Michigan, USA - C3-5 metaG | ecosystem: Host-associated > Plants > Roots > Rhizosphere > Soil | place: USA: Michigan...
CGCCCCGGCACCCCCGAACAGCTGGCGCGCTACATCGCCGACGACCGCAAGACCTGGCAGGACGTGCTGGACAAACTCAACATCAAACCGGAGTAACCGCCCCATGAAAAACAAGATCGCTCTGGAAGAGCATTTCGCGATCGACCTCACGATCGCCGACTCGCAGGTCTACGCCCGCCCCGAGGTGTGGCAGGGCCTCAAGAGCAACCTGCTCGACTTCGAGCAGCAGCGCCTTGCGCAGATGGACGAGTGGGGCACCGAGTTCTCGATCCTCTCGCTCAATTCGCCGGCGGTGCAGGGCATTCCCGACGCGAAGCGTGCCATCGAAGTGGCACAGCGCGCCAACGACGTGCTGGCCGAGCAGATCAAGCGCCACCCTGCACGCTTCGGCGGATTCGCCGCGCTGCCGATGCAGGACCCCGAGGCCGCCGCGCGCGAGTTGGAGCGCTGCGTGAATCAGCTGGGCTTTCACGGTTTCCTGGTCAACGGCTTCTCGCAGGTTGGTGACGAGAACACCGTCGTTTATTACGACGACGCGCGCTTCAACGATTTCTGGACCGCCGCCGCCGCGCTGAAGAAGCCCTTCTACATGCACCCGCGCGATCCGCTGCTGGCCCGCGAACCGATCTACGACGGCGCGCACTGGCTCACCGGCCCGACCTGGGCCTTCGCGATGGAGACGGCCATCCATGCGCTGCGCCTCATGTCCAGCGGCATGTTCGACCGCCACCCTGCGCTGCAGATGATCCTCGGGCACTTCGGCGAAGGCATTCCGTTCAACATCTGGCGCGTCGACCACATCCTGCGCAAGGGCCGCCGCGGCATGCCCTGCGACAAGGAGATCGGTGATTACCTGCGCAGCAACGTGCACATCACCACCAGCGGCAACTTCCGCACGCCGACGCTGCTGTCGACGATGCTCGAGGTGGGCTCGGACCGCATCATGTATTCGGTCGACTATCCCTTCGAGAAGCACGAGGACGCGGCCCGCTGGTTCGACAGGTGCGAGATCAGCGAGAACGATCGCCAGAAGATCGGCCGCGACAACGCCCGCAAGCTCTTCGGGTTGAAGTGACATGAGCGCCGCGAAAGACACCCGCCCCGTGCTCGTGGCCGGTGGCGGCATCGGCGGCCTTGCCGCCGCGCTGGCCCTGGTGCGCGAGGGCTACCGCGTGAAGGTGATCGAGCAGGCGAGCCAGATCGGCGAGATCGGCGCGGGCATCCAGCTGAGCCCCAACGCCTTCGCGGCCTGCGATGCGCTCGGCGTGGGCGAGCACCTGCGCGCCAAGGCGGTCTACACCGAAGAGATGGTGATGTTCGATGCCATCGACGCGAAGCGCGTGGCGAGCATCTCGCTCTCGGACAAGTTCCGCGCGCGCTTCGGAAACCCCTATGCGGTGATCCACCGCGCGGACATCCACGGCGCGCTGCTCGAAGGTGTGAAGCAGACGACCGACGGCATCGAGTTCCTCACCTCGACCAAGGTCGTGCACATCGAGCAGGACGACCACGGCGTGACGCTCATCGACGCGCAAGGCGGCCGGCACGAGGGCCAGGCCGTGATCGGCTGCGACGGCGTGCGCTCGGCGGTGCGGCAGCAGTACGTGGGCGACAGCATCCGCGTGTCGGGCCATGTGGTGTTCCGCGCGGTGATCGACACCGCCGACTTTCCCGAGGCGCTGCGCTTCACCGCGCCGTGCATCTGGGTCGGCCCCAACTGCCACCTGGTGCATTACCCCCTCAAGGGCGGCGACAAGTTCAACATCGCCGTCACTTTCCACAGCGACCAGCCCGAGGAGTGGGGCTCGATGGACGGCGACCCGGCCGAGGTGCAGCGCTACTTCCGTCCGACCTGCGAAGAGGTGCAGCAACTGCTGCGCATCCCGAAGGCGTGGAAGCGCTATTCAACCGCCGACCGCAATCCCATCGAGCAATGGACCTTCGGCCGCGCGACGCTCTTGGGCGATGCGGCGCACCCGATGGTGCAGTACCTCGCGCAGGGCGCCTGCACGGCCTGCGAGGACGCGGTGACGCTCGGCCTCGCGCTGCGCCGCGAAGGTGGCGACTGGCCCCGTGCGCTCGCGCTGTATGAGCGCTCGCGCGTCGCACGCACTGCGCGCGTGGTGCTGTCGGCGCGCGAGATGGGCCGCATCTATCACGCCAAGGGCGTCGAGCGTCTTGTGCGCAACAGCATGTGGAAAGGCCGTCCCCAAGAGCGCTTCTACGACGCGCTCGAATGGCTCTACGGATGGACGGCCGCCACCTGCCTCGACGAGGCGGCGGCGTGAAGGCATTCCCCGATTCGCTCGAAGCAAGCGCGGGCGGCGCAGGTGGTGGAGGTGCCGCAACCGCCATTGACATCCCCGCGCTGATCGACAGCCACCCCGTCAGCAGCTTCCAGAAATGGATCCTGCTGCTGGTCGGCTGCGCGGTGGTGATGGACGGCTTCGACGTACAGGCGATGGGCTTCGTCGCGCCCGCCATCGTGCACGCCTGGGGCATCGACAAGGCCGCGCTCGGCCCGGTGTTCGGCGCTGGGCTCTTCGGCATGCTGATCGGCTCGCTGGTGCTCAGCATCTGTGCAGACCGCATCGGCCGCCGGCCCGTGCTGCTGGGTGCCACCGTGTTCTTCGCGCTGTGCATGCTCGCGACCGCTTTCACGCGCACGCTCGACCAGTTGCTCGCGATGCGCTTCATCACCGGCATCGGCCTCGGGGGCATCATGGCCAACGCGAGTGCGCTGGCCAGCGAATACAGCCCGCTGCGCCGCCGCGTCACGCTGATGATGTGGGTGTCGTGCGGCTTCACTGGCGGCGCGGTGCTCGGCGGTCTGATATCGGCCATGCTCATTCCACTCGGCGGCTGGCAGGCGGTGTTCGCGTTCGGCGGCGTCGTGCCGCTTGTCATTGCCGCGCTGATGTGGCGCTACATGCCCGAGTCGATGCAGTTCCTGGTGCTGCGCGGGCGCAAGCTCGACCGCGTGCAGGGCTGGCTGCAACGCATCGCGCCCGAAGTGCGCATCGGCCCCGGCACGCGCTACGTGGTGCATGAAGCCAGGCAGGACGGCGCCCCGGTCGCCGAGCTGTTTCGCGCAGGGCGCGGCCCGGCCACGCTGCTGCTGTGGGGCATCAACTTCATGAACCTGCTGAACCTGTTCTTCCTCGCGAACTGGCTGCCCACCATCGCGACCGAAGCGGGCTACAGCGGCGGCACCGCGGTGCTGGTCGGCACGCTGCTGCAGGTGGGCGGCGTGGTCGGCACGGTGGCGATGGGGCCGCTGATCGACCGCATCGGCTTCTACCGCGTGCTGGTGCCGATCTTCGCGATCGCGGTGCTGACCATCGGCGTCATCGGCCAGCCGGCCTTGCCGTTGGCGCTGCTGCTCGCGGTGGTGACGGTGAGCGGCTTCTGCGTGGTGGGGGCGCAGCCCGCGCTCATCGCGCTGGCATCGAGCGTGTATCCGACGACGGTGCGCGCCACCGGCATGGGCTGGAGCCTGGGCATCGGCCGCGCGGGCTCCATCGTGGGGCCGGTGCTGGCGGGCTGGCTCATCGGGCTGCACTGGACGAACAGTGCGCTCTTCATCGCAGCGGCCGTGCCGGCGCTGCTGTCTTGCGTGATGGTGCTCTGCATGGGGCGATTGAAATTCACAGGCGCCGTCGAGCGCCCAGGAGAAACGAAATGACCGCAACGACAACGACGACAACGAGCCTTTCCTCCGGCTGGACCCTGGCCGCCCGCGTGCTGATGGCCGCGATCTTCCTGGTCGCGGGCGTGCGCAAGCTCATGACCTATGGCGCGACGCTCGGCTATTTCGCCAAGCTCGGCATTCCGATGGGCGAGGTGGTGCTGCCGCTGACGATCGCGCTGGAGATCGGCGGCGGCCTGCTGCTGATCGCCGGCTGGCGCCTGCAATGGGTGGCGAGCGCGCTGGCCCTCTTCACGCTGGCCACGGCCTTCACGGCGCATGCGTTCTGGTCTGCCGATCCGGCGCAGTTCACGGGGCAGCTCAACAACTTCCTCAAGAACGTGGCGATGGCCGGCGGCTTCCTGCTGCTGATCGTGAATGCCACCGGCGGCGGGCGGAAGACCGCGGGCGCCTGAACCCGTAGCGGGTGGAAAACTCCTTTCCACCCGCATGGTTGAACCGCCCGCGAGGCGGGTAGACACTCGCCCGCACCTTTTCACGAAAGATCGAGCGATGCCTGTCCAATCCTTCGTCTACAACAGCGTTCCCCAACGGGTGGTCTTCGGCGCGGGGTCGCTCCAGCACCTGGCGCGCGAGATCGACGCGCTCGGCGCGCGCCGCGCGCTGGTGCTCTCCACGCCCGAACAGCGCCCGCAGGCCGAGCGCATCGCCGACATGCTGGGTGCGCATGCGGCAGGCGTGTTCGACCGGGCTGTGATGCATGTGCCCATCGAGACCGCACGCGAAGCGAGGGAGGTGGCCCAGCGCCTGGGCGCCGACTGCGCCGTGGCCATCGGCGGCGGCTCGACCACCGGCCTCGGCAAAGCCATCGCGCTCGACTCGGGCCTGCCGATCCTCGCGATACCGACCACCTATGCGGGCTCCGAGATGACGCCGATCTATGGCATCACCGAAGCCGGCATGAAGAAGACCGGCAAGGACATCAAGGTGCTGCCGCGCACCGTGATCTACGACCCGGAACTCTCGATGAGCCTGCCTGTCGGCATGAGCGTGACGAGCGGCATCAACGCCATTGCGCACGCCGCCGAAGGCCTCTATGCCACTGATGCGAATCCGATCATGGATCTGATGGCGCAAGAGGGCATCGCCGCGCTGGGCCGCGCGCTGCCCGCGATCCGTGCCTCGGCGCAGGATGCGGCCGCGCGCAGCGATGCGCTCTACGGCGCCTGGCTCTGCGGCACCGTGCTCGGCAACGTCGGCATGGCGCTGCACCACAAGCTGTGCCACACGCTGGGCGGCAGCTTCAACCTGCCGCATGCGGAGACGCACACCATCGTGCTGCCGCACGCGCTGGCCTACAACGCCGCAGCGGCGCCCGAAGCCATGGCGCGCATCGCGAAAGCACTCGGTGCAAGCAACGCGGCGCAAGCCGTGTTCGACCTCGCGCGCGACAACGGCGCGCCGGTCGCATTGCGCGACATCGGGATGAAGGAGGCGGACCTCGAACTGGCCTGCGCGCATGCGCTCGAGAACCAGTACCCCAATCCGCGCCCGCTGGAGCGCGATGCGATTCGTGCCCTGCTGCAGAACGCGTGGGAAGGTGCGCGGCCCTGACAGGGCCGCGGCAGGGTGTTCTTACAGGCCGGCCTGGCGGGTGAACGACACCGTGGGCTTCTTGTAGGCCGACGGCACTTGGTCGCGATAGAACGCGCGCTTGTCCAGGCTTTGCAGTGGGTCGTGCGCGGTGGCGACGGCTTCTTCGCGCACGCTGCTGCGGTCGCGCGTGGAATTGGCGATGGTCACGCCTTCGGCGGCAGCGTCCGAATAGATGTTGCCGCTGCGTGCGGTGACCACGGCTTGCGCCTGCACATCGGCACGGGCTGCGGCCGAGGTGATCGCGTGCACGCCCTCGTAGGTTTCGGCATGTGCGCCACCCGCAGCGCCCAACATGGCGAATGCGGCGGCGGAGAGAGCGATGAGTTGCTTGGTGTTCATGATGAAAGTCCCTTTGAATGACTGCTGTGTGGGCGGCGGACATTCGTCGTTGCCACGGGATGCAGTGTGAAACCGCATCGTGGTTCGCGCTGTGCGTTTGCGCACCGCTTTCGTCAACTACGCGGGAAGGACTTCAGGTTGCAGATACAGCACTTGAAGCGGCTCGGAGCGGCCTCGCACGGTGAGCGTTTCGCACGCGCCCATCGTGTCCGCAACGCCGGCCTGTTGCGCCGCGAACAGCGAGACGACAAGGCGCGATGCGGCCGTCTTCGAATGGTCCTGCAAGCGGCTCGCGGTGTTCACCACTTCGCCGATGGCGGTGAAGGTGGTGGTCTCCAGGTAGCCCACTTCGCCGACTGCCGCGCGCCCCGCATGCAGGCCCATGCCGAACGCGAGGCGCTGCCCGAACTGCGCTTCGAAGCCTTCGCTCCACGCGTCCATGCGCTGCGCGATGAGGGTGGTCGCGCGCAGCGCCTGCCTGCATGCGGTGGGCAGGTCGGTCTCCAGGCCGAAGATCGCCATCACGCTGTCGCCGATGAACTGGTTGGGCACGCCGCCGCTCTCGCGCACGGCCGCGCCCACGATGGCGAAGTAGCGGTCCAGCACATAGGCGAGGTCGAAGGGCCACTGCCGTTCCGAGAGGCCCGACCAGCGGCGCAGGTCGACGAAGAGGATCGCCACGTCGCGCTCGCGCCCGAAGCTGCCGACCGGTGCGGGCCGGCCTTCGTTGGGCAATGGCGCAAAGAGCGGCGTGACCTCGATGTCGCCTTGCGGGCGCAACTGGCAGGCCAGGCGCACGTCGGCCGGCGCGCGCACGCGCTCGAGCGTGCGTTGTTCGTCCCGGCCCGGCTCGCCGATGTGCTCGGGCGCGCCGACCACGCGCACGCGGCAGGTGGAGCAGCGCGCGCGGCCGCCGCAGATCGACACGTGCGCGATGCCGTGCGAACGGCTCGCCTCCAGTACGCTCCAGCCGCGCGGCACCTGCACCGTGCGGTCGGGGTAGCGCAGCGCGATGGACGGCTGGCGCGACAGGCGTGCGAACCAGTTGCGCCCCCAGCGTGCCGAGAGCAGTGCGAGCAGCGCCAGTACATAGAGCCACTTGAGGCTCTGTTCGGCCTTGCCGAGGGCTTGCGCCTGCGAAGCCGTAGGCACCGGCACGGTCGGCACGCCGGTCCACTGGAACTCGCGCCCGATCGAGATGAAGCCCATCGCCGCCGTCAGCGGCAGCACCACCGCGATGGCCAGCAGCAGGTAAGACAAGCGCCGATACAGCGGCTGCGCCCGCAACGCGAAGTGCAGGCCGAGGCAGCCGTGGCTCCAGGCCGCGAGCATCAGGCTGAACTGCGCGGCCGCACCCGGCAGGCTCCACAACCCCCAGACCACGCGGACATAGGAGCCGTCGATGCCATAGGCCTCGTAGGCGCCGCGTATGGCAGTCAGGTGGGTGGCGATGAGCAGCGGCAGCGCAAAACCCAGCAGCACGCGCAGGGCCTCCAGCGGCGGCATGCGCAACGTGCGCCGCTCCCACAGCGCAATCACGGCGAGTGCGAGGTGCGTGAGGGCCGCGCCGTAGAGCAGCACGGTGCCCGGCAGGCTGTGCCAGAACTTCTGCGCGACGCGCAGCACGCTCTCGGCAAGGTCGAAGGAATAGATGCCCAGCGAATGGTTCAGCAGGTGAGCCGTCACGTAGCCCATCAGCACCAGTCCGCTCGCCCAGCGAAGATTGCGCCGTGTCGGCGGTCTCAGCGAAAAAGCGGAACGGGGAGCGGGAGGGGAACGTCTGTCCATGAACGGGTTCGAAGCGGCACCCGAGCATAATGCGCGCGCCTCAGACGCCTCGATCGACCGGCATGGCCACACCCGAACCACCCACCCCCCGCTCCAGCCTCGCGCTGCGCCAGATCGCGCTGCTCGAAGGCCTCTCCGACCAGCGCCTGGACCTGCTCGCCCGGCAGTGCCTGTGGCACAGCGTGGAGGCCGGCAAGCCGCTGCTGCTGCGCGCCGAGCAGCAGGGTGAAGTGTTCCTGCTGGTCTCGGGCCGGGTGCGGGTGACGACCTATTCGGCCAATGGCCGGCAGGTGACGTTCCGCGATGCCGAGGCCGGCCAGTACTTCGGCGACATCGCCGCCATCGACGGCGGCCCGCGCTCCGCCGACGTGGTGACGCTGGAGCCCAGCGTGGTCGCCAGCCTCGACCGCCCGGCCTTCATGGCCCTGCTGCGCGACGAGCCGCTGGTCGCCGAGCGGGTGATGCAGCGGCTGGCGTCGCTCGTGCGCCAGCTCTCCGAACGTGTGATCGACCTGAGCACCCTCGGTGTGCAGAACCGCTTGCATGCCGAACTGCTGCGCCTTGCGCGCGCCGCCGGCGTCGAAGGCAACCAGGCCCGGCTGGAGCCGGCCCCCAAGCATGCGGCGTTGGCCAGCCAGATCAGCACGAACCGCGAGCAAGTCACGCGCGAGCTCAATGTGCTGGTGCGCAGCGGCGTGCTGCGCAAGGACGGCAAGGCGCTGTTGGTCGCCGACGCCGCCCGCCTGGAGCTCATGGTCTCGCAGGTGCGCGGCGACACCGGCTGAACCGGCGGATCAGTTCCAGCGTCCGTTCGTGCCGCCGACGCTCAGGCGGCCCGCGCCCAGCAGCACCACGCTCAGCGCGCCGAACAGGTACAGGCCCTGCAGTTCCAGCGCCCAGCCGCCTTGCTTGGTGAGCGCGAACAGGTCGGCCATGTGCACGAGGCCGAGGGCCACGATCATGTTGATGACGATCACGCCCGCGGCGGCACGCGTCCAGAAACCGGCGATCAGCAGCAGCGGCGCCACGATTTCGCCCACGTACACGAGGTAGGCGAGCCCGCCCGGCAGGCCCGCCTTGGCCAGCATGCCGCCGATGAAGCCCACCCCGGCCGAGAGCTTGAAGATGCCGTGCAGCAGCACGAGCACGCCGATCGTCACGCGCAGCAGCAGCTTGCCGGCGTCGTCCTGCGCGGCGGGGGAGAAGGAGGCGAGCGACGGCGATTCGATCGGCGCACGCGAGGTGTTGGTGGCTACGGTGTTCATGGCAGATCCTTGGAACTTGAAAAAGGAAGGGTCCGCCACGGAATGCGGCGGTTGCGGTTCCAGTGTGCGGACCTGCCAGAAAGCGGGATGTGCGTTTACGCACATCTTTGGGTGAAAGGCCGTGTCAGTGGCTGCCGAAGTGGCTGGTCCACTTGCGCTCGTAGTCCATTTTCTGGAAGTGGGCCGCCATGAAGTCGATGAAGCTGCGCACCTTCGCCGACAGGTGCTTGCGGCTCGGGTACGCCAGGTTGATGGTCAGGTGCGGCAGGTCCCAGTCGTCCAGCGTGGGCACGAGGCGGCCGGCCACGATGTCTTCGTAGACGATGTAGGTCGGCTGCACCAGGATGCCCATGCCGTCGAGCGCGGCGGCGCGCAGCACCTGGCCGTCGTTCGATTCGAGCAGGCCGGCGATCGACACCGTGTGCGTCTCGCCCTTGCGCGTGAAGCGCAGCTCGTTGGGGTTGTTGGCGTGCGTGTAGATCAAGAGCTTGTGCTGCTTGAGGTCGTCCAGCGTCTTCGGAAAACCGTGCTGCGCAAAGTAGCGCGGCGACGCCGCGAGGATGCGCCGCGTCTCGCCCAGCCGGCGGATCGTGACGTTCGAATCGGGCTCGTACTCGCGCGTGCGGATCGCCACGTCGATGTTGTTGTCGATCAGGTCGAAGTAGCGGTTGGCCGCCTCCACATGCACCGTCACGCCCGGGTAGCGCTGCGTGTATTCGCGCAGCAGCGGCGCGATGTGGTGGATCGAGAACGAGAGCGAGGCCGTGATGCGCAGCACGCCGGTCGGATTGAGCGCCGTGGCGTTCACCGTCGATTCGGCATCGGCCAGGTCGGCCAGGATCGACTTGGCGCGCACGCAGAACTCGCGGCCGGTCTCGGTGAGGTAAAGCCGCCGCGTGTTGCGCTCCACCAGCCGCGCGCCGAGTCGGGCTTCGAGCGCGCTCAGGTGGCGGCTCGCGGCGGCGTTCGAGAGGCCCAGCGCCTCGGCCGCGCGGCTCAGGCTGCCGGCATCGGCGATCTGCACGAGCAGGGCGATTTCGGTCCAGCGGTCCATGGCGGGTGTGTGTCTCCGGGGGGCTTGGCTTGGGGCGGCCGATTCCGGCGGTTGTCTTGCCGGGCCACCGAGCCGGTGATTCTAGGAGGCCGCCCGATGCGCCGCGATGGCTGCGGCGCGCACAAGAAAAGAGGGACCGTTGCCGGTCCCTCCTTGCTTCATGCCGTTCGCCTCGGCGCGGCTGGATCAGCCCAGCAGGCCGTGCAGGATGTTCGTCACCGGCGACACCGCATGGTCGACCAGGCTGGTGATCGGGGTCACGACCTCGGTCACCAGCGGGGTGACTGCCTGCCCGACGCCTTCCACCACGGCGGTCACAGGCGCGAGGGTCGAGCCTGCGCCGGCCAGGATGTCGGTCACCGGCGCTGCGGCACTGGACACCGCGTGCGTCGCGCTGGCTGCGGCCGGCTCGATGGCATCGGTGAGCGACGAGACCGGCTCCAGGATGTTGGCCGCCGGGCCGTTGCCGCCCAGCAGGCCGCCGAGCAGGTTGCCGACGAGGCCGTCCTGGCCGAGAACGCTGCCGAGCAGACCGCCGTCGCCGCCGAGCAGGCCGCCGACGATGCCGTCTTCGCCGAGTACGCCGCCGAGGAGACCACCGTCGCCGCCGAGCAGGCCGCCGACGATGCCGTCTTCGCCGAGGACGCCGCCGAGGAGACCACCGTCGCCGCCGAGCAGGCCGCCGACGATGCCGTCTTCGCCGAGGACGCCGCCGAGGAGACCGCCGTCGCCGCCGAGCAGGCCGCCGACGATGCCGTCTTCACCGAGTACGCCGCCGAGCAGGCCGCCATCACCGCCGAGCAGTCCACCCAGGAGGCCGTCGTCGCCCAACACGCCGCCGAGCAGGCCGCCATCACCGCCGAGCAGTCCGCCCAGGAGGCCATCGTCGCCCAACAGGCCACCGAGGAGACCGCCGTCGCCGCCAAGCAATCCACCCAGCAGGCCGTCGTCGCCCAATACACCGCCGAGCAGGCCGCCGTCGCCACCAAGGACACCACCCAGAAGGCCGTCGTCACCGAGGAGGCTGCCAAGGAGACCACCTTCGCCGCCGAGCAATCCGCCCAGCAGGCCGTCGTCGCCCAGCACGCCACCAAGGAGCCCGCCTTCACCGCCCAGCACGCCGCCGAGGAGACCGCCGTCGCCACCGAGCAGACCGCCAACCACGCCGTCTGGGCCGAGCAGACCGTCCACGAGTCCGCCTTCGCCGAGCAGTCCGCCGGAGAGGCCTTCGCTGCCCAGCAGGCCGGCCAGCGCGCCGTCTCCGCCGATCAATCCGCCAACGAGCCCGTCGTCGCCAAGCAGGCCGCCCACCAGGCCGTCGTCGCCGAGCAAGCCACCGAGGAGGCCGCCATCGCCGCCGAGCAAGCCACCCAGCAGGCCGTCATCACCCAGCACGCCACCAAGGAGCCCGCCCTCGCCGCCAAGTAGGCCGCCGAGCAAGCCGTCGTCGCCCAGCACGCCGCCGAGGAGACCGCCTTCGCCGCCAAGCAAGCCGCCCAGGAGACCGTCATCGCCCAGCACGCCGCCAAGGAGACCGCCTTCGCCGCCAAGCAAGCCGCCCAGGAGACCGTCATCACCCAGCACGCCGCCGAGGAGACCGCCTTCACCGCCAAGCAAGCCGCCCAGCAGGCCGTCGTCACCCAACACCCCGCCGAGGAGACCGTCGTCGCCGAGGAGGCCGCCCAACAAACCGTCATCGCCCAACAGGCCTTCGAGCACCTGGCCGACCACGCCGTCGTCGCCGATCAAACCGTCCACCAGTCCGTCGATGCCGAGGCCGGTGGTCACGCCGCCGAGCAGGCCTTCGCTGCCCAGCACGTTCTCCAGGATGTTGCCGAGCGCATCGGTCAGGTAGTCGACCTGGCCGACCAGCGAGTCGATGAGCGCATCCGTCAGGCCGTTGCCCAGCAGGCCGTCGACCACCGGGGTCAGCACGCCGCCGATGTCCACGAGCACGTTCTCGACCGTCTCGTCCACCGGATCGAATTCGTTCGGATCGTTGGCCGTGAACTCGTTGCCCGCGATCGGCGAGAGCACGTCGTCCACCAGGTCCGTCAGGCCGTCGACGGTGGGCATCAGCGACCCCAGCGTGCCGGACGAACTGGAGGCAGCCCGGGCCGCGCCGTTGCCGCCGCCCAGTCCGAGGAGGTCGTCCAGCGCGCCGACCAGATGGCCCACGGCGCCGTCGCCCGGATCGAGCAGGTGGTCGGCGTCGGCATCCGCATCAGCGTCAGCGTCAGCGTCAGCGTCAGCGTCAGCGTCAGCATCAGCATCAGCGTCAGCGTCAGCGTCAGCGTCAGCGTCAGCGTCAGCGTCAGCGTCAGCGTC
>Ga0157370_10007278_pt1 | contig 12079 bp, 7 predicted proteins | sample C35metaG_FD_113463 | JGI IMG/M metagenome (GOLD analysis project Ga0157370, IMG submission 113463) | Corn rhizosphere microbial communities from Kellogg Biological Station, Michigan, USA - C3-5 metaG | ecosystem: Host-associated > Plants > Roots > Rhizosphere > Soil | place: USA: Michigan...
TGATTATGAAAATTATAAATAATAAAACAACCATTTTAGCTTTGGTATTGGCAGGACTTACGCTGGTATCATGTGACGATAAACTGGATACTGCACCGATTTCTGACGGTACTGCTCAAAACTCTTATCAGACAGGAGACCAGATCGAGGCCGCCTTAACAGGTGTATATGAGTCTTTTCAGGGAAATGACTATTATGTATGGGATCACGTACTGTTTTCAGACGTGCGTTCAGATAACAGTTATGCAGGAGGAGATAATCCACAAATATTCCAGATCGATGCTATAAACATTGACGTAAATAACGACAGGGTATACAATGCATGGTCTGCTATCTATAATGCAATTGCAAAGGCAAATGTAGTATTAGAATATGCTCCTAAAGTTGACAGGCTTATTACACCTGAAAGAAGAGAGCAGGTAGTAGGTGAGGCATACTTTTTACGTGCTTACCATTATTATACACTTGTAAGGCTGTTTGGCGGTGTGCCATTGGTGCTTGAGTCAGTTAAATCAGGAGATCCTTCTGTTGTAAGAGTTGCAAGAAGTACTGAAGAAGAAACATATGCACAGATTATTGCAGATCTTAAGATTGCAGCAGATAAATTGCCTAATTCATACGGTAACGATTCTTCTGTAAACAAAGCACGCGCTACTAAAGGTGCTGCTTATGCATTGCTTGCAAAAGCCTATGCACAACAGCCAATTCCAAACTGGGGAGAGGTGGCTAACTATGCTAACCTTGTTATAAACAATCCTGCAGGTTACACACTACAAGGCAGTTTTGCTGAACTTTTTGACGGTTCTCACTACAACAATAATGAGTCTATTCTTGAAGTGCAATATCTTGGTGGTACTGAAGGTACATGGGGTCCGCAAATGCAGCTTCCACAATCTGTAAGTGGTGATACATGGAGAAAATTCAATACACCATCTCACGACCTTGTTAATGCTTTTGATGCTGAAGGTGATAACGTTCGTAAAAATGCAACTATCCTTTTTGAAAATGCTCCTTGGGTAGATGAGTACTGGGGTAATGCTGTAAACAGCTCTGTTGCTTTTTCATACAAATGGAAAAACGCAGGTGGCTGGGCAAGTTCTGACCATATTTACCTGCTGCGTTTAGCAGATATTATTCTTCTTAAAGCTGAAGCGCTTAACAATTCGGGTCAGCCGGGTGCTGCAGCTGATGAAGTTGATAAGATTAGATTAAGGGTTAACCTTGGTGTGATTCCTGCAAATGTAAGAGCATCTCAGGATCTTATGAAAGCTGCGATCTTAAAAGAGAGAAGACTTGAGCTTGCTTTTGAAGCGCACCGTTGGGATGACCTTGTAAGAAACAACATTGCTGTAGAGACTATGAATGCTGTTCAGGATGTAGACCTTAGATCTGGCAACACGGTTAATTATGGTATGAAAGACTTTGAAGTTTTTCTTCCGATACCTCAAAGAGAGCGTAACAGAAACCCTAACCTTGCACAAACTACAGGTTACAACAACTAATAAAATTCAGTATAGAATATCATGAAGAAAGCGTTAGTTTATTTAAGTCTTGCTACGGTATTGTTTTCGTGCTCATCGGGCAGCGAAGACAATGGGGGCAACCCTGCGCCACCACCACCGGCAGCCGAAACCGGTAATGTTATAGGTACTGCAAGCGTATGGATTACAAATGGCGACCAGACAAAACTTTTAAGCAAACAATCTTCAGGAGCTTCTGTATATGATGATAATGCCACCGGAGATCCTTCAATTTCTATTGATTTTGCACAGCAGTATCAGGAAATTGAAGGCTTTGGTGCCGCATTAACAGGTTCATCGGCAAATGTTATTAATGCCATGCCTGCTGCTCAAAAAGCTGCTTTGCTAAAAGATCTTTTTAATCCAACTGAGGGTATAGGTCTTAATTACCTGCGCCTTACAATAGGGGCATCAGATTTTTCATTAACCGATTTTACCTACAATGATCTTCCGGCAGGAAGTACCGATGCTGCTCTTGAGAATTTCTCTATAGCTGCAGACGAAGCCGATGTGATCCCGGTGCTACAGTCGATATTGACTTATTCGCCAAATATTAAAATAATGGGCAGCCCGTGGAGTGCACCCGCATGGATGAAAACAAGCGGAAGCCTTGGCGGAGGAAGCCTGAAACCGGAATGGTATGATACCTACGGTACTTATTTTGTAAAATATATTAATGCTTATGCTGCAAAGGGTATACACATAGATGCGGTTACTCCGCAAAATGAGCCTTTGCACGAAACGAGCGGTTACCCAACCATGAAAATGACATCCGGGGAACAGGCCGATTTTATTAAAAACAGCCTTGGGCCTAAACTTCAGGCAGCAGGGTTAAACACAAAAATTATAGCCTACGACCATAATTTTGATGTGCCAACATATGCCACAGATATTCTGGGTGATAGCGGCGCAGCACAATATGTTGATGGTTCTGCTTTTCATGCCTATGCAGGCAATGTAACGGCTATGGGTCAGGTGCATGCTTCTTTTCCTGACAAGAATCTTTATTTTACTGAAGTTTCCGGTGGGCAATGGAGTCCTGATTTTAAAGAGAACCTTAAATGGATGACTGAAAACATCTTTATAGGCACAACAAAAAACTGGTCTAAAAATGTACTGCTTTGGAATCTTGCGCTTAATACTAATGCCGGTCCTACCAATGGCGGCTGTACAGATTGCAGGGGAGTAGTTACTATAAATTCTTCGGGCTCGGTTACAAAAAATATTGAATATTATACACTGGCACAATTTTCAAAATTTGTACGCCCGGGGGCAAAAAGGGTAAGCTCTACAGAGTTTGACAATTCGCTTGATCTAAAAAATGTAGCTTTTGTAAATACCGATGGCAGTAAAGTGCTTGTAGTACTTAATAAGTCAGAAGTTGCAACAAAATTTGCAGTGAAAGTAGGTAGCAATAAAATAGTTTACACTATTGAGCCTAATGCCGTAGCAACCTTTGTGTGGCAATAAGCCACAACTAATAAATTGAATTATAAATAAAATTTGGGAACAGCTCATCACTGTACCATAGGATTACCATGCTTAAGAAAAAGAAAACATTACTATCGGGAATTGCACTATCTGTAGCTGTAGCGGCTATGCTAACAGGTTGCGGAACTGCAAAAGAAACTAAAAGTACAGCGGGATTATGGGTTACCATGCCGGATAAATCTGCGTTGTTACAAGAGCAACCCGTATCATCATCAAATCAATCAAAAAACAATATACAACTTACCATTAATACTGATAAGACCTATCAGGAAATGGACGGCTTTGGCTACACACTTAGCGGAGGTAGCGCATTGCATATTTCTAAAATGAGCGCACCTGCAAGGGCAAAATTCCTTCAGGAGATATATGGTACAGGCAAAAATGATCTTGGTGCAAGCTATATCAGGATAAGCGTTGGAGCATCTGACCTTGATGAAAAAATATTTTCGTACAACGATCTTCCTACAGGACAAACCGATGTAAATATTGAGAAGTTTGACCTTGGATATGACAAACAATATCTTATCCCTGTACTTCAGGATATCATTAAAATAAACCCAACTATAAAAATACTGGCTTCACCGTGGTCGCCGCCGGTATGGATGAAAACTAACGGAGATACACGTGGAGGAAGCCTGAAGCCTGAATATTATACTGCGTATGCTAAATACCTTATAAAATACATTCAGGAAATGAAGAAGAACGGTATTACCATTGATGCGCTAACGATTCAGAATGAGCCGCTTCACCCGGGTAATAACCCAAGTCTTTTAATGCTTGCCGAAGATCAGAAGATTTTTGTTCGTGATCATTTAGGTCCTGAGTTTAAAAAGAACAACATCAAAACAAAGATTATTGTTTATGACCATAATGCGGACAGGCCTGATTATCCTATTACTATTCTTAATGATAAGGAAGCTGCAAAATATATAGATGGTTCTGCATTTCACCTTTATGGAGGTACTATAGATGCAGTGTCATCGGTTCATGAAGCACACCCAAACAAAAACCTGTACTTTACAGAGCAGTGGGTAGGCGCTCCCGGTGATTTTAAAAAAGAACTGGACTGGCATATAGAAAACCTTATTATTGGCGCACCGCGCAACTGGTGTAAGACGGTTCTTGAATGGAACCTTGCTGCCGATGAGAACCAGAACCCACACACTGACAGGGGTGGTTGCGACAGATGCCTTGGTGCTGTTACCATTACAGGAGACAAAGTAACCCGCGAACCTGCGTATTATATTATAGCACATGCGTCAAAATTTGTACGCCCGGGATCGGTAAGGGTAGATTCTAATATGATTGACGGATTGCCAAACGTAGCCTACAAAACACCGGATGGTAAAATTGCAGCGATCATCCAGAATACATCAAAAGAAGATAAAACGATAGATGTAAATGCAGGTGGCAAAACTGCTACCATAAAACTAAAGGCTGGTGCTGTTAGTACCCTTGTACTATAATGAAGGTTACTTTTAAACATATTGCCCTTATTGTTGCTGTTACTGTTTTTACATTGGCGAATGCCCAGGACAAACAGGCAGATATTGATAAAAAAGTGGAGTCGCTTTTAAAAAAAATGACCCTTGAAGAAAAGTTAGGCCAGATGACGCAGATTACACTCGATGTAATAGGCAAAGGTAACGACCGCTATTCAAGTTTTGATCCGTTGATGTTAGATCCTGCCGAAATGAAAAAAGCCCTTGGCGATTATCATATCGGTTCGGTACTTAATACCGCCAGTAACCGGGCGCTTACCACCCAAAAATGGTATGATGTTATAAGCGAAATCCAAAAAACATCTATTCAATTAAACGCTCATAAAATCCCGGTTATTTATGGCGTAGACGAAATTCACGGCGCAACCTATACTGCCGGAGCGACTATGTTTCCTCAGCAAATTGCACAGGCGGCAGCACGCAATGTTGCGATGGTTGAAAAAGGAGCTGCAATAACTGCTTATGAAACCCGTGCCAGTAACATTCCGTGGAATTTTGGCCCTGTGCTTGACCTGGGTATGGATCCGCGTTTTTCACGTATGTGGGAATCGTTTGGAGAAGATCCGTATCTGGTTTCTGTGCTTGGTGTAGCTATGATACATGGGATGGAAGGCAGAGACGGTAATATAGGCAATCCTGAAAAAGTGGCTACAAGCCTTAAGCACTTTTTAGGGTATCATGCCACAGCATCGGGTAAAGACCGTACGCCTTCTTATATTTCGGAAGAAGCATTACGCGAATACCACCTACCGGCCTTTAAGGCAGCAATAGATGCAGGTGCACACACTATAATGATAAATTCGGGCATTATCAACGGGGTTCCGGTGCATGCCAATTATACTATCCTTACTAAATTACTTAAAGAAGAGTTAGGCTTTAAGGGCCTTGTTGTTACCGATTGGGCAGATATTGAAAACCTGCACAGGCGTGACAGGATTGCAGCTAATGATAAAGAAGCTGTAATGCTTGCCATAAATGCAGGCATAGATATGTCTATGGTGCCATATAAGTATGAAGTTTTTTGTGATAATCTGGTTCAGCTTGTTAAAGAAGGCAAGGTAAAACAGGAAAGGATAGATGATGCCGTTCGCAGGATTCTAAAAGTAAAGTATGCACTGAACCTTTTTGATAAACCAAATACGAACCCTAAAGACTACCCTAAATTTGGTAGTAAGGAGTTTGAAAAAGCGTCATACGACATGGCTGCCGAAGCTATTACGCTGTTGAAGAATGAAGGAAATGTGCTTCCGTTAAAGAAGGCTATGAAAGTATTGGTTACTGGTCCTAATGCTAACAGCATGCGTACGCTTAACGGTGCATGGACTTACTCATGGCAGGGCGACAGGGTAGAAGAATATGCCGCTAAATACAACACCATTCTTGAAGCGGTACAAAATGAGATTGGTAAAACCAATGTTGCCTATGTACCGGGTGTGAGCTATAAAATGGATGGCCATTACTTTGAGGAGTTTACCGATAAGTTGGATGAAGCCATTGCTGCTGCAAAAAACAGCGATGTAATTTTACTTTGCCTTGGCGAAAACACCTATACCGAAAAACCGGGCGATCTTAATGACTTGTATCTTTCAGACCTGCAAACGGAGCTAGCAAAGAAACTTGCCGCAACAGGAAAGCCTGTAGTGTTAATTCTTAACGAGGGCAGACCACGTATCATAAGCCGTTTTGAGCAGGAGATGAAAGCAGTAGTGCAGGCATATCTTCCGGGTAACTTTGGTGGCGATGCTTTAGCCGATGTGTTGTTTGGAGATGTAAACCCTTCGGGAAAATTACCATATACGTATCCGCGTTTTCCAAATGCTACAATATCCTATATCCATAAACCGTCGGAGGAGCAAAAGAAAGCTGAAGGCGTATATAACTACGAAGCCGATTATAATCCGCAATACCTTTTCGGCGAAGGTTTAAGCTATACTACTTTTGGGTATAGTAACCTTACGGTGAATAAGAGTCAGCTTAAAAAAGGTGAAAACCTTAAGGTAAGCGTAACGGTAACCAATACCGGAAAAATAACAGGTAAAGAGGTAGTACACCTTTTTACAAGCGATCTTTATGCGAGCAGCGTAACACCCGATGTTAAACGCCTGCGACGCTTTGAAAAGATTGAACTTAAGCCGGGAGAAAGCAAAACCGTTTCGTTTGATCTTACTCCTGCCGACCTTAGCTATACGGGCCGTGACGGAAAAACAATCCTTGAAGCAGGAGATTTTGAAGTTATGGTAGAGAAGCTAAAGGCCGCATTTACATTAGTTGAATAGAATTTCAATACAATTGTTTAGAGTTTTAGGTTAGTTGAAGGCCATGCTGTAGCGTGGCTTTTTTTGTTTACGTTTACATCTTCCCCTCCTTTGGAGGGGTGCCCGAGTGGTTAATTATTATCTATAGGAACCACCCCGGCTTTTAGCCACCCCCTCCAAAGGAGGGGAAGAAGCTTCACTCAGAGATTAGTGGCAAAAAATATTTTTTGTATTTTTACCCTATAACCATCTCTTATGAAAATCTCCCTTATTCAGACTTCCCTTATCTGGGAAAACCCGAAAGCTAATCGCGACAATTTTGAAATGCTTATAAACAGCATTCAGGAGACTACCGATATTATCATTTTACCAGAGATGTTTGCGACGGGTTTTACCATGAAACCCGAAGATGTTGCCGAAACTATGGATGGTGAAACGATACAATGGATGAAGGATATGGCCGCTGCTAAAGATTGTGCTGTTACCGGAAGCCTCGTAATTGAGGAAAACGGCAATTATTATAACCGGTTGCTTTTTGTCTTGCCAAATGGCGAAATAAAGACTTATGATAAACGCCACCTGTTTTCGCTGGCTGGTGAAGACAAAGCATATACCGCAGGTGCCGACAGACTTATTATAAACTACCGTGGCTGGAAAATAAGCGCATTTGTATGTTACGACCTGCGCTTTCCCGTTTTCTCGCGTAATACCGAAGATATAGACCTTATGCTGTATGTTGCCAACTGGCCTGCGCCGCGCGTTACAGCATGGGATACATTGCTAAAAGCCCGCGCTATAGAAAACATGTGCTGCGTAGCAGGAGTAAACCGTATAGGTCAGGATAATAACGGGCATAATTACTTGGGGCATTCGCAAGTGTTTGATGAACTTGGCGCCAATGTTTTAGAACCTTCCGAAAGTGAAGGTGTATTTATTGTTAAGCTAGATAAAGAGAGCCTGTTGGAAACCCGTAAAAAGTTTGGCTTCCTGAATGACAGGGATGGTTTTAGCCTCCACCGCTAATATCAAAGGTTTCTTCAGGATCCCAGTTGGCTCGTACATCTATTTCTTTAGGGAAATAAATAACCTCTTCCGGCTGTACTTTCAGCAGGTAGCTGCCAGTATCCCATTCCTTGTTTTTATTATCGTCATAATATACGCGAAGGGTATATTTATCAGGTAATAAATTATCGAAATCAATTTTTGTCTGGTCTTCAGAATAGTAGGAAGCTTCAACTTTACCGGATGCGCCTATAACCTCCAGCATAAACGGGAATCGTTTTACATTGGCCATCGTTAACCGAAGGTTTCCATAGTCTATATAGGTTTTGATAGCCAGTCTGTAGACGAGCGTATCACTTTCTTTTTCATAAAAATCTTTCAATGCACCGGGCATTAGCGTAAAGGTGTACTTCTGGTCTTCTTTTTTCTCGAAGTCAAAGACGAGTTCCTGTTTAAAGTCGTCGTATTTATAGCTGTATTTTACAGTAATAGAATCTTTATTTATCAGGCTAATTTTAGTACTGTCTATACTGACCAACGGAGTAGAAGGGATGAGGGTAAACTGCTCCCTGAAATGCAACCCTCCTTTTTGAAGAGGCTCTACACTAAGCGAATCAGCTGCTTTAAGCTCCTTGAATTTTATGGTAAAATCTTTTATAGAATCCCTGTGGGTTACTGTTACTTTAAGCGAATCCTGAGTTATTTTTCTTGGCAGCCATACCTGCAGCGAATCCTTATCCTTAATTTTTGTGGTAATTGTTCGGATATCTTCTGTGCCGGTACCGTTCTTAACCTGTACTTTCATACCGCGGTAATCGCCTTCGAAACCGGCGTAAAGTTTGTTAGAGTTAACCTGCAATGGTCTTATAGCCCTGAACGGTTTTTTTTCCTGGAATAATTCTAACTGATAAATGGTATCATTCGGTACATTTATAACCTGGTCAAGAAATCCTATTTTATCGGTTTTAGGATCAAATTTATAGTTATTGCCTGTGTCTTTAAGGGCGATAAGGCGGTATTTTCCCTGCTTAAGGTTTTGCAGAGAAAACTGCGTCATGCTATCCAGTGTATTTGTTACATAGCGCGGACGTTGTTTGTAAATGGTAGAATCGGTAAAAGTAGAATCGGCTTCATAAAGCATTACGGTAACAAAGTTGTCGGTTTTTTGAGAATAGGCGTCTTTTATTTTTCCGTTTAGCGTAAGCGAATCGATGTATGTTCCCGTAGAGAAAATAAATTTGAACTGTGAGTACGGATTGCCTTCGTTATTGTCGGTAATACTCTGGCCAAAATTAAAACTATAGGTAGTATTCTCTTTAAGGGTATCCTTTATTTTAATGTTGATAAACCTGCTTGCACTACCCATAGGTGTAATAACGGGTGGCGTATCCATAGGTGGCGAAATAATAAGCTGCTTATTGACATCTTTAATTTTGATATATTCATCAAAATTAATGCGAATCTCGTTGCCTTTAAATTCTGTAGCCATGTTTTGTGGCATACTGCTAATAATGGATGGTGGTATAGTGTCTTTTGCCCCTCCGGTAATGGTACCTCTTTTGGCGCAAGACGTTAAAAGTGTTGCGGTAAACAGTAGTAACAGGAGAAATCTATTTTTCAGCATATTGTATTCTTTGACTGCACAAAATAACAATTATATTCCCTGTAAACGAAATGTTTTTAAAAAATGTTGTGCTTATGTTATGCTTTTGCAGATTGTTGTGTAGACACATCTTATATCCTCACCCCATCCCTCTCCAAAGGAGAGGGTGCGGCTTCACTCGGTTTTTAATATTATGATTAAAAACCATCGCTCTATCTGTTTTTGCTCCCCTCTCCTTTGGAGAGGGGTTGGGGGTGAGGTCTACGTATGCGCATAAGCAATCGTGATTACGCTCACTTTTGCACCCGGTATTTTAAGCAATGCTTTACCGCAGGCTTCCAGTGTGGCACCGGTTGTAATAACATCATCTACTAAAAGGAAATGCCTTTCGCTATCTGATTCAGTTGTGGCAACATCAAATGCCTCACGAATAATTTCAGCCCTTGCGGCAAGGTTTTTCTTCGTCTGGGTTTTGGTGTATTGGGTGCGCAGTAAAATATCATCATTGTAGTTTTTGCCTAATCCGTCAGCCAGTGCTTTGCCAAATCCTTCTACCTGATTGTAGCCCCTTTCGCGGAGTTTCTTTTTGTGCAGTGGTACAGGTACAACGTCGGTAACAGTTTGCAGTACTTCTACATCTTTAATGTCGTGCACATACCACTGACCAATCAAAGAACCAATTTCTTCTTTACCACGATACTTTAGATTGTGTATCAGCTCCTGAACAATGCCCTCTTTATGAAAATAAACTACTGAGGATGCATACTCTACAGGAAGCCTGCCTTTAAATTTTTTTATGGTTTCGTTGTTGTTGTCAAGATGGTGCTGTGTAAAAGGCATATCGTGCCGGCAGTAGGTGCATACCAGGTGCTCGCTCTCCAAGAGCGTGTTGTTACAGCCCGAACAATTTTTAGGAAATAACAAGCTGAGTAAAGCTTTAAACATAGTAGGTATAGGTGTAATGGTATGCTAAAGTACTAAAAATGTGTATAAAGTATTATTTTAAAACCTATAACTGTAATAAAATACGGCATTGTCTTAATTGAAAACGTTTTCTTTAATGATTTAATAAAAGTTGTTTTTACTTTATTTTCTATTTGCAATGCAGTAGTATATACAACAGCTTTTTATATTTTTGCAACACTATGGCAAAACAAGAAGATTTATTTAAGAATGTAATTTCGCATGCAAAAGAGTACGGGTTTATTTTCCCGTCTAGCGAAATTTATGACGGACTAAGCGCTGTGTATGACTATGCTCAAAACGGTGCCGAGCTAAAAAAGAATATCAGGGAATACTGGTGGAAATCTATGGTGCAGATGCATGAAAACATTGTGGGTATAGACTCTGCAATTTTTATGCACCCTACTACATGGAAAGCATCGGGGCACGTAGATGCCTTTAACGACCCTTTGATAGATAACAAAGATTCTAAAAAAAGATATAGGGCCGATGTACTTATTGAGGATTATGCCGAAAAGATATACCAGAAAGCCAAGAAAGAAATAGAAAAAGCAAGAATTCGTTTTGGTGATGCCTTTAACGAAGAAGAATTTATAACTACCAACACTCGCGTGGTAGAATACCTTGCTAAGAAAAATGAAATACTTCAGAGATTGGCGAGAGGATTAGAAAATAACCTTGCCGACGTTAAAGCCCTTATTGAAGAGCTTGAAATTGCCGACCCTGATACCGGTTCAAGAAACTGGACAGAGGTGCGCCAATTCAACCTTATGTTTGGTACCAAACTTGGTGCTGAAGCTGCTACTGCTATGGACTTGTACCTTCGTCCAGAAACGGCACAGGGTATATTTGTAAACTTCCTTAACGTACAGAAAACCGGCCGTATGAAGATACCTTTTGGTATCGCCCAAACGGGTAAGGCTTTCCGTAACGAGATCGTTGCAAGGCAGTTTATCTTCCGTATGCGGGAGTTTGAACAAATGGAAATGCAATTCTTCGTTCGTCCGGGTGAAGAAATGAAATACTATGAGTACTGGAAAGAAACAAGGTTGAAATGGCACCTATCATTAGGCCTGGGTAGAGAAAATTACCGTTTCCATGACCATGAAAAGCTGGCGCATTATGCGAATGCTGCTGCCGATATTGAATTTAACTTCCCATTCGGCTTTAAAGAACTTGAAGGAATTCACTCAAGACAAGACTTTGACCTTAAGGCGCACGAGCAGTTCTCAGGTAAAAAACTACAGTATTTTGATACCGAAGAAAACAGGAACTATACGCCATATGTAGTAGAAACTTCTGTTGGTCTTGACAGGATGTTCCTTGCGGTATTCTCTAATTCATTAAAAGAAGAAACGCTTGAAGACGGTTCTACACGTACTGTACTTCGCCTTCCTGCTGTATTAGCACCTACAAAGGCTGCTGTATTGCCGTTGGTTAAAAAAGACGGACTTCCTGATGTTGCAAGAGAAATTATCGAAGAACTTAAGTGGGACTTCAATGTGGCTTATGATGAGAAAGATGCCGTAGGACGCCGTTACAGAAGACAGGATGCCCTTGGTACTCCGTTCTGTATTACAGTAGACCACCAAACGCTGGAAGACCAGACCGTAACCATCCGTCACCGCGACAGTATGGAGCAGGACAGGGTTAAAATATCTGAACTTAGAGGTATAATTAATGAGGCAGTTTCAGTAAGGAACTGGCTGATGAAAATGTAATATGAATGAAAGCTGTCTGAAA
>Ga0157370_10007283_pt1 | contig 12074 bp, 11 predicted proteins | sample C35metaG_FD_113463 | JGI IMG/M metagenome (GOLD analysis project Ga0157370, IMG submission 113463) | Corn rhizosphere microbial communities from Kellogg Biological Station, Michigan, USA - C3-5 metaG | ecosystem: Host-associated > Plants > Roots > Rhizosphere > Soil | place: USA: Michigan...
ATGTTAATGATAAGTTTACAGAAAGTTTTCCCAAGAAAGAAAATACCATTCACTATGGACAAAAATTTATTCATATTTCCAAAAACACTGGTGACATAAATATTAAACAATCAGATGGTAAAAAAGTTATTATTCCTCAAAAATCAGGATATGACTATATTAGTGTTTGTTATTATAATAAAGAGAATAAATTTTTTATTCATTACTATGATTTTCCTAAACTTTTAATATCTGAATAGAACCTGAGTGTCCCTTGCTGGCTCGGACGTCTTGCTCACGTCTATACATAATAAAAAACCACTATGTAAATAGTGGTTTACTTCCTTTATTTAATGAAGCATTGTATTTATCAGTATAAGGATCATTTAGGAAATGTAAGGACCCCCGCTGCGCAAAGTCTCCAGACTTTGAGCTGATAAACACTTAAACCACTGCGTTAGCAGTGGTTTTTGCTCTTTCATCATCAAAAACTATTATATTTACCAGTATAAGGATCATCTTGGAAATGCAAGGATAAGTTTCGCAAGAAACAGCGCAGGCGCTCTTGAAATCACAGATGCTAATGATTATTACCCATTTGGGATGAACCATCTGAAAACTGGAAATACATTTTTTGGAAATGCTAGTTATAAGAATTACAAGTTCCAGGAACAGGAATTACAGGAAACAGGTTTTTATAGCTTTAAATGGAGAAATTATATGCTTGATTTGGGAAGATGGGGAGTTGTAGATCCGCTGGCGGAAGCATCACGCCAATATTCTCCTTACAATTATGTATTTAATAATCCTATAAAGCTTATAGATCCAGATGGTAGAAGCCCTTTTGATAACGTGGATCCAATTAAAAATGGGTTTACTATAACTACAATTAATGATTCTGAAAGTGAGAATCTGGGACGTTTTATTGACCGTTTTAATACTGTTAGAAAGTTTTTTCAAGCTGCTACAGGTGGTGAAGTCACAGATGACTTAGTAACGTCTGAAGATTTAGAAAAAAGATCGGCAGTTATGATGACAAAGAAAACAACGTCTTATAAATATTATAACAAGGATGGGAAAAAAATCAATAGATATGAATATAAAAAGCTCATGGGATTAAAAGCCAAACCTTATATAGTGAAATCAGATAAAAATGAATATTATATAGTAGGTTTGAATCAAACACCTAAAAGTGAAGATATTGCTAATGAAAAATATAAATTAGATCATAGGATTTTACTAGAAACATCTTTAATTCGACAAGATTATTCGGATTATATATCATTAGAAAGCCGAAGAAATGTAATAACATCACAAAGTGTAAAAGTAGTTAAACTCGAATCAGTAGATTTATCGGATTCAAATATAAATCAGTCGTTACTAATAGAAGTGCAAAAAGCACATACCTTTAATTATAATCAAATTAATAATCAAATTAATAAAGCTCATGATATCATTAAACAATCAATGGAATCTACGTCTAAAATTGGTGATTAAATTTATTTTACATTTTTTTGCAATCCTTATAATAAACTATACATATTTTGTAATTGTTTATTATAACATTTTCGGATTGGATAAATTTATTAATGTCTATAAAGTAGGAAACAGTACTGATGCAACAATCAATATGATGATTTTAGTATATTTAATACCAATCTTACTTTCGTATATATACTACTTTATATTTATTTTTAGAAAAGAGAATCTATTTTTTAAGATTACTTTTTTTATATTAGCTTTCGTATTATCTCAACAGCCATATTCGTATTATATAAAATGGTTTTTAAGTTGAATGATATAATATCCTTATTACGCAAGCGCGAGCATCTCGCTCGTGTCCATAAATAAAACAAAACCACTGCTCCAGCAGTGGTTTTTATCTCTTACTTTTCAAGCAACTTTTCCAGTCTGCCCATCATTTCATCCTTTTCTTTCAGCATTCGCTCGTAAAGAGCAATTTTTTCTTCGTGTATTTTAAGGATAGTTTCTACTGGATTGAATATAGGATTAGTATTATGTGCATTGAATATTGAACCATTATCTAAAGAAAAAGTATTCGCTATAATATTCACAGCCTGTTCCTCATCAAAATTTTGAAAAGCTTCTACGGGAATTTTCAGTACTTCGGATATTTTTTCTAGCAGTTGGTTTTCAATGGTTTCTTTTTGTTCAAGTAAAGAAATCTTCTTTTGGTTCCAGTCTTCGCCTAAATCAAGAGCTAGTGCTTCCTGCTTTATTCCCAGCATTTCTCTAAAACGTTTTACATTTCTTCCCTGATGTATTTTGTAGTCCATTCTTAATCAATTTGTGAAGATTCAAAGATAATACATTCTGTAAAGTAAAGGTTAAAAAATATCCGGTAAAATATCCTGTTATACTTATTAAAGTATCGGGAACTACTTTATAAACTGTCTCCATCCACTTCATCAAATGCCTGAAGGTCATTTTCTGATAGACTTTAAATAAAACCTCCGCTGCAATCAATTGCAGCGGAGGTTTTTATATTTTCAAAGAAGCTATTCACCATCTCTTTCTCCTAAAGACTCTTTTAGCTTGATGAGTTCAGCTTTTACAAATTCCAGGCGGTCGATAAGGGTAATAGTTTCAGAAATTTTACTGTTGGTGGTCAAAGCGATACGGGCTCCGTCAAGGGTATATCCCTTTTCCTTTACCAGATGGTAGATCATCTGAAGGTTTTTGATATCTTCAGGAGTGAAATATCGGTTACCTTTTCTGTTTTTTTTAGGCTTGATAATAGGGAATTCCTGTTCCCAATAGCGTATTAATGAAGTGTTTACATCGAATGCTTTGGCTACTTCTCCTATAGAATAATACAGTTTATCAGGTAAATTTATTTTCATTTTATAACTCCTAAACCTCAAAGATAAAAATTTTTTAAAGTTGTAGCCAAATATATTGTAAAAAGTACTGTATGACTTTCATTACAAAAGACAAAACTATTTTATTCATGAATAAGTGAGAAAAAAAATAAAAATAAGTCTGATTTTTTAATATCTTAGACAAAATCAACCCAAAACATTATGATATGAAACATTATTTCTTTATTTTCTTACTGATGATCCCATTTTTAGGGTTTTCACAGTGGACAAGAACTGAGGTGAGGTCTCAGAAAGTTAAAAAATCACAGGAAAAATTAGAATTTTCCGGGCTGTACACATTAAATACAGATCAGCTTAAACAAACATTGAAAAATGCTCCGGTGCGTTTTACACATGAAAAAGGAGTGGTTATTTCCCTTCCTTCCGCCAATGGAAAGCTTGAAAAATTTCAGGTGTGGGAGTATTCCAATATGGCTCCTGAATTACAGGCGAAATTCCCGGAAATCAGATCGTATGTTGGAACAGGGCTGGAAGACCCTTCTGTGTATGTAAGATTCAGTCTTTCACCAGTTGGTTTTTCATCCATGACAACAAGATCCGGAATCTCCGAATTTATAGAACCATACACCGAGGACAGATCAGTATATGCTGTATTTAATTCCAATGCGAGAAGAGGACAGGATAAAGAACCTTTTGAATGTCTTACTCCCAATAAACCGGAAAACAAAAATTCTGAAAAAAAAACAATGCTGTCAATAAAAAAACAGCAGGATTTAATGTCTTCAGATTGGCCCTAACCTGTACGGCTGAATATGCACAATATCACCTTACAGCAGCCGGAACTCCTTCTGGAGCTACAGACGCACAAAAGAAAGCTGTTGTTTTAGCAGCAATGAATACAACCCTGACCCGTCTGAACGGTGTTTTTGAAAAAGATCTTTCCCTTCATTTTAATCTGGTAGCCAATAATGATGCTGTTATTTTTGTCAATACAACTTCACCTGGTTACCCTTATACTGCATCAGGCGAGCAAAATCAGGCAGGACAGACAACAATTACTAACCTTATTGGTGCTGCCAACTATGATATGGGACACATTTTTGACCGTGAAGACGGAAACGGATATGCTCCGGGAGATATCTGCGATGATGCCACGAAAGCAATGGGGTGGACAGCTAGTAATTATCCTGAAGGAGATAATTTTGACATTGATTATGTGGCTCACGAAATGGGACACCAGTTAGGAGCTAACCATACATTCAGTTACAGTACGGCATCAGGAAATCTAGCATCGCTGGTGGAGCCGGGCAGTGGTTCTACCATTATGGCTTATACCGGAATTACAAGTAATTATGATGTACAGTTTAATTCCAATGATTATTTTCATGGATTCAGTGTACAAGAAATTAAAACCAATATAAACAGCGTAGCGTGCGGGGCGAACACACCTTTTGCTGATCCGGCACCATCCATCAACGCAGGTGCGGATTATGTTATTCCAAAATCTACCGCTTTTGTACTTAAAGGAACTTCCACAGATGCCAATACAGCTTCTTACACCTATACATGGGAACAAATGGATTCAGGATCTGCTCAGACAGGAAATAATTCCATTCCTTATCTGAATAAACCAACTGGTCCTACATTCAGATCCATAAGTCCGGTAACCACTCCGGTACGATACTTCCCGGACTTCAATAAAGTATTAGCTGGAGTTCTTACTACCAAGTGGGAAACAGTTTCTGGTGTAGGAAGAAACCTTAATTTCGCGCTGACTGTAAGAAATAACAGCGTTGCTTCTCCTCAAACCAGTAAGGATGCCATGATGATCACTGTAAATAATGCTTCGGGGCCATTTAAAGTGACTGCTCCTGCATTTGGTCAGTCTGCAAGCTCTGGATCAACAGTCAACGTTACCTGGGATGTAGCCAATACCACACAAGCGCCTGTAAGTACAGCGAATGTGAATATTAAATTATCTACAGATGGTGGGCAGACATTTACTACTATTGCAGCCAATACTCCTAACGATGGAAGCGAACAGGTTGCAATTCCGGCAGGATCTACTGCTACTAATGCCTATATTATGGTGGAAGCGGTAGGAAATATCTATTATGCGGTAAGCCCTAGTTTCGTGATTGATTATAGTGTAGAAGGGGAAAACTGTACTACCTATACTTATGGAGGGCCGGCAGTCCCTATTACGGATGGTCCCGGAGGAAATGCTGCTATAGCATCGCCTATGGTTTCAGCTCCTATGACCGTTAATAATACCGGAATTATCACAAAAATTAAAGTAACACCTTCTGTTACCCATACTTATGTAAGTGATGTTTCATTAGGAATAGAAGGCCCTCTGGGAACATCTGCTCTTATCTGGCACAGACAGTGTGGTTCTCAGGATAATATAACCGCTACGTTCAGTGATACCGGAAGTGCTGTTGTTTGTGCTACTCCTATTCAGGGGGAAGCTAAATCTAATGAATCATTGGGTATTTTCGTAGGACATCCTGCACAGGGACAATGGAAATTGTTTGCTTCAGATAACTATACAGGAGATACAGGAACCATCAATGGATGGACACTTCAGGTTTGTACCCGCCAGACACAGTCATTAGGAATCAAAGAATCAAATTCTCCATTGGCAGATGATATTAAGATTTATCCTAATCCAAGTGATGGTAATTTCTTTATCAAATCCCAAAATATAAAAGGAGATGTGAAAGTAAATATGTTTGATTCCAGTGGAAGATTAATATATACTTCAGCGTATAAGAGTGAAGGAAACAATACCAAAGAGTTTAATGTAAATGTTCCTAAAGGAGTATATGTGATCAGCATCAATTCTTCAAAAGGAGTTTATAACAGCAAGCTTGTCATCAAATAACAGACAATTCGTTGTAAGAGATAAAGAGGATCGGTATATACCGGTCCTTTTTTTGTCTAAATTTGTGAATCTTTAAGGTGTATATAAATTATAGATGATGAATCCGATCTCAGTTCTTCATATTGATCTTTTCCAGGCAGGTAAAAATACTTCAGATTTTTATTTTAATACGATGAAAAATCATCTGGTGGTGGGACATCGTCATATTGAAAAACCTCACAGACACAATTTCTATGCAGCTGTTCTGTTTACCAGAGGAACGGGAGTACACGAGATTGATTTCCAGAAATATGATGTTTCTGAGGGAAGTTTTTTCTTTTTGTCACCGGGACAGATTCACAGCTGGGAACTTTCCGAAGATATAGATGGTTATATTTTCTTTTGTTCTCAGGAGTTTTATGAAATGCATTATGTGAATCAGAAACTGAGGAATTTTCCTTTTTTCGGATCTGTATCATTTCCAAGAAAACTTCAACTGGACACTTTGGAACTGAAGAAAAATATTACTTTATTTCAGGAACTGGGAAAAGAGCATCAGGCTAAAAATATCATGAAAGAAGGTCTGATTCTATCATTAATGTCTCAGATTTTCATCAATGCCACTCGGTTATTTTCAAGAGACTTTGATACCATGGATTCTGCTGCCGGACTTTCTTATTTTAAACATTATCAGGATTTCGAAAATTTGATTGAACAGCACTTTGCAGAACATAAATCAATTACTTACTATTCCTCTTTGATGGGAATTTCATCCAAACATTTAAACAGGATCGTACAGACGGTTGTTCAAAAAACGGCTACCGACGTTATTACAGAAAGAGTAGTACTGGAAGCCAAAAGAATGTTGATGTATCTGGATGAAAGCCTTGTCGAAATTGCTTTCCGTTTAGGATATGAAGAGTATTCCTACTTTGTAAGAGTATTCCGGAAAAGCTCCGGAATGACTCCTACTCAGTTTATGAGGAAATATAAGGCTTAATGAGTTTAAAGTTCAAGGTTTAAGGTTTAAAGTTTGGGAGAGAGTGTGTTGTAAACCACCCCGGTAAAAATCCTTAGAATTTTTGCCACCCCTCCATAGGATGGGAATTAATGAAATCTCAACTACTTTTCCTAATCTTTGCAACCTATTACCTATCATCTGCAACCTAAAGCGCTAACTTAAACGGTCCTTCAAAAGTCGTATCAAATGAATCTACCAATTTTCCTTTTTCATCAAAAACTCCAATCACCATATTTTGTTTTGAGAATTTAATTTCGTCTTCGGGGAAGGAAATGTTGATGTTTCCTTTCAGGATCTGGTCTCCTTTTAATATGATTTTTTCAGAACCGAAATAAGTAATTTCAGCATTGGTAGGAGAGATTACTCTGATAGTAAGGGTTTTCTTTTCATTCGATTTATTCAGAAGGGTATAAATAAAAGTATTGGTGATTTTACCGTCTTTAACGAAAAATGTAGATCCTGCCGGTTTGATGAATTTCGCTTCCATAGAGCCTCGGTCGTACATTAAAAATCCAAGGAATCCGATAAGTAGTGCCAGGATAGCAGTTGTAGCTTTCATTCTTGGAGTAAACCGGAATTTATCCTGATTTTCAATTTCAGCTTCCGTGGCATAACGTACGAGCCCTTTAGGTAAACCTACTTTTTCCATCACTTCGTCACATGCATCGATGCATGCTGTACAGTTCACACATTCCAGCTGCTGTCCGTTTCTGATATCAATTCCTGTAGGACATACTACCACACACTGGTTACAGTCGATACAATCTCCTTTTCCTGCTGCTTTTCTGTCTTCATTGTTTCTCCATTTTGCACGGCCTTCACCTCTTTTAAAATCATAATATACATTGATCGTCTGTTTGTCAATCAATACTCCCTGAAGCCTTCCATATGGGCAGACCAGTGTACAAACCTGCTCACGAAGCCATGCAAAAACAAAATAGAAAGTCATGGTAAAGAATATCATGGCGGTAAACTTCAGTGAGTTTCCTTCCGGCCCTTCACCCATAATTCGGAAAACCTCTTCATATCCCACAATATACATGAACATGAAGTGAGAGATAATAAGGGAAATTAAAAGAAAAGCAGACCATTTCGTTACTCTTTTTCTGATTTTCTCTGCATCCCATTCCTGTCTGTCGAGTTTCATTTGTTTATTTCGGTCGCCTTCGATCCAGTATTCAATTTTTCGGAAAACCATTTCCATAAAAAGAGTCTGAGGACACAGCCAGCCACAGAATATCCTTCCGAAAACTACAGTGAACAGCATGACAAAGATTACCGACGTTACTGCTCCCAAAGCAAGGATGAAAAAGTCCTGCAGATAAAATGGCTGTCCGGCGATAAAGAATTTCCCATCGATGACATTAATGAGCAGAAAAGGATTATTATTGATTTTTATAAATGGTAATCCGAAAAATAAAGCAAGAAGAAGATAACTTGTGTAATTTCTGTAGTTGGTATACTTTCCTTTGGGCTTTCTGGGGAAAATCCATTTCCTTTTTCCGGTTTCATCCATTGTTCCCACTGAATTTCTGAAATCTTCATTTTCAATTTCCAAAGACTTGATATTGTTGGACTCTGCGCTCATTGTTGTATGCTATAAAAGTATTTTGGTACAATTTTCATCCGGATTTCTCCTTTTTAAATAATATTTTCCTTCAAAAAAAGGAGTTGATCCTGTTACTGCAAAGCTCCGGAATATATCCTTTTACTACTAATATGATCTACTTACAAAATAGGACAATTGGGACATTTTGTATTTGTGATTTTTATTGTATCAAAATGAGAAAATATTTTGAAACCTGTGAGCCATATTGTAAATTGCAGCTTTAAAAATGAAGCATGAAGAATATATTTAAAATAAGCATGATTGGTTTGGTTTTCGCATTGGTAAACTGTCAATCAGTAAATTATAGTAAAATGTTTTATGAAGGAGTAAAGCCGGAAATGGTTTCGGACAAGTTCAGTTTCACAGAAGGGCCATCTGCAGATCAAGAAGGGAATGTTTACTTTACAGATCAGCCGAACGATAAGATCTATTACTGGGACTGGAAAAGTAATCAGGTGATAGAGTTTTTAGATAAAACGGGAAGAGCAAACGGAACACACTTCGACAAAGACGGATATCTGATAACCTGTTCTGATGATCAGGGAGAAATATGGAAAATTTCAAAGGATAAAAAAATTGAAGTTTTACTTAAAAGTTTTGAAGGAAAAAGACTGAATGGTCCAAATGATGTCTGGAACGATGAAACAGGAGGTATGTACTTTACAGATCCCTTGTATGAAAGAGATTACTGGATCGGTTTTAAACAGGAAATTCAGCATAAAAGCCTTTATTACAGAGATAAAACAGGCAAAGTTACCAAGCTTGATACTTTCACGCAACCTAACGGAATTGTAGGAAGTGAAAAATTAAAGAAATTATATATTTCTGATATTGATGCCGGAAAAACCTATGTGTATGATATACTGGGCGATGGAAAGTTGTCTGAGAAAAAACTGTTTTGCGAAATGGGTTCAGACGGAATGGAGCTGGATAAACATGGAAATCTTTACCTGACAGGAGACGGAGTACATGTTTTTAACCGTCTTGGAAAAAAGATCTATCATATTTCTATCCCCGAAAAATGGACATCCAATGTCGCTTTCGGTGGGAAAAATAATAATGTACTTTTCATTACGGCTTCAAAATCTGTCTATACTTTTCCTACCAGAGTAAGAGGAATTAAATAATTTTGTGTCATTGCGAGGAGCACAGCGACGAAGCAATCTCTTTTCATTACATATGAGATTGCTTCACTTCGTTCGCAATGACAATAGAGTATTGAGTAGAAGGCTTTAATAAGCAACCTCCATTTTCACTTTCTTTCCTTTCAGTTTTTCGTTCTGAAGTTTTCTTAAAAGAGCGTTTACTTTATTTCTGGAAACGGCAACATAAGAGGTAGTGTCTTTTACTTCAATTATTCCTACGTCTTCTTTTTGCAGTTCTCCCTTCTTTAATAAATAACCTACAATATCCACTTTATTCACTTTATCCTTTTTTCCTGCACTGATGTAAACTGTTTGAAAAGGTGTTTTCTGCGGAACTTTAGTGAATCCGGCAACGCTTTCTTCCGGAGTATTGTTTTTAATGAACGGGAAGTTTTCTTCTTCAGTCATGATCAGGTATACAAAACCTTTGGCATTCATTCTTGCCGTACGTCCGTTTCTGTGGATGAAAGCATCTTCTTTTGGAGGAAGCTGATAATGAACAATAGATTCCACTTCAGGAATATCAAGTCCGCGGGCAGCCAGATCGGTTGTAATAAGAATTCTTGCAGAATCGTTTCTGAATTTTAACAGGGCACGTTCTCTTTCATCCTGTTCCATACCGCCATGAAAGGTTTCTCTGTCGATTCCCATCTGGTGAAGAAGCTCAGAGATACGGTCTACAGCCTCACGGTGGTTACAGAAAATTAAGGTTCTTTTATTTCCGATTTTACAAACCAGATTGAAGAGAGTATCCAGTTTTTCCTCAGGAATAGTCATTACTTTTCTTAGTTGGATATCTGGCTTTATGTCATTTTCTTTAAGGAAACTGATCACTTTTTCATCTTTTAAGCCTGTAAAAGCCGGAATTTCATCCATTGCTGTTGCAGACGTTAAAATTCTTTGAGAAAGTCCTTTTAAAGAATTAGAAATAAATTCCATATCATCCTGAAAACCTAATTCCAGAGCTTTATCGAATTCATCAAGAACTAAGGTTTTAATTGTTTTCGGATCAAAATTGTTATTTCGTAAATGATAAACAACTCTTCCTGGAGTTCCTATGAGTACAGCAGGAGCTTCAATTAAATTATTAACCTCGATTTTTTTATCATGTCCACCATAGCATACAGATACTTTGAAATCTGATCCCATTGCTTTAAAAACCTGCTCAATCTGTAAAGCCAGTTCTCTGGCAGGAACTAATATTAATGCCTGAACTCCCTGAACATTTTTTTTCAGATTCCGAAGGACAGGAAATAAAAAAGCAAGAGTCTTGCCGGATCCTGTAGGAGAGAGCAAAACAATGTCTGTATTGTTTTCAGAAGCTTTATAAGCAGATTTTTGCATCTGATTCATATCCTGAATCTGCAGTTTTTGATAAATTGATTCTAATTCCATGGTGCAAAGGTAATGAATTTAGGTCTTGTTGAGTGGGAGGGCGGTGAGTTTGAGGTTTGAGGTGGTAGCGTTTTAGAATAAGAAAATGTTGCCCTTCTTTAATTCTGTGTTGCTGTCATTCTGAATGAAGTGTAGCGAAATGAAGAATCTCATTTTGTTTTCTACTTATTATCGATGCTTCGTGAACTGCGTTCGTAAGCGTTCGGTTGATGCTCAGCATGATACTGGATATTAATTTATTCTAAATTTAAAACAGTTAGTATTAGGATGTCATGCTGAGCGCAGTCGAAGCATTCTTTTAATCAAGGCATTGATTTTTAACTATATAAGCCGAAAAATAACATGTTTGAATGTATTGCTTGTTTTAAATAAAATTCTTATCTTTGCACCCACTTTTGTGGCGAAAAGGTTTGACAAGTAAATTACTTACAATTAATTACTTCCGTATTTTTTAATCCGCATTTATTCAAACCGTTAAAAAAGAAGGAATACAAATTTTATTAGAAAATGTCAAAAGAGACAAATTCAGCAGAGGTTATTTTAAACCAAAACGTAGCACCAGAACAATTTGATTGGGATTCATTCGAATCAGGTCTTGATGCAGATGCGAGAAAAGAAAAAAGCGATTTAGAAGAAATCTATAACGGATCTCTTAACAGCCTAAACGATAATGACGTTTTAGTTGGTAGAGTTGTAAGATTAACTGATAAAGAAGCTATCGTAGACATCAACTTCAAATCTGAAGGTGTTATCTCTCTAAACGAATTCCGTTACAACCAAGGCCTAAAAGTAGGTGATGAGGTAGAAGTAATGGTTGACAAGAGAGAAGACAAAACTGGACAATTACAATTATCTCACAGAAAAGCTAGAACGCTTAAAGCTTGGGATAAAGTAAACGAACTTCACGAAACTGGAGAAATCGTTAACGGTTTTGTTAAATCTAGAACTAAAGGTGGTATGATCGTTGACGTTCACGGAATCGAAGCATTCTTACCTGGTTCTCAAATTGACGTTAAGCCAATTAAAGATTACGATCAGTTCGTAGGAAAAACTATGGAGTTCAAAGTTGTGAAAATCAACCCTGAGTTCAAAAACGTAGTTGTATCTCACAAAGCATTGATCGAAGCAGATATCGAAGGTCAGAAAAAAGAAATCATCGCTCAGCTTGAAAAAGGTCAGGTTCTTGAAGGTACTGTTAAGAATATTACTTCTTACG
>Ga0157370_10007286_pt1 | contig 12070 bp, 8 predicted proteins | sample C35metaG_FD_113463 | JGI IMG/M metagenome (GOLD analysis project Ga0157370, IMG submission 113463) | Corn rhizosphere microbial communities from Kellogg Biological Station, Michigan, USA - C3-5 metaG | ecosystem: Host-associated > Plants > Roots > Rhizosphere > Soil | place: USA: Michigan...
AGGCCCAGCGCGAGTCGATGGTGCGCACGCGCACCCCGTGCGAGATGGCCGAGGTCAGCTACGAGCGCCTGTTCCAGCTGATGGAAGGCCCGCTGCGCGAGGAGTGCCCGAAGATCCTGTTCGCGATCGGCTCGCCGCTGACCAACCGCCTGCTGCGCACCTCGCGCCAGGTCAGCCGGATGGCCTTCATGGACGTCACCAACCGCATCTCGCGCACCCTGCTCGACCTGTGCCAGGAGCCGGACTCGATGACCCATCCGGACGGCACCCAGATCCGCATCTCGCGCCAGGAGGTCAGCCGCATCGTCGGCTGTTCGCGCGAAATGGTCGGCCGCGTGCTCAAGCAGCTGGAAGAGCAGCGGATGATCGACGTCTCCGGCAAGACCATCGTGGTGCGCGGCACCCGCTAGCGACCGGACGTCGCACTCTTTTTCGGGGCGTAGATCATGTAGACGTCGGCGCGCGCGTAGTGCGAGCCGGGCCGGATCGTCGGCTGCAGCACGAAGCCGGCGCGTTCGTACATGTGCAGCGCAGGCTTCAGGCTGCTGTTCGATTCCAGGAACAGGGTGTGGCCGCCACGCCGATGGAATTCGGCGATCGCCGCCTCCAGCAGCAGGCGCCCGGCACCCAGGCCGCGGAACGCTTCGTCCACGCCCATCTTGGAAAGCTCGTAGACGCCGGGCGCTTCGTGCAGCAGGGCGCAGGTGCCGATCACCACCTCGCCCAGCCGCGCGAAGAAGATCGCGCCGCCCGGCGCCAGCACCGCCTGCTCGGGATGGCGCAATACTTTTTCGTCGAGCGGCTCGATCACGAAGTGCTTCGTCAGCCAGTGGGCGTTGAGCGCATGGAAGTGTTCGCGCAGGCTCGGTTCGAACGGCACGATCTCCACTTTCGACCGCTTCAGCGTGGCATGCCGCGCAAGAATCCGCTCGACGATCGGTCGCTCGTCCAGGGCGCGTTCGCAGGCCTGCACGGCCTGCAGCAGGTTCTCGCCTTCGTGGCCCAGCGAATCCCGCACGCCCTGCCGGATCGCCGCCCATGTCGTCCCCAGGCCGGCCAGTGACCGGCATCCCTTGTCGGTCAGCGCCAGCAGGCTGCGCCGGCCATCGCCAGGATCGCTGCGCCGTTTCAACAAGCCCGCGCGCGCCAGCCTGTCGGCCAGCTGGCTCACCGCGGAATGGGTCTGCCCGATCGCCGCGGCCACCTCGGTGACGGTGGCCGGTCCGCGCTCCCACAGGAAGCGCATCACCGGAAACCAGCGCGACTCGATGCCCGCGCCGCTGGCGCGATAAACCTCGTCGGCGGCGGCGTAGAAGCGGTCACTGAGCGCCTTCAGGCGGCTGCCGAGCGCAAGCTCGGAAAGCGAGGAGAGATACACGAGTGGCTCCGGCAATTACGTAAGTGCTAACGTAATGAAGCGCCGCGTGGCCCGCAAGTGCCACCAGGGTTCGTCGCGGTGCGCCCGGACCCGACGATCAGAACCAGTCGACCCGACGGATCGTGCGGCCCAACGCCTTCTCGACCTTCTTGCACAGCTTGGGCGTGCCGTTGACCAGCACCGCCTCGTCCGCCGGTTTCAACATGGCCACGTCGTACATCGAGTCGCCATAGGCGACCTGCCACACCGTCACGCCGTGCCGCGCCAGCGACTGCACCTTGCGCCGGCCGACGTTGTGCCAGGCGGGACGCATGCCCGACCAGCCGGCGCGCAGCCGCGAGGCCAGCACCTCCAGGCCGGTCAGGCCCAGCTCGCGCAGGATGCCGCTGACCACGGCGTGCTCGCAGCCGGTCACCACGATCACGCGGTCGCCGAGCGCCTGGTGCTGGCGCAGGCTGCGCAAGCCATCGCGGCAGAACTGCCGCGGGCGCCGCGCCAGCATGGCGGCGAAGCTGTCCGCCGCCGCCTGGTAGCGTCCTTCGCCCACCCCGAGCAGCGCGATGCGCACCAGCACATGCAGCGGCCAGCGACGCGACAACGGCAGCAAGAGCAGCAGCAGGGGCGCGCACAACAACGCCAGCCCCTTGCGCCACAGCGACCGGGCATAGCGCTCGCGCACGAACAGGTAGAACGCATCGCCATGCATCAACACGCCGTCGAAATCGAACAGCACCACGCGTCGACCGGCGTGCTCATCGGCCAGCGCCGCTTCCATGGTCTCGGGCATGGACTTCACGCGGTATCGAACAAACGCCGCAGCTCGCTGCCCGGATCGTCGGCGCGCATGAACGCCTCGCCGACCAGGAACGCCTGGATGCCGCCCTCGCGCAGGCGCGCCACGTCTTCCGGCGTGCGGATGCCCGACTCGGCGACCAGCACGCGGTCGTACTCGATCAGCTCCTGCAGCGCCAGCGAGGTTTCCAGCGCGGTCTCGAAGTTGCGCAGGTTGCGGTTGTTGACCCCGATCAGCGGCACCGGCAGCGCCAGGGCGCGCTCCATTTCCTCCTCGTCGTGCACTTCGCACAGCACATCCATGTCGAGCTCGGCGGCCAGCAGCGAGAGCTGCAGCAGCACGTCGTCGTCGAGGGCGGACACGATCAGCAGGATGCAGTCGGCGCCGATCGCACGCGCCTCGTGCACCTGGTAGGGGTCGATGATGAAATCCTTGCGCAGCAGCGGCAGCGAACAGGCCGCGCGGGCCTGCTGCAGGAACGCTTCGCTGCCCTGGAAGAAATCGCTGTCGGTGAGCACCGACAGGCAGGCCGCGCCGGCTTGCTGGTAACTCTTCGCGATCGCGGCCGGGTCGAAATCCACGCGGATCACGCCCTTGCTCGGGCTGGCCTTCTTCACCTCGGCGATCACCGCCGGCAGGCCGGCCGCGATCTTCGCCTCGATCGCGGCGGCAAATCCGCGCGTATCCGGTTGCTCCGCGATGCGCGCCGTCAACTCGGCCAGCGGCAACCGGGCGCGACGTTCGGCAACCTCTTCCGCCTTGCGGGTGAGAATGCGATTGAGGATGTCGGTCATGGCATCTCGCTCGATGGGGTATGGGTGCATCCTAATGCGCCACGCCGCCCGGCGTAACTCACCCTCCGCGAGTCGCGCGCCGGAGCCTCTATGGTGCACCGGCCAGTCGACGCGTGACCGCCACGAAGGCCAGCATCTTCGCATGGGCGGCGCCACTGGCAATCGTGGCGCGCGAAAGTTCGATGCCGGCGCCGATATCGTCGACCACATCGGCCGCATACAGGGCGGCGCCGGCATTCAGGCAGACGATGTCATGCGGCACGCCATGGCGTCCCTGCAGCACGTCCAGCAGCATCGCCTTCGATTCGTCGGCGCTTGCCACCTTGAGGTTGCGGCTGGACGCCATCGCCAGGCCGAAATCCTCGGGCTCCACCTCGTATTCGCGCACCACGCCGTCACGCAACTCGCCGACCATGGTGGCCGCGCCGAGCGAGATCTCGTCGATGCCGTCGCGGCCCCACACCACCAGCGCGTTGCGCGCGCCCAGCGCCTGCAGCACGCGGATCTGGATGCCGACCAGATCCGGGTGGAACACGCCCATCAGGATGTTCGGCGCACCGGCCGGGTTGGTCAACGGCCCGAGGATGTTGAACAGCGTGCGCACGCCCATTTCGTGCCGCACCGGCGCCACCACCTTCATCGCCGGATGATGGTTCGGCGCGAACATGAAGCCGGTCCCGGTCTCGGCCATGCACTCGGCCACCTGCGCCGGCGCCAGGTCGATCGATGCACCGAGCGCCTCCAGCACGTCGGCACTGCCGGATTTCGACGACACGCTGCGCCCGCCGTGCTTGGCGACGCGTGCACCCGCTGCCGCCGCCACGAACATCGACGCGGTGGAAATGTTGAAGCTGCAGGCGCCATCGCCGCCGGTGCCGACGATGTCGAGCAGATGGGTGTCATCACCCGTCACCGGCACCCTGGCCGACAGCTCGCGCATCACCCGCGCCGCGCCGGTGATCTCGCCGACGGTCTCCTTCTTGACGCGCAGGCCGGTGATGATCGCCGCCGTCATCAGCGGGCTGACCTCGCCACGCATGATCTGGCGCATCAGCGCGATCATCTCGTCATGGAAAATCTCGCGATGCTCGATCGTGCGCTGCAGGGCCTCCTGCGGCGTGATCGTGGTCGCGTGCGCCTGCTTGCTCTGAAGCTCGCCCATCATGCCGCCAACCGCAGCGGCAGCCCGAGGAAATTGCGCAACATGTCATGGCCATGCCGGGTCAGGATCGACTCCGGATGGAACTGCACACCCTCGACCGGCAGCGTCCTGTGGCGCAAGCCCATGATCTCGTCGACCGAGCCGTCCGGGTTCTCCGTCCATGCCGTGACTTCAAGGCACTCCGGCAGCGAAGCCTGCTCCACCACCAGCGAGTGGTAGCGCGTGGCCTCGAACGGATCGGGCAGGCCGGCGAACACGCCCTGCCCGCGATGGTGCACCGGCGAAGTCTTGCCGTGCATGATCCGCTTGGCGCGGATCACCTTGCCGCCGAACACCTGGCCGATCGCCTGATGCCCCAGGCACACGCCGAACACCGGAATCTCGCCGGCCAGCTCGCGCAGCACGCCCAGCGACACGCCCGAATCGTCCGGCGTCCCCGGCCCCGGCGAAATCATGATGCGCGCAGGTGCCAGCGCACGAATCCCGGCCACGTCCAGCGCATCGTTGCGCACCACCTTCACCTCCTGTCCCAGTTCGCCCAGGTACTGCACGAGGTTGTAGGTGAAGCTGTCGTAGTTGTCGATCATCAGCAGCATGGATACAAGTCCCATTTGGTGTGTCTGGCCGTGCATCACGAGCCATGGGCCAAAAGGCCGCCTGAATACACATGAATTCATCGGAGGCCTGGAACGAAAGGCCGGAACCCGCATTCGCAGGAGCATTTTCGCACGCCGCCACGCCTTTCAGACATTCGAACTCATCACGCACCTCCATATCCATGACCGAATGCCCCGGCGATCTGTTCCGAATCCCTCCAAGGCGAGCACTCCTGGATACCCTTCGGCTGGTCAAGGCGTGGATAGCCGGGGAGCACTCGTCCAAACCGGCTTTTGCTCTCCCCTCATGTCTTGATGCGTGGGGCACGGTGGGGGCATCATTCGAATAATCCAAAGATGCCCCCACGGATACCCCATGCCACTCACGGACAAAGCGATCCTCGGCGCGAAGCCGGCAACCAAGGCGAGAAAACTCTCTGATGGAGGTGGTTTGTATATCGAAGTCGCCCCCAGTGGCAGCAAGCTGTGGCGTCTGAAGTATCGTTTCGCTGGAAAGGAGAAGCGGCTGGCTTTCGGTGCTTATCCGGACACCAGCCTGAAGGTCGCCCGGGAAAGACGAGATGTGGCGCGTGCAGTGCTGGCCACCGGGGTGGATCCAGGTGAGCATCGCAAGGCGGAAAAAGCCGCCGGGTACGAGCGCGTCCTCAATCCGCGGCCGCCAGCGACGCGGAGCTCGCTTTCGCCTGCAAAGTTGCGCCTCGCAGCTGCTCATCGTCCACTCGAACCCCTGGGCATCGATGAACTGGAGGAGCGCGCCTATCGCACTCTCCTAGCTCAAGGCACGGCGACTGCCAAAGAGATCGCCCAGACGCTGGCGCTAACGGCGCGCAAGGCGCAACAACTGCTGGACGGGATAGCCTCCAAGGGGCTGGCATCCCATTCGCCGGAGCGCCCCCCACGTTATATTGCCGCTCCGCCGGAGATTGCGATCGAGGCACTCGTCGGCCAGCGCCAGGTCATTCTCGAGCGTGCCCGCTCGACGATACCCGAGTTGAAGAGACAGGCCGCAAATTCACCGAGTTCCAATGCCCCGGAGCAACCGGTGGAAGTGATCACGAGTCCTGCGGCGCTGGGGCAGATCTTGATGCAGCTGCGTCAAACCGTCCAGGAGGAAGTATTCGGTTTTCAGCGGGCCCCCTGGTTGTATCGCGAAGATCGCAACCGGCCGGAAACGCGCCCGGGAGTACGCGTAAGGAGCGTGTCCGATGCCGGGTTCATTGCGCTGCCGGGCGCGCTGGCTACGTTGCGAGCTGAAGTGCAGAGGGGGGAAGAAGCGAGAGTTTTCCCGACCCTTCCGATCAAGATGTTCATCGTGGATCGGCGCATCGGCCTCATCCCCCTGAGTGTCGAGGACCAGGGAGGCCCCACCTTGCTGGTGAGGGCACCTTCCCTGCTGGACGCCCTTTATGAGTTGTTCGAAATGACCTGGGCCCGCGCCACACCGATCGCGTTTACCAGAGCGGGCGCCATGCAGGCGGGCAAGCCCGATGCGCAAGTTGCAGAGGCGGCCGCACAGATGATTCCTCTGCTGGCCGCCGGGCTGAACGACAAGGCCATTGTTTACGAGGCCGGGATATCCATCGCGACGCTGAATCGGCGTGTGGCTGAACTCATGAAGCGCTTCGACACCCGGACGCGATTTCAGCTGGGTTGGCGCGCAGCGCTGGATGCCTTTCCAGAGCGGCTGGAGACACCTGCCCACAGCGGACGACAACGCTCGCGCTAATGGCGCGGGCGCGGCCCCTGCGATTCCGCGCTGCCGCCCGAAAACTCCTCGTGTGATGCATTCATATCAAGGATGCATGTGCATCAGGTTTTCTATTGATTAAGGCATTAAACCAGGCGGACACTGCCCGTGTACCCAGGGGGTGCCAGACCAACGCTTGACAGCGCTGTCGAAACACCGCGGTCCTTGCCAGGAAGCGCAGGGCGAGGAGGTGCTTCTACGAGCTCCCGGCGAGCGTCGTGAAGGCTTGATCGGAACGGATGCCATCACAGGTGGAAAGGCAACGCGTGCATCGGGTCAATTGCAAGCGAAGCCCTGCAAGAACGAAGCAATTCGGAATAGCTGTTCGTACCAGTGAATCAGCGCGCTATCAATTTTTGTCAACTTTCGATGGGGTTTCTTCATGAAGCAACACTCTTTTATTCTCGCTGCGGCCATTGCTGCAGCGCTGGCCAGCACGCCTGGTTTGCTGCAGGCACAGGCGGCGACTGCGGGTTCTGCCTCCACCGTCCTCGGTGCCCATGAAGCACGGCGAGTGACACAGACCGTCACGAACAGCGACCTGGTGGTGATTCCGCACACCCATCCACGCGTCGTTGCGCAGGCCATTTCGAGCACGTCGCTGCCCGCCTCCACCGCGATGAGCCATCTTCAACTGATACTGCGGCGCAGTGCGCTGCGCACAGCGCAGATGGAGGCCGGAATCGCCAACCAGCACAACCCCAGATCCGGTCAATTTCAACATTGGCTCACGCCGCAACAGTTTGGCGAAGCATTCGGCGTCACCGATGGCGATATTGCAGCGGTGACCTCGTGGCTCAAGTCCGAGGGCTTTACCGTCAACGGCGTCTACCCGAACAAGATGCAGATCGATTTCAGCGGCACGGCATCGCAGGCCAATCAGGCATTTCACACTCGGGAAACCGTCTACGCCCTCAAGAGTGGCGGTCATTACCTCGCCAATTCCGGCGACATCAGCATTCCGGCGGCATTGCAGCCCGTAGTGGCAGGCGTGGTCGGGCTGAGCGAGCCGCCTTCGGCAAAACCCCGGGCGCCCAGTGTCGGAACCCGGGATCCCGCCACCCATCGGTTTGCCCTGACTGGCGCCACAAAGGCACAGGCGCACGCCATGACCGTGGGCTCGGGCGGACTTCGTGGAACACGGGGCCTGGTGCCCGACGATCTCGCCCAGATGTACGGCATCTCCAGAATCCGTCAGAACGGCGTGGTCGGAAAGGGCATCACCATCGCCGTGGTCGAAATCGCGCCCTCATTGCCGGCAGACTGGAACAACTTCGTCAGCCAGTTCAATCTCGGCGGTTACGGCGGCACCTTCGACCAGTTCACGCCTCAGCTGGGTGATCTGAACAACTGCTACGGAAACACTCCATACGAATACTCTCCGACGACAGCAGACATGGAGGCGGCGATTGCCATTGCACCCGGTGCCCATATCGAAGCTGCTTACTGTTCGAACTACACAAGCACGTTCGACCCGGCCACCCCCAATGCCTTTGGCGGTCGTTTCATTGCCATCACCAACCTGGTCAATGGGGAGAGCCGACCCGATATCATCAGCGTCACGTATCCTGGCTACTGGTACAGCGAGGACCAGGTCGACAGCGTCAGCAAGACGGCGCTCGACCTGTTGACCGCCCAGGCGGATGCCGAAGGCATATCGGTGTTCGCCGGCACGGGAGATTCGGGTGCCAATCCAAATTTCGTCGATGGTCAGATCGACGGGGCGGGACCGACGGTATCCGGCTATGCCAGCTCGCCTCATGTGACAGCAGTGGGTGGAACCGATCTTGCGGATGAGATCGACGGCACTACGAGCCAGTACTTCAGCAGCACGCCGAACGCCAACTACAGCACTGCTCTCGGCTATGTGCCGGAAATTCCCTGGAATGCGTCCTGCGGCAATGGCGTGGTGGCCAAGGCTAACGGCTTTTCAAGCGTTGCCAGCTTCTGCGAGTTCCTCCTGGCACGGGACCCCAACGCGGGTTACGTAACCTCGACTGCAAGCAGCAGCGGCTCCTCCGTGGTGGACAGCAAACCGGTCTGGCAGCGCCTCGTGCACAACGCGGCGAAAGATCAGTCGCGTGATGTTCCGGATGTGGCGCTGTTCGGCGGGTCATACGCCGACGACACCGGCATCGTCCTCTGCATGGCGTACTACCCCTGCACGCCGAACTTCACCACGCCGATAGCAGTGGACACGGCCACCTCACTGGCCACGCCGATGTTCGCGGGGATCCAGGCCTTGATCGATCAAGGCCTGGCCATGCGTGGCCTGCCTGCAGACCAGGGTAATGCGGCCCCCACCCTGTATGCGCTTGCACAGCAGGAATACGGCGGTCCCACCGGGCCGGCGCCAGCGAGTCTTGCGGCATGCAGTGCCGACAACGGTTGGAACGGTACGGCAGATTGCGTCTTTCACAACATCACGCGCGGCTCGACCTCCACGCAGTGCATAAGCTTCACGGGGGAAACCCCCAACTGCTATCTCTACGGATCGGTCGACCCCTATGGATACGGCTGGTATTCCGTCGGCCTGACCACGACCGATGCGTCACCCACCAGCTACAACCCGGCCAACAAGGCCTATAACGCCGGTCCGGGCTGGAGTTTCGCGGCGGGCCTGGGTTCGGTGAATGCCACCAATCTGCTGATCGCCTGGCGGGCGTTTGTTCACGCACCCGCCGCGGCTCCGCAATGAGGCCGAGACGTCACCCTTCCCTTTTGATCGATCTTTCTTTTGAGGCTTCATCATGAATCATCGGAATTTCCTGTTGAGTGCATCCATCGCGGCGGCGCTTTCCATGGCGCCCGGCGCATTGCTCGCACAGTCACCGGCGTCCACTGCCCATGCGCTTTCCGGCATGAGCACATCGGAGGCGCCACGCATCACGCACGCCGTCGTCGGCCATGACTTCGTCGTCCTGCCGAAGACGCACCTGAACATCGTGGCCCAGGCCACCGCCGGCAAGCCGCTCGCCAGTACCACGGCCATGAACCACCTGCAGCTGGTGCTGAAGCCCAGTGCGATGCGTCAGGCAGCGATGGAGCAACTGATCGCCAACCAGCACAATCCCAAATCCGCGCAGTTTCAGAAATGGCTGACGCCGCAGCAGTTCGGCGAGGCGTTTGGCGTGGTCGACAGCGATATCGCGGCAGTCACCGCGTGGCTGACCTCGCAAGGCTTTACCGTCAACAACGTCTACCCGAACAAGACGCAGATCGATTTCAGCGGCACGGCCGCCCAGGTGAACCAGGCCTTCCATACCGCGGAGACCGTTTACACGATCCACGGGGCCAAGCACCTCGCCAATGCCAGTGACATCAGCATCCCGTCGGCGCTGCGACCGGTGGTGGCGGGCGTCATGGGGTTGAACGATTTCCATGCGACGGCCTTCCACCAAAAGTCGAAGATCGCCCGCTGGGATGCCTCCACGAAGAGATTTCTCCCCCAGGACAAAAGCGCAACGATTGCCGGGAAACCCATCGGCCAGTCCATCGCATTCCAGGAAGGTTCCCGTGGCCTGGTGCCAAACGACCTGGCCACCATGTACGGGATCCGGACCCTTCGCAACAACGGTGTCACCGGCAAAGGCATCACGATCGCAGTTGTCGAAGACAACGACATGGTGCCTGGCGACTGGTACAACTTCGTCGGCGTCTTCAATCTCGGCCAGTACGGCGGCACCTTCGCGCAGATAAACCCGGCACCATCCAGTGGGCCAACCAACTGCTTCGATCCCAATACGGTTTTCAATACGCAGCAAGACAACGGCGAGACCCTGCTGGATGCCGAGTGGGCCACGGCCATCGCCCCGGGGGCGCATCTGGAGGTGGCCAGCTGTTCCGACGCCACCCCTGACTTTTACGCCTCGACCAACAACTTCTTCGGTGGCGTGTTTCTTGCTGCCGACAATCTCATCAATGGCGCCACCCGTCCCGACATCATCAGCGCCAGCTACGGCTATGGGGAGTACTTCACCGATACGGCGAGCAAGACCGCCATCGATCTGATGTGGGCACAGGCGGACGTCGAAGGTATTTCGGTATTCGTATCGACCGGTGACAGTGGATCCAACCCCAGCTTCAATGGAGGGATCATCAATGGTCACGATGGCAATTCGGCCGTGGACGCCAATTCCTTCGCCACCTCGCCGCATGTCACCGGCGTCGGCGGTACGGATCTCGCCGATGTGCTCGACGGCACCACCAGCCAGTATTTTGCCTCCACACCGAGCGCGGTGGGTGGTTCGGCGTTGTCGTATGTACCCGAGATCCCCTGGAACCAGTCGTGTGCCAACGGTGTCGCCGCCACAGCCGCCGGCTTCAGCAGCGCCGTCGCATTCTGTCAGTACGATCTGACGTGGGACCCCAAAGGCTATTACGTGACGTCCGAGGCGGGCAGTGGTGGCCCTTCGTCGATAGACGCCAAACCGGCGTGGCAGGCGCAGGTCCACAATGCCGCCAACGACCAGTCACGCGATCTTCCCGATGTCTCGTTGTTCGCGGGCTCCTATGGCGGTTACACATGGGTCATCACGTGCACTTCCAGCAACCCCTGCGCACCTGGTTTCCATGAGCCGACGGCGCTCAGTGGCGGTACCTCATTGTCGTCACCGATGTTTGCCGGTATCCAGGCGCTGATGGATCAGGGACTGGCCGCGCGTGGCCTGGACGCGGATCAGGGCAACGCCGCTCCCACGCTCTATGCGCTGGCTGCGCAGGAATACGGCAATTCGTCCGGTCCGGCACCAGCCAGCCTGGCCACCTGCAATGCCGACAACGGTACCAAGGGGACCGCCAACTGCGTATTCCACAACGTCACGCGCGGCAGCATCTCGACCGAGTGCTTTGAGGAGGCAGGCTTCACGACAAACAACTGCTATTACTTCGATACGGTTCTCAAAGGCCAGGTCCAGATCGGCCTCACCACTCAGGATGCCTCTCCCACCAACTATTCACCCGCCAACAAGGCCTATTCGGCGCAGCCAGGCTGGAGCTTTGCCTCGGGCCTGGGCTCCGTCAATGCCACAAACCTGCTGATTGCATGGCGGGCTTTTGTCAACGCTCCACCTGCATCTCCATAATCAATCGAAGCAAGCACAAGGCCCGGCATTTCAGCGGGACTGTCCGGTCCTCCCACCTTGCGGCAAAGTGCCGCCAGGCGGGAGGACCGAATTCCGCGCGATATTTGCGGAATCGCCTCCTCGGCAACGACATCCTGCTTCCAGAACCGATGCCTTCGTCCGCAGCGCGCTCGACATTTGCCTGTTTCGCGCACCAGCAGCCGGCAGGGCACGCCCCGAAATTCGTCTGAACCAGCACACCCATGGTGCAGCCACCGAGTTTCCCGGGAAGCTTGCGCGAGGACGTGCCGATGCCGCCCTTGAATCCGAAGGCCACGGTCCCCGTGCCGGCGCCGACGTTCCCCTGTTCCACCGCTCCACCCATGGCGGAAACAATCGCATCCAGTACGTCGCGTTTGGTGACATGCCTCCCGCGGATGTCGTTCAAGTAGCCGTCGTTGGTTTCGCCGACCACCGGGTTGACCGAACCCACATCGCGATTTTCCGGAAACGTGA
>Ga0157370_10007288_pt1 | contig 12069 bp, 13 predicted proteins | sample C35metaG_FD_113463 | JGI IMG/M metagenome (GOLD analysis project Ga0157370, IMG submission 113463) | Corn rhizosphere microbial communities from Kellogg Biological Station, Michigan, USA - C3-5 metaG | ecosystem: Host-associated > Plants > Roots > Rhizosphere > Soil | place: USA: Michigan...
CATGGGTACCCTGACTTCGCCGATTGCCCGCGGCAAAGACGCCCCGCAAAACGCCGTGCTGCTCGACGCCACAATCGCCGACTACACCGGCGCGCCGCAGTCGATTCCCCGCGCCATAGCGGTGTTCGAACGCTACGCCGGCCCGGAATACAAACACCAGGAAATGGGCCAGCCCAACCTCAGCACCGAGCGGCGTGAACTGGTGGTGCGCTGGATCAGCACCGTGGGCAACTACGACTACATCGTCGATTGGGTCTTCCAGCAAAACGGCACCATCGGCATCGATGCCGGCGCCACCGGGATCGAAGCGGTCAAGGGCGTGCAGTCCAAGACCATGCACGAAGCCACGGCCAAGGAAGACACGCGCTACGGCACCCTGCTGGACCACAACATCGTCGGCACCACGCACCAGCACATCTATAACTTCCGCCTGGACATGGACGTGGATGGCGAAAGCAACTCGCTGGTTGAAGTGAACCCGGTGGTACTGCCCAACGACCGTGGCGGCCCGCGCACCAGCACGATGCAGACCGAGCACAACGTGGTCAGCAACGAACAGCAAGCTGCACAGAAATTCGACCCTTCGACCGTTCGCCTGATGACCAACTTCAGCAAGGAAAACAAAGTCGGCAATCCGGTTTCCTATCAGTTGATTCCGTATGCCGGCGGCACGCACCCGGTGGCCAAGGGCGCCAACTTCGGCAAGGACGAATGGCTCTATCACCGCCTCAGCTTCATGGACAAACAACTGTGGGTGACGCGCTACGATCCGCAGGAGAAGTACCCGGAAGGCAAATACCCGAACCGTTCGGATAAAGACTCCGGGCTCGGGCAGTTCACCGCGGATAACCAGTCCATCGAAAACTCGGACGATGTGGTCTGGCTGACCACCGGCACCACGCACATTGCGCGGGCCGAGGAATGGCCGATCATGCCGACCGAGTGGGTTCACGTGCTGTTGAAGCCGTGGAACTTCTTTGACGAGACGCCGACGTTGAACCTCAACGCCCCGCAGTAACTACACACATAGAACTTGTGCGAGCTTGCTCGCGATGGCTGAGTGTCAGTCAACATCTACGTAATCTGACACACCGCTATCGCGAGCAAGCTCGCTCCCACAGGGGTCCGGGGTTGTTCTAGGTATTTGCAGCATCACTGGCTAACCACAATCTTCCCAATCATCTGCGGATGCAGCGCACAAAAATATTCAAACTCTCCCGGCGTATTGAACACCCAGGAAAAGCTGTCATTGGTGTCCAGCGCCCCTGAGCGAAACACCTTGTGGGTTTCCGCCACCGTGTGCGGAATCTGGTCGTCGTTCACCCACGTCACTTTGGTGCCCACGGCCACATTCAAATCCTTGGGCCCGAACATGAACTCCTTGATATCGATTTTCACCTCCTGAGCCCACACCGGCATCGACAGCATCAGGCAGGCCGCAGCCAACAGTCGCTTTTTCATCCGAGTATCCTCCCCTAAACCAGTGTCGAATCGATCAGCGCCAGCGGATGATCACCCTGCGTCGCTCGCACATCGGTGATCCCCAGGTAATTGCGCAGCTGATCAGCCGCCACCGTCATCGGCCCAGGCGTCGGTGCCGCACCCGGTGCGGGTTGTGGATAAGCGGTGCCACGGGCGGTGTGGAAGGTGATATTGCCTTCGACTTTCTGGATGACCTGGTGGATATGCCCGTTCAACACCGTCACCGAACCGTACTTGCGCAGCATGGCAATCGCCTGATCGCCATCCTCGGTGCCCCAGCCCCACGGCTGATAAACCGTCCACAACGGGATGTGGGTAAACACCACGATGGGCGTGCTGCTGGTCACGGCGCGCAAATCATCGGCCAGCCAAGCCAGTTGATCGGCGCCAAGGGTCGCTTCACGGCCCGCCTGGAAATTGAAGACATTCACCAGCGCAATAAAATGCACGCCGTGGTCGTCGAAGCTGTACCAGCCATTGCCTTTGGTGCCCTTGCCGTAACGCTCCAGGTAGAGCTTGCCGCCGCCCTCGTCGAGAGTGTCATGCTCCCCCGGGACGTAGTGCACGGTGGACGGCAGGCCCTTGAGCAGTTGCGCGGCCGTGTCAAATTCCTCGGGTTTGGACAGGTGGGTGATATCGCCGGTATGCAGAATCAGCGACGGTGGTTTTGGCAGCGCGATGACCTTGTCGATCGCCACCTGCAAGGTCTTCACCGGTTCCGGGTTGGCCTCCTTGTTGAAGCCGATGTGCGAGTCGCTTATCTGCACGAAGTGGAAGGTGCTGGCCAGTGCCTTGGGGTCGGAAACGTTGCCCGTCGCATCCAGGGCAAAGGCCCGGGGAATGCCGCCGCTCAAGGCCCAGATGACCCCCGCTCCGGCCCACGCCGAGCATTTCAGCAGTGTCCGGCGGTCGGGGTTGAGCGGGCCGTCGGTGCGAAGCGGGTGTCTTGATTGAATGTCCATCGGTTTTCCCTCGCTGGCGAACTACAGTGATGGTGCTGACACGAGGTACAACCCATCAGGACGGCGTTTTATTCCACGACATTGAACGTCTGTAGCCGCTGTCGAGGCACGAGGCTGCGTTGCGTGTCCGCAGGACCGCCCTTCGGGGGCCGCTACGCAGCCCAACGCAGCCTCGTGCCTCGACAGCGGCTACAGGGAAATGAGTTGTGTGTTGGAAAAGTTGTTTTTTTCGGGAATAAAATGCGGAGTAGCGCGGTTATAGAGGTGGGACAGTGCGGGAACCACTATGAAGCGATTTGAGGAACTGTTTGCGCCCCACCTGGACGCGGCCTACAACCTCGCGCGCTGGCTCACCGGCAACGACAGCGCCGCGCGCGATGTCGTCCAGGAAAGTGCCCTGCGCGCATTCCGCTTTTTACACCGCTTCGCCGATGGCAACGCCAAGGCGTGGTTCCTGACCATCGTGCGCAACGAAAGCTACACCTGGCTCAAGGCGTCGGCCGGGCGCCATTGGGTGGCGATCGGCGATGAGTTGTCCGAAGAGGACGCCGCGCTGGGTCATGGCCAAACCCCGGAACTGCTGGCCATTCATACGGAAAATGCGGCGCTGATCCAGCAAGCCCTGTGCGCCCTGCCGCCGGCATTTCGTGAGGTGATTGTTCTGAAAGAACTCGAAGACCTGCCCTACAAGGACATCGCCCTGGTGGTCGATATTCCCATCGGCACCGTCATGTCGAGACTGGCTCGGGCGCGCGCCATGCTCAAGCTCGAACTACTGAAGTTGCACGATCATGAATGAACTCGACTGCACGGTTTGCCAGACGTTGATGCACGGCTATCTGGACAAGGAACTTGACCCGCCGACGACGGCAACGGTAGCCGGGCATTTGGCCGAATGCGCCGAATGCGCGCGCTTGCACGATCAGGCGAGGCTGCTGATGCTCGGCGTGAAACGCCACGCGCCGTATTACACGGCCCCGGCATCGTTGACCGCCAGTGTGTTCGCCGCTGCGGCCCCGCGCCCAAACATTGTCGAGCGCTGGCGAACATGGTTCGCACCGGCCTTTTCTGCGGCAGCGTTGGGCCTGGCGGTGGTGCTTTATGTGGCTACGCCGGCCAGCGAACAGCCGTTGATGGACGAAGCTGTCTCCAGTCATGTCCGCTCGTTGATGGGTGAGCATTTGAATGATGTGGTGTCGTCCGACCGTCACACCGTGAAGCCTTGGTTCACCGGCAAACTCGACTTCTCGCCACCGGTCGTCGATTACTCGGCACAAGGGTTTGTGCTGTTGGGCGGACGGCTGGATTACTTGCAGCACCAGACCACGGCGGCCCTGAGTTATGGACGGGCCAAACACATTATCAACGTGTTTATCCTGCCCACGCCGGAGGTGGACAAGCCACTACAGAGTCAGTCCATTCGTGGTTTTAACGTGGTGTCCTGGCAAGCGAATCACATGCGGTTTGTGCTGGTATCCGATCTGGAGAAAAGCGAGCTGGAGGCGTTCAGCCAGTTGCTCAAGCCGTAGCCCCCCCTGTAAGAGTGAGCCTGCTCGCGATGGCGGGGTGTCAGATAAATTGAAGCTGTCTGACACTACGCCATCGCGGGCAAGCCATGCTCCTACAGGGGAATTACGGTGTAGTTGAGGGATGATCAGGCGCGGTTTTTTCGGTACTCACCGGGGGAAATGCCAAACCGCGATTTGAATGCCGTGGAGAAGTGACTCGAATCGGAGAAACCCCAGGAGTAACCCAGCACGGACAGTTTCTGTTCGGTGCGCGATTGGCGCAGGGATTGGGCGCACAAGTCCAGCCGACGATTCTTGATGTATTTCGCGACCACCAGGCCCTTCTTGGCAAAGATCCGGTACAACCCTCGAACCGACATGCCAACTTCCCGCGCCAGCCATTCCGGACACAGCTCTTCGGAGCGAATGTGCTCGTCGATGCATTGCAGCGTCTTGCGAAAGATGCGCTCGTGCAAATCGTTGCTGTCTTCGGCTTGGCTGATGGCCGGGCGCAGCAGACTGACAATCGCCTCCAGCGTCGCCTCACTTTCGGGCAGGCTGAGGCAGCTCTGGCGCGAGGCATCGAGAATCAGATGGTGAGAGAGCATCGCCATCGGTGACGTTGCGGCGATCCGGTGACCGCACTTGATCTGGTTGAAGCGCAAGGATTGCTCAATCAACGGCGCAGGCAAAATCAGCGACAACTGCCGGGAGTTTTCGCTGTAGGTGAAGTCGCTGGGGCGCGAGGCGTCGATCAGGGTGATGTCACCGGCCGACAGCAACACCTTGTCGTCGCCCTGAGCCATGCCTGCCGTACCGTCGAGTTGGAACACCGCAAAGTATTTACCGCCCTCGCCCACCGCGACTTCGGCAGGTGTGCGGTACAACCGCGCCTGGCAGGCGTCGACAAAACTGAGTTTCAGCGCGCCGCTTTGGTATTCGCGAATCTGGCCGGAAAACTCATCGCCCAGGGTTTGCGCATTGAAGGCGCCGCAGATCTGGTTGATCTGATGAATCCACTGATCAAATCCATCACGGCGCTGTGCATTTGCAGAAATCATGTCGGGCCTCACGCAGGCTTATTTTTATTATCTACGCCAATCCACAGGTCCTCCCTAACCAACACACTCCCACCACAATGACGGGCTACTTCAGCCCGCCAAACCGTCGATAGAAACTTTCGCCCACGTCCGGCAACGGACCATCGGCGGTTTCCAGTGCACTGTTCAACCATTCTTCGGCTTTGGCGTAGATCAGCCGGTAAATGTTGCGGCACAACTGGCGAGCGGCCCGACCTGCCCAATCGCCGGGCAGTAACTCGTCCGGCAGTTGCGGGTCGCGCAACAGCAGCTTGCGGTATTCATGAATAAGCAGGACGCGTGCCAGGAAGCAGTCACTCGGTTGCAGGTTCTCTTGCTCGCGAAGCGCTTGCCAGAGCGGTCGGAACAGTTGAATGAACTCGCTGTAATGGGTCGCCAGTTCTTCGATGTTCCAGCTTTCGCGCACCTGCAAACGCAAGGCCTTGGAGGCCAGGACGTCCTGCGCGGTGGTTTCGAAGACGATGGTCTCTTCCTGAACGCCGAGGTCGAGCAACGTGGCGTTGAGATCGTTGCGGTCACTGCGCGGACACGCCAGCACCGCCGGCGAAATCGCACCAAAACCTTGCCACTCCAGTTCTTCGCGCACCTGTTTGCGCTTGTCCTGAGTCAGTTGCGTGAGCATCACCAGGCACCAGGAACCGTCCCACGCAGGGACAGTGGAGCTATAGACGCGTTTGAACGCCTTGTCGAATCGCCGGCGACCGGTGCCGGTGAGGCTGTAATAGCTGCGGCGCCCGACTTTCTCGGCGGTCAGCCAGCCTTCTTTGGTCAGGCGGAAAATCGACGTGCGGATCAGCCGCTCGTTGATGCCGATGGGCTCGAGCAATTGAATCAGGCTGCCCAGCCAGACCGTTCCGCCATGGGGTTCGATGGCGTCGCCGTACAAGGTAATGATCAGCGAGCTGGCGCGGATTGGCGTCTGCTCCTGGAAGCGGGTGATCAATTGGTTCAAGGGTGTCAGGGACGACATGGGCGTACCGGGCTGAAAAAAGAAAAGGAATATACCGGTTTCATATGACTCACACGTACCCGTGTAGCAGCTGCCGAAGGCTGCGTCCGGCTGCGAAGCAGTCGTAAAGCCTGAACATGCGGTGTTTCAGGAAGATCGTATCGACCCGATGGCGACTGCTTCGCAGCCGGACGCAGCCTTCGGCTGCGGCTACAGAGGCATTCACAGGGTATTGCCTTTTGGGCGAAAGCCGCTGTCATTGATGCGCGGTCGATCCGCTTCCGGCTCGGTCAGTGGCTCGCAAACTTGCATCCGCTCAAGGCAACGCTTGGCCAGTTGTTGATATTCGCGGGTGCCCGCCTGCTTCCACGCCACTTCTTCGTCGCTGAGGCCGCGCTTGACGCTGGCCGGTGCGCCCATCACCAGTGACTGGTCGGGGCATTCGAACCCGGCCTTGACGAACGCCGCCGCCGACACGAATGAGCGCGGGCCGATCCGTGCGTTGTCCATCACCACGGCGTTCATGCCCACCAGCGCATCGGCGCCGATGCGGCAACCGTGCAGCACCGCGCCATGCCCGATGTGGCCATTGCGCTCGACCACCGTGTCGCTCTCGGGGAAACCATGCATCACGCAGGTGTCCTGCACATTGGCGCCCTCCTCCAGCACGATCCGGCCGAAGTCCCCGCGCAAACTCGCCAGCGGCCCGACGTAGCAATGGGCACCGACGATCACATCGCCGATCAGTACGGCTGACGGATGAACGTAAGCGGTGGGATCAACCACCGGGGTCAAGCCATCGAGGCTGTAGCAGGTCATTGGACATTCCTTCAAGCGCAGTGCCGGGCATCTTCGCAAAGCGATGCCGATAGAGGCTCATTTTGTATCACATCACTTTTAACAGCACAAAGACAAAAATCCGTATCACTTAGTCAAGGCGCCGAATAACCGCACCTCACGCGCTGTAAACCGGGCATTAAAGCCAGAAAAACCAGTGATTACTCGTTCACAAGGCTCCCTAAGCCGCGGACTGAAAGAAACCGACCGCTCATCAATAAGACACATTAAATTAACTTTTATGTTGCGGTTGCGTATCACGTTGTAGGTATACTCAGGCAAAACCGGCCCACCGCGCCGATCCAATAATGAGCCGGCAGTACAGCCGAGCGTGCACCGTGAGGGCATCCGCCATGCCTCTAACCCTTGTTGTCGAGATCATCGAACCGGGCGTTCGCCTGATTACGTTGCAGCGCCCGCAAGCGCTGAACGCCCTGACCACCGAATTGCTCGGTGAGCTGGCCGATGAACTGAACGCCGCGCAAGCCGACGCCAACACCCGCGCCGTGGTCCTGACCGGCAGCCGCAAAGCCTTTGCCGCCGGCGCTGATATCAAGGAAATGGCCGAGCGCAATCTGGTCGGCATCCTCGACGACCCGCGCCAGGCGTCGTGGCAAACCATTACCCGCTTCAACAAACCGCTGATCGCCGCCGTCAACGGCTTCGCCCTCGGCGGTGGCTGTGAATTGGCGATGCACGCCGACATCATCATTGCCGGGGAAGACGCGCGTTTCGGCCAACCGGAAATCAACCTCGGGATCATGCCGGGCGCCGGCGGCACCCAACGCCTGCTGCGGGCCGTCGGCAAATCCATGGCCATGCAAATGGTCCTGACCGGCGAGCCGATCGACGCCCGCCAGGCGCAACGCGCCGGCCTGGTCAGCGAAGTGACCCAACCGGAATTCACCGTCGAACGCGCCTTGCAGATCGCCCGCAACATTGCCGGCAAAGCACCGCTGGCGGTGCGCCTGGCCAAGGAAGCGCTGCTCAAGGCCATGGACACCGACCTGTCCAGCGGCCTGCGTTTCGAGCGCCATGCCTTCACCGTGCTGGCCGGCACCCGCGACCGCGACGAAGGCATTCAGGCCTTTCAGGAAAAGCGCACACCGAACTTCACGGGCCAGTAATCACTCCGCCCTTTTTACAAAAAAAGCGAACGACCTCCCAGAGAGCGCCATGACCATGAACTTCGAACACATCCTGTTTTCCATCGAGGCCGGTGTCGCCCTGCTCAGCCTCAATCGCCCCGAGCAACTGAACAGCTTCAACGCGCAGATGCACGGTGAAGTCAAAGAAGCCCTGAAGCAGGTTCGGCAAAACCCGGACGTACGCGTATTGCTGCTGACCGGTGAAGGTCGCGGCTTCTGTGCCGGGCAAGACCTGGGCGATCGCAATGTGGCGCCGGGCAATGCCGCGCCGGACTTGGGCGAATCCATCGAGAAGTTCTACAACCCGCTGATCCGCCAATTGCGCGACCTGCCAATGCCGGTGATCTGCGCGGTCAACGGTGTGGCCGCTGGCGCTGGCGCCAACATCCCGCTGGCCTGCGACCTGGTGTTGGCGGCGCGTTCGGCGAGCTTCATCCAGGCCTTCTGCAAACTTGGCCTGATCCCCGATTCCGGTGGCACCTGGACCTTGCCGCGCCTGGTCGGCATGGCCCGCGCCAAAGCCCTGACCTTGCTCGGCAATCGATTGAGCGCCGAACAGGCCGAGCAATGGGGCCTGATCTACCGCTGCGTGGACGATGCCGAACTGCGTAGTGAAGCGCTGACACTGGCCCGTCACCTCGCCACGCAACCGACCTACGGCCTGGCACTGATCAAACGCAGCCTCAATGCCAGCCTGAGCAACACCTTCGACGAGCAGCTCGAGCTGGAAAAAGACTTGCAACGCCTGGCCGGGCGCAGCGAGGACTACCGTGAAGGCGTCAGCGCCTTCATGGAAAAACGCAGCCCAAGCTTCAAGGGGCGCTGAGTCATGACCGCACTGAACACCAACGCACCCATCGCCGTGATCGGCGCCGGCGCCATGGGTGCCGGGATTGCACAGGTCGCGGCACAGGCCGGCCACACCGTGCTGCTGCTGGACAATCGCCCCGGCGCCGCGGCTCAAGCCATCGACGGCATTGACCGCCAACTGGGCAAACGCGTCGAGAAAGGCAAGCTCTCGGCCGACGCCCGCACCGCGACCATCGCTCGTTTGCTGCCTGTGGAAGCCATCGAAGCGCTGGCCGATTGCGAACTGGTCATCGAAGCCATCGTCGAGAACCTTGAGGTCAAGCGCGCCCTCTTCCGCCAACTGGAAGGTATCTGCGGCGAGCGCTGCATTCTGGCGAGCAACACCTCGTCGCTGTCGATCACCAGCATCGCCGCACAACTGGATCACCCAGAACGCCTGCTGGGCCTGCACTTTTTCAACCCCGCGCCGATCATGGCGCTGGTGGAAATCGTCTCGGGGCTGGCCAGCGATCCAGCCTTGGCCGATTGCCTGTACGACACCGCCAAGGCCTGGGGCAAAAAACCGGTGCACACCCGTTCAACGCCGGGGTTCATCGTCAACCGCGTGGCCCGGCCGTTTTACGCCGAGAGCCTGCGCCTGCTGCAGGAAGGCGTTGCCGATTGCTCGACGCTGGATGCGCTGATGCGCGATGCCGGTGGCTTTGCGATGGGTGCTTTCGAACTGACCGACCTGATTGGCCATGACGTCAACTATGCGGTGACCTGCTCAGTGTTCGACGCCTATTACGCCGACACCCGCTTCCAGCCTTCGCTGATCCAGAAAGACCTGGTGGACGCCGGGCGTCTGGGGCGCAAAAGCGGTCACGGTTTCTACAGCTACGCCGAGAACGCCGAACGCCCGCAGCCGACCACCATCAGCAGCGAGCAGACCGTTGAAAGCTGCGTGATCGAAGGTGATCTCGGCGCTGCCAATGCGCTGATCCCGCGCCTGCGCACACACAACATCGAAGTCATTCAACGCGACGGCCAAGGCCTGTTGCGGGTGGGCGACGCGGTGCTGGCGTTGAGCGATGGGCGCATGGCCTGTCAGCGCGCCAGGGAAGACGGGTTGCGCAATCTGATCCTGCTCGACCTCGTGCTCGATTACGGCAACGCCAGCCGAATCGCGATCAGTTGCACAGCGGACATTGAGCCGGTGGCCCTCGAACAAGGCGTTGCCCTGCTGCAACGGGCCGGTTTCAACGTAAGCCTGCTCAACGACAGCCCGGCCCTCGCCGTGTTGCGCACTGTCGCTATGCTCGCCAACGAAGCCGCCGACGCTGTGCTGCAAAGCGTGGCGTCGGCCGCCGACATCGATCTGGCAATGCGCGCCGGGGTCAATTACCCGCAAGGCCCGCTGGCCTGGGCGGATGCCGTCGGCCTGTCGCACGTGCTCAAGGTGCTGGAAAACCTGCAAGCCAGTTACGGCGAAGAGCGCTATCGGCCCTCGCTGCTGTTGCGCCGTCGGGTCGCCGAAGGGAGGACTTTCCATGACTAATCACGAAGCGATGAACCTGGCCAGCGACTGCGCAAAAACCCTGTTCAACCGCGACGCCGCCAGCCAGGCGATGGGCATGCGCCTGCTCTCGGCGGCCCCCGGCTGTGCCCGCGTGGGCATGAGCGTGCGCGCCGACATGCTTCAAGGCCACGGCACCTGCCACGGCGGCTACCTGTTTGCGCTGGCCGACTCGGCGTTTGCCTTTGCCTGCAACAGCTACAACGACGCCACGGTGGCCATCGGTTGCAGCATCGACTACATCGCCCCGGCCCGCCTGGGCGACACCTTGACTGCCGAGTGCACCGAGCAAAGCCGTTCCGGGCGCACCGGCAACTACGACGTACGTATCGAAAACCAACAGGGGCAATTGATCGCCCTGTTCCATGGCAAATCCTACAAAGTGCGCGGCTCGGTGCTGGCGCAGGAGACCCCGAATGAATGACGCCTTGATCATCGACGCGGTGCGGACCCCGATCGGTCGCTACGCCGGAGCCTTGAGCAGCGTACGTGCCGACGACCTCGGCGCGGTGCCACTGCGTGAACTGCTGCGCCGTCACCCGCAGGTCGACTGGAATGCCGTGGATGACGTGATTTACGGGTGCGCCAACCAGGCCGGCGAAGACAACCGCAACGTCGCCCGCATGTCAGCGCTGTTGGCCGGCTTGCCGGTCAGCGTGCCCGGCACCACGCTCAACCGCTTGTGCGGCTCCGGGCTGGATGCCATCGGCACCGCGGCGCGAGCGATTCGTTGTGGCGAGGCTGGCCTGATGCTGGTCGGCGGCGTTGAATCGATGTCCCGCGCGCCACTGGTGATGGGCAAGGCCGAACAGGCGTTTTCCCGCGATGCGCAGATTTACGACACCACCATCGGCTGGCGCTTCGTCAATCCACTGATGAAGAAAACCTTTGGCATCGACTCCATGCCGGAGACGGCCGAGAACGTCGCCGAGCAGTTCAATGTCTCCCGCGCCGACCAGGACGCCTTCGCCCTGCGCAGCCAGCAGCGCGCTGGTGCCGCTCAAGCCAGTGGCCGTCTGGCCAAGGAAATCGTCGCGGTCGACATCCCGCAACGCAAAGGCCCGGCCAAAATCGTCGAGCACGATGAGCACCCGCGCGGCGATACCACGCTTGAGCAACTGCAGAAACTCGGTACGCCGTTTCGCGAAGGCGGCAGCGTCACCGCTGGCAATGCGTCCGGGGTCAACGATGGCGCGTGTGCGCTGCTGCTGGCCAGCCCGGAAGTCGCCAAACGCCACGGTTTGAAAGCGCGCGGCCGGGTGGTCGCCATGGCCACCGCCGGTGTCGAGCCACGCATCATGGGCATCGGCCCGGTGCCGGCGACCCGCAAAGTGCTGGAACTGGCCAACCTGAGCCTGGCCGACATGGACGTGATCGAACTCAACGAAGCCTTCGCTGCACAAGGCCTGGCGGTGCTGCGTGAACTGGGCCTTGGCGACAACGATCCTCGGGTCAACCCGAACGGTGGCGCGATTGCCCTTGGCCATCCGCTGGGCATGAGTGGCGCGCGCCTGGTGACCACTGCCCTGCATGAACTGGAAGAACGTCAGGGCCGCTACGCTTTATGCACCATGTGCATCGGCGTCGGCCAGGGAATCGCGCTGATCATTGAGCGTATATCCGACTAAAGAACCGCGATTCCCAAGGCGCCCAGAGGTATCCTTGGGGCATGCACTCAAAGCCCTGCCGCGGCCGGGCCGGAACACAAAAACAATTCG
>Ga0157370_10007289_pt1 | contig 12069 bp, 14 predicted proteins | sample C35metaG_FD_113463 | JGI IMG/M metagenome (GOLD analysis project Ga0157370, IMG submission 113463) | Corn rhizosphere microbial communities from Kellogg Biological Station, Michigan, USA - C3-5 metaG | ecosystem: Host-associated > Plants > Roots > Rhizosphere > Soil | place: USA: Michigan...
CACCGCTGTTCAATATTCCAAAGAGAGAAAACAGTTCGGAAAACCAATCGGCGGATTCCAGCTTCAGCAAAAGAAACTGGCAGAATTCCTGACCGAAATTACAAAGTCGCAATTGCTTTGTCTTCAACTCGGAAATCTTAAAAATGCTCATAAAGCTTCTCCGGCACAAATCTCAATGGCAAAAAGAAATAATGTAAAAATGGCAATCGACATCGCAAGAGAATCCCGTCAGATGCTTGGCGGAATGGGAATCATGGGAGAATTCCCGATGATGCGCCACGCAGCCAATCTGGAATCTGTCATCACTTACGAAGGAACACACGACATCCATTTATTAATTACCGGAATGGATATTACAGGCATCAATGCCTTTGGATAAAGACCAAATCAATCTTATATATTTTTAACAAAAACCTGCGGAATAATTTCGTGGGTTTTTTCGTTCCAATACTAAGTTTATTATAATATTAAAATTCAAATAACAGGTCACTCCTACGGAGCTTTAATCTAATAACAAATTATGTCTATTACCAGTTTGCTCGTAACGGAGCAGAGTTTAATCCCTTTGGGATTCATTGTTAATAGAAAAAAGTCTTCAAAAAAATATAGCTCCGTAAGGGCGACCTGTTAGTTTATTGTATAAAGTTGAGTTTTTTATAATTTCAAATCAATCATTAAAAATGAAAAAATATTTCGCTATTCTTTTCTTTGTTTCCATTACGATTTTTGGACAAAATTTTCAAACTAAAATTTCCACTGCAGCAATCGAACTTACGAAAGATAAAGTGGTCTATGATCCTGCTTATTTTGTTTTAAAATATCCAAACGGCGATGTTCCCGCTGATAAAGGCGTTTGTACCGATGTTGTGATCCGTGCTTACCGTAAATTAGGAATTGATCTGCAAAAAGAAGTTCACGAAGATATGGTCAAAAATTTTTCTAAATATCCAAAAAAATGGAATTTGAAAAAACCAGATTCTAACATCGATCATCGTAGAGTTCCAAATTTGCAGGTATTTTTTGCTAAATTTGGAAAAGTAAAAGCAATTTCAAACGATCCGAAAGATTACGTTCCCGGCGATATTGTGACCTGGGATTTGCCTAAAAATCTGACACATATTGGAATTGTGGTTAACAAGAAATCACCTAACGGCAAACGTTTTATGATTGTTCATAACATCGGCGCCGGGCAGGTTTTGCAGGATTGCCTTTTTGACTGGACGATTACGGGGCATTATCAATATCAGAAATAGAAATTAGAATTTAGATGTTAGAAATCAGATTAAAGATGAGAAAGTGTATTCTATTGCTGTTCATGAATTGTTGTTTTTTATTTCAGGCTCAAAATTTTAAAATTATTCAGAAACCAATTGATTATTCTAAAGAAAAAATCAAATTGAGTTTGGAATATATGAAAGAGCATCACGGCTTGGATCAGAAAACACCGAAGATTACTCCGAAAATAATTGTTTTACATTACACAGCAGGCGGAACTGTTGAATCCAATTTCAAATATTTCAATAATCTGTATCTGGAAAACCAAAGATCAACTTTAAAAAACCAAAGTCCTCTGAATGTTTCTTCTCATTTTATTATTGACAGAGACGGGAAAATCTATCAATTGGTAGATCCCGAAATGTTTGCAAGACATACAATCGGCCTCAATTATTGCGCAATCGGTGTTGAAAATATCGGAAGTAAAGCACAACCTTTGACCGACAAACAAGTGGAAGCTAATGCAGAACTGGTAAGATATCTAACCAAAAAATATCCGATTGAATATCTCATCGGACATTCGGAATATGGTGTTTTCCGAAACTCAAAACTTTGGAAGGAATCTAATCCCAAATATTTTACAGGAAAAGCTGATCCGGGTGATGATTTTATGAAAAAAGTAAGAGCTAAATTGACGGATTTGAAATTGAAAAGTCAGCCGTAAATCAGAAGTATTAAGTTAATTGTAAAATGATTTTTTCAATTCTTCTTGATCGATTTACCGTCATAAAATGTCCTCCACCTTCAATTATAAAATCAGCTTTTACATTATTAATAGGAATTATTCTGTCTTTATTTCCGTGAATATGAAGTGAGTTTTCTGGAGGTATTTCATTCTTCCAATTTACAATTTCATTGATTGCCCAAGAAAAAAAATCAGGATTGGTATCTTGAAGAATACTTTTCAGAAGTTGTTTTTCAGATTCACTTTCAATTCCGAAAATCCAGTTGGTAATGAAGTTTTGCTTTTTGAATATCGATTTTGGAATTAATTTATTCAGTTTTAACTTTCCTGTAATTCTGTAAGTTGAAGGAAGTTCAAATTTATTTTTTGCTGAAGCGATGAGAATTATTCTTTCGGTTTTAAGGATTTTAGAAATCTCAACAGCAACCATTCCACCAAAAGACAAACCGATTAAAATTGGGTTTTTAGCAGTAATTTTTAATGAAATCCTCTCAGAATAGCCTTGTAAAGATTCATTTTTTAAAGGATCGATCCAGTCAATAAACTCAGTATCCAAATCTCCGAAGTTGATATTATCAAAGACTCTTCTATCGACGCCAAGACCGCTGAAAATATAAATCTTACTCACTTATTAAATTATGAATTTCAATCAAACAAAAAAGACTGAAATTTCTTCAGTCTTTTTCTTTTTATAACATTTTCAAATTGTTCACTTCCAGTTCCGTTAGGATTCTCCAGTGTCCTCTTTTGATATTTTTTTTGGTAAGTCCTGCAAACATTACTCTGTCAAGTGCTTCCACTTCGTAACCCAGCTTTTGGAAAATTCTGCGGACTACTCTATTCCATCCGATGTGAATTTCGATTCCAACTTCATTTTTAGGTTTTCCTTCGATGAAAGAAATGCTGTCCACTTCTGCAACACCTTCTTCTAAACGGATTCCTTCGCCAATTAACTTCATATCATCATTCGTCAATTTTCTGTCAAGCGTTACGTGATAGATCTTTCTCATTGCGAAAGATGGATGCGTCAGTTTTTTCGTAATGTGCCCGTCGTTTGTCAAAAGAATAACGCCTGTCGTTTGTCTGTCAAGTCTTCCAACAGGGAAAATTCTGTAAGGCGAAGCATTCGCTGTCAAATCCATTACAGTTTTTCTCGCTTTTTCATCTTTGGTTGTTGAAATATAGCCTTTTGGTTTGTTTAATAAAACATAAACAGGTTTTTCCGGTGTGATATTTTGGCTGTCGAAAACAACTCTATCTGTTTTCTGAACCTGATAACCCATTTCTGTTACTACTTTCCCGTTCACTTCTACAAGACCCTGAGCGATAAGCTCATCAGCCTCTCTTCTACTGCAAATCCCGGAATTCGCAATATATTTGTTAAGTCTGATGGTATCTTTATGAACTTCCTTACTGATTTTTTCTAATCTTCTTCTTTGGATGAAAGATTTGGTTTTATCTTCAGCGGTTTCCGGTCGGATATATGGTTTTTTGTTTGAAGGCTTTTTATTAAAAGGTTTTTTATCGCCATTCTCGTATTTGTCTCTGCTATCAAAATTACGCTCGCCACCTCTAGTTGTCTTAGGTTTACGTGCACCTCCTGCAGAAGGTCTGCTTTTGGACGTTCTTTCGCCAGAGCCACGGGAGTTTCCAGAAGGTCTGCTAGTACCTGCACTTCTTGGTTTTTTATCTCTTTCTGGTCTTTTTCCGTCTTCGCTCATTTCTAAAAATTTTTGCAAAGATAGTGAATTAGTTAAGAGTTACGAATTCTGACTTTAATAATTCCGAAAATTGAGAATAATGTAATTTTAAATTCCGAATTTATTAAAACCGTTTATAGAAAATATAATCTGTATTGATTGGTTCCAGTCCGGCTTGTTTCATCAGCATCGCGATTTGTCCCCGGTGATAAGTAGAATGATTTATGTAATGGAAAATGACCTCCTGAATTGTATTTTCAAATGCATTTCCTCTGGAATTTTTATAATTGATTTTTTCAGCAATGTTTCTTTCATCAAGGATTTTGGAACTACTGATGAAATTTTCAGAATTGATTTTTATTAATGAATCGTCAGCATTGATTTGCCAGACTTCAAATTGATTATCATTAAGTATTCTCGCATTCCAAATCTGATGTGCATTAAGAATATGATTGAGAACATTCTTACTTTTCTCACACCAGAGCGAACTATTTTCCAGATAATTTTCTATCAATAATTGATTGAAGTGCTGATTATATTTTAACAGATCATGGAAATGCTCTTTCATTACTCAAACATTTCTGCTAGACGAACTGGTTTTATTTCAGAAGAATTATAAAGTTCGGGAATCGATTTTTTAACTTCCAGTTTCGGATAAAGATTGATACCAATGATTTTAATTTTCCCTTCTTCTACCCAATTTTGTTCTTTCGTACCGTGATCAAAAATTATTTTTTGAATTTCTCCGGATTTTAAGAGTTCAATATAACCGCCTTTTTCTTCGATTTCAAGGAATAGTTTCCAGGATTTTTCAGCGAATTGTTGCGTGATATTTTCTACAAAATAACTTCCGGAAGCAGCATCTTCAAAAACATTGATAATGCTTTCGTAAGCTAAAACGATCTGTTGTTTGAAGGATATTTCTTTGGAAAGTTCTGATGGATTTTCAATCTTGTAATTATTACAAAAAACCGCATCTGCTCCGCCAATCATTGCTGAAGCCAATTCCAGTGTGGAACGTATCAGATTGTTGTCCTGATCGTTTTTAGCTTTATTTCGTATAGTTGTCTCAACAAAAATATATGGGATCAAATCTTTTCCAAACTCTTTAGAAATCTGATTGAATAAATATTTAAAAGCTCGAATTTTAGCAATTTCAAAAAAATATTGACTTCCAACTGCAAATCGGAAAATCAGTTTATCTAGAATTTCAGAACCTAATTTCTCAACCAATTCTTTGGATTTTGCCAAAGCAAAACTCAACTGTTGTACAATAGAAGCTCCGGAATTCTGGTGAAAACTGACATCAATACAGATATTTTTTTCGAAGTTTTTGGATAATAATTCTCCCGCGAGATGTTCATTGATCTCAGCATTTTTATCATCCGAAAAAACATCAATCAAAGAAAAATAACGATTGGATTCTACAGTTAAAATGTGTTCCGCCAGATCTGCGTTGTTTATGAAAATCGATTTTTCTTCAAGAGTTTCAACATTTTCATTAATTAAAAACGCAAAAGCCTGCTCTTCCAAACCTTCCTGATAGTCTGCAACCAGATGTGTGCTTTCTTCTATTTTTGGAAGGAGTTTATATTCAGAATTGTTATGATAATAAGGTTTTACATTAATGCTTTCCAGATTCTCTTTTTGAAGAATCTCGTAGATGTTTTCTATTTTGAGCTGCTTTTTTACAAGCTGTTCCCAATTTTCCAATTCACTCATTCTGAAAATTATTTTACTTTTTTGCAATTTTAGAACTGTCTACTACCAAAATGAAAATCTCTTCATTTGGTTTTTTCATAAAATAATTTTCTCTGGCGTATTTTTCTTTTTCCTGCTTGTTATTCATCAGTTTACGATAGAATTTGTCATTCTTTTCGTACTCGGCTTTATAAAATTCAAGCTGATTTTCGTAACGGTTAATTTCGCCATTCAGTTCATTGATAACCAAAAAAGAAGTGCTGTCAAAAAATATCATCCAAACCAAAAATCCAACTAATGTCAACAGATATTTGTTGAAAACATAGGTTTTGAAAAACTTCAAAGTCGGAGATTTTTTCTTGATATCTTTGATTAATTCCTTCATAATTAATGAACTTTTTTAAGCGAATTATTGATAACAGTTGTCAGGAAATCGATCGCAACGGAATTCTGTCTCATATTCGGGACAATCAAATCTGCTTCATTTTTTGAAGGCTCGATAAATTCCTGGTGCATCGGTTTAAGAGTCGTTTGATATCTGTGAAGAACTTCCTGAAGATCTCTTCCTCTTTCCTGCGTATCTCTGCGTATTCTTCGGATCAATCTTTCGTCTGAATCTGCATGAACAAAGACTTTCAGATTAAATTCTTTCAGTAATTCCTTATTTGTCAAAACCAAAATCCCTTCTACAATCAAAACATTTTTTGGCTCTACCGTAACGTGATCTCCGGTTCTGGAATGCGTCACGAAAGAATAAATTGGCTGTTCTATACTCTGATGACTTTTCAGCGCTTTTACGTGTTGCAGCATCAGTTCAAAATCGATGGATTTCGGGTGATCGTAATTTAGAACTTCTCTTTCAGATAAAGTAAGATTAGGATTATCGTGATAATAATTATCCTGAGAAAGTACATTAACACCTTCTATATTAAGTTGTTGAAGAATTTTATTAACAACAGTAGTTTTTCCGGAACCTGTTCCACCGGCAATTCCAATCACGAGCATCTTTACAATTTTTACAAAAATAATATAATTTTCACTTACACTCGTTTTTAATGTTGAAAATTTGAAATTTGAATATAAAAAAAGCCAGTTTTAAAACTAGCTTTTCGGTTATCGTGATCCGTTTGATCTTTGAGAATTATTATCCAGCTGAACCTGTGGTTGTACCCGGACGTTATTTTGAGATTCTGACCGGGGATTATTTTGTGGCTGAACCCTGATATTATTTTGAGACTGATTTCTTGTGCCGCTATTCGTATTTGGCTGAACTCTGATATTATTCTGAGACTGGCTTCTTACTCCACTGCTCACATTAGGCTGAATTCTAACGTTATTCTGAGATTGGTTTCTCGTACCACTATTTGTATTTGGCTGAATCCTGATATTATTCTGAGACTGGTTTCTCGTACCGTTTTGTTGCGTTCTCGTTCCGCTTGGAAATTGATTATTTAAAGAACTTCTCCTTGGCGAAATAATTACATTTTGACTTCTTCTTCCTGAAGTATAAACAACTCCGTTTCTGTAATAATTATTATTATAATCCAGATAAACTGCATTTGGAGCGTACCAGTATCCATCCGGCGATTGGTAATACCCATCTCTGTAACCATCTGAATATCCTTGAGAATAATTATCATTGTATCCATAACTGTCAGTAGCTGTGGTTGCTATACAAGATGTCAAAGCAATTGCTAAAACAGATGGAATTAATATTTTAAATAAATTTTTCATTTTTTCCAGGTTTTTAAATATTACATAGAGTAATATTGTTATAATTACAAAGAATCTGCCAATGTGGATTTTAGCAGATTTATTTAATTAAATGAAAAAGATTATTCTTCAGGAGAAATTCCTAAAATGTAGTAGAAAACTGCCAAATCTCTGGCAAGAAATTCACGGGTGTGATTTCTGTAAAAACTTTCATTTTTAGTTACATCCTGTGCGTCAAAACCCAGTGCGTTCATTCCGTTGTTTCGGGCAAAAAACAATGCCCTGAGATTATGAAAACCTTGAGAAACGATGATTACATTCTTCTGTTTATAGACATTTTTACAATTCAGAATACTTTTGTGCGTATTAAAACCTTTCGGATCCTTGATGATGATATTCTCCGGAACACCTTCATTATAGACTAAAAAATTCTTCATCGCTTCCGTCTCATCGTAATTTTTACTTTTCTCACCGCTGACAATGATTTTTTTGATCTTTCCGTGGTGATAAAGTGTTCCTACTGCGTCCATTCTAGCCGTAAAATAAGGATTTGCAACACCGGATCGCATTTTCGGAGATGTTCCTAAAACCAGAGCGCAATCTCTCGGCGGTACTTTGCTGATCTTGGTATAGGTTCTTCCACTCGTAAGGGCATAGACCCAGAAATTTGCCAATATCATCAGCAAAATTCCGAATTCCAAAAGCTTGAAAGCTATTTTGAAAAAGTTGGTAAGCGCCCTAACCATAATTAAATCATATCAAAATCTAAGAAAATTTCCTTGCTCATTGCAATAGCTGTACAAGGTAAGATTTTTCCCTGATGTTTTTCATTATCGGTCAAATATTCGTCTTCTGTCATATCCACTTCCCCATTTTTCAAGTAACAAAGACAGCTTCCACAAATGCCGGATTTGCAGGAATAAGGCAATTTGTAACCAAGATCTAACAATTGCTGCAGAATTTTCCGTTCGTTATTTTTAAGAATAATTCCATCCTTTTCTAAATGATTGTACTTGATTTTAACTTTTACATTTTCGATTAGAGGAAACTCTTTTTCGGTTGGATAAATGTCTTCATTATAAGCTTCGAATAATTCAAAATGAATGTTTTTTTTCGGAATTCCGTGGCTGTAACAGGCGTTTGCGACAGATTTTATCATTGCGCCTGGACCACAAATCAAAACTTTGTCTGTGCTGTCCCAGATTGTAGATTCTTCGTCATCTTCGTCCAGATGTAGGATTTGATTGATTATAAGCGAAACTTTTTTTTCATCAATTCGCCCTTGAAATAACTTATCTTTCACAGGCTCCTGTGAAATGAAATAGAAACATTCCAATCTCCCGCCAGATTCTTTTTGAAGATTTTCTAATTCATCTTTAAGAATAATATCTTCATAACTTTTGTTCCCATAAAAAAGAAAAATACGTGTAGATTTCTCTTCATTAAGGATATTTTTGATATGACTAAGGATCGGTGTAATTCCAATTCCGGAAGCGAATGCGATGATTGTCCGTTTTTCATTCGGTCTTGAAGGCAGAAAAAATCGTCCTAAAGGTTCACTTACGGAAATCTCGTCACCAACGTTATAATTCTCGAACAAAAATTTTGTGGAACTTTCTTCGCCATTTATTTTGATTGCTAAAGCCAGTTTTTCTTCGGAAGGTGCAGAAATGAAGGAATAATCGTTCTGGATTTCCTTTTCCTTAAAATGATATTTCAAAGTCACATATTGCCCGGCACGAAATTGAAATCGGGATTTCAATGCTTCAGGAATCTCTAACTCCAACGCAAACGCATTTTTGGTCAGTTGTTGTTTTTTAGCTATTTTTAGCCTGTGAAACTGAGGTTGGTTGGCTACTGTTAATTGATTTTCCATTGTCAAGAATCAAATTTAATGAAAATTGACAAAAGAAAAAATCTAAATTCAAGACAAGCTCGTAAATTCATTTAAATTAAAATTCAATGAAAAAGATATTATTATATTCATTTCTGTCAATCAGCTTTCTGGCTTGTAAAAAGAATGATGAAAAAGCAGCCGAAACTCAGGCAAAAGAAGATTCAATCACAATTGAACCTTCAAAATCCAAAGCTGATGTTGCAGAACTGATTGAATTTTCTCCTGAAAAAATGACCAATTACCTTCAGAAAAATCATTCTGACACTTTATATGTAACCAATTTCTTTGCTACTTGGTGCGGACCTTGTATGCAGGAAATTCCTTTTTTCCATAAAAAAATGGAAGAATTAAAAGATCAGCCTGTAAAATTCACCTTTGTAAGTCTTGATAACAAAACCGATTGGGCAACAGAAGTAAGCGATTTTGCAGATGAATATAACATTAGAAGAAATGTAACATTGTTGGACGGAAGTCTTTTGAAACCGGAATTTTTCAAACAAAATTTCAAAACTTGGGACGGCAGTGCAATTCCTTTTACATTGATAAAAAAAGGTGATAAAGTTGATGAAACTGTTGGTTCTATGACTGAAGATGCTTTGAATCAGAAAATAAAAACATTTTTGGATGAAAGAACTATAAAAATAAATGATAAGGATGTAACTGTTGGAACAATTAATCCAACTTATTCATTATAATTGAAATCATTGTAATTATCTAATGAAAAGCTTTCCTGTAATAGTTTCAATAATTGTGATTTGCAGTATTTTTGCATTTTTCATCAATCTAAATACAGGCTTTGCAAAACTTAATTTTTCTGATTTTTTGAATTCAAATACAGATAATTTCCAAATTGCAGGTTTCAGAATCAATCGCGCTTTAGCAATGATTTTAGCTGGAATTGCAATCCCAACAAGTGGATTTCTTTTGCAGGAATATTTCAAAAATCCTTTGGCTGGTCCGGATGTTTTGGGAATCACTTCGGTTTCCAGTTTGTTTGTGGCGTTTTATATTTTTTTTTCGCAGAATATTTTGATTCCGGATTTTCTTCAGAATAGTTTTATCAGTTTTTCTTCAATTCTTGGAAGTGTAGTTTTAATGATGGTTTTGCTGTTATTTTCAAATCGGTTTCGGGATAAGAGTTTTATCATTATTTTCGGATTTCTGATTTCAGCTTTGGCTGGTGCAATTGTTTCATTCTTACAATTTTATGTAGAAAGTCAAAGTCTGAAAAATTATATTCTATGGACTTTCGGAGCAAATAATCAAGCTAATATTTCTCAAATTTCAATCTTGACAATTTTAGTAATTATCGGATTATTTTTTACTTTCAAATCCATAAAACCTTTAATTGGAAATTCTCTGGGTTCGGCTTATGCACAGAGTTTTGGAGTCAGTCAATCGAAATTGAAAATCAGTATTATTGTAGCATCTTCTATTCTATCGGCTTCTGTAACTGCTTTTCTTGGACCAATTTTATTTATTGGTGTTGTGGTTCCTCATTTTTGCAGGATGCTCTGGAATCCCGCCCAACTTTGGCATCAATGGATTTTAAATATTGTTTTGGGAATCCTTATAATGCAGATTTTCTCGATTATTTCAGAACTCAGTCAGTTCCCGATTAATATTATTACGACCTCTTTTGGGATTCCGGTAATTTTATTGATGCTAGTTAAAAAGAAAAGATGATGAGTTTCCTTAAAGTTAATAATGCGTCAATCGGTTATTCAGAACCATTAATTTCTAACATCAACACTTCCTTAGAATTAGGCGAGGTTTGCCTTTTAATGGGGAATAATGGGATTGGAAAAACGACTTTAATCAAATCAATTCTTGGACAAAATCAACTTCTGAATGGCGAAATTTCTATCAACGGAAAATCAATTCAGAAATTGAATTCGAACGAAATTGCTTCTCAAATTGCGATTGTTTTTTCTAAAGCTGAAATTCCCGATAATTATACGGTGACAGATTTGATTTCATTGGGAAAATATATTCATTATCCTTATTACTTTAAGCTGAATGAAAAGGATAAAACTGAAATCTATGAAATAATTGATAAGCTCAGTCTCACTCAATTTCAAGATAAAAAATTAACAGAACTTTCTGATGGAAATCTTCAGAAAGTCTTTATTGGAAGGGCTTTGGCTCAGAATTCGCCTTTCATTATTCTGGATGAACCAACAACACATCTGGATGAAGAAAACAAGTTAATGATTCTTTCATTAATTCGAAATCTTGCGAAAAATGAAAACAAATTAATTCTGTTTTCTTCCCACGATTGGCGATTGGCAAAAGAATTTTCAGACAAAATCTGGTGGTTGAAAGATAAAAAACTCATTAGTGGAATCTCTGAAGAAATCATTCTAAATAATCCTGAATTAATCACACCAAAGATTTTAGATTTTAATAAAAATTTTCATTCTCCAGAAATTGAAGCTCCAAAATTGGAAAAAGAAATGATGTTTTCTTTTCTTCAAAAAAACTTTGCTTCAGATTTGAGAAAATTTAAATTGACGTTTAAAAATGACAAATGGGAACTGAAAACGGAGGATTTTTATGACAATTATCATACATTAACAGAAATTAAACAATCTCTGCAAAACCTTATTAATATTGACAATCAGAGTTAAATATAAAATACTCCATTTAAAATATTAAGATTTGCATAGTAATTAAAACTCTGTAAATCAATTACTTAACTATTAAAAATTATAAATACTATGCATGCATAGTATTTTTTTTATATTTGTATAAAGCACTTCAATATGCCAGTTATGGAAAAGAAAAATTCAGAAAAAGTCGAAAGTGTTGACTTGATGTTAAAGTCAGCTTGGTTAGCGGTCTCGAAAATGTATTCAGATCAGGCTTCCTTGTACAACTCTACTGCAGTTCAGGCACTTACATTGCTTAAAATTGATCCAAAAGAAGGAACAAGAAGCACAAATCTTGGTCCCAAAATGGCTATCGAACCTACTTCTTTAACAAGGATTATCAAGCTTCTCGAAGACAACGGTTATATATATAAAGAGAAAACTACAACTGATAAACGTGAAGTCATTATTAAGCTTACCGATAAAGGAATCAATTCCAGAAACTTA
>Ga0157370_10007291_pt1 | contig 12069 bp, 9 predicted proteins | sample C35metaG_FD_113463 | JGI IMG/M metagenome (GOLD analysis project Ga0157370, IMG submission 113463) | Corn rhizosphere microbial communities from Kellogg Biological Station, Michigan, USA - C3-5 metaG | ecosystem: Host-associated > Plants > Roots > Rhizosphere > Soil | place: USA: Michigan...
AGTCCGCGCACCCGCCGCGCTCGAGACCGAGCGCACGGCAGCGCCGCGCCTCGTTCTAGTCGGATTGCGCTCTCTTCAAAACAAGAAAGGGTCGTGTTTGATCTGGTCTGTTTCGCGACAGCGGGCGTCTTCCTACACGAGTTTCGGCATGCCATGTTCATCTCAGACGGAAACGCCCCGTCAGACCGGAGGAAAGGGGGAACTTGCCTGCGATGTCTGCGCGAGAACGTTTCTGACGAACAAGCCCGCCGCGTTCTCGGAGGCCGCCGGACACACCTACGAGGTCGTTCTCATGAAGTGTTCGATGGGGATCGCTCCTGGGGCACTCATTCTTTGCGAGATAACGCCCGAGCACGCTGGATGGTGATCGTCGGAGTAATGCGACAGACAAATCGATCGTTAACTGTCACGCCCACCGGTGACCGGATGCTCGTTGAAACCCTCATCGACCAAATGCGGTGAGTCGATTCGAGTGGTGCGCATCGGCAGCGGGCGCTCGAGAATCGCCCGATTCGGCACCGGCACGACGGACGTGCGTCTTTGCCAGCCAAACTGCAGGGAAGTCCAATCACGTCCGCGCAATCCGCAAGAATATGGGTGCGCCTTCGCTACTTTTGGCGGCCCGGCTGGCGCGATAAGCGGTGCCTTACCGCGATAACATGCTTCGTCCGCGGTGCAGCGATTTGGGGTTTGTCGCAGCAGTCAGGGCCTTTTCGTTTGGCTGGAGGGTAGCTTCGCTGCTCGCCTCGATGAGCCGGTGAATTCGGGGCACTGCCAGTGCCGGTGCCCGCGAGTTGAAGGCACCCCTCCGGGCATTCGCGCGCCGCTCAATGCGGGTTCTGCGGCAACCCGTCCGCGATTTCGTAGTAGTCACCTTTCTCCGCGACGAAGATGTGCATCGCCAGCCGCGTGGAGGTAGGCGCGTCGAATGCCCCCATCGCGATGCCGATCCAGTCGCGCGCAGGCGGATCAAAGAACAGCGAGGATCCGCAAGTCGCGCAGAATCCCCGCCGCACCTTCGTTGACGATTGGTACCAGGTGAGGTTTTCCTGACCCACGATCGAGACCGCCGCCTTGGGCACGTCCGTCGACGCGAAGTAATGGCCCGAGTGCTTGCGGCACTGGACGCAATGGCATGCGTCGGGATGCCTCAGTTCACCGTTCACGACGAAGGTGACCTTGCCGCAGAGGCATGAGCCTTTGTGGATCGTTGTCATGGTTGCGCCCCGGCTCGCAGGGCAGCTTGGATGAACGACAAGGCCGCAAGAGCGCCTGCAGTGCCGTCACGGCACGTCCGGTCTCGGATCCCTGGTGACGAATCCGTCGCGGTTGGGCATCTTCACCTGTGGCAGCGTCTGCGCGTTCATCGTCGCGTCCTTGCCGACGATGTTCGCCTCCGCGAGCACATAGGCGGTGACCGCGTAAACCTGATCGTCGGTGAGCGAGCCCGGCGCGGTGAACGGCATCGCGCGCTTCACGTAATCGAAGAAGGTCGTCGCGTACGGCCAGTAGCTCTCCACCGTCTTGACCGGCGCGCCGCTCGCGAGGGTGCCGCGGCCGCCGATCAGACGGTCGCCGACGCCGCCCTGCAGGTGATCGCCATGACACGCCTGACACGTCGTCTCGTAGACGACCTTTCCTTGCGCATAAGTGCCGCTCCCCGGCGGTAGCCCGCGACCGTCGGCTGGATAGGAAAAGTCGTGCGCGAGATCGGCCGCGGTCGGAGTGGTGCCGAAGTTGAACGGACCGCCGGCTGCACCAGTCGCCATGTCGTTTCGTGTTGCCCCGTTCCCCGACGTCGCGGTCGCGCAGCCGACGACGAGTCCCGCCGCGGCAGCGACCGCGACCCAGCGCATCGCGTGCTTCGCCCGGCGAAGCGCGTGCTCAGAAATGATGGACATTGGTCACGCTCCCGTTCTCGGCCACCGCCCAACTCTGGATTCCGTTCATGTGGTAAACTGAATTTACTCCACGAACACCGACGAGCGCTCCGATGGTCGGCTGCACGTAGCCGGTCTCGTCGGTCGCCCGGCTCTGCAGGATCGCCGGGCGCCCGTCCCAGCGCCACGGGAAGCGAAAGCGCGTGTGGCAGATCGGCAGCACCGGATCCTGCAGACGCGCGTCGGCCCACGTCTTGCCGCCATCGGTCGATACCTCGGTGCGCGTGATCTTCCCGCGTGCTGACCACGCGAGCCCGGTGATCTCGTGGAAGCCGGTACCTGGCAGCGTCATTTCCCCCGACGGGTAGGTGATGACCGATTTCGCCTCCATCACGAAGGTGAACTGCCGTGCGCGGCCGTCGGCGAGGAGGTCGCTGTATTTGGAAGTTTCTTCGCGGGTCTCAAACGGCACGTCGCTCACCTGCAGGCGGCGCAGCCATTTGATGTTGACGTTGCCCTCCCATCCCGGAAGCAGCAGGCGCAGCGGGTAGCCCTGTTCGGGCCGGATCGCCTCGCCGTTCTGTCCGTAAGCGAGCAAGGCATCGTCCCAGCACTTCTCGATCGGGATGCTCCGGGTCATCACCGCCGCATCGGCGCCCTCGGCAAGAATCCACTTGGCACCCGGCTGAACGCCGACCTCGCGCAGGATCAGCGCGAGTGGAACCCCGGTCCACTCGGAAGTGCTGGTGAGCCCGTGCGTCCCCTGCACCGTCTTCAGCGTCGGCTTCTTCCACTCGGTCAGCGTGTTCCCCGAGCATTCGAGGAAGAGCATCCGCGAGATCGACGGGAAGCGGTGCAGATCGGCCATCGAGAACTTTTTCGGTCGATCGACCATTCCATGCACGATCAGCGTGTGCCGTGCGGGATCGATCGTGGCGATGCCGTTGTGGTGACGCTCGAAATGCAGGCCCGACGGCGTCACGATACCGAGGCTTCCCTCGAGCGGCGTCATCGACCACGACGATTCGGCGGTGACTGTCGGATAGCGCCACCGCGCCTCGGTTTCGAACTGGGAGCGCGAGCCGTAGCCGCCGTCTGCGCCAATCGGCGTTCCCTGCGCCTTGGTCGGATCGGCCGGCACCGGGCGCTCGACGGCACCGGCAGGAACCTTGGCATTGGCGCGTCGCGAAACGGCGGCGGTCGAGCCAGCCGCCACTGCGGCCGCCGCCCCGCTCAGGAAGCGCCTGCGCGAGGTGATGCGCGGTGGGTCCGTAGGCGTTGCGGCGGGGTCCCGGGATGCGCTGCGCAACGCGCGCAGGTAGCGCTGCTCGGCGTCGGCACGCTCCTCGATCTGGCGCTCGATCCGCTCGAGCTCGACCTCGGTCGGTTCACGGCTCATCGTGCGTCCTCCTTGCACCTTCTCCGCAGCAGTCCCCGGGGCGGGACGTCAGTGCGGACCTCCGTGCGGACCTCAGTGTGCCACGTTCTGCTTCGCGGCGGCATCATCCGTCGCGGTGTGCTTGTTCGCCGCGAGGAAGGTATAAATCACCGGCACGACATAAAGCGAGAACAGCGCGCCGATCGCGATTCCCGTGGCGATGACGAGCCCCATGTCGAAGCGGCTCACCGAGCCCGGTCCCATCGCGAGGATCAGCGGAACGGCACCGAACACCATCGCACCGGTCGTCATCAGGATCGGCCGCAGGCGGATGCTCGAAGCCTTCAGTACCGCCGCCACGCGGTCGAGGCGCTCGGTCTCCTGGATGACGTTGGCGAACTGCACGATGAGGATGCCCTGCTTGGTGATGAGGCCGATGAGCGTCACCAGGCCGACCTCGGTGTAGATGTTGAGCGTCGCGGCCCCGAGGTACAGGAACACGAGCGCGCCGCAGATCGCCATCGGCACCGTGACCATCACGATCAGCGGATCGCGGAAGCTCTCGAACTGCGCCGCGAGCAGCAGATAGACGAGCACGATCGACAGCGCGAAGGTCACGAGGAACGTGTGGCCCTGCTCGACGTACTGGCGTGACTGTCCAGCGTAGTCGAAGGCGAATCCGGGCGGAAGCTCCGTGTGAGCCAGACCCTGCAGGTAGTCGAGCGCTTGCCCAAGCGTCACCCCGGGGGCGAGCACGCCCTCGATCGTCCCGGAGTTGAGCTGTTGCATCTGCGGGAGGAACTCGGGCGTGATCCGCGTGCGCGTCGAGATCAGCGTCGAGAGCGCGATGAGCTGCCCGCCCGCGCCGCGCACGTAGTACCCGCGAAGCTGCGAGGGCTCGGCGCGAAAGCGGTCGGGAACCTGCGGGATCACCTCGTAGCTGCGTCCCTGCAGGTTGAAGCGGTTGACGTAGTTTCCGCTGAGCAACGGCGCGAGGTCGCCGCCGAGATCGGCCATCGTGACGCCGAGGTCGCCGGCGAGGCTGCGGTCGATCGTGACCAGAACCTCGGGGTTGTCGTAGCGAAGGTCCTTGGTGAGGAACGCGAAGTTGCCGCTTTGCATCGCCTTGGCGATGAAGTCGTTCGCGACGCGCTCGATCTCGCCATAGCCGCGGGTCGAAGTGAGCACGAACTGCACCGGGAAGCCGGTGGGTGCGCCCGGCAGGCTCGGCTTCTGGAACGCGGCCGCCTGAACGCCGGTCAGCGCCTGCAACTTCGCCTGCACCTGCGGCAGGATCTCCATCTGGGTGCGCGTGCGCGCGCTCCAGTCGGTCATCTTGAGGCCGGCGACCATGCCGTTGTAGCCGCCACCTCCGCCGAGGGACAGGCCGTTGATCTGGAACACCTGCGCGGTCTCCCGGAAGCTGTCGAAGATGCGCCGGATCTGCGTCGAGTACCTGTCGAGGTAGTGCAGGGTCGCCGTCGCGGGCCCGGATGCCGAGACCAGAATGAGGCCCTGGTCCTCGGTGGGCGCGAGCTCGCCCGGGGTGCCGACAAACATCACGGGAATCGCGGCGAACACGCCGACCGCGATGACGAGCACCGCCGCACGATAGCGCAGGATCGCGACGAGCGAGCGGTCGTAGACGGCGCGTAGCTTCGCATAGCCGGTCTCGAGTGCGTGCGCGAGGCCGCGCGGGGGCGTGTGCCGCAGCACGCGCGAGGAGAGCATCGGCGAGAGCGTGAGCGCAACGACAGCCGAGATCGCCACGGTAAAGACCAGCGTGAACGCGAACTCGGAGAACAGGCTCCCGGTCAATCCACCGGTGAGACCGATCGGCGCGAACACCGCCGCGAGCGTGGTGGCCATAACGATGACCGGAGCCGCGAGCTCGCGCGCACCCTGAAGGGCTGCCTCGCGCGGGGTACGCCCCTCCTCGATGTGCCGGTGGACGTTCTCGACGATGATGATCGCGTCGTCGACCACCAGGCCAATCGCGAGCACGACCGCGAGCAGCGTGAGAAGGTTGATGCTGTATCCCGCTGCGGTCATGAAGATGCCCGCGCCAACGATCGACAGGGGGATCGCCACCGCGGGAATCAACAGCGAGCGCAGCGATCCGAGGAAGAGGTAGATCACGACCACCACGACCGCCAGGGTGATGCCGATCGTAACCATGACCTCGTCGATCGAGCGCTGGATGTACTCGGTCGCGTCGTAGGGGATCACCGCGTGGATGCCCGGCGGGAGCGACGCGCGCAGATCGTCGAACGTTCGATGCACCCCCTTGCCGACGGTGAGCGCGTTGGCACCGGGCGTCGGATACACGCCGATGAACACGGCCGGCGTGCCGTCGTAGTACACCGCCTGCAGGTAGTTCTGCGCACCGAGCTCGACCCTGGCCACGTCGCCGAGCCGCACCAGCGTGTTGCCGCTGTGCCCGATCACCAGGTTGCGGAACTGCTGAGCGTTGTTGAGGGAGGTCTCCGCGGTGATCGTGCGGGTGATGTCGGCAGACTTCGTCTGCCCCACGGTGCTGATGAAGTTGTTCGCCGCGAGCGCCTTCTCGACGTCGGCGGGGGTAAGGTTCAGCGCCGCCAGGCGATCGGGGTCGAGCCAGGCGCGCAGCACGAACGCATTGCCGTCGGCGCCGGTGCCAGTGGGCACGATCTGCGCCTGCCCGACACCCGCGACGCCCTGGATCGTCGGCTGCGCGACGCGCAGCACGTAGTCGTTCACCTGTTGCTGCGACAGCGTCTTGCTGTTGAACGACAGGTACATGAGCGCGGTGGTATCGCCGACCGTCTCGTTGATCACCGGAGCCTGCGTGCCCTGCGGCAGCAGGTTCTGCACCTGCTGCACCTTCGACATGATCTGCGCGATCGCCGCATTCGGATCGTAGTCGAGCTTCATGTACACGGTGATCGTCGACAGACCTTCGGAGCTGTTCGACGTCATGTAGTCGATTCCGGGAGCCGCCGCGATCGCCTGCTCGAGACGCGAGGTGATGAAACCCTGCACGGTGCTCGGATCGGCTCCCGGATAGGCCGTGGCGATCGTCAGCAGCGTGCTGCTGACTTGCGGATATTCCTGCACGGTCATCGCGGTCCAGGCGCGCAGGCCGAGCAGCAGGATGCCGAGATTGAGCGCGGTCGCGAGGACCGGGCGGCGAATGAAGAGGTCGGTGAACCGCACGGTGCGCGACCCTCAGTTCCCGGTGCGCACGACGCGGACCGTGGCACCGTCGTGGAGCTTCACCTGGCCGGCACTCACCACCTCCTCGCCCGCACGGACGCCCTTCTCGATCTCGGTGAGGCCGTCGCGCGACTCGCCCGAATGCACGGGGGTCGCAACCGCGGTAGGCGTACCGTGGCGCGTCTCGACGAGGTAGACGAAATCGCCGTAGGTGTTGTAGGTGATCGCCTCGCTCGGCACGGCGAGGACCTGCTCGGGGGCTCCGACCAGGAGCGCCACGGTGCCGAACATGCCGGGCCGCAGCTCGTCATGCAGGTTGGACAGTCGCGCCTCGACGCCGATATTGCGCGTAGCGGAATCGACCTCGGAGCCAAGCGCGCTCACCGTGGCGTCAAACTCCTGGCTTGGGAACGCGTCAATGCGCAGGCTCACGCTCTGGCCGACGCGAACGAGAGCAAGGTCGCTCTGCGGCACGGTGAACTGCACGCGCAGCGGATCCCGGATCGCGAGCGTCGCAATCCCCGTACCCGGCGACAGGTACTGACCGAGGCTCACCTCGCGCAGCCCGATCCATCCCGAAAACGGCGCCGTCAGTGCGAGCTTGGCGAGCGTCGCCTGAACATCCGCGACGGCCGCAGTCGCCTGCTCGTAGGCGGCATGCGCGCTCTGCAGGTCGGCCTCGCTCGCCGCGTGGGTGCGCAACAGCCGCTCCTCACGCTCGTAGTTCGCCTGCGCGAGCTCGACCGCAGCGCGGCTACTCGCGAGTTGCGCAAGCTGATTGGAATTGTCGAGTTGCACGAGCCGCGCGCCCTGCTTCACGTATTGCCCCGAACGGAAGTAGATCCCGGTGACTTCGCCGGCGAGCTGCGTCGTGAGGTGCACGCTCTGCGGCGCGACCAGCGTCGCGACGGCGTGGATCTCGCGCTGCCAGGCGACGCTTCGCACCGGCGCCGTCGAGACGGTCACCGCAGGTGCACCGCGGTGCGCCTGCGCGGCGCTCGCGCGGCGATCCTGCAGCGCCTTGTAACCGAACACCGCCCCGAGGGCGAGGGCAACGACGATCACCCCGACGATCGCGGCGCGCAAGCTGGATCTCCCCATCGCTCAGTTCTCCTGTCCCACCACCCGGCCCGGCGCCGCGTCGACCACGCCGCCACCGAGGGCGACGTAGAGGCCGACCGTATCGGCGTAGCGCTGCGCCTCCGCGCCGATCGCGGTGCTGCGCGCGTTCTGATACAGCACCTCGCTGGTGAGCAGATTGAGGTAATCGACCGCGCCCGCTTCGTACTGGCTGCGCGCCAGCGTGAACGCCGACCGTGCCGCGTGCAGCGCGCGCGTTCGCGCCTGCAGCGCCGTCGCGTCGCGCTCGACCGCGCGCAGTGCACTGGCGACGTCGCGAAATGCCGTCAGCACCGCCCCGCGGTAATCGGCGAACATCGCCTGGTACGCCTCCTCGGCCGCATGCTCCTGCGCGCGCAGCGTGCCACCCTCGAAGATTGGCGCTGCCGCGGCGGCAGCGAGGCTCCAGATGAGGCTCTCCGGATCGAAGAGCCCACTCCCGCGATTGCCTTGCAGGCCGAGCGCCGCGCTCAGCTGCACGTTCGGATACAGACGCGCCACCGCCTCGTCGACCTGGGCGTTGGCGGCGCGCAACTGCGCCTCGGCGGCGCGCACGTCGGGGCGCTGCCGCACCAGTCGCGCAGGCACGCTGACGGGCAGCCGCTCGGGCAGGTGCAGCGCGGCAAGATGCGGCAACCCCGTGCGCCCGAGTTGCGCGGGAAACGCTCCCACGTAGGACGCGAGCAGATGACGCGTGCGATCGCGCGCGAGCTGCTGTGCGGGGAGCTGCGCTTGCGTCGTCGCGAGCTGGTTCTCTTGCGTCGCGACCTGCAGCTCCGAGACCGCCCCCGCCGCATACTGGTTGCGCACGAGCGCGAGGATCGCCTCTTCGTCGGCGATGCTCTTCTCGGTGGCATCGATCTGCTCGCTGAGCGCCGCAAGCTCGATCACCGCGTTCGCGACGTTGCCTTCGATTGCGAGCTGCGCTGCGCGCAGCTCTTCGTGCGCCACGTCGACCTGCGCTTGCGCATTCTGCGCGACCATCCGGTTCAGCCCGAAGGCGTCCGGATACCAGGTCACGGTGAGCTCACCCGTGTACAAATTGAACACGCTGGGCTTCGCGGACCCGCCCGAAGTCGCGCCTGAGCTCCTCTCGCGCTCGGCGCCCGCGTCGAGCGCCACCTGCGGGTAGAAGATCCCTTCGGCCGCTTCGAGCTCGTAGCGCGTCTGCAGAAGCGTGTGCCGCGCGGCCTGCAGGCCGGCGTTGCGCGCGAGCGCCTGCGTCTCCAGATGATCGAGCGCATCCGAGCCGAAACGTGTCCACCAATCGGGCTCGACGCTCTCGCCATACGCAAGCTGCTGTCCTCCAGACGCGCCCGCCTCGGGGGCTGCGAGCGTCTCCGGAACCGGCGCGGACGTATACGCGTGGACGGCGGGTGGCGCAGGCTTGACGTAGCGCGGCCCGACGCTGCACGCGGTGAGCGCCGCGCACAGCGCGATTGGACCCGCGGCGCGCACTGCCGCGCGCGCCGCACCTCGTGACCACGGGTTCGGGGAGACGAAAACCATCAGATGACTGCGCGGACCTGCGTTCGCCGCGGAACTGCGTCCGAAGCGTCCGCATGCGCGACGCGTGGTGAAAATAGCTCCGCCGGTCTATCATGTCAACGGCCGTTTACTTACTTCGCAGGATCGGCTTGCATGGAGAAGAAATCGGGCCGGCGGAATGCGGCGGCGACCCGCGCCGCGATTCTCGCGGCGGCCAGGCTCGAGTTCTCGCAACGGAGCTACGACCGCGTCGGTGTGCGGGACATCGCGGCGCGCGCCGGTGTCAATCCGGCGCTCGTGAATCGCTACTTCGGCTCAAAGCCCAGGCTGTTCGCGGCCGCGTACGCGGGCGGCTTTCGCCTGCAGGAGTTGCTGCAAGGCGAGCGCAGCCGGCTCGGCGAGCGGCTTGCGCGGCACGTCATGCGTCGACGGGGCCCCAACGACGAGGCGCCGCTGATGCTGCTGTTCCACTCGGCGACGAGCGAAGCGGCGCTGCCGATGATCCGCACGGCACTCGCCTCGCGGCTCATCACACCGTTGGCCATGTGGCTGGGCGGCCGCGATGCGAAGCAGCGTGCGGCGCTCATCGCGTCGCACCTGCTCGGACTCGCGACGTTGAGCGTCGTGCTGCGCGTGACTGCGCTGCGGCAGAGCCACGCCGAGGCGATCGTGCGGCACGTCGCGCCGATTCTGCAGCGCTACATCGATGGGTAACCCGACGGGTTACCATGCGCGACCAGCGTCGCATCGCCGGGAGGTCCAGACGTGTGCGCAGGCAATCCGGACGCGAGCCCCATTCCTGCGTTCATTTGCGTCCAATGGCATCCAGGGTGCCCCTGCGCCCGCGGCCACGATGGCCGCTGATGGGCTCACCGCGGCCGCCGTCGCGGTCGCGTTCGCCGGGTTCGTCCAGGGGACGACGGGGATGGGCTTTGCGCTGATTCTCGCGCCGATCCTCACGCTCGTCGCGCCGCAGCTCGTTCCGGTCGGACTGCTGGTGCTGATGATTCCGCTCAACGTCTACGTCGCCTGGCGCGAGCGCGGCGCGCTCGATCGCCCCGCCACAGGATGGATCACCGCCGGGAGGCTCACCGGAACCTTCGGGGGCGTGTGGGTGCTCGCAGCGCTCTCGGCGCGGCACCTCGGCGTCCTGATCGGAGCGTCGACCGTCCTCGCTGCGCTCGCGTCGCTATTTGCTCCGCGCTTCAAGCCGGGGCCCAGCGCCTACGTCGCCGCCGGAGTCGTGACCGGTGTCACCGAGACCGCGACCGGCATCGGCGGACCGCCGCTCGCGCTCGTCCTGCAGCACGCCGACGCGCCGGCGCTGCGCTCGACGATCGCCTCGTGCTTCCTCGTCGGCGAGCTCGTCTCGCTCGCTTTCCTCGCGATCGCCGGTCACGCGACGACGGCGCAGCTTCGAACCGCCGTGATCCTGCTGCCTGCGCTCGCGATCGGCGCGCTCCTGAGCCACCTCGTCCACGCGCATGTTGGCGGACGTGTCCTGCGTGCATTCGTCCTCGGCTTCGCGATCGTCTCCGGAGTCGTGCTGTTACTGCGAAGCTGAGGCAGCGTGCGCACGATCGAAGTCGCCGTGATCGGCGCCGGCATCGTCGGCGCGACGATCGCATACGAGCTTCGCAAGCGCGGCCATGCCGTGACACTGATCGACCGCGACGAGCCGGGAAACGGCTGCAGTTTCGGCAACTCGGGGGCGATCAGCGCGTGCTCGGTGGCGCCCCTCGCGATGCCGGGAGTGCTCGCGAGCGTGCCGCGGATGCTGCTCGACCGCGACAGCCCGCTTCGCGTGCCGCTCGCTTACGTGCCGTTCGCTTTACCCTGGCTCGTGCGCTTCGTCGCGTCGGCGACACCTTCCCGCGTCGAGGCAAGTGCGCGCAGCCTCGCCGCGCTGCATGCTGGCGCGATCGCGCGTCACGCGGCACTCGCGCGGGAGGTCGGTGCACCGGAGCTCGTGCTCGAGCGCGGCCACCTCTATCTTTATGCGGACCGCTCGGCGCTTGCCAAGGACGCTGCCGTATGGGAGCTGCGGCGGAAGCATGGCTATCGCGCGGAACTGCTCGACCGCGCAGGAATCGTCTCGCTGGAGCCCAACGTCGACGCACGCTACCGCGCCGCAATGTTGCTGCGCGACCACGCGACGATCAGGAATCCATTTCGCTACGTTCAGGCGATCGCAAACGCATTCGTGGCGCGCGGCGGCGCGCTGCGGCGCGCCGAGGTCACGACACTCGCCCAGTCGGCTGCCGGCTGGACGATCGCGACGCCCGATCAATCGATGCACGCCGATGCGGTCGTCGTTGCGGCCGGAGTCGGGTCACGCCGTCTGCTCGATCCGCAGGACCTCGTGCTGCCGCTCGAGACGCAGCGCGGCTACCACGTCGAGTTCGATGTTCATGGGTCACCGGTTTCACGCACTGTCGTGCTGACCGATCGCAAGGTCTTCGTCACACCGATGGAAACGGGACTGCGCGCCGGCGGTACCGTGGAGATCGCGGGCCTCGCTGCGCCTCCCGACTGGCGTCGCGCGGACGTGCTTGTCAGCGCAGTACGATCGGCGTTTCCGGACCTATCCGGTGCGCCCGCGCGCCGCTGGATGGGTCACCGCCCGTGCCTGCCCGATTCCGTTCCGTATATCGGCGCGGTCCGTGGTCGAGCGGGGCTCTACGCCGCGGTCGGACACGGGCATCTCGGGCTCACCGAAGCGCCGGCGACGGCCGAGCGAATCGCCGACCTCGTCGGCGCGGTCGGATGCGCGGTACCGTAGCTGCGCTGGCCGGTACGGACGGACCGCAGCAAGCTGACCCCGGCCGAGCCTCGCTATTCGTGACCCGCGATCCCGCCGCTCGAAAGGACGAGAACGCCGAGGGCGAGGTAGATCGCGGCAGCGACCGCGTGCACGACCCGCGGATGCAGGCTACGCGCGATGCGCTCGCCGAAGAGCACCGCCGGCACGTCGGCGATCAGCATTCCGATCGTCGTTCCGGCGACGAC
>Ga0157370_10007292_pt1 | contig 12066 bp, 10 predicted proteins | sample C35metaG_FD_113463 | JGI IMG/M metagenome (GOLD analysis project Ga0157370, IMG submission 113463) | Corn rhizosphere microbial communities from Kellogg Biological Station, Michigan, USA - C3-5 metaG | ecosystem: Host-associated > Plants > Roots > Rhizosphere > Soil | place: USA: Michigan...
ACGTGCCGGCAGCACGGATGTCGTCGAATTGCACGGCAGCATCGACGAAGTGCGCTGCCTCGATTGCGGGGGCCGCCACGGGCGCGCTGCGATCCAAACACTGTTGTTGCGCGATAACCCGACCCTTGCGGATGCGAGTGCCGCGGTGTCCGCCGACGGCGACGCGCATCTCGAGTGGGGCGCGCTCGACGATTTTCGCGTGCCGGCGTGTCCGCATTGCGGCGGCCTGCTCAAGCCCGACGTCGTGTTCTTCGGCGAAAACGTGCCGCGCGATCGCGTGAGCCTGGCCGCGCAAGCGCTCGAGGCTGCCGATGCAATGCTGGTCGTGGGTTCCTCGTTGATGGTCTTTTCGGGCTATCGGTTTTGCCTGTGGGCGGCGAGTGCTGGCACGCCGATTGCCGCGGTGAATATCGGGCAGACACGTGCAGATTCCTTGTTCTCGCTGAAAGTCGAAGCGCCGTGCGGCGATGCGCTGGCCGCCGTGGCCGCGCGCATTCTTTCCGCGGCGCCTTATCGTTGAACGTCAATCCGTCGCGGCGTGCGCGGCCGGCTGTGCCGCAACGTCGGTATCTTGGAGAATTCGACAAATGAGCAAACCCGCCATTGGCGTCATCGGTCTCGCGGTAATGGGCCGCAATCTAGCGCTCAATATCGAAAGCCGCGGTTATACGGTCGCGATCTACAACCGCAGCCCCGAGAGGACGGACGAACTTGTCGCGCAGTGTCCGGACCGCAAGCTCGTGCCGGCGCATTCACTCGATGAATTCGTCGCTTCGCTCGAAAAGCCGCGGCGTATTTTGATGATGGTGAAGGCCGGCGAGCCGACCGATGCGACGATCGCCGCACTCAAGCCGCTGCTCGACGAAGGAGACGTGCTGATCGATGGCGGCAATACGCATTTCACCGATACCATTCGCCGCAATCGCGAACTCGCGCAAGCGGGGTTGCATTTCATCGGGACCGGTGTATCCGGCGGCGAGGAGGGCGCGCTCAAAGGGCCGGCGATCATGCCGGGCGGGCCGCGCGACGCCTATGACCTCATCGCGCCGATCTTGACGCAGATCGCGGCGAAAGCGCCCGACGGCGAGCCGTGCGTCGCGTATATGGGTCCCGATGGGGCCGGCCACTTCGTGAAGATGGTGCATAACGGCATTGAGTACGGCGACATGCAACTCATTGCCGAAAGCTATGCCGTGCTCAAGCAGGTAGCCGGCTTGACCAACGCCGAGCTTGCCGAAGTCTACGCCGAATGGAACAAGGGTGAACTCGACAGCTACCTCGTCGACATCACCGCGAAAATTTTCCGCAAACGCGACGATGAGACCGGCCGCGATCTCGTCGATGTCATTCTCGATCGCGCCGCGCAAAAGGGTACGGGCAAATGGACGAGTCAGAATGCGCTGGATCTTGGCGTGCCGTTGCCGCTCATCACCGAATCGGTGTTCGCCCGCGTGCTGTCATCGCTCAAAACGCAGCGCGTCGCTGCGAGCAAAGTACTTTCCGGCCCTGCAAATAAGCCATTCGCGGGCGATCGCGACAGCTTTATCGAAGCGGTGCGCCGCGCGCTGTATTTGAGCAAGGTGATTTCCTATGCGCAAGGCTTTTCGCAGTTGCGCGCGGCCTCCGAGGAGTATCACTGGAGCCTCGACTTTGGCGGCATCGCCAAGATCTTCCGGGCCGGCTGCATCATCCGTGCGCGATTTCTGCAGAAGATCACCGATGCCTATACGCATGATCCAAAGCTCGCGAACCTGCTGCTCGATCCGTATTTCCGCGAGATTTCCGAAGGCTATCAAGCTGCGTTGCGCGACATCGTCGTGGCGGCGGTGACCGCGGGCGTGCCGGTACCCGCATTCGCGTCGGCCATCGCCTACTTCGACGCATACCGATCGGAGCGGTTGCCGGCAAATCTAGTCCAGGCCCAGCGCGATTTCTTCGGTGCGCATACGTTCGAGCGCATCGATCGGGAGGGAAGCTTCCACGCAACGTGGTCGTAAGTCCCTATCGACCGCTTGGAACGCACGGCACGGGCGACGGGGAACGGCAAACGGCGCCGAAGCAGCGAGAGGGAGAGCACGACCCGTGCCCAGGGGCACGGGTTCGATACGGCCCATGATTACGGCTGATTTCAGCAGAAATGCGCCAAATTAGTGCGTTAATTGTTGCGGATTCGACAATTCAATTTCGTCCAATTAGTGGTTTTCCCTAGGTGATTAGCCGACTAGACTGAAGTCAATCGCCGCGGCACACCGCATGCGGCAAATAAAGTTTCGGAGGTTAATCATGAAGTCAATCGTATATGCCATCGCTGCGGTTTCCGCTTTGTCGCTCCCGTTTGCTTCGTTCGCGCAATCCACGGACAACAACGGCCCGAAGACGCGTGCAGAGGTCAAACAAGAGCTGATCCAAGTCGAACAGGCAGGTTACAACCCCGCTCTGGCGAACGATCCGTACTACCCGAACGACATTCAAGCGGCTGAGCAGCGTGTGCGCGCCGAGCAAGGTTCTGCGGTAGCGGCCGGCGACATGGCCACGTCCAGCGGTTACGGCGGCGTCGCGGCAGGCTCCTCACAGGCAGGCATGGCGGTGGGTGGACAGGATCAGCGGCTGAACCCCGACGGTACCCAGCCCACGTTCTTCGGCCGGTAAGCCGCTGAGCGGAACGCGATCGCTCTTGAGCGGTCAGACAGACGCGATCGGTTAGCAGGAAGCAGACCCCGCTGGCTCGTGGCCTCGCAAAGGCCCGGGCCAGTTTCATTTTGCTTTTTCGTGCCTGGGTGTGCGATGCTCGGCGAATATGATCGTGGTCGACGACCGACGTAAGAGACGTGAAAGATAGACGTCCGGGCGATTCGCGGCAAGCGGCTCCTCTGCCTGCTGCCGGATCGAATGAGCAATGCAGCATCGCATCGATCGAGGGCCGAGAGTGAAAACAATGAGCTTCCCTACCCGACAGCGCTTTGCATGGGCTCCGGCCGCCTTGGCATTGGCCGGCGCGACGTTATTGGGTGGCTGCGCGACGGGGGATTGGTTCGGCCAATCGCCTTTTGCATCGCAGTCTGCACCGCAGCGTACCGGGGTTCCCGCCGGCTATTACCGCGTGAATCCGGGCGACACGTTGCCGGGCATCGCCGCCGCATTCGGCCAACGCGTCGAAGACTTAGCCGCTTGGAACAATTTGCCTCGCACGGCCATGCTGACACCGGGGCAGGTCTTGCGCGTCGCGCCGCAGCCGGGGCGGGCACTCGGTAATGCGGCCGGCGCCGAGGGGATCGTCGTGCGCCCAGCATGGCCGGCCTATGGACAGGTCGCGCGGTTGACCGATGCAGGTAACGTGAAGGGCATCGTCATTACCGGGCGCCCCGATGAAGCCGTGAAGGCAGCGGCCGACGGTAACGTTATCTACGTCGGCGCCGGCATCGATCAATACAAGTCGCTCGTCGTCGTCAAACACGGCGGCGACGTCGTTTCCGGGTATGCCGTCAACGGCGATGTCCTCGTCAAAGAGGGCGATGCCGTCAAGAAGGGGCAGCCCATCGCCGAGATGGGCACCGATTCGCAGGGACGCGGCAGCGTCGAGTTCGAGATCCGACGTGCAGGCAAGCCGGTCGATCCGCTTGCTTATCTGCCGCGCTGACCGTGTTGCATCATCGGGCACCCGGCGTGCTCACGGTGCGACTTCGAGCGCGCACGCGGCCCACGTCTTGCAAAGTTACGGCCCTGGTCACGGCCCAGGTCACGGCCTTGGTCACGATACCGAGGCAAGCAGGATCGAAAGCCGTTTCACGTGTGCGTGGAACGCTTCCAGCGCATCCCGATCGCCCGCTGCACTCGGTTGAGGCTGACTCGACAGCTCGGCATGCACCTTTAATTCGTCGGCGATTTTACAGCGCGTATCGGGCGGGAGCGAACGGATGACGGAGAGCGTCAACAGCTCCTGCGCGTGAAGCATGCCGATGACCGCATGAATATTCGTTTGGGTTGTCATATCGATCTCCGTGGAGCGGCCTCGATTCTTTCATAGTAGGTGTTTGCCGTCGGCGCGCCAATGTTGTATGGGCACGTCCGCGGGGTAAGCATCGGCTTCCCATCGGCTCAAAATGGCGTAACCTGAATGTTTTCGCGGTAGGCGCCGAGCGCGGCGCTACAGCAAAGCGCGTGCCGCTGTTTGCAAGAGGAGGGATTCGATGACAGCCGTCGATCTGGATTTCGACCAGCTCAACAGTACCGTCGATGCACTTCGGCGCTCCATCTCCAATCGATTGATGTACGGCGTGGGCAAGGACGCCGTGGCGGCCAGGCCGCAAGATTGGCTCAATGCCGCGGCGCTCGCCGTGCGCGATCGGCTCGTCGCCCGCTGGATGAAGACCACGCGGCAGCAATACGAGCAAGACGTGAAACGCGTCTATTACTTGTCGATGGAATTTCTGATCGGCCGCACATTCACCAATGCGCTGCTGGCACTCGGCATCTACGATCAAATGAAAGAGGCGCTCGCGAGCCTTGGCGTCGATATGGAGGCCGTGATCGACCTCGAGCCCGATGCCGCGCTCGGCAACGGTGGCCTGGGCCGGCTGGCCGCATGCTTTCTCGATTCGATGGCAACGCTCGCCATTCCGGGTTTCGGCTATGGGATTCGCTATGAGTACGGCATGTTCCGCCAGCAAATCGTCGGGGGCGAGCAAGTCGAGACCCCTGACTATTGGTTGCGCGCAGGCAACCCGTGGGAGTTCCGGCGCCCCGAAGTGCAGTACGTTGTGCATTTCGGCGGACGCACGATCGTGCGAGACGGGCGCTCCGAATGGGTCGACACCGAGCATGTCAACGCAATGGCGTTCGATACCGTGATACCCGGTTTCGGCACGAGTGCGACGAACACGTTGCGGCTGTGGTCCGCGCGCGCAACGGAAGAGCTCGATCTCTCCGCATTCAATCAAGGCGACTATCGCCGCGCGGTGGAGGCGAAGGAGCACTCGGAGAACGTGTCGCGCTTGCTTTATCCCGACGACTCGACACCCGCCGGCCGCGAGTTGCGCTTGCGTCAGGAGTACTTTTTCATTTCCGCGACGATGCAGGATTTGATTCGCCGCTATCAGCGCACGCACAGTACGTTCGGGCGTTTTGCCGAGAAGGTGGCGATTCATTTGAACGACACCCACCCGGTGCTTGCCATCCCCGAACTCATGCGCTTGCTCGTCGACGTGCATCGCGTGACGTGGGATCGGGCCTGGAAGATGGTGCATCAGGTGTTCTCGTATACGAATCACACGCTGATGCCCGAGGCGCTCGAGACATGGGACGTGGACATGCTCGCGCGGCTTTTGCCGCGGCACCTCGAAATTATCTTCGATATCAACGCCGATTTTCTGAAAGAAGCAAGCGAGCATTTCGGCCACGACATCGAGGTGATTCGCCGCGTTTCGCTCGTTGACGAATACGGGCAGCGCCGCGTGCGTATGGCGCATCTTGCGATCGTCGCGAGCCAGAAAGTCAACGGTGTGTCGCAGTTGCACTCGCAACTGATGGAGCGGGAGTTTTTCAGCGAATTCGCACGGTTTTTTCCTGAGCGCTTCACGAATGTCACGAACGGCATTACGCCGCGGCGTTGGCTTTCGCAGGCGAACCGGCCGCTGTCGGCGTTGATCGATGCGCAGATCGGCCCGCGCTGGCGCACCCATCTGTTCGAGCTGGCCAAGCTGCGTGAGTTGAAGAACGATCCGTCCTTCACGTCCGAATTTCGTGCGGCCAAGCGGCGTAACAAGATTCGGCTTGCGCAGTATCTTCTGCACGAGACCGGTTGTACGATCCATCCCGATGCGCTGTTCGACCTGCAGGTAAAGCGTATTCACGAGTACAAGCGCCAGTTGCTGAACCTGCTTCACGTGATCGTGCGTTACAACAGCATTCGTGCCAGCCCCAATGAAGATTGGGTGCCGCGCGTCGTTATCTTCGCCGGCAAAGCCGCATCGGCGTACAAGATGGCGAAGACGATCATCAGGCTTATCGGCGACGTGGGCGAGAAGGTCAATCGGGACCCGCTCGTGGGCGATCGGTTGAAGGTGGTATTCGTGCCGAACTATGGCGTGAGCGTGGCCGAGCGCTTGATTCCCGCTGCCGATCTGTCGGAACAGATCTCGATGGCGGGCACGGAGGCTTCAGGCACGGGCAACATGAAGCTCGCGCTCAACGGCGCACTGACGATCGGCACGATGGACGGCGCCAACATCGAAATATGCGAAGCCGTCGGGCGAGAGAATATGTTCATCTTCGGGCATACCGCCGACGGTGTCAGCGCATTGCGTGCGTCGGGCTATCGGCCGCGCGAAATTTACGAGCGCGGCTCGCAACTGCGGCTTGCGTTGGATCAGATTCGCACGGGCTACTTCTCGGACGGCGATCCCCACCGGTTCTCCGACATCTTTCACACGCTGGTGGATTGGGGCGATCACTACATGGTGTTGGCGGACTTCGCCGAGTTCGCCGCCGCGCAAGATGCCGTCGACGCCCGCTTTCGCGATCCCCGCGCTTGGACGGCAAGCTGCATCGAAAACGTGGCCGGCATGGGACGGTTCTCATCGGATCGTACGATCGCGGAATATGCGCAGCATATCTGGCGGGTCAAACCGTTGATGCTCGATGCCGATCAGAAGGGGGAGGCGGCTTGAGCGCCGGCGCGGCCGATGCGGGCGGTGCCGCGCGGGCGGGCTCGTAGCGGCGTGTTGCGGGCTGCGAGCCGGTTTCTTGCGCCGTCACGGCTATTGCGTAGTCGCCCGCTGCAGTGATTCGAGCGCGCCTTGCAGTGCCTGCTCCACACGCTTGACGAAATCGGGATCGGGGCTCGCGAGCGCTTCCCGCTCGCCGGCGTGCGTCGTAATCATGATCCGATGAGTGATGTCTTGCGTGAGCCACGTCAGAATGCCGACGACGACCAGCATGACGCCGAGCGTTAGCGCCGCCCCCGAGCGAGAGATGCCGCCCGCCACCAAGCCGGCGGCGCCGGCGAGCGAAAGCGACAGCGGCAGGATTTTGTTTTTTTGAACCGTCTCGATGCGTACGCCCGTAATTTCGCGCAACGCAAAAATCTGGCCGCCCGCGCTTAGCCCGTTGCGCGTGATCATGACGCCACGCTCGTTGAATGTATTGTCCATCGAAGAACGTTGGATTTGAGGGGGTGGTGAACGCGCGAGCCTAACAGAGAACGCTGCGAGAGAACGCTGCGAGAGAACGCTGCGGCGCGCCGTGAGAACCGATACATGATACCGCTGCGCATGGCTCAGTGGCGTTGCAGCGAGCACGAACGCGTCGCTGACGCGTATCGCGTGCTGGCTGATCGAGTGCTTACCGAACGGTAGAACGGAGCCGATCGTGTCGCACCGTAGGTCCTAGGTAGGGTGGCTTGGCCGAGGGTCAGCAGACCTCGCTGACGTAGAGCCGCCCGGGCACGTGCGACGCAACGAGCCGGGCGATGTCCGTGTCGGAATACTCGGCTGGCACGACGCAGCGGTGCGAAGGTGCATCCTTATACATCGTCCACTCGACCAGCCGGTAAGTGCGCCCCCAGGGACGCTGCACGGGCAGCGACACGCGGCAGCTTTGGACCGGTAACGCATGCTCGCGCTTGAGCATCGTTCTTAGATGCTTGAACACCGTATCTTCGATCATCGCCGTTTCCGTTTCCGTTTCCGGCACCGCAAGGACAGTGCGGGCACCACGCGAAGGAGAATAAAAAGACGCCGCCGATGTTCCGGCGGCTCAACAGGGGTGGTATGTGTGCATAGTCGCAGCCTAGAATTAAGCCAAACTTAAGAGGGGTGTTTTGGCGTGTGGCGGGGTGCCCCATCAAGGCTTGAAGATGCGGGTAACCGGCTGAAAGACAAGGCTTTCCCAGTGTCGTCGCGTCCCAGCTTGTAACGCTGTGTCACACTTTCGATTGGTCGCTAGACTGGTAGCTATAGCGCCTTGAATAATGGCCTCATGCTCAACGAGCTTTGCGACGACTACATTGCAAAAGGCTTCGAGCATTTGGCGCCGACTTCCGTGTTCGTGTACGCCGGCCTCATCAAGCAGGTGATTCGCCCGCGTCTTGGGTCGATCGAGGGCTCAACTGTCACCTCAGCGGACATCGTCTCGATGATCGAGACTTGCCGCTTTTTCCTGACTTAGGCCGCCGTACGACGCCGCTTCGGCGACGCTTCACGCTGACAGCAAGCTGCCGCTGCGCAGCGGCGTCGCGCCGGCAATTCGCGCCACTTCCATGCCCGCCGTCGCGAAACGCGTCCGATGCCGCGCATACAGCACGCCCGCCGTGCCGCTCTTGACGGTTTCGACGCGATCCGTCAACGGGTCGACGATGTCCGCGATTGCCTGTCCTTGTTCGATCCAAATGCCGGCCGGTGTACGGAATACGATGACGCCCGAGATCGGGGCAATCAGCGGCTCGGTGCCTGCGAGCGGCGTCGCGGGGAAGGCAAGCGGCGGCAAGTGCGCCGGCGTGCCTTCGATGAGTCCGCGCTGCGTCAGGTATTCGACAATCGCCTGAGAGTCATGCTCTGCATGGCCGTATGAGACATCGGCCTGGCCCCGCAACTCGATCGTCACCGAGATCGATCCGTTCGGAATCGGGAAACGGCTGCCGAAGCGCGCGCGCAGTTCCGACCAGCAGAAGCTGTGAATTTCGTCGAACGGATTGCCGATCGAATTGAGTGCGAGCAGCGACGCCTTCGCATCGAGATAGCGGGCAAGGGGTTCGACGTCGGGCCACAGTTCCGGGTTCGTATAGAGATGCATGGCGCCCTCGAAATCGCAATGCAGATCGAGCACGATGTCGGCATCGCATGAAAGCCGCTGCAAAGCGAGGCGCTGCGATTCGAGCTCGGTACGCGGCGTTTGGGCCGCGAGCCCTTCGTGCATCGCCTCCCGTATGGCGCGCAGATTAGCCGCGGCGTCGCCGGTCAACCGGTTTTCGACACGCGTCGTCACGAGTGTCGCCAGATCGTAGAAATTACGGTTGAAGTTGGTCGCCGTGTTGGTCTCGAAGCGCCCGATCATTTGCCCCAGCACGTGCTGATTGAGGCCGATCGGGTTCGGTACCGGTACGACGACGATTTCGGCGCGTAACTGGCCTGCGGCTTCCAGTGCCGCTAGCTTGCGGCGCAGCTCCCAGGCGACGAGCATGCCGGGCAGCTCGTCGGCATGCAGCGAGGATTGCACGTAGACCTTCTGACCGCCGCCCGGGCCGTAGTGAAAGCTCGTCAACGCACGCGCGGTGCCGAGCGCAGGAGAAATCAGCGGATGGGTGTTCTTTTGCATAGCGATTTGGGGCGCCGCTCATGCACGCCGCGCAACGAGGGAACGGTGCCTGATTGTACGTCGGCCGCGCCGCAGCATCCAAAACGTCATGGCGGCTTGCCGTCGCGAAAAGGGCCCCGGTTCGACCCGGAGCCCTCAACTTGTCATCGGCGGTGGCCGTGTGTTTCCTCTGGCGCCGGGCGGTTACGCCCGGCCGACGATCAGCCCTTCGGCGCGACGTCGAAGTCGAAATACTTGCTTTCGAGCTTCTTGTACGTGCCGTCCTTCATCATGCCGTCGATCGCGCCGTCGACCGCCTTCTTGAGATCCGTGTCTTCCTTGCGCATCCCCATGGCGGCCGCGCCGCTCTTGATCTCGTCGCCGGCCTGCTCGAATCCTGCACCGCGCGCTTGCTTCAAGAAGCCGACTTCCGCCTGCACCTTGTCTTGCAAGGCGGCGTCAAGCCGGCCCGAGATCAGGTCTTGATAAACCTGGTCTTGGTTCTGATAGGGAACGACGTTCACGCCCTTGGAGGCCCAGTTGTCTTTCGCGTACTTCTCTTGCGTCGTACCTTGCTCGACCCCGACCGATTTGCCCTTCAGCGATTCAGCCGTCGGTTTCAGGCCCGAGCCCTTCTTCGCGACGAGCGCAGTAGGCGTGTCGAACAGCGGCTTGGAGAACGCGATTTCTTTTTGGCGCTCAGGCGTGATCGTCATCGACGAAAGGACGCCGTCGAATTTCTTCGCCTTCAAACCGGGAATCATCCCGTCGAAGTCGTTTTCCACCCAGACGCATTTCGCGTGCAGGCGTTTGCAGATCTCGTTGCCGAGATCGATGTCAAAGCCGACGAGCTTGCCGTCCGACGCTTTCGATTCGAAGGGGGCATAGCTCGCGTCGACACCGATGCGGATTTGCTTCCAGTCTTTCGCTTGCGCCACGCCGGCCGACATGGCGAGCGTGGCGATGGTCACGGCGGCTAACAATTTTTTCACGTTGACTCCTCGAGTGGTTCGATCGACCCCGATGCTGCGCTTTGCGCATTGGGGCGCCGGCCTGCTTGGTAGGCGGTCCGGTGGTTTCCCTGGCTGCCGAGTGCGGCAGCGCGGCGCAAGCATACCAAGACAAAATGAGGCACCGCTAGTAAACCACCGGTTGGCGCGCAAACGCAACATGTCCAAAGCGGCGAATGACCTGCCAAATTCAAAGCGCCGCATTGCTGTGCCGGACAACCAACCATTCGATTTGAATCATTCCTCTAACGCCTGCACATCCTTTCTCGCCTTTCAGAATGTCTATTTTCCCCGCGCGGGCGCTCGCGACCGTGAATTCGCCATCTTATCCGATACGAGACTCGCCGACGACTCCCTGAGGCAGCAGCATCTGTGCCCCGAGAGGCGTGCTGAGGATCACCGCTCTGTTGTCTTGTTCGACTCCCGCCTCAAGCATGGGTGAGCTAGCGGATCTAATCATATCGATTAACTTTCTCTTCCCAACTGCGATAGGATCTGCCATCAGGCCGTTCTCACAATTATGGTGCGCCGCTGGCGCACTGCGGGCCGCGCCGCCTCCGTATTGCGACTACCGCAGCCGCTGCCACTTCGGTCATTCCTTATTGTTTTAGATTTTCTCGGTCCGATATTCGGCCAGCGTCAGCGCCATTGAACTCGCATAGGCACAATCGATCCCGCGCGCCAAGCAGCCTGGCGGGAAATAACGAGAATTTGGCATAAATAGGCGCCTCTCTATTTCTAATTCGATTCAATAATTGCCATGGTGTTTCAATGTTATGAAGAAACCCCGCAAGCAGCTGTATAACCAAATCGATCGGAGGGACGGATGAGCGGCAACGACGGATGGAGCTTTAAAATCAAGCCCACACTCATGACAATCGCGGTGGCTGCCCTATATGGCGCCGCGCAATCAGCGTATGCGGGGCCGCTGCCGAACGGAGGGCATTTCGTTGCGGGTAGCGGTTCGATCGCGGGTTCGTGCGGTGCGCTCACGATCAATCAAACGTCGACGCGCGGCGTGATCGATTGGAATAGCTTTTCCATCGGCGCCGGCAACCGTGTCGCCTTCGATAACGGGAGCGGAGCGACGTTGAATCGAGTCACGGGCGGAAATATGTCGTCCATTCTCGGCACGCTCACGGCTACCGGCAGCGTCTATTTGGTCAATCCGCAGGGGATCGTGGTCGGACGCGGCGGTGTCATCTCCACCGGCGGACGCTTCGTCGCATCGACGCTCGATACGGACAACGCTTCGTTCATGAACGGCGGCCCGCTGACCCTATCGGGCGCTTCCACGCGCCGCGTCGTCAACCTAGGCAAAATCGGCTCGACCGACGGAGATGTCTTTCTGATCTCGGCCGATGAAGTCGATAACCTCGGCAGCGTGAGCGCGCCCAAAGGCACGGCCGAGATCGGCGTGGGGAAGAAGGTCCTCTTGCAAGACTCTTCGACTGGACAGCAAGTCTTCGTGGAAACGGGCAGCAACGGGGCAATCGTAAACGGCGGACCGATCAGCGCCGCGCAAGTGAACCTGCAAGCCGCCGACGGCAATATCTTTGCCATGGCAGGCGATCACACTACGATTCGCGCGACGGGCACGGCCGAACGCAATGGACACGTCTGGCTAGTTGCCGATTCGGGTGCAGTGTCTCTGGGCGGTACCATCGAGGCGCACAACGCCAACGGCGCCGGTGGGACGGTCGATACCGATGGGGCTCAAGTTCGGCTGGGCTCGAAAGACATCACGCCGTTGGTCAAGGCGGATCAA
>Ga0157370_10007293_pt1 | contig 12064 bp, 12 predicted proteins | sample C35metaG_FD_113463 | JGI IMG/M metagenome (GOLD analysis project Ga0157370, IMG submission 113463) | Corn rhizosphere microbial communities from Kellogg Biological Station, Michigan, USA - C3-5 metaG | ecosystem: Host-associated > Plants > Roots > Rhizosphere > Soil | place: USA: Michigan...
CAGCATGGGCGCCGGCGCCTCCGCTGCGCCCCCGCCGCCGATTCCTTCCGCCGGTGCGTTCCACGTCGCCGTGGGCCAGGCGCAGACCGGCCCGTTCGACCTCGCGACGCTCCGCCAGCAGGTGGCGGCGGGCCAGCTCACGCGCAGCTCGCTGGTATGGCGCGCGGGCATGGCGCAGTGGACGAAGGCGGGCGACGTGCAGGAGCTCGCTTCGCTCTTCGCCGACGTCCCACCGCCGGTTCCGCAGTAGTCCGTGGACGCCCAGGTCCAGGCGGGCGCGGCCGAAGCGCTCGTCCGCAACATCGCGTGCAAGTCGTGCGGGGCGAAGCTCTCGTTCGCGCCGGGCACGCGCATGCTCAAGTGCGGCCATTGCGGCGCCGAGAACGAGATCGCGCCGGACGCATCGGGCCGCGTCGCGGAGCAGGATTTCGAGGCGCAGCTCCATGCCCTCGAGGGCAAGGCCGAGACCTACGAGGAAGAGCACGTCAAGTGCGAGGGATGCGGCGCCGAGCAGACGCTCCCGAAGGACCTCTTCGCGGGACGCTGCGCCTTCTGCGGCGCGCCGATCGTCGAGAAGGGCTACGCCAAGCGCCTGGTGAAGCCCGAGGCGATCCTGCCTTTCCAGGTCGATCGCGCCCGTGCGCAGGAAAATTTCCGCGCATGGGTGCGCCGCCGCTGGCTCGCGCCGGGCGACCTCAAGCGCTACGCGCAAAGCGATTCCGGCCTTGCCGGCATGTACCTCCCGTACTGGACCTTCGATTGCCGCACCTCGAGCGATTATCGCGGCGAGCGGGGCGACGACTACTACACCACGGAGACGTACACCACGAGGAACGCGCAGGGGGAAGAGGTCGTGCAGACCCGCCAGGTGCGCCAGACGCGCTGGACGAGCGCAGCGGGCCACGTGGACGCGTTCCACGACGACGTGCTGGTGATGGCCTCGAGCGGGCTGCCGGGCGATCTTCTCGGCGCCCTCGGCCACTGGGACCTCGCGGCGCTCGTCCCCTACCAGCCGGAGTTCGTGAGCGGCTTCCAGGCCGTGGCATACCGGGTGGGCCTTCGCGATGCGTTCGTCGCCGCGAAGCAGGAGATCGACGCGCGCGTGGAGCAGCTGGTGCGCCGCGACATCGGCGGCGACCACCAGCGCATCCACGACGTGGCGACGCGCTACGGCGACATCACCTTCAAGAACATCCTGCTGCCGGTCTGGACCTCGGCCTACCGCTATCGCGACAAGGCCTATCGCTTCAGCGTCAACGCGCAGACCGGCGAAGTGACCGGCGAGAGCCCGTACTCCTGGTGGAAGATCGCGCTCATCGCGGTCGTGGTCCTCGCCGTGGTGTTCCTGCTTCTCGCGTACGGCTCGAAGAACTAGCGAAAAAGGGGTCAGATCCCATTTTCCGCTCGCGGCCGGACCGACTGCCGCTCGGAAAATGGGATCTGACCCCTTTTTCGTCTTACACCAACTTGAGCATCTGCTCGCCGCCCGAGACCTCGAACTTGCCCGGCGCCTCGACGTTCACCGCCTTCACGACGCCGTCGTCCACCAGCAGCGCGAAGCGCTGGCAGCGCATGCCCATGCCGCGCGCGTTGAGGTCGAGCTCGAGCCCCAGCTTCTTGGTGTACTCGGCGCTGCCGTCGGCCATGAAGCGGATCTTGCCGTTCGCCTTCTGGTCGCGCGCCCAGGCGCCCATCACGAACGGGTCGTTCACGGCGAAGCACCAGATCTCGTCCACGCCCTTCTTCTTCAGCGCGTCGTAGGTGTTGAGGTAGCTCGGCACGTGCTTCGCGGAACAGGTGGGGGTGAAGGCGCCGGGCAGGCCGAAGAGGATGATCTTCTTGCCCTTCGCCTGCTGCTGCACGTCGAACGTGTTGGGCCCGACGCTGCAGCCGTTGCCCTCGACCTCGATGAATTCCTGGACCTTGCCTTCCGGCAGCTTGTCTCCGACCTTGATCGTCATGCCAGTGCTCCTTCGGTTGTTCGTTGCGTTCGGGGAAAACAGATGCGGCGTGCGATTCCTTCCCGCTATGTCGAGGATGCCGCGCGCCGGAATCCCGCCAGCGCGAGCCCGGCGGCCACGAACGCGCCGCCCAGCGTGCGGTTGATCCAGCGCAGGCGGCGCTCGTCCTTCATCGCGGCGAACACCTTCGCGGCGAGCGCCGTGTAGCCCATCATGATCACGACGTCGACCGAGAACGTGGTCGCGGCGAAGATGCCGTACTGCGCGAGCTGCGGGCGGGCCACGTCGATGAACTGCGGCAGGATCGCGGCGAAGAAGATGATGCCCTTCGGGTTCGTGATGTTCACGAGGAAGCCGCGCCAGAACACTTCGCGCGGCGTGCGCGCGCGATCGTCGCGGTCGCGCGCGAATCCCTCGGGCCGCGAGCGCCACGTCACCACGCCGAGGTAGACCAGGTAGGCCACCCCGAGCCATTTCACGACGGAGAAGAGCGTTTCTGAGGCGAGGAGGATCGCGCCCAGCCCGAGCGAGACGATGGCGACCAGGATCGCGTTCGCCGCCTGCATGCCGACGCCGTTCCACAGGCCCACGCGGAAGCCGTGGTTCAGCCCGCTCGAGATGCTCGAGAAGACCCCCGGCCCCGGCGTGAGGGATAGCACGATCGTCGCGGCGAGATAGGTGAGCCAGACGGTAACGCTCATCAGCGCCCTTGCTCGATGGCGCGCCGCGCGATCCGGTCCACGAGCCCCGGGGCGACGAGCTTGAGCCAAAGTCCCATTCTACCGCGAGCGGTCATGACCACTTCCCGCTCGCGCCGCTCGATCGCGCGCACGATGCGGCGCGCGCAATCCGCCACCGACATCACCTCGCCTTCGCGCACCGGGCTCACGAGGATGGGCTCGCCATCCGGGCCGGTCGCATTCTCGCGGATGCCGGTGGAAACGAAGCCGGGATAGATCATCGTCACCGTGATGCCGGAGCCCGCGAGCTCGATCCGCAGCGAGTCGAAGAAGCCGGTCATCGCGTGCTTGCTCGCGGCGTACCCCGTTCGCGTGGGCACGCCCGTGCGGCCCGCCAGGCTCGAGATCCCGACGATGCGCCCGCGCGATTCGCGCAGGGACGGGAGCGCGTGGCTGGTGCAGTACACGGCGCCCATGTAGTTCACGCGCATGATGCGCTCGAGCACCGAGACGTCGCGGATCTCCTCGAAGCGCGCCCACATGCTCATGCCCGCGTTGTTGACGAGCGTGTCCACGCGGCCGAACGCGAGCAGCGCGCCCGCGACGATCGCCTGGCAATCGCGTTCCTCGCCGACGTCCGCCTTCACCGTCACCACCGGCGCGCCGGATTCGCGGCATTCGTCCGCCACCGCTTCCAGCTCGGCGCCGCTGCGGGCGGCGAGCACGAGCTTCGCGCCCTTCGCCGCGAGCTGCCGCGCGAGCTCCGCGCCGATGCCCTTCGACGCGCCGGTGATGATGACGACGTTGTCCTTCATGCGCGGCGCATCACTTGTCCGTCTTCGGGTCGGGGATGTGGTTGAAGGCGATGTGCATACCGCCGCGGTCGCGCGCGCCGTGCGCGCTCGCGAAGTACACCGCCTGCTTGCCGAAGCGCGAGTTGAGGGAATCGAGCGTCGCGTAGAGCGCCTTGGACCTGCCTTCCGCCGCGAAGAGCGATCCGGTGTGCGCCGCCTCGCTCACGAGGTCCGAGTACGCCATGCCGACGCGAAGGAGGGTGCGCCGATCCTTCGGCCGCTTCGCCCAGAGCTTGTCGAGCGCGTGGAGGAACGTCATGGTGTCCTGCGTGTCCACGAGGCGCATCTCCTGGCGCCAATGCGAGCCGTCGAGGTACTTGAGGTCGACCGAAATGCGCGCCGCGTAGCAGCCGGCCTTTCGTAGCCGCATCGCCGCCTTCTGCGCGAGCCGGTTCAGCACGGCGAAGGCATCCGCGGCATTGCGCCGATCGGGACCGAGCACGCTCGAATGCGAGATCGAGCCCGTCTCGTTCTCCATCGGGTGCTGCGGCTCGCCGCGGATGCGCGAATGCATGATTTCCCCGCCCACGCCGCCCCAGATCGCGCAGAGCTCCTCCTTCGAGCGTGCGGCGAGGTCGCGCACGGTGCGGATGCCGTGCCGCGCGAGGCGCTTGTCCATCTGCGCGCCGACGCCGGAAAGCGCGCGCACGGGCAGCTCGAAGAGCCGCTCGGGAAGCTCGCGCTGCTCGATGAGGACCAGGCCGTCGGGCTTCATCATGTCGGAAGCGGTCTTCGCGACGAAGGTGTTCGGTCCGATGCCGATGGAGGTGCGCAGGTGCTCGCCGATCCGGGAGGCGAGCGTCGCCTTCACCTTGCGCGCGAGGCCGAGCGCCTTCTCCGGCTCCCGCCAGCGTCCGGTGAGCTCGCAATCCATCTCGTCGATCGAGAGCACCGCCCGCACCGGGACCACGGAATCCACCGCCGCCACCGCGCGATGGTGATATTCGATGTAGAGCTCGTGGCGCGCGATCACGAACTCGATCTGCGGGCAGAGCCGGCGCGCTTCGGCGACCTTGGTGCCGGTCTTCACGCCGAAGGTCTTCGCCTCCACGCTCGCCGCGATGCACACCGTGGTGTCCGCGAGCATCGGCACGACGCCGAGGGGTTTCCCGCGCAGCCGCGGCTCGACCTGCTGCTCGACCGAGGCGAAGTACGAGTTGAAGTCGACGAGGAGGCTACGGAGTGTCATGGAACGCGATCCGGGGACATTGCACACCTCGACGCGGGATGTGTCGTGTCCCCCTCCGGTCACTGCCGCGGCATGTTCATCGGCCGGTCCGTGGCCTCCATGAACTTGCGGCGGAAGACCAGCGGATCGGCGATGTTGGGGATCGGCTCGAGGGAGCCGCCGGTCCCGGTCATGAGGATGGTGCCGAAATTGAGGATGCGTCCCCAGAAGCCCTGCTCGACGCGCAGCGCCTCCACCTTCTCCAGGTTGATCTCGACGGTGTCGCGCTTGATGAAGCCGAACTTCGCGATCACGCGCCGGTTGGTGATCGCGAGCTCGGTGGAGTGCACCTTGATCCACGCCGCGACGAGGAAGAAGAGGCCGACCACGACCACGAGCAGCAGAATGCCGAGCACGACGAGCCCCGCCTGCGACCACCACGAGACGCGCGCCCGGTGCAGGACCGTTTCGCCGGGGACGAGGGAATCGTCGATGTAGGACATGTCAGCCGAGGTCCGTCGCTTCGACGAACGCGCGCACGACGGATTCGAGCGCGGCCGCGTCCTCCGCGGTGAAGCGTTCCTTGCGCGGGCTGTCGAGATCCAGGACGCCGAGCACGTTGCCGTCGCGGATCACGGGAACCACGAGCTCGCTCCTGGACGCGGAATCGCACGCGATGTGCCCGGCGAATGCGTCCACGTCGGGGACGATCAGCGTTCTCGCCTTCGCGGCCGCCGTGCCGCACACGCCCTTTCCGAGCGCAATGCGTACGCACGCGGGCTTGCCCTGGAACGGACCCAGCACGAGCTCGCTGCCGCGCAGCCAGTAGAAGCCGGCCCAGTTGAGCTCCGGCAGCGAGTGGTACAGCAACGCCGCGAGGTTGGCGGAATTCGCGAGTGCATCGCGCTCGCCTTCGAACAGGGCGCGCGCGAGCGGCAGCAGCTCCTCGTAGAGGGCGGCCTTGGAGCGGGACTGGGAAAGGGCGGTCGCGAACATGGGGCGATCCAGCGGGGATTCTACCCCGGTGCCCGTTCGGGGCGCCCGCGAACCGCGGCCCGCGGGCCCCGCTGCTCCGCGCGAGCGATCAGGTGGCGGGCAGCGAGCGTTCAACGGAACTCGGGGTGGCGCGTTGACTCGTTATAATTCCGCTCTTGTCCCGGCGCGCGTCCCGCCGCCATGCTCCTCGACTCCGCAGCCCCGACCCCCCAGCCGTCCATGGACGCGGGCGCCGCCACGCCTCCCATGGCGAGGCGGCGTGCAAAAGTGCTCTCCCGCTTCGGCGACCGGCGCACGGACCCCTATTTCTGGTTGCGCAATCGCGACGATCCGGAAGTGGTCGAGTACCTGCGCGCTGAAAACCGCTATACCGAGGCGGTGATGAGGCCGCTCGAGCGCTTCCGCGACTCGCTTTACCGGGAAATGCTCGGCCGCATCCAGGAGACCGACCAGAGCGTTCCATATCCTCGCCACGGCTACTGGTACTACCAGCGCGAGGTGAAGGGCCTGCAGTATCCGATCTACTGCCGCCGCAAGGGCACGATGCAAGCGCCCGAGGAGATCCTCCTCGACGAGAACGAGCTCGCGAAGGGCCGCGCGTACACCGCCGTGGGGGCGCTCGAGGTGAGCCCGGACGGGAGCCTCCTCGCCTACACCGTCGATCTCACCGGCTTCCGCCAGTACACGCTGCACGTGAAGGACCTGCGCACGGGCGAGCTGCTGCGGGATGGCGCCGAGCGCGTCACCTCGCTCGCGTGGGCGGCCGATAGCCGCACGATCTTCTACGTGGAGGAGCACGCAACCACCAAACGCAGCTACCGGCTGCACCGCATGCCGCTCGGCGGCGCGCCGGCGGAGGTCTACCTGGAGCCGGACGAGCTCTACGACATCGGCATCTGCGACTCGAGGAGCGAGGCGTTCCTGGTGCTCGCCATCGTGAGCAAGGACACGTCGGAAATCCGCGTGCTGCGCGCGGACCAGCCGCGCGGCGAGTTCCGCGTGGTCGCGCCGCGCCGCAAGGGCCGCGAGTACTACCTCGAGCACCGCGGGGACGAGTTCTTCATCCGCACCAACGATCGCGGGCGCAACTTCCGCCTGGTGCGCGCGCCGGTCGCCGATCCGTCGCCGAAGAACTGGAAGCAGGTGCTCGCGCATCGGCCGATGGTGATGCTCGAGCAGGTGGAAGTGTTCCGCGATTTCTGGATCGCGGTCGAGCGCGACAAGGGGCTGCTCAAGCTGCGCATCACCGCCTTTGACGGCGGCGGGGGACGCTACATCGACTTCGACGAGCCGGTGTATTCGGCATATCCGGGCACCAACCTCGAGTTCGATGCCGGCCGCTTCCGCTTCATCTACGAAAGCCTCGTCACCCCGCGCTCGGTGTACGAGTACGAGCTCGCTACGTCGAGCTCCGTCCTGCTCAAGCGCTACCCGGTGCTCGGCGGCTACGATCCGTCGCAATACGCGATGGAGGCGTTGACGGCGGTCGCGAAGGACGGCACTCGCATCCCGATCTCGCTGGTCTACCGCAAGTCGTTGCGGCACGGCGCGCCGCAGCCGCTGCTGCTCTACGGCTACGGCGCGTACGGCATCCCCATCGATCCCTACTTCAGTACCTCGCGCATCTCGCTCCTCGACCGCGGCGTGATCTTCGCCATCGCCCATGTGCGCGGCGGAGGCGATCGCGGCAAGCTCTGGTACGACGAGGGCAAACTGCTGCGCAAGAAGAACACGTTCACCGACTTCATCGCCTGCGCGGACTCGCTGGTGCGCCGGCGCTACACGGCGCCCGACCGCCTGGTGATCCTGGGCGGAAGCGCGGGCGGCCTGCTCATGGGCGCCGTCGTCAACCTGCGGCCCGCTCTCTTTCGCGCGGTGGTCGCGCAGGTGCCGTTCCTCGATGTGGTGACCACCATGCTCGACCGCACCCTGCCGCTCACCGTCGGCGAGTACCTCGAGTGGGGCAACCCCAACGAGAAGCGATACTACGAGTACATGCGCTCGTACTCACCTTACGACAACCTGAAGCGCGGCCCCCATCCCGCGATGCTCGTGGAGACGTCGTACAACGACAGCCAGGTCATGTACTGGGAGCCCGCCAAGTACGTGGCGAAGCTGCGCACACTGAAGACCGATCGCGAGCCGCTGCTGTTGAAGACCATCATGGAGGCGGGCCACGGCGGTGCGTCCGGGCGCTACGACGCGCTGAAGGAGCTCGCCTTCACCTATTCGTTCATCCTCGACCAGGTCGGGCTGGCACGATCTTGAGCAACCTCCAGCTCTTCGTCGCCTGCGTGGCGATCTGGGGCTCCACCTGGCTCGCGATCACCTTCCAGCTCGGCACGATCGCGCCCGAGGTGAGCGTCGCGTGGCGCTTCCTGCTCGCCTCGTCGCTGCTCTTCGCATACTGCATCGCCCGGCGGCTGCCGCTGCGCTACGCGCCGCGCGAGCACGCCTGGATCGCGCTGCAGGGCATGCTCATGTTCAGCGCGAGCTACATCGCCGTGTACTACGCCGAGCAGAACCTGGTCTCGGGCCTCGTCGCCGTCGGATACTCGGCGAGCCCGCTCCTCGGCATGCTCGGCATGCGCCTCGTCTTCCGCACGCCGATGACGCAAGCGGTGACGGCGGGTTCGATCCTCGGGATCGCGGGCGTCGTGCTCGTGTTCTGGCCGGAGTTCGCACACCTGCAGGGAGACCGGCGCACGGCGCTCGGCGCCGCATTCACCGCGGCCGCCGTGATCCTTTCCACGCTGGGAAGCATGGCCGCGCACCGCAACCAGGAAGCGCACGTTCCGCTCTGGCAGGGCATGGCCTGGGCGATGCTCTACGGCGCGCTCTTCTCGCTCGCCATCGCCGCCGCGGGCGGCAAGTCCCTCGCCTTCGAGTGGACGGCACCATACGGGCTCTCGCTTGCATACCTCGCCGTGTTCGGCTCGATCGTGGCGTTCGCGGGCTACCTCACGCTGATCCGCCGCATGGGCGTCGCGCGCTCCGGCTACATCGGCGTGATGGTGCCCGTGGTCGCCCTCGGCGTCTCCGCGGTGTTCGAGGGGTTCCGCTGGCATGCCTTCACGGGGCTCGGCATCGCGGTCTCCGTGGCGGGCAACGTCGTGGTGCTCCGGCAGCGCGCACGAACGTGATTGCCGCGCGCCGCCGCTTCTTCCTCGCGCTCGCGCTCTCGGTGCTCGCGCATGTGCTGGTCTTCACGCTCACCCCGCGCAAGCCGGAATTGCGTCCGCCGATGTCCTCGCGCGCGGCGCCGCTCATCGTCACGATCGAGGACTCGCGGCCGCAGCAAGCGCAAGTCCCCCCACCCGCGCCGGTGCCGCGTCCCCGGCCCAACCCACCGGCTCCCGCCAAGCGCATCCTCGCCGCCCGACCGCACACGCCGCGCGCCGCGCCGCCGGTCGCGGTGCAGGAGGAGCCGAAGCCGGCGCCGCCCACGCCCGCACCCGCGCCGCCCGCGATGGACATGCTCGCGATGCTCAACGCACGCCGCGAGCGGCGCCGTGCCTCGGAGGCTTCCGCGGCGGCGCGGGAAGGCGCGGCGAAGCCCGCGCCGGTCGAGGACGAAGGTGCGGCCGCGATCGAGCGCAACCTCCAGACGCTCAAGGGCGACGACCAGACCGGGGGCATCTTCCAGATCCTGGAAAAGGGAAGCTACGACGCGGAGTACGCGTTCAACGGATGGACGCCGGATACGCGTCGCCGCTGGCGCGAGGTGATCGACGTGCACGCGAAGCCGGGCGAGGACATCGACCGCGCGATCGTGCGCAGCATGATCGCCCTCATCCGCACGCACTACACGGGCGACTTCCTGTGGGAATCGCACCGGCTCGACAAGGTGGTGACCCTCTCCGCACGCCCCGAGGACAACGCGTACCTCGAGGACTTCCTGGTCCGGGAGTTCTTCGGCACGCCGGTCATGAATTCCTACCGGCGCTGAAGCGCTCGAGCGAGCGGCGCGCGCGCTGGCGCAGGCCCCAGCGCAATGGCCCGAACCATCCGAACGCCGCGCCCGTCGGCCCCAGCGCCTGCGCCATCCAGCGCCAAAGCGAGAAATGGTCGTAATGGCGCGAGATGCGGCCATCGCGGAACGCGAACATCGCGCGGCCCTCGATGACGACCGCTCGGCCATGGATGGCCTGGTGCAGGGTCCAGCGGGCGATGGCGCCCTCGGCGCCGCCGGACGCTTCGAGCAGGCGCACGTCGCACGCCTTCCCGGGTTCGAGCCGCATGCGCCAGAGGTCCGCCGCGGCCGCGCCGTGCAGCCGCGGAAACAGCGGATCGGAAAAGAACACCTCGGCGTGGTAGCAGGCCGCCGCGCCCTCCGGGTCGCGGGCGGCGAGGCAGGCATAGAAACGGCGGACGAGGGCTTCGTGGGGGTGCATGGGCGCGGTCCGGGACGCTTGACCCGAGTCAAGGCCCGGCCATTCTCCGGCTTTCTATACTCTCGGAGTGGCGGTGGGGGTCCTCCCCGCGGCCGATCGCTTTTTCCAGGAGATCCCCATGGTTACCGCCGTCGCCTCCGAGGCGAAATCCAAGCCCGTGCCCAGCAACGTGGAAATCGCCCAAGCGGCCAAGATGAAGCCCATCGCCGAGATCGCGAAGAAGCTCGGCATCCCCGACGAGGCGATCGAGCTGTTCGGCCGCTACAAGGCCAAGATCTCGCTCAGCTATATCGACACCCTCAAGAGCAAGGCGAACGGCAAGCTCGTCCTGGTCACGGCGATCAGCCCCACCCCGGCGGGCGAAGGCAAGACCACCACCACCGTGGGCCTCGGCGACGCGCTCAACGAGATCGGCAAGAAGGCGATGATCTGCCTGCGCGAGCCTTCCCTCGGCCCCGTGTTCGGCATGAAGGGCGGCGCCGCGGGCGGCGGCTACTCCCAGGTCGTGCCGATGGAGGACATCAACCTCCACTTCACCGGCGACTTCGGCGCGATCCAGCTCGCGAACAACCTGCTCGCGGCGATGATCGACAACCACATCAACCACGGCAACGAGCTGGGCTTCGACCAGCGCCGCATCACGTGGAAGCGCGTGCTCGACATGAACGACCGCGCGCTGCGCGAGATCGTGGTGGCGTTGGGCGGTCCCGCCAACGGCTTCCCGCGCGAGGACGGCTTCGACATCGTCGTCGCCTCCGAGGTGATGGCCATCTTCTGCCTTTCCACCAGCATCAAGGACCTGAAGGAGCGGCTCGGCAAGATCGTGTGCGGCTACACGCGCGACCAGAAGCCGATCCTCGCGCGCGACCTCAAGGCCCACGGCGCCATGGCCGCGCTGGTGAAGGATGCGCTCGCGCCCAACCTCGTGCAGACGATCGAGCACACGCCCGCGATGATCCACGGCGGCCCGTTCGCCAACATCGCGCACGGCTGCAACTCGGTGCTCGCGACGCAAACGGCGTTGAAGCTCGCCGACTATGTCGTCACGGAAGCGGGCTTCGGCGCGGACCTGGGCGCCGAGAAGTTCATCGACATCAAGTGCCGCAAGGCCGGCCTCAAGCCCTCGGCGGTGGTGCTGGTCGCCACGATCCGCGCTCTCAAGTACCACGGCGGCGTGGACGTGAAGGAGCTCGGCAAGGAGAACCTCGAGGCGCTCGGAAAGGGCATCTCCAACATCGAGCGGCACGTGAACAACATCCGCAACAACTACGGCCTGCCGTGCGTGGTGGCGATCAACCATCGCGCCGAGGACACGGATGCCGAAGTGAAGCTGCTCCAGGACAAGATGGCGCACCACCAGGCGAAGGTGATCCTCGCGCGCCACTTCGCGCAGGGCGGCAAGGGCGCCACGGACCTCGCCAAGGAAGTCGTGCGCCTGTGCGACGAGCCGAACAGCTTCAAGTTCGTCTACGACGACAACGACTCGCTCTGGGACAAGATGAAGGCGATCGCCACCAAGATCTACGGCGCCTCCGACATCACCGCGGATTCCAAGGTGCGCGCCCAGATCAAGAAATACCAGGAGTCGGGCTACGGCCATTACCCGATCTGCGTCGCGAAGACCCAGTACTCGTTCTCGACCGACCCGCAGCTGCGCGGCGCTCCCTCGGGCCACGTGGTGAACATCCGCGAGGTGCGGCTCGCCGCGGGCGCGGAGTTCATCGTGATGATCTGCGGCGAGATCATGACGATGCCGGGCCTGCCGAAGGTGCCGTCGGCGTGCAACATCGACGTCTCCGACGACGGGAAGATCAGCGGGCTTTTCTAGGCTTTCCCGCCCGAGCCGACGCCGCGCGGCCGCGTGGCGCCGGGACGCCGCCTCCGTTTCGCGGGGGCGGCGTTTTCATTTGCGGAAGGGAAAGATGGCGGCGAAAAAGGGGTCAGATCCCGTTTCGATTGGATGCGCGAGCCGGCTCGATGCTTCGGAAATGGGATCTGCCCCCTTTTTTCG
>Ga0157370_10007295_pt1 | contig 12064 bp, 12 predicted proteins | sample C35metaG_FD_113463 | JGI IMG/M metagenome (GOLD analysis project Ga0157370, IMG submission 113463) | Corn rhizosphere microbial communities from Kellogg Biological Station, Michigan, USA - C3-5 metaG | ecosystem: Host-associated > Plants > Roots > Rhizosphere > Soil | place: USA: Michigan...
TCCGCGCGGTGACGACCAACGGTCCGTTAGTCATCGAGCGCGCCGACTGACCGCGCGTCAGCGGACAGCCGACGACGTGCCGAGCGCTTCCTGGATCTTGCCGAGCAGGGCGGCCGTGTCGAAGGGTTTCTGAAGGAGCCAGGTGTGCCGCGCGGTCACGCCGCGGCGGAGGAGCGCATCGTCGGCATAGCCCGACAGATAGAGCACGTGGATGCCCGGCCGCGCCTCGGACAGTCTATCGGCCAGCTCGCGGCCGTTCCAGCCGGGCATCACGACGTCGGTGACGAGGAGATGAATGTCACCGGCGTGTGCCGCAGCTGCGGCCAACGCTTCCTTTGCGTCGGCGGCCGCGATGACGTGATAGCCGTGTGCTTCGAGCACCCGCACGACGAGCGTTCGCACAGCGGGATCGTCCTCGACGAACAGGATCGTCTCGTGTCCGCTGGACGGAACGACCGGCGTGGAAGACGTCTCCGGCTCGTTCTCACGCTCCTTGACGCGCGGCAGGTAGACCGTGAAGGTGCTCCCGCCGCCTTCCGTGCTCGTGACCACGATATGTCCGGCGCTCTGCGACACGATGCCGTACACGGTCGAGAGCCCGAGGCCCGTGCCGCGACCCTTTTCCTTGGTGGTAAAGAACGGCTCGTACAAGTGTGCGAGCACGGCGTCGGACATGCCGTGGCCGCTATCGGTGACGCGCAGGGTGGCATAGTCGCCGGGCGGGACGACGCCGTGCGCATGGGCCAGCGGCGTCTCGAGCGTCGCGCCGCCCGTGGCCAGCGTGAGCTCGCCGCCGGATGGCATGGCGTCGCGTGCGTTGACGGCGAGGTTCATCACCACCTGGCCTAACTGCCCGGGGTCGGCGCGGACGGTTTGCGGTTCGGCGTCGTGTTTGATCGTCAGCTGAATGTCCTCGCCGATCATGCGCGCGAGCAGGCGCTGCATGTCGTCGACCACGAAGTTGAGATCGAGGATGCGCGGTTGCAGCACCTGGCGCCGGCTGAAGGCGAGGAGCTGGCCGGTGAGCGCCGCGGCGCGGCGCGCGGCTTTCTTGATCTCGAGCACATCGGTGCGGCGGTCATCGGCTTCCTCGAAGGCGCCGAGGAGGATCTCGCTGTAGCAGGTGATGGCGGTGAGCACGTTGTTGAAGTCGTGCGCGACGCCGCCGGCGAGCCGGCCGATGGCATCCATCTTCCGCGACTGATGCAGCTCCTCCTCGAGGCGCCGTTGGGCAGTGAGATCGCGCACGCAGTACGCCACCATGCCCGGCACGAAGGCGGCCGACCGGAGGTCGAGCACCTGGGTCGCGCTCTGCTGTTTGACGCGGTACTCCCCGTTAGGCAGCGTCCGGCGCGCGCGGCCGCGGGCCGATCCCGCGTCGACATCGGGAAGGCCGAGCGCTTCCTGCACGGTGAGCCCCCGCATCTCGTCTGCCGAACGTCCGGCGAGCCGGCAGGCGGCGGGATTGGCGTCGACGATCGCGCCGTCCTCCGACGCGATGAGCAGCGCGTCGCCGACGTGCTCGAAGATCCGGCGCAGCCGCTCCTGACTCTCGTGCATGGCCGCCTCGGCGCTCTTGCGGCGCCAGCGCTCGGCGGCGCGATCGACGCTCTGCAGCAGAAACTCCGGCTGCACCGGCTTCACCAGATAGTCGTAGCTCTGTTCGCGCAGCGCACGCACGGCGCTGTCGAGCGACGCGTTGCCGGTGAGGATCACGACCTCGGTGAGCTGCGACACCAGCCGCAGATGCCCAACGAGCTCGAAGCCATCCATGTCGGGAAGCCGGAGATCGACTAACGCAACGGCCGGCGGCAGGTCCATGTGCGACGCGACTTCCAGGCCCTTGAGCGCCGTGGCCGCGCCGAAGGAACGATATCCGCGGAGCGTCAGCAGGTCGCCGATGGTCCGCAGCATCGCGTCGTCGTCGTCGACGACGAGGACGGCAAGCGAGTCAGCCAGCGAAGATCTCATCGAGCAGCTCAAACACCCGATCGGGAGGGAAGGGCTTCTGAAGAATGGCGCGAATGAACTTGGGCGGCAGACTACCGGTGGTTTGCTCGAGCGCGGCTGGATGTCCGCTGTACAAAATGAGTGCGACTGCCGGACTCACGCTCTTGATAGCCAATACGTTCTCGCGCGGCTCGAGGCCGTCCAGTCGAAGGTCCAGCATCACCGCGCCGGGCAGCTGCGCCTGGAGCAGCGCGAGCGCCTCGTCCAATGTGCCCGCCTGCAGCGTTCCGTAGCCGCGCGCAGCGACCAGATCGGCGAGCGTCCGCAGGAAGTCCGCATCATCATCGACGATGAGCACCGAGCGGGCATCGGTGATCACGGCCTCCAGCATCTCCATCAAACGTTCGAGCGCGACGGGTTTCGGAAAGACGTGCAGCGCTCCGTCGCGTTCGGCCTGGGCGAGTAGCTCGTTGGCCGCGTACGCGGTCATGAGGATGACGCGGAGGTCGGGCCGCAAGGCACGCATTTCATGGAGCGCCTCGACGCCGGTCATGCCGGACATACGCACGTCCATCAAGACGACGGCGTATTCGTTGACGCGCACCGCGGCCACGGCTTCTTCGCCGCTGTGCACGCCGTCAGTTTCCCAACCTCGCAGGCCGAGGATGTCGCGCAGGGTGCGCACCATCAGGCGGTCGTCGTCCACGATGAGGATGCGGCGCTTGGTCATGGGTGCGCTCCGACGATCGGCACGCGCACGGTGAACGTGCTGCCGCGGCCCTTCTCGCTTTCTACGGCCAGCTCACCGCCGTTGACGACGACCAGCGACCGCGCGACCGACAGGCCTAACCCGAGGCCGCGCGCCTTGGTCGTGAACAACGGCTCGAAAATGTGCGGCAGGTTCTCGGGGCCGATGCCGCTGCCGGTATCCTGCACCTCGAGCGTCGCCATGCGATCGCCGTTGGCCCGCGCGCGCAGCGTGAGCGTGCCCTTGCTCTCGCCGATGGCCTGCGTGCCGTTGCTGATCAGGTTGAGCAGCACCTGGCCTAACTGAATGCGGTCGACGTAGAGCGGCGGGACGTCGGCGGGCACGTCCACGTCCACGGTAATGCCCGGATGAATCGCGATGCGCTTGAGCTGGTCGCTGAACAGGTCGCGCGCGGCCACCGCCTCGCGCTGCGGCGCTTTCACGCGCGCCGAGTCCAGCAGGTCGCCCACGATGCGCTCGGCGAGGCCGATCTGCGTGCGCAGGATGCCGAGATACTCGACGACGGTTGCCGGCGCATTCTCTAGCACTAGACCAAGATAGTGTACCGCGTTGGTCATCACGCCGAGCGGGTTCCGCAGCTCGTGGCCCACGCCGCCGGCCAACTGGCCGAGGAACGCCAGCTTTTCGCTCCGCACGACCTCCTGTTGGGCAAGGTTGAGCCGCTCCAGTGCGCCGCGCAGCTCGGTGGTGCGCTCGGCGACGCGCTGCTCGAGATCGCGCCGCCCATCTTCGATCTGTGCCGCCATCGAATTGAACGACGCGGCGAGTCTGCCCAACTCGTTGTCGTGCAGCACGGGAACGCGCCGCGAATAATCCCCGGCCGCGATGCCCTCCGATGCCTGGGTCAGCTCGCCCAACGGCTTGGTGACGCGGCGACTCGCCAACCAGGCAACGCCGGCGCCGATCAGGAGTATGATCGCGGCCGTCACGACGAGCTTCCCCAACAGGATGTGCACGGGCGCGAGCACCGACGCCATCGGCAACCCCACCCACACGACCCATGGCGCCGCGCGCATGCGCATGATCGCGCCGATCCTGCCGCCGCCTACGGTGTCGCGGATCAACGCTGTTCTGCCGCGCGGGTCGAAGTGCGGGCCGGCCACCGGCCGCTCGATGTTCGTCCACATCGAGTTGTCCTGGTTGCCGAGCAGAAACACGGCCGTCGGGCCGATCAGGTCTTCGAGCGCCTTCTGCGACTGCGCGGTGCCGAGGCTGGAGTACTGCACGAGCGTGCCCAACGTGTCCGTTGGGCCGGCATGCACCCGGGCGGCGACGTCGATCCAGACCGACGTGCCGGTCCAACGCAGCGCGCTGATCTCGGCCTCGCGGCCGGCCGATGGCACGAGCAGGGCGCCGTTGGGCGAAAACCCGGTCGTGCCCAGGACGCGGCGGCCGGCCGCGTCGCGCAGCTCGGCACCCAGCGATTGCGGCGAGCGCGCGGACAACCGCGTGAGCTCGGCCAACGCGGCTGCCTTGTTGGCGTCGTTGGGCGAGCGGAGAAATGCGACCAACGAAGGCGCCGTCGCCTGTTGGCGCGCATCGGCGAGCGTGCGCTGCATCGACGCGTCCAGGAGCGACGCCAATTGTTGGGCGACCGCTTCGGTGCGCGATTCGGCGGCCCGGAGGCTCGCCATGCGCACCGCCTCGTACGTGATCGTCGCGAACACCGCCATGACGAGGAGGAGCAGCGCGCAGATCAGGAGCGGCAACGTCCACTCGATCGAGCGCCACCGCGCATGCGCGGCCGTCTGCGTCGTCGCGAGCGCGCCGGTTGTCGGTTGGGACATGGTCCCCAGTGTGGCGGGTGGTAGGGCATCGGCGACCGGGCTGGGCCCCCGGCCGCCATGAGAGTTTTCCAATGATCCGGCGGTCAGCGCGGGCGCGCCCAGTGTGGTCACGCCGTTAGTCCCGCCAATTCGCGAACGCGCCGTTCGCCGCGGCGCGCAGGGTTCGATGCACGCTGCCCAACGGAAGGCCGTGCGCGAGCGTGCTACACTGCGATGACGACTATCGACTCGTCAAGTGGCGGTCGCGTAAATCCCGGGCGCGCGTTCGGTCACGCTGCGGCGCGCGCGCATCCAGATCACGCCGGCTACTACGGCCGCGAGCGCGATCAGTTGGGCCATCGTCAGGGTCCCGAAGAATCGATCGTCCTTCGCGCGCAAGAACTCGATGAGGAAGCGCTCGATGCCCGCGAGCACCATGTACACACCGAACAACCACCCCTCAGCGTGCTTGTGGTCGCGCAGCCGCCAGAGGATGAGGAACATGATGAAGCCGAGCGTGATCTCGAACAGCTGGGTGGGATACACGGAGAGCACGGTGGACGGCGTCGCCCCGGGCGGGATGGCCAGATGAAATTGGGCGGCCATGTCGCCGGCGGTGGACGGCGGCGCCCCTTGTGGAAAGGCGACGGCGAACCGCGAGTGCCATGGGCGACCGTAGTCATCTCCCACCGCCCAACAGCCAGTTCGGCCCATCGCATACGCGGCGGCGATCGCGATGCCCGCGACGTCGGCGATCCGTTGGACGCGCAGATGTTTCAGTTTGATCACGAGCAGCACAGCCAGGATGCCGCCAGCCAAACCACCCCAAAAGACGAACCCGCCGCGGCTGATCAGATCGCGCGGGTCGCCGGTGAGAAAGAAATAGTAGATCTTGGCGCCGGCGAGCCCGCCGAACACGGCGGCGAAGATCAGATCGGCGATCGGTTCGGGATTGTGTCCGCGACGCGCGAGCTCCCGTTGCGAGATGATCTGCGCGATCACGAATGCGAGGAGGACGGCGATGCCGAATCCCGTGAACGAGAACCAGCCGATGGAGTAGGCGAACGGGTGATGAACGATCATGTCTCGATCAATCCAGGTAGAGGCGCGGACGCGGCTGCATCGAGGTCGAGGGGTGACCAGTCGCCGCGTTCGGCGTGGAACAGGCCGGCGCGCGCGATCATGGCCGCGTTGTCGGTGGCGAGTCGCGGGCTAGGAGCATAGATGGCGGCGCCGCGCGGCGCCAGCCGGTCGCGCATCGCCGCCACGAGCGTTCTGTTGCACGCGACACCGCCGCCCAACACGACGCGGGTCCGTTCAAAGGCGGCGACCGCGCGTGAAGTCTTCTCGACAAGCGTATCGATGAGCGCGTCCTGGAATCCGCGGGCGATGTCGGCGCGATCGCGTTCGAGATCGTCGCTCGCGCGCACGGTGGTGAGCACTGCGGTCTTGAGGCCGCTGAACGAGACGTCGTAGTAGTCGGGGTCGCCGGGGCGCTGGTTGGATCGCAGCATGGGCCGTGTGAATCGAAAGCGGTTGGGGACGGTGTCCTGCCCCATTGCGAGTCGTTCGATGTGCGGGCCGCCTGGATACGGAAGGCCGAGGAGTTTGGCCACTTTGTCGAACGCCTCGCCGGCGGCGTCGTCTCGCGTGGCGCCCAGCAGGCGGTAGCGGCCCCAGTCCTCCACATCGAGCAGCATCGTGTGGCCGCCCGAGACGAGCAGCGCCGTGAACGGCGGATGTGCGTCCGGATGCTCGAGCGCGGCGGCGAACAGGTGCCCTTCCATGTGGTGTACCCCGACGGCGCCGATGCGGTTCGCCCAGGCGAGCGCCTTACCGAAGCCGAGGCCGACGAGGAGGGCGCCGACGAGTCCCGGCGCATAGGTGACGGCCACGGCATCGAGGGCGGCGGGCGCGGTGCCTGCGTCCGCCAGGGCGTGCTCGACCACGGGGACGAGCGCGGTGAGGTGCGCGCGCGACGCGATCTCGGGCACGACGCCGCCGAACACCCGGTGCGCGTCCTGCGACAGGATGACTAACGAGCGCAGCGAGACGTCGGATCCGGCACCTTCGACCACGGCCGCGGACGTCTCGTCGCACGACGTCTCGATGCCGAGGACGCGCATCAGTGCGCGCCCGTATGCGCCGCGACGACGTGGATCCGAACCTGCGGCGGCGACACGCGCATGCGGAGTCCGGCGGTGTCCACCGGGACCAGCACGTCGGTGATGGTGTCGTGCACTTCGATCTGGCGCCGCTCGGTGTACACCGCGCCGAGCTTGCGCACCGCTTCGCGCGGGCCGCGCACCTCCACGCTGTCGGGCTCGACGTTAGGCGGGCCGACGACGCGCAGGCCGCTGTCGGGCGCGAGCTCGATCGCCGACCGGATCGGAACGCGCCGCGATTCGGTGATGCGCACCCGCAGGCTCATCGCCGACGGCCGCACGTCGCGCACCCGCGCATCGACGTTGCTCGGCAGGTCGACATCGCCGGGGCGAAGCGACAGCGTAATGCGGGTGGAAGTATCGGCGTCGATGACGCGGCGCAAGACGGGCAGCGTGGTGTACAGCTTGAGCAGATCGCGGCCGCGCCCAACGACGAGCGCCTGCACCGGCGGCAGGCTGTCGACCAGGCTCACGCTCGAGTCGTGCACCAGCGCCACGCGCACGTCGACCCATTCTTCAGTCGGTTCTTCCGCGCTCACCGCCAGCCACAGGACGAGCGCGAAGAACACGGCCGCGACCTTGAGCGGCAAGCGCGCCGTGGCCATGGACGCGAGGCGCTGTTCGATAGACCGCGCGCGTGCGCCTAACTGCGTCCGTTCCGGCGACGGGACGGGCGCCGGCGGCGTGGACGACGGCGGCAAGGGCGTCATTCGGCGTGCGCCGGTTCGTCGAGCAAGGCGGACACCAGCGCGCGATTGGCGGCCGTGTTCCAGAGCGTGGCGCCGATGATCTTCTTGCGGATCACACCATCGCGTCCGATGACGAACGTCTCGGGCACGCCGGTCGTCTGGTACGTCTCGGCGATGGTGCCCTTGGGATCGTGCAACACCTGGAAGGTCAGGCCGTAATGATGCACGAAATCGCGGATGGCCTGAGTCTTGGTCGGGTCATCGATGCTCACCGCCACGATGTGCAGCCCGCGCGACGCCATCGTCTGCTGCAGATCCTCGATGCTCGGCATCTCGACGCGGCACGGCACGCAGTACGTCGCCCAGATGTTGAGCAGCACCACCTGTCCGCGGTACTGGTCTAACGACACCGTCTTCGGTGTGGGGTCGAGCGTCACGGCGTGGAAATCCGGAGCGCGCGAGCCCGCCACGACGGCCCCTTCGCCGAACAGATGCGTGGCGCCGAACAGCGCGGCCGCGATCACGACGAGAACCCCGCCGACCAGACTCCATTGTTGACGTACGGTCATACATGCTCCCGGCAGCGCTCTCTCAGCGCCGCGATTTCAGCTGCCGGATCCGCCGCGGCGAACACGGCGTGCCCGGCAACGAACGTATCTGCTCCGGCGCGCCACACCTCGCGCACGGTGTCGCGGCTGATCCCGCCATCCACTTCCAGCACGGCGCCGCTCCTCGAATCATCCAGCATCATTCGCGCTCGCCGCACCTTGTCCACCATGGAGGCAATGAACGACTGTCCGCCGAATCCTGGATTTACCGTCATGACGAGCAGGAGATCCAGGTCGGCCGCCGATTCTCGCACCATCTCGAGCGTTGTGGACGGATTGACGGCGACGCCCGCCAGACAGCCGAGCTCTTTGATTCGATTGATCTGTCTATTGAGGTGCGGGGCGACCTCGGCGTGGAGCGTGAGGGAGCTGGCGCCGGCGGCGGCGAAATCGTCGAAGTAGCGCTCGGGCTCGACGACCATCAGGTGGACATCGAGCGGGAGGTCGGTGATCCGGCGAACCGTTTCGATGACTTTGGCGCCATACGTCAGGTTGGGCACGAAGCGGCCGTCCATGACATCGACGTGGATCCAGTCGGCGCCGCCCTGGGCGACGCGCTCGACCTCGTCGGCCAGGTGCGCGAAGTCGGCTGACAGAATGGACGGCGCGATGCGGACGCTCATGGGCGGCCGGCGAGCGTGATGTCGATGCGGGCGCCGGCGTGCGCCGGGGAGCCGGCGGCGGGCGTCTGCGAGATGACTGCGTTAGGCGGCAGGTTGCTCGTGCTGTCGTACGACACGGTGCCGACGACGAAGCCGAGCTGCGTGAGCAGCGCTCGCGCGGCATTGGCGTCCTGCCCCGTGATGTCGGGGATGCTCACGGCCGCCGGTCCCGCGCTCACCGTGAAGCTCACGGGCGACGGCACCGGCACGCGCGCGCCGGCCGCCGGCGAGGTGGAGAGCACCTGGCCCAACGGAGCATCGTTGTCCGCCTTGGAGACGTCGCCCACCTCGAGGCCCGCGTTCTCGAGCGTCTGTTGGGCCTGTTGGCGCGTGAGCCCGACGAGGCGCGGCACCTCGATGAGGCGCTGGCCGCGACTCACGTCGAGCACGACCGTGAAGCCGGCGGGCTGCTTGCCCCCCGGCGGCGGATTCTGTGCGAGCACCGAACCCGACGGCGCCGTGTTGTCGTAGCGCTGCTCGCCGCGCGCTGCCTTGAGCCCGCCCTTGGCGAGCATCGCGACGGCATCGGTGTACGGAATGCCGGTCACGTTAGGCACCGGCACATCGGTGGCGGTGAGCGTGGACGGGAACACGAACAAGGCCACGATCACGTACGCGAGCAGGAATCCGGTCGTGCCGACGACGAGAAACGGGAGCGGGCGCCGCGCCGTACCGCGCCAGGTCATCCGACCCGCCGCAACCGCGCCGCGAACGCGCCGTCGACGCCGTGCTCGTGCGGGAGCACGCGCAGACGTCCGGCGTCCAGCACCGACGGCGGCACCACGCCCTCGCCCGGCGGCTCCAGACGCCACTCCGGATTCTCGCCCAGGAAGCGCTCGATCTGCGCGTCGTTCTCTTCCGGTTCGAGCGAGCACGTGCTGTAGATGAGCAGTCCGCCGGCGCGGACCACGCTCGCGGCGGCCACGAGCAGGCTGCGCTGCGTGGCTGCCATCACGGCGAGGTCGGACACCTTGAGACGCCATCGCGCATCGGGATGCCGGCGGAAGGTGCCCGTGCCGGTGCAGGGTGCGTCGATGAGCACGGCGTCGACGGGACCGATGGCGGGATGCCGGGCGTCGCCGACGATGGGAATCACCGATCTCGCCTCGAGCCGCTGCAGATTCGTGACGAGCCGTTGGACGCGGGCCTCGGATCGATCGACCGCGAGCACCTGCCGCGCGCTGCGCGCCAACTCGAGCGCCTTGCCGCCCGGGGACGCGCAAAGATCCGCCACCAGGCTTCCGGACGGCACGTCGGCGTAGCGCACCACCAGCGTCGACGCCGGATCCTGAACGAAGAACAGTCCCTTGCGGAACGCGCCTAACTCGATCAGCGACACGTTGCTCGCCAGCTGGATGCTGTCGGACACGAGCGGTGCGTCTTCGACGCGCACGCCGGCCGACTCGAGCGTGGCTTCGAGCTGCTCGTGCACGATGTTGAACGGACGGAGCACGGTCGCCGGTTCGCTGTTGTTGCACTCGAGCAGGCGCTCGGTGTCGCGCGCGCCCCAGCGTGCCACCCAGCGTGCGACGAGCCAGCGGGGATGCGAGTGTCTGAGCGCGAGCGCGTCGATGGGGTCGAGCACGTGCGGCAGCGCCAGCGAGTCGCGCTCGCGCTCGAGCCGGCGCAGCACGGCGTTCGCCAGTTTGCTGGCGCCCAGTCCGTGGCGCTGCTTGGCGAGCTCGACGGTTTGGGCAATGGCGGCGTAGGCCGGCACGCTGCCCATGTACAGCAGCTGATCGACGCCTAACCGGAGCAAGTCGATGAGATCCGGGTCCAGCCGGGCGAGTCCGCCGCGCACGCGCGCGTCGAGGTGCGCATCGATGATCGAGCGGCGCCGGAGCATTCCGTACACGAGCTCTTGCGTCCATCGACGGTCGCGCGCGTCGAGTCGCGGCGCCCGGCGTTCGAACGCCGGATCGAGGAGCTCGCCCTGCCGCAAGTCCGCACACAGCTCCGCCGCGACACGCCGCGATTCCGTCACCGCGCCGCCTCCGACTTCGTGCAACACGTGCGTGCCCTGCGCGCGCGACTCGCTCACTCGATGAGCCCCTCCGTGGGAGACGACGGCACCGCCACTTCTCGACGCGGCATACGCCCCGCGAGATACGCGAGGCGTCCAGCGTCCACCGCACTCCGCATGGCAGCCGCCATCCGCACCGGATCCGAGGCCGACGCCAGCGCGGTGTTCATGAGAATGCCATCGACGCCTTGCTCCATCGTAAGGCAGGCGTCGGACGCCGTGCCCACGCCGGCGTCGACGACCACCGGCACGGACAACCGATGTTTGATCGTGCGGATGGAAAACTCATTGAGCAACCCCAGTCCCGATCCGATCGGCGACGCGAGCGGCATCACCGCAACGGCCCCGGCATCCTGGAGGCGCAGCGCCGTGACGAGGTCATCGTTCGAGTACGCCATGACCTTGAAACCTTCGGCCGCCAGGATGCGGGTGGCCTCGAGCAGTCCCACCGTGTCGGGGAGCAGCGTGTCCTTGTCGCCGATCACCTCGAGCTTCACCCATTCGTTGAAACCCGCGGCGCGGGCGAGCCGGGCGTATCGGACGGCATCGTCGGCGTTGTAGCAGCCGGCCGTGTTCGCCAGCAAAAAGAATCGTGACGGGTCGAGATGGTGGAGGATGCCCTCTTCCTGCCTGCGATCGAGATTCACGCGGCGGACGGCTACCGTCACTATTTCGGCGCCGCTGGCTTCGATCGCGCGGACCATGATGTCATTTGACCCGTACTTCCCGGTACCCACCATGAGTCGCGACCGGAAATCGCGTCCCGCGATGGTGAACGACGTGTCGAGCGATCCGACCGCAGATCGCCTGGGCTCGAGCAGTGTGGTCACGTCACCCTCCTCCAACAAAATGCACGATTTCGATCGTGTCGCCGGTGGCGAGGCGGAGGGCATCGTACTGCGCGCGATCCCTGAGGATCGTGCGGTTGTGCTCAACGACGACAAGCTGCGGATCGAGCGCGAGCGTACGCAGGAGGTCGCCCATCGTGGAGCCGGCGCGGATGGAGCGCGCCTCGCCATTCACCACGGGTGTGATCGTCGTGCTATCGACCGTGATGTCGCTCATAGCGGGAAAGATAGTCGGCGGCAGCGCGTTCGGCATCGGTTGCGCCCCAGATGCCGGAGATCGCCGCGACGCCATGGGCGCCGGCATCGAGCAGCGCATCGAGATGTTGCGGCTTGATGCCGCCGATGGCGATGACCGGTACCGTGAGCGCGCCCGCGGTTTGCCGCACGAGATCGAGTCCGCGCGCGGGTGCGTCCGGATGCGACGGGGTCTCGTACACGTGTCCGACGACCACCCAGTCGGCGCCATCGGCCGCCGCGCTGGTCGCTTCATCGACGGCGTGCGCGCTGGCGCCCAGGGGCAGGGCGCCGGCCATGCGGCGCGCGTCGGCGAGGGTGAGCGATCGCGTGGTGAGTTGGACGGCCGA
>Ga0157370_10007296_pt1 | contig 12063 bp, 8 predicted proteins | sample C35metaG_FD_113463 | JGI IMG/M metagenome (GOLD analysis project Ga0157370, IMG submission 113463) | Corn rhizosphere microbial communities from Kellogg Biological Station, Michigan, USA - C3-5 metaG | ecosystem: Host-associated > Plants > Roots > Rhizosphere > Soil | place: USA: Michigan...
GAAGACGGAAACTTTATGGAATGCAGGATTAAGGGCAAATTCCGCATGAAAGGAATCAAAAGCACAAATCCGATTGCAGTAGGCGACATCGTGGATTATGAACTCGACAAAACGTCAGACAAAGTCACAGGCACGATTCACAAGATTCATGATCGAAAAAACTATATCGTTCGCAAATCTGTGAATTTGTCAAAACAGGTTCATATCATTGCTTCTAACATAGACCAGGTTTTCCTTCTCATCACGATTAACAATCCACCGACAACGACTAGCTTTATCGATCGATTTTTGGTGACGGCAGAAGCTTATGGAATTGAAGCCGTTTTGGTTTTCAATAAAATAGATACCTATGACGATGCAATGCTAGACGAGCAATTGTACCTTCAATATGTTTACTCCAATATAGGCTACCAATGCCTCCGCGTTTCGTCAACAGAAGGAAAAGGAATCGACAAGCTAAAAGAAATGATGATTGGCAAAGTATCGATGTTTTCCGGACATTCAGGTGTCGGAAAATCAACATTAGCCAATGCGCTCGAACCGACATTGCATTTAAAGACTACTGTTATTTCCGAACAAAGCAAGCAAGGCCAGCACACGACGACTTTTGCCGAAATGTACGATTTGTCTTTTGGTGCTAGGATTATCGACACGCCAGGAATCAAAGGCTTTGGGATTGTTGATATGGAGAAATCAGAAATCAGCGGTTATTTCCCAGAATTTTTTGCCTTACAAGACCAATGCAAGTTCAACAATTGCCTACATAAAGAAGAACCGCATTGCGCCGTTAAGGAAGCTTTAGAAAAAGATGAGATCGCTTGGTCGCGCTATAGAAGCTATCTTCAGATTTTAGAGGGCGACGATGAACATTATCGCACTGATGATTATGCTGATGAAAGAGCCGAAAGCGATGAAAATAGAAATCAGAAATAGTCAAAAGTTGTAAAGTCGAAGGTCAGAAAGTCGTAAAGACTGCCATAATTGACTTTTAACTTTATGACCTTCGACTTTAAGACTATAAAATGAAAGCCGTCATTCAGAGAGTTTCCCATGCCTCAGTTACTATTGAAGGAAAAAAAGTAAGCGAAATCCAAAATGGATTGCTCGTTTTGCTCGGCATTGAAGATGCTGATGCAAAAGAAGATATCGAATGGCTTTCTGGCAAGATTGCCAATCTTCGGATTTTTGGTGATGCAGAAGGCGTCATGAATTTATCCGTAAAAGATGTCGCAGGAGACATTATTGTCGTCAGTCAATTTACGCTTCATGCTTCTACCAAAAAAGGAAACCGCCCATCTTATATAAAAGCTTCAAAACCAGATATCGCAATTCCTTTATATGAGAGTTTTGTGAGACAAATGGAGGCTGATTTAGGCAAAAAAATCCAGACCGGAGAATTTGGAGCCGACATGAAAGTCGCTTTGCTAAATGACGGTCCGGTGACCATAATTTTTGACACAAAAAACAAAGAATAAGACTTGTAGATTAGTTTTATTATTTTATTTTTGGAAAAATTTAACATTTAATGAAAAAATTGTTACTCCCCCTGGTTATCTTCCTATTATTTGCCGAAGTGACTATCGCACAGGATATTGAATATACTGTCGCAAACATTCCAGCAGAACTTAAAGAAAACGCGAATGCCGTGGTGCGCTTGGATCAAAAAGACATTGTCATTGCTTCAAGAAAATCGATGGTAATAACTACAAAAAGCATTGTAACGGTACTTAATGAAAACGGATTGCAGCATATGGATCTTTCGGAATATTTTTCTGCAAGAAACCGTATTAAGTCTATCGAAGTGCTGATTTATAATTCTTTTGGTAAGGAAATTAAAAAAATCAAAAGAAAAGATTTTAAAGAAAATTCAGTTTCCGAAGGTTCAATCATAACCGATAATAAATTGCTATATTGCGACTATACGCCTACAGAATATCCTTTTACGGTTGTTTTTCAAAGCGAGATAGAAACTTCGAATACGGCATTTATTCCGTCGTGGTATCCGATTCACGGCTTTTCTGTTAGTGTGGAAAAAGCGATAATGAACGTACAAGCTCCAGCTGATTTAGGCTTTAAGTATAAGGAATTCAACATGCTTAATAATCCTGCTATTTCCAAACAAGAAAAAGCAGGTGGTGTGTCCTTTACAGCAACTAATTTAGTCGCTTACAAACAAGAAGATTATTCGCCTTCATTCAATTCTTATGCACCTAATGTAATTATGGGATTAGACGCTTTCAATTATGAAGGTTTAGATGGTAAGGCAACCAATTGGAAAGAATTTGGAGGCTGGGTCTATTCAAACCTTTTAAAAGGTACCGATGAAATTCCTCAAGAGACCCAAGCTAAAATTAAGGCTTTAGTAGGCGATGAAAAAGACCCACTGAAAAAAGCAAGAATCATATATAAGTATGTACAAGATAAAACGAGATATGTCAGTATCCAATTAGGAATTGGCGGCTGGAAGCCAATGCTGGCAAAAGATGTTGATCGTTTAGGCTATGGAGATTGTAAAGCGTTGACAAATTATACAAGAGCATTACTAGAAGTCGTAAATGTGCCATCTTATTACACCGTTATTTATGGCAATCCTCAGAAACGTGATTTTAACCAGGATTTTGTTTCCATGGAAGGTAATCACGCGATTCTCGCAGTGCCTGTTGACAATAAAATGTATTGGCTTGAATGCACTAGCCAAAAAATGCCTTTTGGTTTCCAAGGTGACTTTACAGACAATCGCTTTGCCCTTGTTATAAAGCCTGAGGGTGGAGAAATAATCAAAACACAAGAATACCAGCCTCAGGATAATACGCAAATATCCAAAGGGAAGTATGTCATCGACGAACAAGGCAATATTGCAGGAAGTATCTTGATAAAGTCAAAAGGTACCCAATACGACAGCAAGTTTGATTACGAAGACAAGTCCAGCGACAACCTCACTAAAATTTATAAAAGCTACTTTAATAATATAAACAACCTGAAGCTGAAGAAAATCAACTTGCAGAATAATAAAGAAGAAGTTGAATTTTCGGAAGACATCACTATAGAAGCATCAGAATATGCCAAGCCAACTGGTGGCAGAATGATATTTGCGATAAATGCTTACAATCAGATTTCAGGAGTACCGCAAAGATACCGTCAGCGTAATAATCCGTTTGAAATAATAAGAGGATTCTATGATTATGACGAAATTATAATTGACCTTCCAAAAGGCGTAACCATTGAAGCAAAACCTGAAAACGTGGAACTAAAAGGAGCTTTCGGAGAATATAAAACAGAATTAGCTGTGATTAATGAAAATCAGCTGCTGTATAAGAGAACTTATAAAACAAACCCAGGCTATTACGACAAAAAGGAATATGAAAACTTCAGGAAATTCCGCGAACAGATTGCCAAAAACGATAATGCAAAAATAGTACTAGTTAAAAACCAATAGAACTTAACAACCATGAAAAAAAACCTCCTAACAATCTGTCTATTCTTATTTGCGTTGTGTGCGTTTGGCCAAGCAAAATATGAACTAGGGAAAGTTACCATCGAAGAACTAAAAGAAAAGAAACATCCAAAAGATACGGCTGCCGTTGCTGCAATTCTGTTTAAGAATGGTAAAACCTATTTTGATGTAGATTCCGAAAGAAACTGGATTCTGGTTACAGAAGTAGAAACAAGAATTAAAATTTATAAAAAAGACGGCTATTCGTTAGCAAATCAACAAGTAGGTTATTATACAGGCGGAAAGCAAGTCAGGCTGTTTTTTGATGATGCAGTGACTTACAATCTGGTTGGTGACAAAATTGAAAAAACCAAACTGAAAAGCGACGGAGAATTTACTGAGAAGGTTACCGAAGATTACAGTTATAAAAAAATAGCATTGCCTAATGTAAAAGAAGGCAGTATCATCGAGTACAAATACACACTTAAAACGCCGTATTTTGCTTTGATGAATGATTGGTATTTTCAATATCCTATTCCAGCAAACCATGTCCAATACAAAACGACCATACCAGAATACTTTTTTTACAATGTTTTCATGAAAGGCTATTTGCCTGTTAATAGCACAGCTCCAATCAAATCTAGGAACAACCAATTAGGTTTTGACGAGGTAATCACTTCATATTCCATAGATGATGTTAAAGCAATCAAACAAGAGCCTTATGTGAATAACATGGACAATTATACTTCCATGATCCAGATGGAGCTTGCTTCGACTTATTATCCTCAAAGAGGATCAGAATCGTATGCTACCGATTGGGAAACTGTGGCCAAAAAAATCTATGAGTACAAAGACTTTGGAGATGAGCTTAAGGCTACTTCCTATTTTGAGAAAGATTTAGATGCTGTATTAAAGGATATTCCATCAAGAGAAGATAGGGTTAATGCTATCTTTAATTATGTGAAATCTAGGATGAACTGGAACGAGCGATTTGGTTATTATTGCAATGTTGGAGTCAAAAAAGCATATGCCGAAAAGGTAGGAAATGTAGCAGAAATCAATCTGATGCTTGTCGCTATGCTACGCTACGCTGAAATCAAAGCAAATCCTGTTTTGGTAAGCACACGTTCTAATGGAATTGCCTTGTTTCCAAATAGAGGAGCATACAACTACGTGGTTGCGGCTATTGAGCTTGAAAACAAAGAAGTATTATTGCTGGATGCGACTACAAAAAATGCCTTGCCAGATATTTTGCCTGTTAGAGCATTGAATTGGACAGGAAGAATGATAAGAAGAGACAAGACTTCTGTAGAAATTGGGCTTATGCCTAAAATGAAATCTAAGGAAGTTATTAATGTTATAGCTTCTATCGATACTGATGGAAAAGTTACGGGGAAAGTAAGAGAACAGTATTTCGATTACAATGCCTATAGCTTTAGAGAGCACTACTTGACCATGCCAAAAGATAAATATCTTGAGCAGATGGAAAAACGCTATAACGGAATAGAAGTCGAAGATTATTCGACGGCAAATGATAAAGATTTATCAAAACCAATGATGGAAAGTTACAGCTTTGCACATTCAAATGTTGTCGAACATATCGGAAACAAAGCCTATTTCTCGCCAATGCTTCATTATACACAAACTGAAAACCCGTTTAAAGATGAAACAAGAGAATTTCCTATAGATTTTGTTTACCCTTCTCAAGACAAATATTCTTTCGCTATTACCATTCCAGAAGGCTATGAAATTGAATCGCTTCCTACGCCTCTTGCTATTGCAATGGAAGAAAATATTGGTTCTTTCAAATACAATATTTCGCAAGCCGGAAGACAGATTCAAGTATCGGCTGCAATAGAAATTAACTATGCGAATATCCCAGCAGATTTTTATGTTACACTAAGAGATTTCTATAAAAAGATGCTAGAAAAACAAAACGAAAAAGTAGTGCTTAAAAAAGTATAATTATGGACATAAAAAATGCACAACTCGAAGTTGACAAGTGGATTAAAGAGCATGGAGTCCGTTATTTTAATGAACTTACCAATATGGCGCAGCTCACCGAAGAAGTCGGTGAAGTTGCCCGTATCATAGCACGCCGATATGGCGAGCAGTCTGAAAAGGAATCCGATAAAAATAAAGACTTAGGAGAAGAACTTGCCGATGTCGTTTTTGTTGTGCTTTGCCTTGCCAACCAAACGGGAATCAATCTCCAAGAAGCTTTTGATAAAAAAATGGACTTGAAATCAAATAGAGACAAAGACCGACACAAGAACAACGAGAAACTTAAGTAACAATACTAAATCATAAGACAAAATAGTATAGTTAACCATCAATAGGACGCAACAGAATGAAAAAGAGCTTTCTGATAATCAGTATCTTCTTGTTTGCCGTATGTGCATTTGGTCAAAAAAAATACGAATTAGGGAACGTTACAATTGATGAGCTCAAAGAAAAAGTACATCCTAATGATACAACAGCAGTAGCAGCTATTCTATTTAAAAAGGGGAAAACCTATTTTGATCTTGACTTTTTAAATTGGACTATCACTACCGAAGTTGAGCTGAAAATTAAAATTTACAAAAAAGAAGGCTATGTTTTTGCTGATCAGCAGATACAATACTATAGTGGAGGAAATCAAGTTGAGGTTGATTATGATAATGTAGCGACCTATAATCTGGTTGGCGACAAGATTGAAAAAACCAAATTGAAAAAAGACGGAAAATTCACCGAAGAAGTCAATGGAAGCTATAGCAATAAAAAAATTACATTACCAAAAGTAAAAGAGGGCAGCATAATTGAATATAAGTATACGATCAAAACGCCTAATTTTATCACTTTTGATGATTGGTATTTTCAATATCCAATTCCTGCCAATCATGTTGAATATTTAGTGGCGATGCCCGATTTTTTTTCTTATAATACCTATATAAAAGGAAATTTAAACATTGATAAGACTATTCCAGACATTCCAGCAAGAAAAGGAAAAAGTTTTAGTGAAAAGAGGCGCTTGTATTCTGTAGATAATGTAAAGGCGTTTAAGGCAGAAGCGTATGTGAATAATATTGAAAATTATATTCCGACGTTACAAATGGTGCTGGCTTCGGCAAATATATCAGAAGGAGTGGTTAAGTCCTATTCTACTGATTGGGCTTCCGTTGCCAAGAATATATATGATGCTGAAAGTTTTGGAGGAGAAATAAAATCCACATCTTATTTTCAAAAAGATCTTGATTTATTATTACAAAATGTCACTTCAAATGACATGAAAGTAAACATGATTTTTAATTACGTTCAGGCCAAAATGAATTGGGACAGGACAAATGGCTATTTTAGTCATGTTGGCGTTAGCAAAGCTTATGCTGAAAAAGTTGGGAATGTGGCAGAAATCAACCTGATGTTGATAGCAATGCTACGATATGCTGGGATAGAAACGAATCCTGTTCTAGTCAGTACGCGATCTAACGGCATTGCTTTGTTTCCAAATCCATCAGCGTATAATTATGTTATTGCTGCAGTTGAACTTGTTAATGATCAATTACTTTTGCTAGATGCGACCACAAAAAGTGCAGTGCCAAATATCTTGCCTGTCGAAGCGCTCAATTGGAAAGGAAGAATGATACGGAAAGATGGAACGTCTATTGAAGTCGATCTTATGCCTAAGGTGAGCTCCAAGGAGATTACTAACGTCATGGCTTCTATTGAGACAGATGGAAAAATAATTGGGAAAACGAGACAGCAATATTATGATTATAATGGGTATGTTTTTCGAGAGCATTTTTTAACCCTGCCGAAAGATAAATATCTTGAAGAAATCGAAAAAATGTACAAAGGGATAGAAATTGAAGAATATTCGACTGCTAATGACATTGATTTGTCTAAACCATTAATAGAAAATTATAACTTTACACATAATAATATTGTTGAGAACATAGGCAGCAAAGCCTATTTCTCGCCCATGCTTTATTATGCAAGGACTGAAAACCCATTTAAGGATGAAGAGCGTGAATTTCCTATCGATTTTAATTATCCTCATCAAGACAAACATTTCTTTACGATCAGTATACCTGATGGCTATGAAATAGAATCGCTTCCTGCACCTATTGCTCTTTCGATGGAAGAAAACATAGGGTCTTTCAAATACAATATTTCGCAAGCAGGACGGCAGATTCAGTTAACAACCGTGTTTGAAATTAATTATTCAAATGTCTCGCCCGAATTTTATGGCACGATAAGAGATTTCTACAAAAAAATGATAGAAAAGCAGAACGAAAAAGTAGTGCTTAAAAAAGTATAAGACTCATAAAACAACGAAAAGCTCAAGTAGCATAGTAACAAATGAATCTAGTTTTAAACCCTGCCATCTGCAATCCGAAATCTGAAATTTCCATAACAGGATCAAAGTCAGAAACCAATAGGCTGTTGCTTTTGCAGGCGTTATTTCCAAATATTGTTCTAGAGAATACGTCAAATTCTGATGATTCCGATGTAATGGCGGAAGCGCTTAACACAAAAGATTCAGTCATCGACATACATCATGCAGGTACCGCTATGCGTTTCCTGACGGCTTATTTTGCAACCCAGGAAAATCGCGAAGTTGTTCTTACGGGTTCTTCAAGAATGAAAGAACGTCCGATCAAAATTCTGGTGGAAGCATTGCGACAATTAGGAGCCTCAATTTCATATGAAGAAAAAGAAGGCTTTCCGCCGATTCGAATCAAAGGAAGAAAACTCTCCAAAAGCAGAGTCTCACTTCCCGCAGATATCAGCAGCCAATATATTTCTGCACTGCTATTAATCGCACCAAAACTTGAAAATGGACTGGAACTTGTATTGGAAGGAAAAATAACATCCGTGCCTTACATCAAGATGACGCTGGCTCTGTTAGAAGAAATCGGAGTCAAAACTAAATTCCAAGAAAACACAATTACAATACTGCCAAAGTCACCAAATGGCGAACCACATACCTTGACAGTAGAATCCGATTGGAGCTCGGCATCGTATTACTATTCGATAGTGGCTCTCGCCGCAATTGGCACAGAAATAAAACTTTCCAGCTATAAGAAAAACAGTCTTCAAGGCGATTCGGCTCTGGCAGAAATTTATAAAAATTTCGGAGTAAAGACTAGTTTTGGAACGAACTCGGTTACTCTTCAAAAGATTGAAAGCCATAACACAAATACACTGGAATTAAACCTGAACGATTCTCCCGATATTGCACAAACGGTTGCTGTAACCTGCTTCGGACTAGGAATGCCGTGCTATTTGACAGGACTGCATACCCTTAAGATCAAGGAAACCGACCGACTGGAAGCATTAAAATCAGAATTAGAAAAGCTCGGAGCCAAGATAAAAGTAACAGACGATTCCTTGCAATTAGAAGCTTTAACCAAAATAAATCCAAATGTTTCAATAGCAACGTATAACGATCATAGAATGGCAATGGCCTTTGCGCCTTTATCGCTAAAAATCCCTATAATTATAAAAGAAGCAGAAGTCGTATCAAAATCGTACCCAGACTTTTGGGATGACCTAAAAAGTATTGGTTTTCAAATAAAAGAGTTATAACAATCCCAATGTTTATAGGCCTCAGCACTTTGCAAGTTGGGCGCTTTGCAACTTTCTGATTAAATAAAAGCCAAAACACTTGACAAGGCCTATCGCGCAATCGTATATTTGCACCCGGTCTGAAATTTAGCCTTCAGTAAGAACCTAAGTTTTCATACCTCAAATCTAAATTCTATTATGAAATTATCACACTTCAATTTCAATTTGCCAAAAGAGCTTTTAGCAGAATACCCAGCAGAAAATAGAGACGAGTCTCGCCTGATGGTCGTAAACAGAAAAACTAAAACCATCGAGCACAAGATGTTCAAAGACGTAATCGATTATTTCGAGGAAGGTGACGTGATGGTATTGAACAATACTAAAGTTTTTCCTGCCAGATTGTACGGAAATAAAGAAAAAACAGGAGCCAGAATTGAAGTTTTCTTGTTGAGAGAACTAAATGCAGAACAAAGATTATGGGACGTTTTGGTTGACCCGGCACGTAAAATCAGAATCGGAAATAAATTATATTTCGGAGATGACGATTCATTAGTAGCTGAGGTAATTGATAATACGACATCAAGAGGAAGAACATTGCGTTTCCTTTATGACGGTTCTTATGAAGAATTCAGAAACAAACTGACAGAGCTTGGAGAAACTCCAATCCCAAAATACATCAACCGCGAAGTAACTCCAGAAGATGCGGAGCGTTACCAAACTATCTACGCAAAAGAAGAAGGAGCCGTGGCAGCACCTACAGCAGGACTGCATTTCTCAAAACACCTTTTGAAGAGATTAGAAATCAAAGGAATTGACTTTGCAGAAGTAACACTTCACGTAGGATTGGGAACTTTCAACCCAGTTGAGGTAGAAGATTTGTCAAAACACAAGATGGATTCTGAAGAGTTGAAAATCACTCAAGAAGCTTGCGATATCGTTAACGAAGCCAAAGCGAAAAAGAAAAAGATATGTGCCGTAGGAACAACATCCATGCGTGCTATCGAAAGTTCGGTTTCTTCTGCAAAAACATTGAATCCATATGATGGTTGGACAAACAAATTTATTTTCCCTCCACACGATTTTAGTATTGCTGACTGCATGATTACCAATTTCCATACGCCAAAATCAACACTTTTAATGATGATTTCAGCGTTTACTGGACATGACCTGATGAAGAAAGCGTACGAAGAAGCGATCAAAGAAGGATACAAATTCTATTCGTATGGTGATGCGATGCTGATCCTATAATCAGTACTTCCTTATACAAATCAAGATCTCGTCAGCAATGGCGAGATTTTTTGTTTTACAGAATTGTTTTGCCTAGCGATAAATCCGCAATAACCCGCGAAATCAGTTCCAATCTGCGGCCTATCCCAAAATTTTTCCACACTCAATCTTTTTTCCTATTTTTACGACCATTAAAAAAACAACCAATGACCTTTCAAAATACCCGTGAATTCGCACAAGAACTAGATTCGCAAGACAAGCTGCACCACTACAGGAACGAATTTCTTTTCCCACAAGTAAATGGTAGAAAAGTAATTTACTTCACAGGAAACTCCTTAGGACTGCAACCAAAACGAACAAAAGCGTATGTAGACGAAGTGATGGATGATTGGGCAAAGCTGGCTGTCGAAGGCCATTTTTATGCTGAAAAACCTTGGTGGGATTACCACGAAAGATTTGCGGCACCTTTAAGCAAATTAGTAGGAGCGCTTCCTTCCGAAGTCACCGTAATGAACACCTTGACCGTAAACCTTCATCTTTTGATGGTTTCGTTCTACAGGCCTACAGAGAAAAAATATAAGATACTCTGCGAATCAAAAGCCTTTCCGAGCGACCAATACATGTTCCAGAGCCAAGTGCGCTTTCACGGATTAGATCCAGAAGATGCCATCGTAGAATTGCATAGAAGAGAAGGAGAGCACAACATCCGATTAGAAGATGTCTTAGCCAAGATTGAAGAGATTGGAGACGAATTGGCCTTGGTATTGATCGGAGGCGTAAATTATTATACCGGACAAGTTTTTGACATCAAGACCATCACCGAAGCAGGACACAAAGTCGGCGCTTATGTAGGCTGGGATTTGGCGCATGCTGCCGGAAACATAAAACTTGAATTGCACGATTGGGATGTAGATTTTGCAGCTTGGTGCAGTTATAAGTACATGAACTCCGGACCTGGAAACGCGTCAGGATGTTTTATACACGAAGACCACCACGACAATTATGAGCTGAATCGTTTTGCAGGATGGTGGGGCCACAACAAAGAAAGACGCTTTTTGATGGAACCGAAATTCTCGCCAGAAGCAGGAGCGAACGGCTGGCAGATCAGCAATCTTCCAGTATTGACATTGGCGCCCTATCTCGCATCTGTAGAAATGTTTGCTGAAATCGGAATGGATGCCCTGATTGAAAAAAGAGACAGGATTACCTCGTATCTGGAATTTATCCTGAAAGAAATAGACAAAGAAGTCAGCAGCACTTTTGAGATCATCACGCCTGAAAACCCTGCAGAGAGAGCCTCGCAGCTATCCGTATTCCTGCACGGAGAAGGCCGTTCGTTATTTGACTACCTTATGAAAAACGGAGTCATAACGGACTGGAGAGAGCCGAATGTAATCCGATTGGCGCCTGTACCATTATACTGTTCTTTTGAAGATATGTATGAATTCGGACAGATTTTAAAAGAAGGAATCCAGTCACACAAGTAATAGATAGAAAATTCGTTGCAGTTAGCGCTACTTCGCCAATTGCACGCCCAAAATATACATTATGACAAAAGAACAAATAATTAAAAACTTTGATCCGAGCCAGCCAGGCTTGGCAGACGCAAGCATTTTCGGCCTTCCTTTTTCGGCAGAAGATAGCGAAATCATTATCATTCCGGTGCCTTGGGAAGTAACCGTAAGTTATGGAGCAGGCGCATCAGAAGGGCCAGAAGCGATTCTTGATGCCTCTTTCCAAGTAGATTTGCACCATCAAGAATTTCCAGAATTATGGAAGCTCGGCATCTATCTTGACCAGAACGAACAGACAGAGAAGTGGGCCGCAGATAGCGCCAAATACAAAGGATTGGCTCA